>Ga0172369_10001773_pt1 | contig 30786 bp, 32 predicted proteins | sample LakKiv25m_FD_114539 | JGI IMG/M metagenome (GOLD analysis project Ga0172369, IMG submission 114539) | Freshwater microbial communities from Kabuno Bay, South-Kivu, Congo - kab_022012_11.25m | ecosystem: Environmental > Aquatic > Freshwater > Lake | place: Democratic Republic of the Congo... | reverse complement strand
GAGCTGGACGACGGATCGTTCATCCCACTGGATTTCGCCTTCCCGATCATGCACGGCACCTTCGCCGAGGACGGCACCATCCAGGGGCTCTTCGAGCTCGCCGGCCTCGCCTATGCGGGGTCCGGGGTCGTCGCCAGCTCCGTCGGCATGGACAAGGAGCTCATGAAGGCCGTGTTCGCCGCCGCCGGACTGCCGCAGATGGACTACCTCGTGCTGCGTGACGCGGCCGCGACCGGACCCGCCGCGCTCGCGGCGGTCGAGGAGCGTCTTCCCTATCCCGTGTTCGTCAAGCCGGCCAACCTCGGCTCGAGCGTCGGCATGACCAAGGCGCACGACAGGGCCGAGCTGGCGCCTGCTCTCGAACTGGCCGCCGCGTACGACCGCAAGGTGATCGTCGAGGAGTCGTGCGTGGGCCGCGAGCTCGAGTGCAGCGTGCTCGGCAACGACGATCCCCGTGCCTCCGTGGCCGGCGAGGTCGTCCCCGTCAACGAGTTCTACGACTTCGAGTCCAAGTACACCGAGGGCATGATGTCGTTCGCGATCCCGGCCGACGTGGGCGAACTGCATCAGCGCGAGGCATCGGCGCTGGCCGTTGCCGCCTTTCGCGCCATCGACGCGAGCGGGTTCGCACGCTGCGACTTCTTTCTCGAGGCGGCCGGTGATCGCGTCATCCTGAACGAGATCAACACGATCCCCGGCATGACGGCGATGAGCGGCTTCCCGCGCTTGTGGGCGGCTTCAGGGGTCGACGGCGCCGAGCTGGTCGAGGAGATCGTGCGGCTCGGCCTGGAGCGCCACGAGAGGCGCAGCCGCCTCAGGACGGCGCGCTGACTTGATCGGCCGCGCGGGGCATGGACGCCCCGCGTGCATCTTCCCTCGCAGCGGCCCCTAGTCGGCCTTGCCGGTGGCGGTGGGATGCGTCGTGCGCTCGACCCACTTCTCGAGACCCGGGACGAACCGCAGGAACTTGAACACGCGCGTCTCGGCATCGGCCTTCGCCTTGACCGTGAAGACACGGACGCCCTCTTCGTTCTGCGCCGCCTCGAACGAGATCATCTTCAGGCCCGATCTCGTGAGGTATTGCTCCGCCGTCGCTTCGGCCAGCGGGAGGCTCAGGGACTGAGCGTAGTCGGTGCGCGCTTCTCTCGCCGCGGTCGCGGCGTCTTCGCGGACCGACTGGTGCGCCGTGAAGATGGACATGCCGTCCAGCAGCGCGACGGCGACGATCGCGATGGCCAGGGCGACCCAGAGGACCTCCCTGATGAATCCGTCCTCGCGGCTCAGGTCGGGGATGCGGCGCACCGTGCCTCCTTCTCGTCACACATCGTGTTCCCAGTATCGGCGGGAACGGCGGCTAGTTTACCGCCGGATCGTCCGTGAGGCCGATGCAGAGGACGGCGAGGTCGTCTGCCGGCGGCCGCGCGGCGAAGCCTTCCGCGGCCGCCAGCAACTGGTCGACGACGTCTGCGGCCCACCGCCCGTGGCAGCCGGCGAGCGCGGCCGCCATCTGCTCCTCGAAGAAGCCGCCCTGCTCGTCACGCAGTTCGGCGATGCCGTCCGTGAACAGGACGATCAGGTCGCCGCGCCCCATGCGGACGCTCTCGACCGCATACGGCTCGAGTGCGGCGCCGAGCTCGACGCCGATCGCCGGTTCGGTCATGAGCAACGGCCGTTCCACCCCGTCGCGGCGCACCACCAGGGGCGTGGGGTGCCCGGCGCTCGCGAGCTGCACGAAGCCGGTCCGCGGATCCAGCTGCCCGAAGAGGGCGGTCACGAAGCGCTCGCTCTCGGGCCCGAACTCGGGCTGCTCAAGGAGACCGTTGCGGAGTTCCTGCAGCGCTTCACCGGGCCGCGTGGGCCACGACAAGAGGCCGCCGTGGACGGCGCCCCGCAGGATGTACTTGGTGACGAAGGTGATCGCCATGGCGTCGACGCCCTTGCCGGCGACGTCGCCGATCGCGAAGGCGAGGCCGCCGGACGGCGGCCTCGTGTAGTAGTCGACGAAGTCGCCGCCGCTGAGCACGCCCGTGCTCGCGGAGCGATAGACGAAGGCGATGTCCACGCCGGGCAGAGACGGCGGTTCACCCGGCAGCAGGCGTCGCTGCAGGCGCGCGGCCACGTCGGCGAGCGCAGCCTGCTCGCCGGTTCGGCCATGGTCGCCGCCGGCCGACTCGGCGATCCGCAGGGCCGCGAGGTCTCCGAGCGCGGTGAGACGGCGCGTGTCACGCGGGGAGTAGGTCCGGCCGCGGTCGCCGACCTCGACGAATCCGAGGACGGCGCCCGCGGCGCCGAGCAGGGGGATGCAGATGAAGGCGTTCCCGATGAGCGGTGTGCGCGACTCGCACACGCGTCCCGGGGCGCCGTGGCCCGGTTCCCAGTGCAGGTGCGTGGGGGTCCAGCCGCGCTCGTGGTCGTACCATGCCTCACTGGCGGCGACCCGGCCGTCGAAGAGACCGGCGAACCCGCGGGGTGAGGACGTGACCGCGCAGGCGGCCTCCACCGTGGCGGCCAGGACCGCCTCGACGCTGCGCGCGGCGACGATCGGGGCGGCGGCGCGGAGCGCGGCCCGGACGTCGTCCGGTGAGGGTTCGAGGGGCATGGGCTACGCTTCGGCGCCTGCGGTCGCCTGTCCTGCGGTCGCCACGACTACCGCCCGCGGGCGGCCATGACGAACATGGCCAGCGCCTGCACGGCGAGTGCGGCGACGGCGATGCCGAGGACCAGATCGAGACGCACTCCGAGGACCCCCACCAGGAGGGTGAAGACGAGCGCCCAGAGCAGGGCCCCCGGCAGCACGCGGGCCACGATGCGCCTGCGGAAGCTGAGCAGCAGCAGCCGCCGGCGCATCCCCGAGCCCCGGGCGTTGTCGTCAAGGTAGCTCGAGCCTCGCGCGTGGAGCGTCACCGAGAGCTCACGGCCATCGGCCGCGAAGAGGCGACACTGCAGAGGGAGGCCGGCGCGCCTGCGAAGCAGCGAGTCCTGGGCGCGGACGAAGTACTCGACCAGCGACAGAAAGCGGTCGTCGCCCGACAGCCTCGCGTTCGCGAGGCGCACGTCGAGGTACAGCCGGTTCACGCCGGGGTCGTACCTGATCTCGCTGTGCCAGCCCCGGCGGCTGAAGAAGTTGCCCAGAAAGCGGTCGAGATCCGCGGGGATGTTCTCGACGTCCGGTCGCTGCATCACGCTCATCTTTGGATTGTACCCATCGCCCTGTTCATCGGCAGCCCGGTCACGTCGGACAAGCCTCGCGCCGCCCGCGTTCGTCCGTGCAGGGGCGATGCGGTAGAATCCCCACTTCGAGAGAGCGGCGACACGCCGCCCTGCCCACGACCCACAGGAGCTCCCGTGAAGATCGCAGTCATCGGTCTGGGCTACGTCGGTCTGCCGCTGGCGATGGTGTTCGCCGAGGGCGGCGTCGAGGTGGTCGGCGTCGAGGCCGTGCCCGCGCGCTGCGACGACGTCAACGCCGGCCGCAGCTACATACAGGATGTGTCGAGCGAGGCGCTCAAGGTCATGGTCGGCAAAGGACTGATCCATGCCACCACCGACTACGCCGCCACCGAGGACTGCGACGCCGACATCATCTGCCTGCCGACGCCGCTGAACGCGAACCGCGAGCCCGATCTCACGCTGGTCAAGGATGCGACGGCCAAGCTGGCCGGGCACCTGCGGCGCGGCCAGCTGGTCACCTTGGAGAGCACGACGTATCCGGGCACCACCCGCGACGAGCTCGCGCCGATCCTGGAGGCCGGCTCCGGGCTCACGGCCGGCGTCGACTTCAACCTCGCTTTCTCGCCCGAGCGGGTCGATCCGGGGCGCACGGACTACACGACGAAGAGCACGCCGAAGGTCGTCGGCGGTCTCACGCCGGCGTGCACCGCGCGGGCGCTCGAGGTCTACGGCCCCGCGCTCGACCACGTCGTGCCGGTGAGCACGCCTGAGGTCGCCGAGATGACGAAGCTTCTCGAGAACATCTTCCGCAGTGTCAACATCGCCCTCATGAACGAGCTGGCGATGCTCTGCGACCGCATGAACGTGGACGTGTGGGAGGTCATCGACGCCGCGGCCACGAAGCCGTTCGGCTTCATGAAGTTCCAGCCGGGCCCCGGACTCGGCGGCCACTGCATCCCGATCGACCCGTTCTACCTGAGCTGGAAGGCGCGCGAGTTCGACTTCTGGACGGAGTTCATCGAGCTGGCCGGCAAGGTCAACGAGAACATGCCGTACTTCTGTGTCGAGAAGCTGCACCGGGCGCTGAACACCCGCCAGAAGAGCCTGAACGGCGCCCGTCTGCTGGTGCTGGGTGTCGCCTACAAGGCGGACATCGACGACCTGCGCGAGAGCCCGGCGTTGAAGGTGATCCGCCTGCTGCGCGCCCACGGCGCCGAGGTCGACTACCACGATCCCTACTGCGCCGAGCTGCCCGAGTTCGACCTGACGTCGGTCGATCTCGAGGAGTACCGGCGCGTCGCCGGCTACGACGCCGTGGTCATCGTGACGGCGCACTCCTCGCTCGACTATCGCACCATCGTGCAGGAGGCCGACCTCGTGGTGGACTTCCGCAACGCGACGGCCGGCATCCCCAGCGCCGGCAACGTCTGGAAACTCTGAAAGGGAGACACACCCGTGACTGCTGACAAGGTCCGCGTCGGCGTGGTCGGACTCGGCTACTGGGGCCCGAACCTCGCCCGCAACTTCGACCGTCTGGCTGCCGCCGACCTCGCGTACTGCTGCGACCTCGACGAGGCCAACCTCGCGAAGGCTCGCGACCTCTATCCGAACACCGTCGTCACCGACGACTACGCCCAGCTCCTGTCGGACGACAACCTCGACGCGATCGTCGTCGCGACATCGGTCCCCACGCACTACGCGCTCGGCAAGATGGCGATCGAGTCCGGCAAGCACACCTTCATCGAGAAGCCGATCGCGCTCAAGGCGGCCGATGCCGCCGATCTGGTCGCGACGGCCGAGGAGTACGGCGTCAAGCTCATGGTGGGACATCTTCTCGAGTACCACCCCGCCGTCGCCAAGATGAAGGAACTCATCGACTCCGGCGAGATGGGCAAGGTCTTCTACGCCTACGCCAACCGCCTCAACCTGGGCAAGGTCCGCACCGACGAGAACGCCCTCTGGAGCTTCGGCCCGCACGACGTCTCGGTGCTCAACTACCTCACCGGCGACGAGCCGGAGGAGGTCAGCGCCCGAGGGGAGTGCTACCTGCAGGACGGCGTCGAGGACGTCGTCTTCGGCTACATCCGCTACAGGAGCGGCATGGTCGGCCACCTGCACGTGAGCTGGCTCGACCCGCACAAGAGCCGCAAGATCACGGTGGTCGGCGAGAAGAAGATGGTCGTCTTCGACGACATGGAGTCCGAGCGCAAGATCACCGTGTACGACAAGGGCGCCACCACGACGCGCACCAAGTTCGACACGTACGGCGAGTTCGTCACCCTGCACTTCGGTGACATCCACATCCCGAAGATCGGCAACGACGAGCCGTTGCGCGTCGAGTGCCAGCACTTCCTCGACGCGATCGTCAACGACACCGAGCCGCGCAGCGACGGCCACGACGCGCTTAGGGTCGTCAAGGTGCTCGACGCCATGGAGGTCAGCCTGCGCGAGGGCGGCCGCCCCGTGAAGACGGCCGAGGTCTGAGCGTGGCCCTGCACGCCAGCGGCCTGGGCCACGACCTGCTCCTCGGCGACGGCGTCGTCGTCGGCGCGGACGTGGTGTTCGGCGCCAACGTCGTCGTGTACGAAGACACCGTCATCGGCGCCGGCTGCTTCATCCAGGACGGCGCCGTGCTCGGCAAGGTGCCGAGCCTCTCGCCGACCAGCACGGCCAGGCGCGGCGAGCTGCCGCCGCTCAGGCTCGGCGCCGGCTGCGTCATCAGCACCGGCGCCGTGATCTATCGCGGCACCACGCTCGGCCCCGGCTGCATCCTCGGCGACTACGCCGGCGTGCGCGAGCGCTGCACCCTGGGCGAGAAGGTCGTCGTCGGGCGCGGCAGCGTGGTGGAGAACGACACGACGATCGGCGATTTCACGAAGATCCAGACCAACGTGTACATCACCGCGTACATGACCATCGAGGACCGCTGCTTCATCGCCCCGTGCGTGCAGACCACGAACGACAACTTCATGGGCCGCACCGAGAAGCGCCACGAGCTCATCAAGGGTGCGACCATCCGCCGCGGCGCGCGCGTCGGCGGCGGCGTGGTGCTCTGCCCGGCGATCGAGATCGGCGCGGAGGCGTTCATCGCCGCCGGCGCCGTGGTGACCAGTGATGCGCCGGCCGGCAAGGTGCTCATGGGCGTGCCGGCGCGCGTCGTCCGCGACGTCCACGAGGACGAGCTGCTCGAGAACCAGTGACGCGCCGGCGCGCCGCCGCCCGCGCAGCGACGACGAGGGGCGGGAAGGCCGCAGGGCCGCCCGCCTCCTCCTCGGCCCGCCGTCAGTGCTCGCTCTGCACCGCCGCGGCCGCTCCCCGGCGCGTCCGCACGGCCGTGAACATCCCGATGCACGCCAGCAGCCCACCAGCGACGACAGCGTAGAGCCCGGGTCCCGCCTGGACGGGTTCGGCGTGGTCTCCGGCCATCACCATGACCAGATCGATGATCGCCAGCCCCAGCGCCAGGTTGGCGAGTTGTATCGCGGGGAACGCCACTGGTCCCTCGAGCCGGCGCAGCCCCAGGCCACCCTTGCGAGCCAGTCCGAGCACCCAGAGGGCGGCCAGGATGACCAGGATGGCGGCGATGAGCAGCGTGAAGCCGGTGATCAGGATGCTGGTGGCCTCGGCGCTGAACATCCTCGTGACGACGAACCCGTTGCCGCCTGAGTCCACGTGATCCTGGTACACCCTCCAGCCTGAGATGCGGCGTGGCCCGGTGTACTCCAGCCAGGGCAGGAAGATGCCGGCGATCATGAGGAGTGCGCCGGCGATCGCGACCACCGCGCCGATGCCTCGGCTCCTCGCGATGGAAGCGTCGGGGACCTCTGCGGCCGTCACGGCCGGCGTGGGTCGTCCGGCGCGGGCTGCATGCTTGGCCATCATCCTCCTGTCTCGCTGTCCGCATGACCCTGATGCACGCTGGCATCGTACCAGCGCGGCGCAGCGGCGCGACCCCTGTTGCGCAGGGACTTGTCGCCGCGGGCCCAGTCCAGATGACAGGTATTCCCCCCCATCTCCCCCTCCAAATGCTGACCTTGTCCGGAGGGCGAATCGGGCGCATAGATGAGGTCGCTGCCGCAGGGTCCGCGCTGGCGGTCCTCCCGCCGGCCACACCATCAGGCCCTGCTCTCCAGCTGAGAGTCGCGGTGTCCCGCCAAGGGGGTCTCCATGGTCGCAGGAGGTCCGCCACCGACAGCGGAACCGGTCGGCGGTTTCGGCCGACAGCCCCGACGTGTCCCGGATCCAACGACAGGGGGAGGACGAATGGCAGTCGCAAGCAAGCAGGTCGCACCGAGAGCCTTCGCGAAGCGAAGCCTGACCGTCGGCGACAAGAAGGCGTTGATCGCCGGCGAATGGGTGGAGTCGGAGAGCGGCAGGTGGATCGAGGTGCTCGACAAGGGCACCGGCGAGGTCATGGGGCGCGTGCCGAGTTGTACCCCGAAGGACGTCGACCGGGCCGTGGAAGCCGCGAAGGAAGGCCACAAGGCTTTGGCCGCCCTATCGGTCAAGGAGCGCATCCAGCTGCTCTACAAGGCCTTTGCCATCGGGGAGCGCCGCGCCGAGGAGATGTCCCTGGCGAACTCGATGGAGGTGGGCAAGACCATCGCCGAGGCTCGCGAAGAGGTCATCGACTACGCCCTCGTCGACTTCACGTCGGCGGCAGAGAGCATGAAGCGCTTCCGTGGCACGACTCACCCCTCCATCCAGGAGGCGACGAACAACAAGCGGATCTACGTGACCAACGAGCCCTTGGGCGTCGTGGCCGTCTTCGCTCCCTGGAACTGGCCGAGCGACATCCCCAACATCGCGGCGGCACCCGCTCTCGCCATGGGCAACGCCGTCATCTTCAAGCCGGCCAGCTACTCGCCATTCAGCCCGACGTATCTCGCCGAGATCTACGACGAAGCCGGCTTCCCGAAGGGGTCGGTCCAGACCATCCCCGGTCCGGGCCCCTCCACCGGCTCCTACCTTGCCGCTCATCCGGGCGTGGACGGGATCCACTTCACCGGCTCGACCGAGGTCGGCGAGGACCTGCATCGGAACGCCGGTCTCAAGCGCATGTGTCTGGAGCTCGGCGGCAACGGACCCATGGTCATCATGGACGACGCCAACATCGACGCGGCCGTCGCAGCCACCGCTATCGGCTGCTTCTACATGGCGGGTCAGGTGTGTACTGCCTCCGAGCGGGTCCTGGTGCACAAGGACGTGTACAAGGAGTTCGTCGGCAAGCTGGTGGAGGCGGCCAAGGCGATCAAGCTCGGCGATCCGCTCGATCCCAGCAGCGACATGGGACCCCTCAACAACCAGCCCAGCGCCGACAAGGTGATAGAGCACCTCGAGGACGCCAAGGCGAAGGGCGCCGAGTTCCTCGTGGGCGGTGACTGGGACGGCCTCTACTTCGAGCCGGCCGTGATCGAGGGCGTGACCGGTGACATGCTGGTGGCCCAGGAAGAGACCTTCGGTCCGGTGGCACCCCTCATGATCTTCAACGATGCCGACGAAGCCATCGAGATCGCCAACAGCACCCCCTACGGCCTGACGGCGGCGGTCTTCACCAGCGGCTTGAAGAACGCCTTCTACCTCGGCGAGGGCATCAAGGCCGGGACGGTCCACATCAACGAGACGACCAACTACTGGGACCAGCAGGCGCCGTTCGGCGGACGCAAGAAGAGCGGACTTGGACGTGAGCTCTCCGACTGGATCCTGGCAGAGGTCAGCGAACCCAAGCAGATCACCTTCGACCTGTCGAAGGTCAAGGAATAGGCAGCGCACGGGGTCTGCGATCGGGAGCGGGAGCCGCCCCAGGAGGCTGCTCCCGCTCCCGGCCGATGAGGCAGAGCCGGGTCTGCCTGGAGTCAAGCACAGCTACTAGGTATCACCTGTCATTTGCCCATCGAAGTCTTGGTCTTGTCGGCAGCGCGGATGATTGTAGATTCGCGGCCATGACCACGGTGACGACTCGAAGGGGGGAGGTGTGGCCGTCGCAACAGGAGCGCCGTCGTCAGGCGGCGGGCTCATGGGGACGCGCGATCCGGAGTGCCTTGCGCGTTCAGTCACCGCACAAGGGAGGTTTTCGTGAGTGATCAAGTCGTAGCCGCGTCGACGCACGATGCCGACGCAGCCCATCTGGCAGAACTTGGCATCAACTCGGAGTTCAAGAGAGAGATGAGCCTGTGGGCGAACTTCGCCCTCGGCTTCACCTACTTGTCACCGGTGGTCGGCATCTACACGGTGTTCGCGTACGCGCTCGCCACCGCCGGTCCGCCAATGATCTGGTCGCTACTCATCGTCGGTCTCGGGCAGTTGATGGTGGCGCTCACCTTCAGCGAAGTCGTTGCACAGTTCCCTGTGGCCGGCGGGGTCTACCCGTGGGCCCGCCGCCTGTGGGGTCTCAAGTACGCGTGGATGACCGGTTGGGTCTACCTGTGGGCACTGTTGATCACCATCGCGGCCGTCGCGTATGGCTCGGGCCCCTACGTGGCCTCGCTCTTCAACATGGAGGCGACACCCAGGACGTCCGTCGTCTGCGCTCTCATCGTGCTGGCCATCGCCACCTTCATCAACTACATCGGCACGAAGGCACTCGCCAATGCGGCTCTCTTCGGTTTCGCTGCGGAGCTCCTCGGATGCATCGTCGTCGGCGGGTGGCTGCTCATCGGGCATCGCGAGCACGGTCTCGGTGTGCTCTTCGACAACTTCGGCGCCGGGTCCGGCAGCTCCTACTTTGCGGCCTTCGTCGCCGGGGCACTCATCGCTCTCTGGATGTACTACGGGTTCGAGGCGTGCGGTGACGTAGCGGAGGAGGTGCCGAACCCAGGCAGGGTGATTCCCAAGGCGATGCGCCGCACCATCTACGTCGGCGGCGCCGCCGGAGGCTTCATCTGTCTCGCCCTGGTGTTGTCCGTCAGCGACTTCGGCGCCGTGATCTCCGGCAAGGACGTGGACCCTGTGAGCACCACTCTCGCCGCGGCGTTCGGCGCGACGGGGGCCAAGGTCGTGGTCGCCGTCGTGCTCATCTCCTACCTTTCCTGCGTACTGAGTCTCCAGGCTGCCGCCAGCCGGCTCGCCTACTCGTACGGCCGTGACAAGATGATCATGGGGAGCAGGTTCCTCTCGCACTTCTGGCAGCGGCGGCACATCCCCCCGTACGCCATCGGCATGGCGGCGGTCATTCCCGCAGTGATCATCATCTTCTCCCTGGTGTCGACGGACGCGGTCATCAAGCTCATCAGCGCGGCCGCCACGGGGATCTACCTGGGCTTCCAGATGGTCGTGTTCGCCGCGCTGCGCGCGCGCCTCAAGGGCTGGAAGCCGACGGGAGCGTACAAGCTCGGCGCGTGGGCGATGCCCGTCAACATCATCGCGCTCACCTACGGCGTGCTGGCCATGATCAACATGTGCTGGCCGCGCACCCCCGACGTGGGGTGGTTCGACAACTACATCGTGCTCGTCATGACGTCGATCATCGTCATCATCGGCTTGGTGTACATGCTTCTGGCGAGGCCGTACGCGCACGGCGATCAGCCTTGGAGCGACGCCATCCCGAAGGCCGGGACGATCAAGAGTCCCCTGTCGGCGGATCCGGCGCTGGGCGAATCCGCTGCGGATTGAGGTCCTGACCGGGCGATCCTTCCGAAGGGTCGCCCTTCAGCCGGTTCATCCGGGGCCGGCGGTGACCACAGTGTCACCGCCGGCCCCGACTCTGCGGCGCTTTGTCAGGACGTGGTGTTCTTCGGGCCTCACACCGGCCCCGTCCTGCCCCCCGGGTCCGGGTCGTCGGCCAGGGCGCGGGATGCATCAGTCGTGCCCGAGCCCTGCGAGGTGGGTCGCGAGGTGATGTCCGCGTTTCGGCAGGTCCAGCTTGCGCCGGATGTTGGAGCGATGGAAGGCGACCGAGGACGTCGAGATGTGCAGGGCCTGGGCGATCTCGGCGCTCGTCTTGCCGAGACTCACCAGGTTGGCGACCTCCGTCTCGCGCCGGGTGAGCGGATGGCCGTCGCCGTTCAGGTTCTGGGCGAGGGGCCCCGTGATCTGTCGCAGATTGGCGCGCAGAGCTTCGATGTCGAGTCGCTCGGGCCGGTGTGAGAGCGCCCGCCCGAGCCGGTCGAGCGTGGGCTCGATGAGCTGCCCGATGTTGGCGATCATGCGCGCCTGCAGCTCCTCGCGATCGCGCTCGCGTTGCTCCAGCAGTACTTTGAGCGCCGTGTTGCGCTCATCGAGGATCGTGGCCTGCTGACGCAGCGTGCGCTCCGAGCCTGCAAGCTCTCGCTGCAGGGCAGTGAGGGCCGAGATGTCGGTGCCGACCAGGAAGAAACCGCGGTCGTCGCCGACGCTGCACGGGATGATTGCGAGCACCAGACTCTTGACGACTCCGTTGACGACACAATCGACCTCTATCTGCGCGCCGGTGTCGCCGATTGCCGCCTCCGGGCTCAGGTACTCAAGTACCTCCGGCGGGAAGTCGTCACGCGCGTTGGCGGCGAGCATCTCGTCGGCCGTCCGTTCGAAGAACTGCAGCGCGGTCGGCGTCGCATCCACGTAGACGCCCGCGGCGTCCACCTGCATCGCGGGGCTGCCGATCTGGAATAGCACGTGCCGCAATTCGTCCGCGCGTCGGATGGCTCGCTCGATGGCGTGGGCCTCCGTGACGTCGCGGATAGCGCCGATGAGGTTCGTCGGTCTGTGCTTCGCATCACGCAGCGTTACTCCCTGGTCGTCCACCGCGATGTACGTGCCGTCGGCCTTGCGCAGACGGTATTCCGCGCGCAGCGGCGCGTCATCGGTGATGCATCTCCAGAGTTCGTCGCAGACCACGTCATGGTCCTGCGGATGGACCCACTCGAGCCAGCCCTCGAGACTCCGCGGGAAGGCGCCCGGTCGCAGGCCTAGCATCTCATCGAGCTGTTCGGAGAAGTAGACGGCGCCGGTCCGGATGTCCCAGTCGTAGAGGACGCCGAAATTGACGCGCAGGAATGCGTGGAGGCGCGGATCTCCGTAGGTGAGCCGCGACTGCGGTGTCGCGCCGGAAGGGCTCCCGGGCGATCCGGCGTTGTCGGCCTGTTGTGGCTGAAGGGCTCTTCTAAGTGCGAGCGGGATGCGAATGCTAGGCACTGTTGTTACTTCCCCCTCAGAATGCTGGTCTTGCGCAGCGGGAGTATTCCTGTAGATTCGCACTCAGTCAAGGGCACCGGGGGTGTGGTGCGAGACTCACAGAACCTCGGCATGTTCAATACCGAGGACGACGCGCAACATAGGAAGGACCAAGAGTTCCTCGCGAGGTTCGGCTACACGCAGGAACTCGACCGTTCGCTGGGCTTCCTCAGCACTTTTGCGATCGCCTTCGGCTTCGTGTCGGCGACCAACGGCTTCTACGCGCTCTTCTACTACGGGCTCGACTCCGGGGGCCCGGCGGGCCTCTTCTGGAGCTGGCCCATCGTCGTCGCCGGCCAGCTCATGGTAGCGCTCGTGTTCGCCGAGGCGGCCTCGCACTTCCCGCTCGCCGGTGGCGTATACCAGTGGGCCAAGCACCTCATGAACGGCACCTGGGGCTGGTTCACGAGCTGGATGTTCCTCTTTGCCCTTCTCGTCACCGTCGCCGGCGTCGCTTTTGGTGCGGCCCCGCTCGCCTGCGGGCTGTTCGGCTGGGAGATGACACGCTGAACCTTGTTCGCCGTCGCGGTATTCTTCACCGTGGTGCCGATGGCGCTCAATATCTGGGGCGTCAGGATCATGGCCTTCGTGAACAACATCGGCACGATCACGGAGCTGATCGGCATGACGGGCCTCGGCGTCATCCTCATCGCTGTCGTGGTGTTCACGAGCAAGCCGCACCAGAGTCTCGGTGTCTTCTTCGACACCGCCGGCACCGCTTCGGGCCACGCGTGGGGCTTCACCGGAGCGTTCATGGGGGCGATGCTCACATCCGCTTGGGTGATGTTCGGCTTCGACACCGCGGGCAGCCTTGCCGAGGAGACCGTGAACCCCTCCAAGGAGGTCCCTCGGGCGATCATCGCCGCCGTCGTCGTGACGGCTGTCGCGAGCACGGTGTGGCTGGTCGGCACGCTGCTCGCGATTCCGAACATGGAGCAAGCCATCAAGCAGGGAGCCAACGTGCTGCCCTGGCTCCTCCGCTATCACCTGGGGGATTGGCCTGCCCGCGCGTTCATCCTCATCGTGCTCACGGCGATCTTCGTCTGCAGCCTCTCGATCCAGGCGGCCGCCACTCGTCTGCTGTTCGCCCAGAGCCGCGACGGCATGTTGCCCGACCGGCGCTTCTTCGGACGAGTGAACGTCGGGACGCGAACGCCGGTGCGCGCCGCCGTCTTCGTGGCGCTCTTCTGTGCTGCGGTGCTCCTCTATCAGGACCAGGTGACACGCGTGATCGCATGGGCCACCGTGTGGGTCTACGTCGTCTACCAGATGGTAGTCATCGCGTCGATGGTCGCTAGGGCCGGGGGCTGGCCGAAGGACAAGGCCGCCTTCAGTCTCGGGCGCTGGGGCTGGCCTGTGAGCATCGTCGCCCTGGACTACGGCATCTTCATGATCATCAATCTCTCGTGGCCGCGAATGGCCGGCGCTGCGTGGCATGACAAGTACTTCATACCGCTCTCGCTGTTGGTGATCCTCGCGCTCGGCGGCGTCGTGTACTTCGGGATGAGAGCGGCCGGTCGCGATCTGAGTGGTGGCATCCGTGATCTCCGTGTGCCGGACGAGGGGGATGGCGGTGCCACCGGTCTGGCCGCGTCACGACCGGCGAAAGAGACCAGTCGCAACCGCCCCGAGGGCCGCTCCACCCTGATCCGTCCGGATGACGACGGCGCCGTGGGCTGACGCGAGGAGTGACGCACTACGGCTCGCTAAGGAGTCGTCCCCGCTGGCTCCGCGCCGGAGTGGCCTGCCGGGTTCCTCGAGGGCGGTGAGGCCCGCGACTTCGAGAGTGGAGAGGACGCGAGCGCCCTCCGAGGAACTCCCCCGCCCCAACCACGTTTCAGGACGGGAATGCTCCTCTTTGACGACAGAATCGAACGGTCGGAGAGGCGACGATGACGACAGGAGACGACGGGAGCCCGGGCGCTCCGAGGATGCGCTACACTCGCCGCCGAGTGCTCGTTCTCGGCGGAGCCTTCGCGGCCGGCGTGGTCGGCGTGGTCGCCGGCCTGCGCGGGCTCGGCGGCCGGGCGGTGGACAGCGTCGGCGGCGCGCTCAGCGACCAGTTCGGTCCCTTCCCGGTGCGCAGCATCGAGGACGTCCCCGACGTGCCTGCGGAAGAGTGGACGATCACGGTCGACGGGCTGGTGGACGAACCGCTGGAGATCGACCACGCGACGTGGTCGTCGCTGCAGAGGCTCGACGAGACCGTCGACTTCCACTGCGTCGAGGGCTGGTCGGTGGACGACGTGCGCTGGGGCGGCATCGCTCCGGCGGTCCTTCTCGAGCGAGCCGGTGTGCGGCCGGAGGGCACGTGGGTCGTGGTCCACGGCTACACCGGGGAGTACACGAGCAGCGTACCGATCGACCTCGTGAGGGACTCCCAGACCGTGCTCGCCGACACCATGGAGGGCGCTCCCCTGCCGGCGAAGCACGGCGGCCCCATCCGTCTGGTCGTGCCCGATCAGCTCGGCTACAAGAGCGTCAAGTGGGTGACGCGTCTCGAGGTGACGGACGCGTCGCGCCCCGGCTACTGGGAGAGCCGCGGCTACCCGGACGAGGCCCCCGTCATGCAGAGCTGAGCACCGCTCAGAAGACGCCCGCCACGCGCAGCGCGATGATGAGGATGACCAGCAGGACGACGATCAGCGCGACGATCGCCGGCGTGCTGATGCCACGATGCTTCTCCGCAGGAGCCTTCCAGCTGGGCGTCGTGGTGTCTCCACGCAGCTGGTCGGCCGTCAGCTGAGGCCTGCCGATGGGCACGCCTTCAGCCGCCTGCGCCGTAGGCCCGACGCCTCCGTCGAACGGCCGGCCGTCGATCTTCGGCTCGCTTGGCCTCTCCTGGTTCATCGGCAGTCCTCTCGGTCTCTCGGCCGGTGAGCCATGCCCGTCTCGCTGGGAGGCGGGGTGCCCACTGTCTGTCTGCTCAGGTCGTACGACGTTCGGAGCACCATAGCACGTCCGGGAAGGGCCGCAGGCAGTGCGGGTGCCAGTTGGCCTGGCAGTAGCAGCCGACGCCGAGCAGGGCGACGACGTCGCCCTCATCCAGCGGCGGCAGCACGTAGTCCTCGGCGAAGATGCCGGGACCCTCGTTGATGTGGCTGGTGAGGGTGTAGCGCGCCGTGCGCGGAGCATCGGCCGAGCGGGTGGTGGCTCACGTGGAAGTGCATGGTGTAGATCGCGAGGTCGTGGGTGCCCGCCGGTTCCACCGCTTCGTCGAGACGCTCCGGGTAGATCCCGAACCCGGTCGCCGCGTCGCCGCGATCTCGCCTTCCGTAGCCGCGGATCTGGCTGAGGAGGTCGAGGTTCACGCGCACGCCGTGCTCGAGGATCACGCCGAGGTCGCGGTCGCTCACGTTCGTGCCGGTGTAGCTGATCTCGCCGGCCGGCCAGCCGTGGGCGACGCCGTGCTCGACCTCGCCGGGCGAGCACACATCGAGGCCGACGAACTCGGCGGTGCCCGGTTCGCCGAGTCCGCGGATACGTTCGAGCACCTGGGGCTCGCGCTGGGCTTTGAGCGCCCAGTGGAGCTTCCACGGCAGGCCGGTGCGCGCCATGGCGCCCTGCAGGGCGCGCACGTTCTCCTCGATGTGGGTGAGGTCGTTGACGAACAGCGGCACGCCGTGCGCCCGCGCCAGTGACTCGGCGTCGCGACCGGCGATGATGAGGTGTCCGGAGACGGGCTCGAGGCCGGGCCGGACCCACCAGCCCGGCGGGTGGTCGTCGCGGCCGTCGCCGGCCGGAGGGCGGGCGCCGGGCTCGCCGGCGTCGTCACACACGCTCCTTTGGCTGGTTGCCGTCGCCGCCGGCGGACCCGGAGTGTCTCGCGGCCGGGCGGTGGTGCGCCGACCCGCAGCGGTTGATCCGCGGGGGCGCGCCGGTTTGGCCGGGTCCGCCGGTGGGGCAGTATCCTCCGGGAGCGACGTCGACGACGACGCGCTACACTGGGGACCGCGACGACCCGCGGCAGCATCTGGCTCAAGGAGGCCGGCGATGAAGAAGTACGTCTGCACGGTGTGCAACTACATCTACGACCCTGAGGTCGGCGACCCGGACAACGGCATCGAGCCGGGCACGTCCTTCGACGATCTTCCCGACGACTGGGTCTGCCCCGAGTGTGGGGTCGAGAAGGACGAGTTCGAGCCGGTCGAGGACTGAGGTCCGGTGACCACGGACGCGTGAGGTGACGATGGGTGTCCTTGAGCTGAGAGACGTCAAGCTCGAACTGGGCGGCAAAGCCATCCTGAACGGCCTCTCGGTCGATTTCTGGGAGGGGCACATCCACGCTCTGATCGGTCCGAACGGCGCCGGCAAGTCGACGCTGGCCGGCGCCATCATGGGCCTGCCCGACTACCGGCACATGGAGGGCGACATCCTGCTCGACGGCGAGTCCATCCGGGATCTGCCCGTCGACGAGCGCGCCCGGCGAGGCATCACCCTCGCGTGGCAGGAGCCGGCGAGGTTCGAGGGTCTGCGCGTGGACAAGTTCGTCCTCGCCGGTGCGAAGGACAGGAGCGCCGACACCGTGCGCCGCGTGTTGCAGCGTGTCGGCCTCGACCCCGAGAAGTACGCGAAGCGGTCCGTCGACAAGACCCTGTCGGGCGGCGAGCGCAAGCGTATCGAGCTCGCGAGCATCCTCGCGATGGAGCCTCGCGTCGTGCTCATGGACGAGCCCGACTCGGGCATCGACGTTGAGGCCCTGACGCGCATCTTCGATGCCCTCGCCGACTTCAAGGAGCGCGGCGCCACGGTCATCATGATCACGCACAGCGAGGAGGTGCTGAGGCACGCCGAGCACGCCTTCCTCCTGTGCAACGGCTGCATCATCCGCAAAGGCAGCGCCGGACGCATCGACGACTACTTCGCCGACAAGTGTGCGCACTGCGATCACGAGAACGTGCCGGTCGAAGAAGAGGTCGCGGCGGTGGTCGAGTGAGCACCCCGACGCAGGCGCAGGTCGCGACGGCCCGGGATCTGCTCGCCAGCCTCGGCGACCTGGGTGGCCACATCAAGGGCGACGACATCGCCCACCTCGAGGTGCACGGCAACGAGGTGGTCGGTTCACATCTGGTGCCGGGTCTGAGCATCGACGTCGATGAGCTCGACGACGGCATCGAGGCCTGGATCCACGTGGGCAAGGGTGTCCGTATCGACAAGCCGGTCCACATGTGCTTCGGCATGCTCCCGACGGAGGGACTCCAGCGCATCGTGATGCACGTGGAGGCCGATGAAGACAGCTTCGCCAGCGTGCAGGCGCACTGCACCTTCCCGAACGCCATCGACATCACGCACAAGATGGACGCCGAGGTGAAGATCGCCCCCGGGGCGACCTACGAGTACTTCGAGCGGCACCTGCACGGTGCCGAGGGCGGTGTGATCGTCGTGCCCAGGACGAAGGTCCACGTCGGCGAGGGCGGCCGCTTCAAGACCGAGTTCGAGCTCATCAAGGGTATGGCCGGCGTCATCGACTTCGACTACGAGGTCGACTGCGACGCGTTCAGCACGCTCGACATGATCACGCGCATCATCGGCCGCGGTCACGACAGGGTCCGGATCAACGAGGTCGGGCATCTGAACGGTGAGGGCGCCAAGGCCGTACTGCAGTCGCATCTCGCGCTGCGCGACGACGCCTCCGCGGAGATCTACAACACGCTCACGGCGAGCGCTCCGCACGCCCGCGGACATGTCGACTGCAAGGAGATCGTGCAGGGCAGGGCGACCGCGAAGGCAGTCCCCGTCGTGGAGGTCAACCACCCGCTGGCGCACGTGACCCACGAGGCCGCGATCGGCAGTGTCGACAGCAAACAGCTGCAGACGCTCATGAGTCGCGGCCTGGACGAAGACGCCGCCACCGACCTGATCATCGAGGGTCTTCTGAGCTGACGAAGCGGAGGCGGGGGCGGGGGCGGCCGGAAGAGCCGCCCCCGCCCCCGCCGTTCGCGTCATGCCTCCGGAGGCTCCTTCTCCGCGGCGAGAACGGGCACGTCCCCGCGGCGCTCCCCCCCCAGCCGGTCGGACACGAGCCCGAACAGGTAGGTCCTCTGCCCGGAGAGGATGTCCAGCAGCCGGGCGTCGTCGTCGAACTCGACGACGACCGGCTGGACCACCGACTGCAGAGCCATCGCCTTGAAGTTCGGACTGAGCCTCCGGGAGATGACGCAGTGGATGCCTCCCAGCTGCTCCAGCACCGACTTCAGCTTGCCGCTCTTGCCGTGGCGTTCGTCCTCGGACTTGAAGTCGTTCCGCAGCTCGCCCTGCGGCTCCAGCTCGCCGTCGGCGTGGAGGACGTACTTCGCAAAACGGTCGGAATCGCCGAAGTGACCGGTGGCGAATGCGCCGCTGTCGTCCTTCCCGATGGCCAACGCTATCTGTTCCATCTCGTGTTCCTTCGGTCGGTGTGTGCGTGCGTGAGGATACCGCTCGCGCTGCCCCGGGAGCTACTCAGGCTGTCTCGTCGCGAGCGGCTTGAGTCCCTCCGCGAACGAGATCAGCTCCTGCCGGGTGAGCGCGCCGGTGACGAAGACCGCCCGGCGATTCGTGACGACGAGCAGCGACGGCCCGCTCGCCTGGTACCAGGTCGAGGCCGTCGTCCCCGCGAGCGCGCCGTACTGGAGCGTGACCTCCTGGTACGAGAGCCTGCCGGCACCGGCCTCGCCCTGCCAGTCCGGAGCGGTCGCCAGTGCATCCAGCGTGGCCGGTCCCACCTGCTCGACGGTGAACTGTGACAAACCACGCGTGCACAACTGCAGGATCGCCGTCCCGGGCAGGTCCATCGGCAGGCTCCGGACGTCGCCGCCGGTCCAGCTCACGGGACGCAGGGCGGCCGGGGCGGTCGCGACCGCCGTGAGCGCGTAGCCGTCCGGCGCCAGATCCGACATCAGCGGGTCGAAGCCGGCGGTGCTGCCCGCCGCCGCCGGGGACGGCTCGTAGGTGTGATCGTCCTCCCGGAGCGTCGTCTGGTCCGGGCCGGCGGGTGGTGCCTCGAAGACCTCGTCCGCGGGCGCCGCCGCCCAGTCGATCGCCGCCGTGAACGTCGACCGGGCGTCGCTGTACCAGGTCACGAGACCGCTCTGCTGGTCGACGACGAGCTCGATGGACGCTCCGTCCAGGGTCAGCGCCGCCCGCCACACCTCGCGATCTCCGTCCTTGAGCGGCTTGATGCCGACGGAGGCGTCGCGATCCTCCACGGCGGTCCGGACGACGGCGGCGAGCCCTTGGTAGTCGAGGGGGCTGCGGGTGCCCGCTCGCCATGCGGGCGGCCAGGCGCCGACGAGACGGGTCTGCGTACTCATCGTGCCCAGGTGGGTGGTACGCGAGCGCGTCGTGGTCTCGGTGCGCCGGGTGGCATCGTAGGCCGACCGCACCGAACCGTGTGTGCCGGCCCGCGCCGCCGTGTTCCGCCAGGTCGCCTGACCGCCCGCGTCTCCAGACGCCACGGCGACGAACGTGCCGTTCTCGACGGGCACGCCGGAGGCTCCGGGTGCCTTGCCGTGCCAGTCGTAGGTACCGGTGACCGCCGTGACGGTCGGCGCCGGCGCCGGCGCCGGCGCCCGGATGAAGAAGACCCAGGCGAGCGTGAAGACGGCCGCGAAGGCGAAGACGGTGGCGCCGAGGCGCGGCGGACGACGGGCGAGCCGCGCCGCCCGGATCCGTCGGCTCGTGCGGTCGGGAGGGGCGTCTGCCGTCGCCGGTGTCACTCGATGACGGCGCCGGCGCCCATGGGCATGATCGCGTCGGGCAGGGCGCGGCCGAGCGAGGCCGCGGCCGCGCGTCCGGTGCAGTGGCACGGAGCGAGTGTGAGCGGCGCGCGGCGCACCAGTTCGTCTGCGACGAGGGTGACCCGCGCCGCGTCCGCATACATGAGGTGTGTCCCCCCCACGAGCCTGGCCAGCGGCCGGCTCCCGGTGAGCCGATCGATGTGCTCCAGAGTGGCCAGCACCCCCGAGTGCGCGCAGCCCAGGATGACCCACAGGCCGTCGGGCGTGTCGATCCAGAAGGACTGGTCGTCCGGCACCGGGTCCGGCATCGTGCAGGAGGTGTCGAAGAAGAAACCGGGGTCGCCGGGCTCGCGGGCCTCGTCGCGGGGCACGGTCCCCGTGCTCCAGACGCCCGGGATGAGCTCGGCGGGGGCGTCGGTCCACACGATGCGACCAGCCGCCTTCATGAGAGCCTCTCGCGAGGCGGCCGGCATACCGATCGGTTCCGGCCGCTTGCGCCGCTCGCGGGAGAAGCGCGGCAGGAGCGCCGCGGGGTGCACGAAGACGGTGGCGCGGGGCGCCGCCTCAAGCGCCGCCGGCAGCCCGCCGGCGTGATCGTAGTGCCCGTGACTCAGGGCGATGGCGTCCGCAGAACTGAGGTCGACGCCGAGCTGCGCGGCGTTGCCCGCGAACGCGGGCGTCTCCCCGGCGTCGATGAGAAGATGTCGCTCGCCGGCCTCGACCCACAGCGAGAGGCCGTGCTCGGTGCGCAGGCCGTGACCGACGCTCTCGTTGTCGAGCAGGACCGTGACTCGGGGTCGCCGGATCCTGGTCGCCGGCCCTCCGGATGCGCTCTCGCCGGTCACGGGCGCGTCCCCGCGGGGCGGCGGCGCAGATGGTCGCCGTGCCACAGCCGGAGCACGGTGTCGGTGACCTGCGGCAAGACGCGTGGGACCCACACGAGAAGCCAGATGAGCGCAGCGGCCAGGCCGACGGTGAGAACCCCGATGATCGCCAGCAGATTGTGTGTCCACAGGGTGTAGCCGACGAGGCCGGCGACGCCCAGCAGTGCGAGCAGGAGGCTCCAGAGAGGCAGGCGGTCGCAGGCGACCCAGATGAGCCGTACCCCGAGCACGATCAGCGCTCCGGTCAGGAGATAGGCGAACAGCCAGGTGGCGACGACGGGGATCATGTGCGCCCGATCCTACTCCAGGTGTACGGCTCGCGCCTCAGCGCACACCCGCGAGGACGCGCGAGACGCCGGTGGGCCCGAACGCCGCGCTCCAGCCGGTCGTCAACTGCACCTTGAGGGAGTAGCTCGTGCCGCCGCCCGCGTAGGAGAAATCGCCCAGCGCCGAGGTCGCGACCATGTCGGCGCTCGTCCATGGGTTCTTCGGCCAGACGTAGCCGCCGAACGCGGCCGGCGTCACCTCCGCCGGGGCCGGGTACGAGCCGGCATGCGCCGCGGCATAGGCCTGGACGTACCGCTGCAGCAGCAGCGCGTTCTGCGTCGAGGCGGTGTCGCGCTCGGTCCTGAACCACTTCGGCATGCCGCCGGTGAGCTTGTAGTTGCCCTTCGAGAGATGGGCCACCAGGCGGTAGCTCCTCCCCTCGTTCAGCAGGGTGTACGTGTAGGTGCCACGGACCTTGCCGGGCGCCATGATCTTGCCGGTCCAGGGGTTGGCTGGCCAGATGGGGGCGGTGAGCCCGCCGCTCTTCTTGACCATCTTCGCGGTGGGGTAGGCGAAGCGCTGAGCCTGCCCGTACGCATCGATGTAGTGCTGGATGAGCAGCGCGCTCGCCTGCACCTGCTTGTCGACGAAGCTGACCGCCTGTGCCGGCCGGGGTGCAAGGCCGCCGATGGTCAGCGTGAAGGCCAGGGCGGCCAGGGCGACGACGATCCTGTGTCTGGTCAAGGGATGCCTCCTCGTATGGGTCAAAGCTCGGTGGTGCCGAAGCCGCGCGCCGGCGCCGCGGGCGACGGCGCGGTGCCGCCGGCCGCGTACTCGCCGGAGTGAAGGTGTATGTCGAGGACGTAGGCGCCGGAGGCGCCGGGGTGGTAGCCGTACGTGCCGGGGGCGGATCCCGGGTGCATGGCGCCGCCGCCGATCGGGTCGGACGGCCAGTCGGCGTGCGCCGCGCCGACCGCGCCGTCCGGCGCGAACTCATCGGCAGGCGGCAGGGCGCCGTCGTGCTGCAGCGACCACTGGTCGACGTAGCCCGAGAGGATGCGGCCGCTGCGACTCAGGATCTCGTCCTCGAGGCTCGCGAGCAGGAGCGACCAGGGGTCGTCGACGGCTGCGCCTGAGAGGACGTAGTCGTTCTTGAGGGCGCGATGCAACCGCAGCGTGTAGGAAGTCCGGTCGGGCGCGACGACGTAGGAGAACGAGCCGTGGTCGTGCCGCTGGACCATGACCCGGTGGTCCCACGGGTTGCTCGGCCAGTAGGCGCGGTGCGGCTGGAGGCCGACGGCGCCGTCGGCGGCCACCTCGGCGGCGGGCGGATACAGCCCGCCGTTGTTGCGCGCCCAGTCCTCGACGTGTTCGCGGATGAGGTTGAGGCCCTCTTCGCCGCGATGGTCGTACGCCAGCATGATCGTGCGCGGCATGCCGCCGCTGAGGACGATGACGCCGCCGTCGAGGTAGCCGACGAGGCGGTACCTGCGGCGACTGGAGGAGACGACGTAGCGGAAGTGGCCGCGAGACCTCCCGGACCGCATGCGCTCCCCCGTCCACGGATCCCTCGGCCACCACGATGCGCCGAGGTATGCGGGCCGGATCTGTGACGGCGTCGGATACAGGAAGAAGTCGGCCGCCCCGCTGCGATCGATCAGTCCGCGGATGACCATGACGCGCGCGCGCATCTCGTCGTTGGGCGAGTCGGCGCGCGCCACCGGGGCTGCGGCGGCGAAGCCTGCCATCGCCGCGACCGCGGCGGCGAGGATGAGTATGCGTCCGGCGAGGATGAGCGTGCGTCCGATCATGCGTCCGTCCAGGACCCCCTTCGGGCCCAAGTGTGGCGGGGCGCTCAGGCATGGTCAAGCGGCGCCGCGTGCGACCAGGCGCCGGGTTCCGGGCGGGAGGCGCCCGCGCGCCGCCGCGTCCGCCACTCCGAAGCCGCCGCCAAGCCTGCCGGCGGGATGCCCTGATAGCATGGCCTTCAGGCGCCGTCGGGCCATGGTCGGCGCACACGACTCACGGGAGGCGAGGCCGGTGGAAGCGAAGATCCCGAGCCGCATGGGCGACGGCTTCATGGTCGAGATGACGCGCGGCGAGCTGCGCGCCGACATCGAGGCGGCGACGGACGAGGCGGCGCGCAAGGCCAAGGTGCCGCCGCTCGGCCCGGACGAGCTCGACCACCTGCTGGACATCTACGCCTCCCGCGCGGCGTTCACCGCCGTCGACATCGGCGACCAGGTGGTCCTGAGCTGCGACGGCGGCGGCAGCAAGATGACCGGCACCGACCTCCAGGACCTCCTCGAGAGCGAGCAGCGCCTCGGCCAGGACATCCTCGAGCTCTGGCACATCGAGTACAGCTACAAGGCGATCAAGACGATCCTGCCGTTCCAGCAGCAGGTGATGCAGAACGTCCAGATGATGTGCACGGTGCCGGTGCAGTACGGCGCGCAGCCCAACCTGGCCTTCTACAGCAAGCCGGACGGCCCGGCGGAGAACTGGTTCGAGCTGTTGCCGCGCGGGGACATCGTCGGCGCCCGCGCGGCCGTCGACGAGGCCATGGAGCACGCCACCAAGGACTTCATCTACGTGGGCGAGGGCATGCTGGACGCCGGCGCCGACGGCATGGACTTCGACACCACCGGCGGCGCCGGAGACGCGGACTTCTTCAGCACGCTCCGCGCCGTCAAGCACCTGCGCGCGAAGTACCCGGACGCCGGCATCGAGGTCGGCATGGCCGGCGAGTTCGTGATCGGCGTGCACGGCGAGCTGGAGTGGGAGGGCCGGCGGCTCGCCGGGCTCTGGCCGGCGGAGCAGGTGCAGGTGTGTCAGGACGCCGGCGCCACGATCTTCGGGCCGGCGGTCAACATCCGCACCGGCAAGAGCTGCGCCTGGAACGCGGCGTACTCGATCACGGTGTGCAAGCCGGCGATGGAAGTGGCCCGCATCCCCGTGCACCCCAACGTGGGCGAGGGCGTCGGTGGCGTACCGGTGAACGGCTACCCGCCCGAGGACGCGGCGTCCCGGGCGGCCAGGGCGCACGTCGACATCCTGAAGTGCGACGGCTTGTAGGTGGGTTCGGGTGACTCCAGAGGCATGGACGTCACCCACGCGCTCGCCGCGGGCATGGGCGGGATGCGCACGGCCGGAGATCTGGTCGCGCGCATGCAGATGGCCCGCGGGATGCGTTTGCCGGAGGCCAAGCGGTACGTCGCGGACAAGCTCGGGTGCACGGTCCGCGACCTCAGCGACAGCTACGCGATGGAGCAGATCCGCGGCGAGAAGGGCCTGGGGCGGATCCTCGACCACTCCAACCTGCACCCCGGCGAGCCGAACGCCATGACCGCCAAGTTCCGCATCGCCGAGCTGCTCGGCGTGCCGATCAACTCGGTGGAGCGCTTCCGGGAGCTGGCGGGATCGTAGGCCGCGGCTTCGTGGGGGCGGCGCGTCGTGAGGTGTCGTCTGCTGACGGCCTTCCGGGTGGCGGGCCGGAGGAAGCCGGCGACAGGAGCGCTCCAGCCGGCGCCGAAAGCTGTCGATAGAGGTGCCAGGCCGGCCGGAGCGGGCGGCCGCAGGGGTCGCCGTGTGCGGCCGGGTCCGAGTCGTGGAGGCATGATCATGAAACGCGTCGCAGGCGTCATGGTCGTCGTACTGCTGGCGCTGGCCCTGGCGGGGTCGGTCGTCGGCTGCGGTTGCCAGGAAGAGGCGGTGGAGAAGACCACCGGGCAGATCGACCAGGCCAAGGACGCCGCCGTCAAGGCCCAGCTGATGATGATCAAGACCGGCGTCCAGGCGACGATCGCCTCGACCGGTCAGGTGCCGGCAGACGCCTCGCAGGCGGCGCTGGGCGCCTTCGTCACGCCCTGGCCCGTGAATCCCTTCACCAATCAGCCGATGAAGGAAGGTGACGGCGTGGGAGACTACGTCTACACGCCCGGGTCGGGCACCGACTTCACCCTCGCGGTCCATCTCTCCGACGGGTCGACGTACACGGCGCCCTGAGTCGGGGCGGGGTTCGCAGGGGGCGGCGCGGTGATGTGTTCCCGCGCGTGGCCCAGATTGAGCCGGCTCGTCGTGGTTGGTAGTCTAGCCCTCGGAAGGGGGTCCACGACGTGGGGAACATCTTCGCCGGCTGGCGCACAAGGCTCGTGCTCGTGGCGCTCGGCGCCGCGGTCCTGATAGGGATCGCTCTGCCGGTCGCCGCCAGCGGCGACGATTCCACGCCGACTTGGAAGCTGAGGAGCTACCGCAGCCGCGGCTGGGACCGCAGCTTCAAGCTCGACGTCTGTGAGGAGATGTCACAGGTCCCCCGGGTCGTCGTCTACGGCGGGTCTCGCGGCCTCCGCATGGATCCGACGACGATCAGGCGCAAGACGGGCCTGCCCGCCTTCAACTTCGCCTTCCACAACGGGCGCCCGGAGGACGCGTGGGCCGTCACCGACTGGCTCATCGACACACACCCCGACAAGCCGGCGACGGTGATCTGGTGCATGCAGGCCACCACGCTGGCCGACGTGCCGATGGCGCCCGGGCTCATCGTCGACGAGCGGTTGTCGCAGGCCTTCCCCCCGGCGCTCATCCAGGCCAAGCTGAAGAAGGCCATGCGTGAGCCGGAGCGCAACGCCCTCTCGGGTCGTCGTTACGGGTACGACGGCATGCTGTGGTGGAACGGCTACGACACCAAGCGCAAGGAAGGCCTGAGTCTCAACGAGGCGCTCACGCAGTACCTGGACCCCGACATGCTGGCCACGGCGGGCAACGGCAAGGTCCCTCGTCACACCCGGGCGATGGCGTACTTCACGCGCACGCTCCGGCTGCTGAACAAGAACCACATCAAGCCGGTGATCGTGATCATGCCGTATCACCCGAGGGTGCTCAAGGCGTTCATGGACGCCGGCTGGGGAGCCAAGCAGCGCTGGCTGCGCACCTACCTCGGCAAGCTCCAGAAGCACTACGACTTCCGGGTGCTCAACTGCCTGGACATCAGGACGTTCGGGGGCAGGCCCGACGGCTTCTACGACGGCGCTCACCTCACAGCCGACAACTCCCGGCGCCTCATCCGCTACATCGTCCGCAAGGCGCCGTCGTGCTTCCGCGTGCCGAAGCCGACGCCGAGCCCGTCGCCGTCGCCGAGCCCGTCGCCGACGCCGAGCGCCTCGGCGGTACCGCCGCCGGCCTACGTGCCGGTGCCCGAGGATTCGAGCGCTCCCGCGGACTTGCTCGAGTAGCGGGTCCGCCGGCTCCGCGCCGGGGCGCGGGGGAGGCGCCGGATGGACGGAGTCTCAGGCGCCGATCAGCCTTTTCACGAAGCCGCCGCGCTTGCTCGGGCGGCCGGTGCGCGCCTCCACGTCGTCGGCGCTGGCCATGGCCGACAGCGCGGCGTTGACGGCCAGCCATCGCAGGGGTTCCGGCTCCCACTGCTTCGCGCGATGGCCGACCCACGGAAGCCCCGTGAGCCCCGTCTCGTGCTCCAGGATGAGGTCTCGCAGGGTGCGGCCGGCCAAGTTGGTCGTTGCGACGCCGTCGCCCACGTACGCGCCGGCCCACGCGATGCCGCTCTGCCGGTCGAGACCCACGGACGTGTACCAGTCGCGTGACGCCGCGATCGCGCCGCCCCAGCGGTGGGTCACCCTGACGTCGCCGATGCCCGGGAAGAGCTCCCCGAGCAGCGTGCGCAGGCGCTCCTGCACGTCGGGGACGCGCTCGAACGCCTCGCTCAGGCGGGAACCGTAGTGGTACGGCGCCCCTCGTCCGCCGATGGCGATGCGCCCGTCATCGGTGTGCATCGCATAGAAGATGAGGTGGCGGAAGTCGCCGAAGACCTCGTGGCCGCCCCAGCCGACCTCGTCCCAGAACGCGTCCGGGAGGGGCTCTGTGCCGATCATCAGGGAGTAGATCGGCACCACATGGCGCTCGTACCCCGGCAGCTCCGGAGTGAAAGCCTCGGTGGCGCGGACGACGACGTCGGCGCGCACGTCCCCGAACGGCGTCACCGCGAGACGCGGCTCCAGGCGGGTGACGGGGGTGCGTTCGTAGATGGGCACCCCCAGCTTCTCGACGACGTCGGCGAGGCCGCGAGCCAGCCGGGCCGGGTCGACGGCGGCGCCGTGCGGCGTGTAGCCGCCGCCGAGGCACCCGGCCACCTTGAGGCGCCGGCGCATCTCGGCGGCGCCGAGCAGTGCGTAGTCGTCCTCCCCGAAGCCCCAGGAGCGTTCGTAGTCCACGGCCTCGCGGGCGCGCAGCAGCTGCACGGGGCTGGTGGCCAGGTCGAGCTGGCCACCGATGTGGAAGCGCGCCTTGATGCCCTCCTCGGTGACGACGCGGGCGATCTCCGGCACCGTCGCGTGGAGGGCGCGCTGCTGGTCGATCACCGGCTGACGGCCGTGCGTCCTGGCGGCCGCCTCGCGCGAACCCGGGAACGTGGTGTGGCACCAGCCGCCGTTGCGCCCCGACGCGCCGAACCCCGCGATCTCGCGCTCGAGCACGGCGATACGGAGGTGCGGATCGGCCTTCTTGAGGTAGTAGGCGGTCCAGAGACCGGTGAAGCCGGCGCCGACGATGGCGACGTCGACGTCCGTGGGGCCGGGGAGCGAAGGACGCGGGGTGAGTTCGCCGGGAACGCCGTCGAGCCACATGCTGCGGGCGCGGTAGTCGGTCATGTCGAGCTCCTTGCGGGGGTGTGGACGTATCCTATCAAGGGGGTCCGCTGCATCGGCCGGCCGCCCCGGTCACGGCACCAGGACGAGCTTGCCGAGTGCGGGGCGCTCCATGACCAGGTGATGAGCCCGCGGAGCCTCCGCGAGCGGGAGCTCGCGGCCGACCACGGGCCGCAGCCAGCCCTGCCGCAGCCCGGCGCCGATGGCGGCGTGCGCAGCGGCGATCTCGTCGGCTCGCGCGTTCGGAAGACGCATGCCGAGGACGGCCCCGTCGGTGTCCATGAGGTCACGGGGGTCGACCTGGACCGTCCCGCGGCTGCCGACGACCACGACGCGGCCACCGCCGGCGAGCACCTTGAGATCGTCCCCCAGGTTCCTGTTGGCGAGGAACTCGACGACGATGTCGAAGCCCCCTCTCCCGGTGAGCTTCGCGGCCATGTCGAGATGCGCCGGGTCGCGGTGGTCCAGCACGCGCACGGCCCCCTGTGCCGCCACGAGTTCGCTGCCGGCCTCGCTGCCGGCCGTGCCGATCACCTCGAGGCCGGCGGCGAGAGCCGACTGCACGACCGCGAGGCCGACGCCTCCGCTCGCGCCGTGCACCAGGACGCGCTCTCCCGAGATCGCGGCGGCGCGCTGGAAGAGTGCCCGGTGCGCGGTGACGTACGGCACGCCGAGAGCGGCGCCTTGGGCGAAGGAGACTTCGTCGGGCAGCGGGTGGACGTCGGGGGCGCGACAAAGGGCGAGGTCCGCGTAGGTGCCGCTGAGCGAACCGGAGAGGTAGACGCGCTCTCCGGTATCCGCGCGGACGCCGGCCGCGTCGGAGCCGGGGGTGTAGGGAAGGGCGGGCAGGTCGCGATAGAGGCCCGCCCGCACGTACGCGTCGACAGGGTTGACGCCGGCCGCCTGGACGCGGATCAGGACCTCTCCCTCGACCGGCTGGGGGTCGGTGGCCTCCTCGAGCATCATCACCTCGGGGTCACCGAACTCCCTGACGCGGACCGTCCTCATGACGCCTACTCGGCGATGGGGGCGAGGGAGTCGGCGATGCGCATGAGTTCGTCGCGCGTGAGGTCTCCCGCCACACTCACCGTGACGCGGTCGCCCTCGCCCGTGCTGACGTTGAGGTGCGGCCAGTCGGGCAGGCCGAGCACGATCTCGGCGATCTCGCCGCGCAGGCTTCCGTAGGTGACCGGGACCTCCGCGGACTCGGCGAGGGTGACCGAGGTCTCGTCGAACGGGTCGCCCGATCCCTGGGCGCCGTCTCTGCGCCAGCGGCTGACGATGCAGAAGCGGTCGAAGCCACGCTGATACGTGAGGACCACGGTCAAGGATCCGACTTCCCCGCGCCCGACCGGAGCGGCAGCGCCCATGAAGGACGCGTTCACGGCTCCGGTCACCCCGCTGAGTTCGTAGCCCTCGGGTACCCAGGACGTCTGGAGCGGCGTGAACGCCGGGGCGGCCTGCGCCGCGCGCCGCGGCGTGGCCGGCGACGCCTGGGTGGCCAGACGCTCGCCGAGTGTCGCCGCCTCCCTCAGGCTCATCCGGCGAAACCGCTCGCTCACCGGGAACAGCTTGTGCTCGCCCTGGCTCGGCAGGGAGAACGCGCTGCGCGGCACGTCCCCGCCGATCTCGATGTTCTCGACCCGCGTGCCGCCGACATCGCCGTCCGCGCTCCAGTGCTCGACCGCGAGCGGGTACCCGGACTCGACGTCGACGACGATGCGCGCCGAGCCGTTGCAGCCGCCGCCGGACAGAGGCTCGGGGACGGTGATCGACCAGGCCGTGCGTCCCTCACAGGTTGCCGGCCTGACCGGGACGTCCGGATCGAGCTCGGCGATGACGGCGCGCGCATAGGCGGCGACGCTGCGATCGAGGACCTGCTGGACTCCCATCCACGGGCTGAAGAAGGGCCCCGGGTCCGGCAGGTCCCGCGCGATCTCGGAATAGAGCATCTCGCCGTCGCGGTAGACGTAGCGACGCGCGACGCGGGCCTCGGCGTCGTAGGTGTAGGCGACGTCATCGCCGCTGTCGCTTCGCTGCACGATCCGGTAGTCCCCGCGCGACGTGAACGTGAAGGAGCCGACGCGACGCTCGTACGGCCGTCCGCGGACGGTGCCGTATTCGACGACGTCGCCGCGGATGCTGCGCAGACTGGTCAGCGCATGTTGGACGCGGGCGAGCACCGTCTCGGCGGTGGCGGGGGCGGGCGTCGACCCGCCGAGACCGGGTATCCCGGTCCAGCTGACCGCGACCGCCGCCACGACCGCCGCGGCGACGGCCGTCGCGGCCGCCAGACGCATGCGGTGCCGCGTGCGCGGGCGGGCAGGGCGGTGTGCGGGGACCGCGCGCCGAGCCGGCACCGAGGCCGGACGGCTCGATGACGCCGGTCCGTCATCGTCCGCTCCGGCATCCCTCAGGCGTTCGCGTACGCGTTCGAAGTGATCCGGCGCGTGTGCCGGGACCGGTGACTCGCGCAACTCCCGGCCCAGGTCCTGGTCCCAGGTGCTCATGACGTCTGCTCTCGCGCGTATACGGGTTCGCACAAGAGCCGGCGCAGCTTGGACCGGGCGGCCGCGAGGCGTGAGGACACGGTCCCCTCGGGGATGCCGACGACTTCCGCGGCGCTGCGGTAGTCGTAGCCGTACTGGTGCACGAGCACGACGAGGACGCGCTGCTCCACCGGAAGCCGGTCGAGCGCGTCCTCGAGGTCTGCCCAGCGGGTGACGATATCGCAGGGGTCGTCGCAGAAGGCGTCGGGCAGGGCATCCTGTGCCGTGAGGAGCTGGAAGCGTCGTTCGCGGCGCAGGTAGTCCAGGCATGTCGTGTACGTGATCCGGTACAGCCACGTGCCCGGCTCGCAGTCGCCGCGGAATCCGCGAAGAGCCTGGTACGCCTTGATCGATGCGTCCTGGAGAGCGTCGTCCATGAGCGTGGGGT
>Ga0172369_10001772_pt1 | contig 30795 bp, 29 predicted proteins | sample LakKiv25m_FD_114539 | JGI IMG/M metagenome (GOLD analysis project Ga0172369, IMG submission 114539) | Freshwater microbial communities from Kabuno Bay, South-Kivu, Congo - kab_022012_11.25m | ecosystem: Environmental > Aquatic > Freshwater > Lake | place: Democratic Republic of the Congo... | reverse complement strand
AGCCGATTTTTTACAAGCCGAGCAGGCTTTAGATGCAGGTTATGTGCAGTCAGCCTTGCAAACGTGTGCAGGGGTATTTTTGGCGAAAACTGAAAGTCCATTTTTATGTGCATGGCGAGATTGTTTAGAATCTCGCCTGAGTGATGCTATTTTTAATGCACAAGATACCGATGTATTGCTAAAACATTTGGCACGCAGCCCTGAAGCGATTGACGTAGTGGAGCGTTTAATTGAATTGATGCCAAAGGGGCATCCTGCACATCAAATTTTATTAAAATACACAGCTTAAGGGATGCATCAAGTCATTTAGCCGTTAATTCACCTCCTTTAGTTCTGGTTTCTAGTTTTATAGCCCCTTGCGGTTTAACCAGTCAAACAAGGACTGATACACTTCCGCACGGACTTCGGGCGCAGAAAGTACCAAATCATGTACGCCATTTTCAATTTGGTAAAGCTGAATATCACCATGCATGTGATGTCCATATTTTTGCATATCTGCAACATCTAAAATTACGTCAGTGCGTTGCGCAATCTCATTCCATTGGCGTGGATAACTACTTTGACTCGCATGCATAATTAAGGTGGGTACACCCAAATGCACACTGGCATGAATTTCTTTTTGCGCTTCATGAATTGCACGTACAAAACTTAATCGCACTTTTGGATAACGCGGTTTCTTCCATTCCAAATTAAATAACCATTCACCATGATATTGTTTGTGTAGACTGGGTACATAAAATGGATTAAGGCGGCTTGGAAATTTCATTTCTGGCAGTAATTTGCCCAATTGGCTTAAACGGGGAATGCCGAATTTTTTCTCAATCTCGCTCATATTGAAATCATAAAAAGGGCTGTTGCACCATAAACCACGAATCAGCGGATGATTCGGATGATGTGACACATATAACGTGGTGATTAATCCACCTGTTGAGTGTCCCGCCAAAATCACCGAGTCATGTTCTTCTGCCGCAATTTGCTCAAGTGCAGCGGCAATTTCTGCATCATATTCAGACAAGCTGCGAACATTGTACCAATGTTGATGTGACAAATGCGAACGCCCGTATTTACGCAAATCTAAGGCATAAAAGTCATAACCGTGCTGATTAAACTGGTCTGCCATTTCAGTTTGAAAAAAATAGTCAATAAAACCATGAATATAAAGTACGGCTTTACGGGTTTCCTGTTCAGCCTTTTTGCGTACCAACGTCGCAATGACTTTGCCTTCATAATCGGATGGAAAATCTAGCGTCATTTGTTGGTAATCTGCACCCAAAATATCGGGTTGATAGCTTGGTGTTGTTTTTTGTTTTTTGCTTAACAGCATAAGGTGCTCGTCATCCATTTTTTTTGTCTATATCCTTGATGAGCTGTGCGCATTTGTCAAATTGAATTATGCAAACCCTCTGCATCTACATCGCTTTAGTTTTATGCTGTGAGTTCATTTTTATTCTGAACAACAAAAAAAGCAGAACGCATCTGAGATGGTTCTGCAAAGGGAAGGATAAAAAACAGCAACAGCGGAAAATTGAAATAAGGATGGGAGATGCTGAGCAAATCGTGATTCACTCAGCAGGAGATTCAAATTACATCGCGGCTTTAAAAATTTCGACCACTTGTGCATGATTGGCTTTACGTGGGTTGGTGAGCATGCAAGCATCTTTTTGTGCATTTTCAGCCATAATCGCCAAATCATCTTCTTTAACGCCTAACTCTGCTAAACCTGTTGGAATGCCAATTGAGCTAGATAATTCACGAATCGCCTCAATCGCAGCATAGGCAGCTTCGGTGGTGGTTAATCCGTCAGTATTGACTCCCATCAATTTTGCAATGTCTGCATAACGCTCTGGGCAAGCAATCAGGTTAAATTCGCAAACATGCGGCAATAAAATCGCATTACAGACGCCGTGCGGCAAGTTGTAGAAACCGCCGAGTTGATGCGCCATGGCATGCACATAACCCAATGAGGCGTTGTTAAATGCCATACCTGCTAAATATTGTGCATAGCTCATGGCATCACGCGCTTCAATGTTTTCACCATTTGCCACGGCAGGGCTGAGCCACTGGCTAATCATACGAATAGCTTTTTCCGCACAGGCATCGGTAATAGGATTGGCTGCAGTTGAAACGTAAGCTTCTACAGCATGGGTTAAGGCATCCATGCCTGTTGCTGCGGTTAAACTTGCAGGTTTGGCAATCATGAGTTTTGGATCATCAATCGCGATGAGTGGTGTGCAGCGCCAATCGACAATTGCCATTTTAACGTGCGTGTCTGTATTGGTAATAATACAGAAACGGGTCATTTCCGATGCTGTACCTGCAGTGGTGTTAATAGCAATTAGCGGGGTCATTGGCACGGTACTTTTATCAATGCCTTCATAATCACGAATATGCCCACCACCTGCGGTCACTAAGCCAATGCCTTTGGCACAGTCGTGTGAAGAACCACCACCTAAAGACACAATAAAGTCGCAATAATTGGCATTGTAGGCATCGACACCGTTATGCACGTTAATGTCGGTCGGATTTGGCTCTGCACCAGCAAATATATGGCTGGCAACGCCTGCTTCGGTGAGGTAGCCTGCAATGGTATCGGCAACGCCAAATTTAAACAGTCCTTCATCTGTCACAATTAGGGCTTTTTTAGCGCCTAAATTTTGTGCTCTTACGCCAATTTCTTTGGCACAACCAGGGCCAAAGAGTGACACACAAGGAATATAAAAACCGTTAGTTTGGTCTGCAATATTTTTAAAAGCCATGCTCAGATTCCTTCTTGCATTGGATATTGGAATAATGTGTTGTTATCGCGGTGTTGAACCGTGATTTGAGTATTCAATGCTTTGTTGTGAAATCCTACCTACCAAATACCAACCCTATTTACTGATGAAAGAATGAAAAATAATTAATTGAAAATTATGGAGTTTTAATTTGTTTTTTTTATCTGGAGTTGTGTGCAGTCTATAGGCAGGAGCACAAATCTTGTTTATAGTGTTTTTGTATCTCTCATTTTAAGGTGTGGATACAGCTCACAAATGTTTCAGATGTAATTTATTTAACAAGTGGTTTAATCTAGATTAAAAAACATCAACTGTTGATGGAAAATAAAAAAAATAGGAATGTATCACCAGATGGATCTAGTCGGTGCAATCAATTAAAAATAAGATGATACTTAGATAGACCGCACTTAAGCATGAGGAGTGTGTATGCAGCCAACTCGCCAGCATAACCAATTGCATGCCGTTGCACAGCAATTGGTTCGTATTTCCAGTGTGGCGGCAGAAATCTATCAAGACCAAATGGATTTGATTGGGCATTTCACTGCGCAAAACATGTTTCGGATTGATCCTATACTGCATCGGGTTGAATTACTAAATGGTCTGTTTAGTCTTGAATTTTACCCGCCGAAATCGCATACACATTTAATAGAAACTCATTTTGAATTTGCGGGACAACTGCAAGAAGCCTTTGAAGATTTTTTCTTACATGACCTGCATTTTTTGACAGGGGATTTAAAACCACAGCATTCCTTATTTTTGCGTAATCAGGCGCAGCTTTTGCGGCAATTAATTCTGCAGCAAGCGTATCTGTGGGTGGATGGTGCAGCACGGGTCAAGCAATTGTTGTTGCATATAGATGCAATGCAGGCACAAATTTTAGATCAGGCATTAATGCAGGCAGACGATCAGTATCAGCCAGTATTGACCAAATTTGTGCAGCAAGGGCAGCCGATTCCTGAAGATGTTTTAACTGCTTTATCGACACTATGCGCTTTGGAATTTGTAGAGGGTGAAACCTTTTTGCCAGTGCAAGCACTGATGCTAAGTTATGATGATTTTTGTTTTAGTGCAGCAGAATTTCTGCCTAAAGCCATGTATCGTATTTTAAGTATCTCATTTCCAGAGCGATTTAATTTACAGGATTTAATCGATCATCAGGACGATATTCGGCTGTTGTATCGACACGCGGTAGAGCAGAGTCATTTATTGGGCTTTGTGCGTTTAATGCACCGTGAAGTGTGGCAGCGTTCTGATGCTTTGGCGAAACCGCATTTTTTAAAATCTTGTCCTTTAATTTGGCAAAAGAAAGTCGCCAAACTTCCATTATTTGATTATCCACGTGCAGTGAATTGGTTGTTTAAACAGTCTGCACAAGTGTTGGATTGGCTCAGTTTAAATATGCAGCATACCAGTGTGCGGGTCGCAGTGACTGCGCTCAGTTTTGTCGATTGCAGCCAGATTCATCCACGGATTATTCTGGCCACCTTGCAGTATTTCCAGTATGCCTCGGCGCGGCTGTTTATTCAGAGCTGTGATCATTTTGCGCTGCAACATCAGTGGTTTGAGCATCAGCATAATTCCCGGGTGGTGCAAAAAGGTCAGCGCCAGTCGCTGGAAGACCCGCGCATTAGCATCAGTCCGTCTATCTTATATTTAGATGAATGGATGAATTTGCTGGCGATTGTTTCGGCGCAGGATGAACTGCAGGTGAAACAGGTCTATGCTCGTTTAAGTCGGGTGATGCAGGCTTATATGCTGCATCTGCATAAGGTCACGGCAGAACTGCCGGCTGAATTAATGCAGTTTATTCATCCGGAGAGTCAGCAATCGCGTGACTTTATGCACTGTTTACGCCGTCATCAGCTGACGCTAGAGCAATTCCGGCAGCTGTTTTATTTAAAGGCCGGGCCGGTGCGTGAATCGGTGTTTGATGCTTATGTGCGCGATTATCTGGTCGATTATTTTAATGAAAAAAATTACACCCCGAAAAATGTCAGCTGGAGCAGTATTTTTCAGCGCGCGGTGCGCTGGCATCATGAGGTGCATAAAGCCGAAATTCTGGCCAAGCTGAAAAAACAGTTAAACATCAGCCACTGGCCGCCCGTATCGCTACAAGGCAGAACCCAGTATCTGGGCTGGTGCTTTGAAGAATTGAACAGTCTGGACCGGATTATTCAGGAGTCACGCAGTTTTCATCATTGTCTGGCGGTGAGCTATAGCCAGAAAATTATTGAAGGCGAATATGTGGCTTTTCATATGTCATCGCCGTGTTATCGCCAGTCCTTAACGCTGGGCTGTCATCTGCTTGACGGACAGTTGCGCTTTGATCAGCTGGAATATCCGAACAATCATAAAGCGGAGCAGTTGCTGGTCAATATTGCGGAACAGTTTATTCAATGGCTGAACAGCCGCTTAAAACAGGACCCATCTGCCGGAACTTTATGACAAGTGATGTCGCCAGATGTGGTTTTTGCCTTAACTTTTTGCTGAAAAATGGGTAGGCTATAGCCGTTCATCTACGGTATAGGTCTTATGAAACAGGAAACTGCACTCAAACTCTTAAAAGCGGGCGAAAATGTATTTTTAACAGGCTCGGCCGGTGCAGGGAAAACCTATACGCTCAATCAGTACATCAACTATTTAAAAGCGCGTAAAGTGCCGGTGGCGATTACTGCCTCGACCGGAATTGCCGCCACGCATATGAATGGTATGACCATTCACACCTGGGCCGGTATAGGCATTAAAGATGTCTTATCCGATGCCGACCTGAAAAATATGAAAGAGCGCAAATATCTGAAAGAACATCTGGAAAATGCGCAGGTCTTGATTATTGACGAAATTTCGATGCTGCATGCCAAGCAGCTGAATCTGGTCAATCAGGTACTGAAATATTTTAAGGAAAGTGATGAAGCTTTTGGTGGCATTCAGGTGATTGTTGCCGGTGATTTCTTCCAGTTGCCGCCGGTGGGCAGAAATGAGGAACGCAATCGCGATAAATTCTGCTTTATGTCGGAGGCCTGGGTCGAGGCCAAATTCCGGGTCTGCTATTTGACCGAGCAGCATCGTCAGGGCAATGACTTTTTAAATGATATTCTCAATGCGATTCGTCGTCAGGATATTGGTCCGCAGCATTTGCAGGCACTACAAAACACCCGCCAGCAGGATATTGGCGACACCTTTACCCGTTTGTATACCCACAATATGGATGTCGATACCATCAACTTTAAGCATTTAAATGAAATTGATGCTGAAAGTCGCCAGTTCGATGCCAGCTGTGATGGGAATGACAAACTGATTGAAACCTTAAAATCTTCGGTGCGTGCGCCTGAAACCTTGACCCTGAAAAAACATGCCAAAGTGATGTTTGTTAAAAACAACTTTGATATGGGTTATATCAACGGCAGTCTGGGCGAGGTGATTGGCTTTGAAGAAGATGATGAATATGGCTGCCTGCCGAAAGTTAAACTGACTGATGGGACGGTGCTGCTGGTCGAGCCAGAAACCTGGTCGATTGACAATGAAGCCGGAAAAACTATTGCCAGTTTCCAGCAGATTCCATTGCGTCTGGCCTGGGCAATTACCATTCATAAATCGCAAGGCATGACCTTGGAGGCGGCAGAAATTAACCTGAGCCATACCTTTGAAAAAGGTCAGGGCTATGTGGCACTGTCACGTTTAAAAACCTTAGATGGTCTGCGTTTATTGGGCTTTAACGAGCAGGCGCTGGAGCTGGACAGTCTGGCAATTAAAGCTGATCGCCGTTTTCAGGAACTGTCAGAGGAAGCAGAACAGAATTTTGCCGAAATTGACCTGACCGCACAGCATAAAGCCTTCATCCGGCATTGTGGCGGCACCTTGAATGAGGTTGAAATTGAACGCAATGAACGGAAAATCGCACGCAGTGGCGGTAAGCAGAATTATGCCTCGGCAACGCTAGATGAAACCCGGGCCTTGTTTGAAGAAGGTTATGACATTGAAGATATTGCCCATGAACGTGGCCTGACTCCAGCGACGATTATTAATCATCTGGCGCGTTTGCATAAGGAACAGGGACTGGATATTTCGGTGGCGCATCCGGGTGAGGAAGTGGTGGAGCAAATCCGCAAAATTTATAAACGCCTGCAAAAACGTCAGCAAAGTGATCATTTTAATGATGATGGCACGATCAAGCTGCGCCCGATTGTCGAGCTGACCAGCCCGCGCATGGGCTATGATCAGGTGCGTCTGGCCTTGCTATATGTAGAATAAACTTTTCATCTTTCCATTATCAAAGAGCATCTTAAAGATGCTCTTTTTTATGCTTATTCGGTATTTAGGTGTATTTCAACTCATCTTCATCTTGCTTAAAAACAGCGCCATCTCTTAAAAGCTGCCTTATTTAGAATAATGAAACCAACTCATGAGTTTTGTGTTAGGATGAATTTAATTCATATTTTTATTTTTAAGGCGGCACTGCGTTCAGCGCAGTGCATGTCCTGATTTTGAGATACTTCATTTCCCATGCTTGAAATTCGTCATTTAAAAACCTTATTGGCCTTACGCGAACATGGTTCACTGGTGGCCGCGGCCAATGATTTATGTCTGACTCCATCTGCCATTTCCCATCAGTTGAAAGAGCTGGACCACTGGTATGGGGTGGAAGTGGTCAATCGTCGCTCGCGTCCGGTGACGTTTTCCAATGTGGGGCAGCGTTTACTGAAACTGGCAGATGACATTTTGCCGCAGATCCAGATTGCCCAAACCGATATTACCCGGATTGTGCATGGACAAACCGGCCGGATTATTTTTTCTTCGGAATGTCATAGCTGTTTTGACTGGCTGATGCCGCTGTTAAATCAGTACCGTCAGCAATATCCCGATGTTGATTTGGACTTTGCTTCCGGCTTTGAAGCCAATCCGCATGAATTATTACAACATGCCGAATTTGATTTGCTGATTACCGCCGACCCGATTGCCTTAAAAGGCATCGAGTATTTCCCGGTTTTTGAATATGAGTCGCGTCTGGTGCTGTCCAATACCCATCCACTGGTACGTGCTGCGGACATTTCGGTGCAGGACCTGGCCGAAGAAACCTTAATTACCTATCCGGTGGATAAGCACCGTCTGGATATTATGGCCAAGCTGTTTATTCCGGCCAATATCTACCCGAAAGCCATTCGCACCACAGATTTAACCCAGATGTTAATCCAGCTGGTAGCCAGCGGTCGGGGGGTGGCGGCCTTACCGGATTGGGTGGTGAATGAATATGAACAAAAAGGTTGGGTCACTTCACGCCGTCTGCATTGTGTTTCGGCAGAAGGACTACGCCGCACGCTGTATGCTGGTTATCGCAGTGAAGAAAAAGAAAAAAGCTATTTTGAAGGCTTCCTGAAACAGCTGGAAAAATTTTCGCAAAAGCGTAGTCATTACTATGCACAATAACATCCGCACAAATAGCGTAATTTTTGAGTAAATAATGGTGAGAATTCAGGTCGTTGAATCATCTGCCAGCTACGCCATTTATTCAGGAAAAACATAAGCTGAGATGTTTTTTCAATAAATGGCAGTTACTGAACCTGATAAGCTCAAGTCACAAGATTGAAGTGAGTAAGGGTATGTCCAAAGTACAATGGTTCAGCAGGGATATTTGGATTATTTGTGCAGGTTTTGTTGCGGCGATGCATGTCGGTAAATTACCGCCAGCGGTGCCGGTATTGCAGCAGGAATTGGGGGCCGGGCTGGTCCAGGCTGGTTTGTTGCTGTCGCTGGTATGCTGTTTGCACTGACCTTGGGCAGTTATGTTGAAAAAATTGGACTGAAGCGCTGTATCCTGCTTGGACTGGGCTTACTAAGCGCAGCCAGTTTGCTTGGTGGCTTTAGCCAAAGCGTCAGCAGTTTGCTGCTGCGGGTAGTGGAAGGATTTGGCTTTTTACTGGTGACTTTAAGTGGCCCGGCCTATATTCGCCAGCTGGTACCGGCAGAAGAAATTTCCGCCAAAATGGGCTTGTGGAGTGCCTACATGGGTGGCGGCATGGGGATTTCCTTATTGCTGACGCCGTGGCTAATCACCATGATGGGCTGGCAAGGGGTATGGCTGACGCTAACACTACTGACCTTAAGCCTGTTTGCACTGGTCGCCACCCGAGTGCCGAAACCGCAGCAATCAACCCAGAAAATTGAAGTATTTCAGCTGATCAGAACCACGCTAAAACATCCACCAGCGTGGATGCTGGTATTGATGTTCGGGACCTATGCAGGACAATGGTTTAGTCTAGTGGGTTTCTTGCCAACCATTTATCAGCAAAACGAGATTTCCTTGACGCTGGCAGGCGCATTAACTGCCTCGGTGGCGATTGCCAATGCAGTCGGGACTTTTGCTTGCGGCATCATGTTGCAGCGCGGTTTGTTGCCTAAAACTTTAGTCCAAACCGGTTTTATCATCTTGATGCTGTGCGCCTTAAGTTTCTATATCTTTCAGGCTCAGTTACCATTTTTACTGCAGTTTGCCTGCGTGTTTAGCTTTTCGTTATTTGGTGGTCTGGTCGCCGCGGTGGTCTTTGCTCAAGCCTTGCGTTTTGCGCCCAGTCCGGTGGCCATTAGTGCGACCATTGGCATGATTTTACAGTGCTCAGCGACATCACAGTTTCTGTTGCCACCAGCAATTGCTGCGATTGTTTCTGCCACCGGAGACTGGTTCTGGGTTGGTATTGTGATGGCTGCGTTCTCGGTAATGGGTTGGCTGTTATGTCAAAAGCTGTTTCAGGCCGATGTACGTGCCTAATCGTGCATCCATATCTCTTTAAAGCCGTGTCTGTATGAAGCGGCTATTTAGAACCAATCAATAACGACAAAATGCCGGCGGCAATTAGTGGTCCGACCGGCACACCGCGCAGCAAAGCCACACCAGCAACCGTACCAATCAGCAGGCCGGCGACAATATTCGGTTGATGGCTCATCAGCTGTACTCCACGCGCACCGAGCCAGGCCACAAACAGGCCTATGCCAATCGCGAGTATGGATTTCCAGTGCATAAATGATTTCAGGATTTCATCACCGGGGATTTTACCGCTGGCAATGGGCGTCAGTACGCCAATGGTCAAAATGATAATGCCAATATTCAAACCATGCTGTTACAAGAGCGGAAAATATACCTCCAGTGGTGTGATGCGAAACACGATTAACACCGCAGCGGCAATGGTCACGGCAGTATTGTGACTAAAAATACCGCAGGCCAATAAAATAAGCAGAACAATCAGGTTTAAATCGAGGTGTGACATACAGGCAGGACACGGTGACATGGGAGAAAAAGAGGTCATTATTGTAGCCTTTTTCAGCGGGGCCTGCTGATAGATTCCAACTCCAGCGTGGTTTCAGTATAAAATACGCTATCTTCCATATTGATACAGCTTTCATTCCACAGGTAATTCGATGACTTTAGAAAAAATGTTGCAATCGCAAGGCTTTGGTTCACGCAAACACTGCCAGCAGCTGATTCAAAATGGTGCGATTGCCATTGAGGGTGAAGTCATCACCCAGCCTAAACAGAAACTGCAGCTGCAGGGCTTAACGTTTTCGGTCTATGGGCAGGACTATACCTATCGGGAGAAGGTCTATATTGCGTTAAACAAACCGCAAGGTTATGAGTGTTCACATCAGGCCACCCATCATTTTAGTGTATTTGACCTGTTTGATGATATTTTGCTGAACCGTGGCCTGCAATGTGTGGGACGTTTAGATCAGGACACCACCGGTTTGTTATTACTGACTGATGATGGCCAGTTTTTACAGGCGCTGACCCATCCGAAAAAGCATGTGGCCAAAGTCTATCGCATGTACACCGCAGATCCGGTCACAGATGCGCAAATCCAGCAACTGGCAGATGGAGTCGAACTGCGCAATGAAAACGGCATTTTTGCTGCCACCGATATTCGCCGTCTGGCCGAGCACGAGCTGGAAATGACCATTCATCAGGGTGTCTATCATCAGGTAAAGCGGATGCTGGCAGCGGTTGGCAATAAGGTGGAAAAGCTGCATCGTCAGCAAATTGGCGCTTTAAACCTGCTAGAACTCGAATTCGGGCAGTGGATATATTTAGATGACGCCCAAGTGCAGCAGGCGCGTACCCGGATGCAGGATTAAACCGGTTTGCAATAGATCAGGCTATTTTAAGAAACAGTGATAAGTCTGGAACTCATTGTCTTTAATAAAGCCCATCTGTTCATACAGTTGATGCGATTGATAGTTGTTGTTCTGGGTTTGTAGGCTAATCCGTAGTGCATTGTTATGACGGGCAAAATGAATTGCGGTATCAATCAGCTGTTTGGCCGAGCCTTGACGACGATAGACCGGCGTTACATAGACATCATCCAGAATATAATAGGTGGTACAGGCCACCGAAGAAAAGCCTAAATACAGCAGGATAAAACCGGTAATCACCTCATCTTTCACATGAATAAAAATCACACTTTCATGATTTTCAAAACGCTGTTGTAAAAACTGGTGTGAAAGCTTCAGGTTAGAAGAGGCGCCATAAAATTGACGATATTCATCAAATAATACGGCCAGCTGCTCGAGATCTGCTACGGTTGCGCGTCTGACAATCATCCATGACTCCCTGCATATCTTATTGTTGTCTATGCAGCATAACCAAGTTTTCAGCAGATTAAATTAAAATATTGTTTATAAATACAACACTGTTAACTTTTGTCAGTTTCACCCAAGAGGGCATTTAATTCGGCAAACAGGTCCAGATCTTCATCGTCCAGCGGGGAGGTGTCGGTGCTGACGGGCGCAGGTGCTGGTGTGGCCTGAGTATTTTGCTGTTCCTGCTTGAGCTTTCTTAACTTGATCAGCTGCTCCAGATTAATGTTCTGGTTTTCGATAGAAAAAGGAATAGATTTGGTCAGAACAACCTGTTTAAAGAACAGACGAACCGCTTGTGCCGGTGTAATCCCCAACTGTTTAAACACGGCAAAAGCCTGTTTCTTTTCCTGAGAATCCAGGCGAATTTGATAAACTTCAGTTTTTCTCATGATTTTAATTAATTTAAGTGCACTTAACTGTGTAGACACATTTTAATCTAACCATTTGTAATTTCAATATTCATACACAGGAAAAATTGAAATAAATGTAATGACAATTAGATTACAGTGTCAGGTCAAATTGGGAGCTAAACGCCATTGCTGCTTTACTAATCGGGTCCTGAAAGCAAATATCTTTGGCCAGAAGCTGTAAAGGCGCAGAAAAATCATCTTCCGCTTTATGCTGCACCTGCGGATAAAACGGATCATTTAAAATAGCAATTCCAAGCTGGTTTAAATGCACCCGCAATTGATGCTGCTTGCCGGTGACAGGTTTAAGCAAATACTTTGCCAAATGGCCGTTATGTGCTAACAGCTCAATATCGGTTTCACTGTTCGGCGTTCCCTCCACCACCTGCATGGTATAAAACGGCTGACCTTTTTCCATGCGGTAACGGGTGGTGCAAGGAAAACTTAAATCGGCACGAAAAGGTGCAATCGCATGATAGGTCTTGCGGACCTGACGTTCGGCAAACATTTGCTGATAAAGACCACGACTGGCCGGCTGTTTGGAAAATAGCACCACGCCGGCAGTTTCCCGGTCTAAACGGTGAATCGGAGTCAGCTGTTCATTGCCAGTTTGCTGCTTTAAACGCACCAGTAAGGTTTGCTGTATATATTGTCCGGTTGGGCTCATGGTCAGAAAATGTGGTTTATCTACCACCAGCAAATCTTTATTTTCAAATAAAATCTGGTGTTGAAACGGCACCGTTACTTCATGGGCCAAAAAACGATAGTAAAAACAGTGTGTATGTGCCTGAAAAGGACTGTCGATGTTTAGGCGCTGACCATGCGCATCATAGACCAGACCATCCTGAAAGCGCGACTGCCATTCAGCTGCGGAAATATGCGGAAACTGCTGGCACAGGTAGGCATACACTGTACTTGCCGATGATGGCTGCAAATAAACTTTGCTGGCGCTAACGCCATTAATCATCGGGGGAATAAAATCGGCAGTGGAGCTCATGAACGGGTGCACATCTCAAATTAGGCAACAAATGCTGTGAAAAAATACAGATTCTGACGCAGTCGAATAGGCTTTTAAACGGCTGCGATGCTATCATAATTGCTGTTTTTAATCATGTCGCGAGTATTATGCAGTATTCATTTTGTCTGAACCTGAACAATGAACAAGAGACCCAAAATCTGGCTCAGGTTTTGGCGGCGCATTTCCCGCGCGGGGTGATTTATCTGATTGGAGAGTTGGGCGCGGGGAAAACCACGTTAACCCGTTATCTGTTACAAAGTTTAGGTCATCAGGGATCGGTAAAAAGTCCGACCTATACCCTTGTGGAGCCGTATCAGGTCAATGGCCAGGATATTTTCCACTTCGACCTGTATCGCCTGAATGATCCTTATGAACTGGAACTGATGGGCATCCGTGATTATCTGGATACAGCAAACGCCTTATTTTTATTTGAATGGCCATCAAAAGGTGGGGATGAAATTCCAGCACCGGACCTGATTATTAATATTCTAAAGTCTGAAGATGAATTGAGCCGCACCGCAACCCTCAGCTCATCTTCTACCGCTTTACAACACGCTCTGGAGCAGAATTTTCCCCATGTCGGCTGATTTAAGTACACGTCGTATCCGCGCGCTTGATCCGGCACTGGCCAACCAGATTGCCGCCGGTGAAGTTATTGAGCGTCCAGCCTCTGTGGTCAAAGAATTATTAGAAAATGCGATTGATGCCGGTGCGACCGAACTGATTATCCGGGTGGAACAGGGCGGCAGCACCCTGATTGAAATTATTGACAATGGGCGCGGGATTCATCCTGAAGATTTGCCCTTGGCAGTGATGCGTCATGCCACCAGTAAAATTCAAACTGCCGATGATTTGCATGCCATTGTCAGCCTCGGTTTTCGTGGTGAAGCGCTGGCGTCCATTGCCGCAGTATCGCGTTTAAGCCTGATCAGTAGCCAGACAGATGAAGGGGTGGGCTATCAGGTCGAAGTGAATGGCACGGCTTTTGATCATCAGGAGATTGTGCCGGTGGCTGCGCCGAAAGGAACTCATATTCGGGTGCAGGACTTGTTTTTTAATGTGCCGGCACGCCGTAAATTCCTCAAAAAGCCCGGCACCGAATTTGGCCATATTGAAGAAATCGTGCGCCGTCTGGCATTAACGCATTTTGATATCCGTTTTGTGCTGGAACATAACAATAGCATCAAGCTGAACCTGCCGGTTGCTGACAGCGGCGAGCTGCGTTTTCAGCGTGTACAGCAATTGCTGGGGCAGCAGTTTACCGAAAATGCTTACTGGATTGATGCCGATAGTATCAGCATGCGTTTGTCGGGCTGGTTGGGCCATCCTTCCGATGCGCGGGCACAGGCCGATTTACAATATGTCTATGTAAATGGCCGGATTGTCAAAGACAAGACCATCTCACATGCGCTGCGCATGGCCTATGATGGTATTTTGCATGGTCATCAGCATGCGGCGTATTTGCTGTTTCTGGAAGTTGAACCTGAAAATATTGATGTCAATGTGCATCCAACCAAGCATGAAATCCGCTTTTTAAACCAGCGTGAAGTGCATGAGTTTGTGCGTCATTATGGCAAAGAAACCCTGGCACAGTTCCAAACCGCCAGTGCCGATTTGGCCACGGCCATGAAAACCGAAACCCCGGAGCTGGTGTTTGCGGCGCAGCCACGTTATCAGGAACATTTCCAGCTGCATAAAGCAGCCGAAGCCATCGTGCCGGTATCCAATCAGGCTGCACCAGAATTACTGACAGATTTTAGCGATGCCCGCCCACAAAGTGTGGATTATGCACTGCCACAAGGCCAGAAAATGGCCAGTGGTCAGAATACCGGTTATAGCAATGGCTATACCGGCTCACAGCAGCTGAACAATGCGCTAAAAAGCTATCTGGCACCGTTACGTGAGCTGGATGAATCTGCATTGTCCAGCTCACAGTCGGTCGCAGGTGATACGCAGCCAGCTCCGGTAGATGAACATCCACTCGGGATTGCCATCGCCCAGTTACACGGAATTTATATTCTGGCGCAAAATACCGAAGGCTTGATTATTGTCGATATGCACGCGGCGCATGAGCGGATTTTATTGCAGCAAATGAAATCGGCCTGGGATAAGCCGGAATTCTGGACCTCGCAGCAGCTGCTGATTCCTAAAGTGATTGGTATTAGCCGGATGCAAGCGATGCGCATTGAAGAGCTAAAACCGCAGCTGGCGCGTTTAGGGCTGGATTTGGATCAATATGGTGATGAACAGGTGATTGTGCGTGGGGTGCCGGCGATTTTGCATAAGGCCAATTTTGACGCCCTGATTCCTGAACTACTGAATGATCTGGACCCGGCTGATGAAGCACAAGCACTGCTACAAAAACGTGACCAGATTCTGGCCGGCATGGCCTGTCATGGTGCCGTGCGTGCGCATCGTATGCTGAGCCTGTCTGAAATGAACGCCTTGCTGCGCCAGATGGAACAAACCGAATTTGCCAGCCAATGTAATCATGGCCGCCCGACCTGGCGTGCCTTTCCATTGGCTCAATTAGATAAACTTTTTGCTCGAGGAGAGTAGTGGTACATGTCAAATCAATTGCCGGTCATCAATTTAATGGGACCTACTGCAAGCGGTAAAACTGCTTTGGCATGTGAACTTTATGAACTGGGGCATTTTGAGCTGATTTCAGTCGATTCTGCTTTGGTGTATCAGGATATGGACATTGGCACCGCCAAACCAAGTAAAGCCGAGCAGGCGCATTATCCACACCATCTGATTGATATTATTACCCCTTTAGAAGTGTATTCTGCTGCGCAGTTTGTGGAAGATGCCTGTGCTTTAATTGATGATATGCATGCGCGTGGCAAAACCCCGATTCTGGTGGGTGGAACCATGCTGTATTTCAAGGCATTGCTGGAAGGGTTGTCCAGTAATTTGCCAAGTGCAGATTATGCGGTGCGCGCTGAAATTGAAGATAAGGCGGCACGTGAAGGCTGGGAAGCGGTGTATGCCGAATTGTGTGCGGTAGATGCTTTAGCCGGACAGAAATTTAAAGTCAGCGATAAGCAGCGGATTATCCGGGCCTTAGAAGTGTTCAAGTTAACCGGCCAGCCCATTACTAAACTACAAGCAGAACAACCCAAAAATGTACCATATCGTTACACTTTTCATAATCACGCCTTGCTGCCAGATCGGGTAGAATTGCATCAACGTATAGAAAAACGATTAGAAATAATGTGGTTAATGGGTTTTTTAAATGAAGTGGAAGGGCTTATTGAAAAATACGATTTAGATGAAAATTTACCCTCTATGCGCTCTGTTGGATACCGACAAGCTTTAGAATTTCTAAAGAAAAGTGATAAAAGTCTCAATAAAAAGCAAGAAATGGAGGATAAAGCCCTATTTTCAACACGACAACTTGCAAAACGTCAATATACTTGGCTCAGATCGTTGCAGGAATCGCATAAAATTCAAACATATTTTACGATAAAGCAGGCTCAAGAAGACTTGCGAAACTGTTACGGATAAAGCAAAATTTATGAACTGTCTTTTTTATAAATTTTAATTGAAAAATAAAGATAGTTTTTGCGCTGATTTTTAATTATTTTTGGAGTTATAACATGTCTAAAGGTCAAACTTTACAAGATCCGTTCTTGAATTCTCTCCGTAAAGAACGTATTCCAGTTTCTATTTTCCTTGTAAACGGTATTAAATTACAGGGTCATATCGAATCTTTTGACCAGTATGTGGTGCTATTAAAAAATACAGTAAGCCAAATGGTTTACAAACACGCGATTTCTACAGTTGTACCTGCACGTAATCCACGTCCTGCTGGTGCGCCTGCTGGTGCTCAAGGCGCTGGTGGCTTCGGTGGTCAAGGCGGTGGCTTCGGCGGCGGTCAAGGTGGTGGCTTTGGCGGTCAAGGCGGCTTCGGCGGTCAAGGCGGTGGCTTCGGTGGTCAAGGCGGCTTCGGTGGTCAAGGTGGCTTCGGTGGTCAAGGTGGCTTCGGCGGTCAAGGTGGTGGCTTCGGTAGTCAAGGTGGCTTCGGCGGTCAAGGCGCTGGCTTCGGTGGTCAAGCTTCTGGTTTTGACAACGACTCTAAATTTGAAGATTCTCAAGAAGATGACAACAACCGTTAATCAATATTAATGGCTTAAGTCCTCTTATAAAAAACCGCTGAATTCAGCGGTTTTTTTATTGCTATTGATGGCGAGATGAAAAGCCAGAATTAAAAAAACCAGTGCAGGCACTGGTTTTTCATTTTTAAGACCTAGTTGTTTTTACGGTCCAGGTTTGGATCTTTAATATCGACAAAGGCATTGCTGCGAATTTCACGTAACCAGCTGTCCAGTTCGGTATCAAACTGACGTTCACCTAGAATCTGGCGTGCCATACGTTCTTGGTATTCGCGGGTCATATCCTGCTGGCGGGTATCTGTCACCTGTAGAATATGCCAGCCAAACTGGGTTTGAAACGGCTGGCTGATTTCACCTACCGGGGTGCTTTTCATTTGCTGTTCAAATTCAGGCACCATCACTCCAGGGCTAACCCAGCCCAGGCTACCGCCATCACGGGCAGAACCGGTATCGGTTGAGAAAGTACCGGCCAACACTGCAAAATCTTCACCCGCTTTGAGGCGGTTATACAAACTGTCAATCATGTGCTTGGCATTTTCTGGGCTCACCACTTCTGTTGGCTGAATCAGAATATGACGGGTTTGATATTGGGGAACCAGGGCGCGCTGTTCACCGGCTTTGCGATCGACCAGTTTTAGTACATGAATACCATCATTGACTGCAATCAGCTCAGTAGTTTGTCCCACATCGAGCGCACTTACACGTGCAGCCAGTTCGGCTGGAATTTCAGAAAGGCTACGAAAACCCATATCTGCCGATTCAACTTTGGTGGCAGCTGTACTGAACTGCTTGTTAATGGCATTAAGGTTATTGCTGTTATTCAGTGCAGTTTTAACCTGTTCCGCGGTGGCCTGTGCATTTTCACCGGATACGCGCACATGTAACACATGCGCCTGACTGCCTAAAGCTGCCTGACCTTGCGGGGTTTTCAGGAAGTTGTCGACATCCTGATCGCTAATTTTAATCCGTGACATCACGACTTGCTGACGCAGACGGTTAATTGCCAAATCTTCAGCAATACGGTTGCGTAAAGAGGCGTAGGTCCCTGGTGCAATACGGTCGACTTTCTGCTGGAAATCTTCCAGACTTTTACTGCCATTTTGCTGGGCCACACGCATTACCGCTTCATTTAAGGCTTTTTCATCAGGTTTGATGTTATAGCGTTTGACCTGCTCCAGCTGTGCCTGACGCACGATCAGTTGTTCTAAGGCCTGCTGTTGTAAATATTGGGCCGGTGGCACGGTTTTGTTCTGTGCCTGTAATTGTTGCTGCATTTCAGCAGCGGTTTGCACTAAATCACTTTGTAGGATGACACTGTTATCCACCACGGCCACGACCTGATCTACAGTTTGTGCAAAAGCAGGTGCAGCTGAAGAAATACATAAAGCTAAGGCAGTGGCTTTAAAAAATTGTTTTAACTGTGGTGTCTTCATTAACGTTGTGTCCAAGTTTGATTAGTTCTATTAAACCCTAAAATACGGTTTTCAAGTAAAGATGCAAGTTTATTGTTGAAACTGCCGAGGCCTTTCAGGTTCAATTCAGCCATGATGGCGCGTTTCGGCTTGACGTTGTGATCGGAGACATCATCTAGATCATTATAATAAGAGCGGCCGTAGACCGAGATGCCCCAGCAGCAGGATTCATAGTTCACACCGAGTAAATATTCACGGGCGACGCTATTGTCCAAATCGTATTGGGCATGGCCCAGAATACGCCAGTTGTTGTAGACCGGTTGAATGAACGAGGCCACCACCTGATCATAATGATCCTGACGGTTTGGAATGTGACGACGGTTAATATAGCCGACATTGTATAAATTGCCTTGTTCACCGGTATAGAACAGGTGCAGATCGCGCTGGGCATTGTCACCGTTCGACATCCAGGCGGCATTGGCGCCAATATTCAGGTTTTCGGTTAACTGGCTGGCCAGGCTCACCACCGGGCCGGTGCGGCTTTCGGTATCAAAACTGTCTGCAGTATTTTCCAGGGTCACACGGCGATCTTCAAAGAAGAAGCTTTGACCCAGGCTGGCACGAATCCGCTCTAAACCTACTTCATCAAACAGGCTGTAGCTTAAACCGAGTGACAGGAAGTTGTTGTCTTCCAGGCGGTCATGACCATAGAAACGGTACGGGCTAAACAGCTGGTCATAGTTAATGGAAGCGGTGGCTGAATCAAAATTTGGATGGCCATCCTGCTTCTGATACGGCGCGTAGGCATAGAAGGCACGCGGGGTAATGGTTTGCAGGAAACGACCTTCTTTTTCAAAGGTCAGACCGGCGTCCAGGGTAAACTGCGGTACCGTCACCGATTTGGTTTCGCTAGATGAATCAAACTGATTCAGCGCGTTTTGGGTGTCTTTGTCAAAGAAGGTGTTGACGTTGCGAAGTGATACTTCTGGAATCACAAAAGACCATGGGTTGCGGTAGTTATAACGTACTTTAAAATCGTTATAGATACGGGTACCACTTGGCTCATAGCTGTTCAGGTCGGTGGTACTGGCTTCCAGATTGTTAATATCTTTCTTGAAGTAGGCTGTATCGTGGTTAAACTCGATCTGGAAACCTTGTGGATTACCGGTTTTATAGTTCAATAAGAACTGTGGTAAACGCGCATATGGACGGTCTTCATCCGGAATAGTCGGGTCCAGCGTCTGGAAATCTTCAACTTTTAACTGTGCCCTTAAACCTGGAATACCATTGCGGTAATTCAGTTCCCAGGCGCGGCGTAAGTTCAGGTCGGTTCTGGAGTTCGGGTTGTTATTTAAGTCGGCAAAATAGTCTTTATCTGAAGCGTAGTTATATTCCAGATTGGTATTGAACTGCTCGTTAATCTGCCAGTTATGCAGAAAGTGAAAATCCTTACGGTCTTCATCATTGTATTTATTGTCAGAGGCCAGGTAACCACCCCAGATCTGACCCTGACCAAAATTCTCGGTCAGATAGCGGAACTCACCTTCCAACATCGGGCCACGGTCACCAATATAGCGTGGTGTCACAGTGGCATCATAGTTTGGAGCCAGGTTCAGGTAGACCGGTACCGCCAGTTCAACTCCACCATCATTGGTAAAGCCAAAACTCGGGGTCAAAATACCGGTAGTACGACGGTCATCAATCGGGAAGTTAAAATATGGCACTGCCAGCACCGGCACATCTTTTACATACAGCTTGGTGCCACGGGTTTCACCGCGACCGGTTTCCTGATTTAGCTTGATTTCATTGGCCTGAATTTTCCAGGTCGGTGCCTGTTCAGGCGGGCAGGTGCTATAGGTGGCATTATTCAGCACTAAGGTATTGGTCGAGGTGCGGGCAATTTTTTCCGCCATACCATGCGCATGCTGTTCTTCAGCAATATAGAAGCTGTTGTGTAAATCGCCTTGCTGGGTTTTCAGGTTGTAATTGATCTGGTCGCTTTGTGCCAGTAATCCGGCTTGTGCCATTTGCACCCGGCCTTCGGCGCTGGCATAGGTCTGGGTCTGATCAATGGTAATTTTATCGGCACGAATCTGGCGGCCTTGCTGGTCAATCACCACATTGCCTTCTAAAACCGAATCACCATTAGGGTTATAGTGACCATAATCAGCGGTAACGGTCGAGGTGGCTTCTTCAGCAGCAACAGCCACGGTATCCGGGCTAATTGGCGTAACCCAGGCGCCCTGGCAATAGGCTGAACTCAGCTCCTGACCAAAACGCTGCTGGGCTTCCGGCGCCGTTTTATCGACATAATACTGTTCAAAAAACGACTGGCCTGGATAAGCATCCTGAATGCTCTGTTTGAGTTGTTGATTGGTGATGGATGAAGCGGGCTCTGTGGTCTCTGCATGACTGCTCATCGCGTGTCCACATAACAGGGTCAAGATCGCAGTCGCTAAAGGATTAAATTTAAACTGATGCTTCATTTGTCTCATTAACCAAGAGTGCTTAATCGCAATTAATTATTGTCGCATCATAGAGAAAAAGCGCAGAAGTAGCTACACTTAGCACTTTAAAAACTCAGCCTGTATTAGAATTTATTGCAAATGAATACACAACGTGAACAATTGATACAAACATGGATTACATCTGTACTCGGTTCAGATCAATTTGAAACTCATTTTTTAGCAGGCGATGCAAGCTTCCGTCGTTATGCACGAATCAAATTGAATAATAAAACATTTATGCTGATGGATGCACCACCAGAAAAAGAAGATTGTGGTCCTTTTGTGACGATTGATGAATTTTTTGATGCACATGGTGTACGCGTGCCACATATCATCGCCAAAGATCTGCAGCAGGGCTTTTTGTTACTGGAAGATTTTGGTGATGTATTGCTCTCGACCCTGTTAAATGAACAGACCGTCGATGACTACTATGCACAAAGCTTCAAACAGCTGATTCAGTTGCAATCCATTGCCGGCGAAGGCCATTTCCCGGCCTATTCCTATGAAAAACTGATCAGTGAAATGGAGCTGCTCACCGACTGGATGTTGCCATCATTACAGATTCAGCCAACTGCAGAAGAGAGTGCGTTAATCAAGCGTACCTTTGCCATTCTGGCCAATGCGGCTTTGGCCCAGCCGCAAGTGATTGTACATCGTGATTTTCACAGCCGAAACCTGATGAAAATTGCAGGTGAAACCGAACTTGGGGTGATTGATTTTCAGGATGCGGTAATTGGCGCTGATACCTATGATCTGATTTCAATTACCCGCGATGCCTATGTGCAGTGGAATGCAGATCGTGTCTATCGCTGGTTTAAAACTTTTTATGATTTGCTGCCGGAAAGCGCCAAGCAGGAGCGTGATTTTGAGCAGTTCAAGAAAGACGCCGACCTGATGGCGATTCAGCGTCATATCAAGATTCTGGGTATTTTTGTGCGCCTGTTCGAGCGTGATGGCAAATCGGGTTATCTAAAAGATTTACCGCGCGTGATGTGGTATCTACTGGAAGAATCGCAGCCTTATGCCGAATTGCAGCCTTTTATGCAGTTTATTCGTGAAAAAGTTATGCCGGCATTTGAAGCCAAATATGGCCGTTATGAGGTAGCTGCCTGATGAAAGCCATGATTCTTGCTGCCGGTTTAGGTAACCGGATGCGTCCTTTAACCTTGCATACGCCTAAACCCTTGCTGGAAGTGGGCGGTAAGCCGCTGATTGTTTGGCATATCGAAAAACTGCAGCGCATTGGCGTAACCGAAATTGTGATCAATACCGCCTGGCTGGGTGAAAAACTGGCTCAGGCTTTGGGGGATGGCAGCCAGTTTGGCGTTAATATTCTCTGGTCGCATGAAGGCGAAGGTCTGGAAACCGCAGGCGGGATTATTAACGCGCTGCCGCTGCTCGGCAATGAGCCCTTTATTCTGGTCAATGGCGATGTCTGGACCACCATGGATTTTGCGCCATTATTGTCGGTACAGTTACAAGATCAGCTGGCGCATCTGGTGCTGGTGGAGAATCCGGCGCAGCATCCGCAAGGCGATTTCACCTTATCGGAACAAAAAGCTTATACCTTTGATCAGGGTAAATCGGGTGAAAATCTGACCTATAGCGGTATTGCCGTGATTGATCCGCAGATGTTCCAAGGCCTGGAAGGTGGCAAGCGTCCATTGGCGCCGTTATTGAAACAGGCCATGCAGGATGAAAAAATTGCCGCCAGCAAATTGCAGGGTGTCTGGGTTGATGTTGGCACACCTGAGCGATTAAATGCACTGGATCAACAAATTCAGCAAGGTGTGTACGCTTAAGTGCATATTCACTAAGCACTCGCTGCTGTGACTTGGCAGATAAATCGGTATACTTTCAGCTAACTTTTTCGAGACGTTCATTGTTTATGCATACGTTTTTTCAGGAACTCAAGCAGGGTAGTCAGGCCTTGGGTTTAGAGCTCAGCGATGAGACTTTAAATTTATTACTCCAATATCAAGATGCTTTGGTGCTATGGAACAAAGCGTATAACTTGACCGCAATTCGTGATCCGAAAGAAATGCTGGTCAAGCATTTGCTCGATAGCCTGAGTATTCTCGAAGATTTACCTGCCGGCCGTTTGCTGGACATTGGTACCGGTGGTGGTATGCCGGGCATGATCATTGCCTTATGTCAGCCGGAACGTCAGTGCGTGTTGCTGGATTCAAATGGCAAAAAAATCCGTTTCTTGAAGCAGTTTATTGCCGATTTGAAACTGCAAAACGTGGTGGCGGTCCAAACCCGGGTCGAAAATGAAGACAGTATCCGTGAGTTAGGCCAGTTTGATGTCATCACCAGTCGTGCCTTTGCTTCACTAACCGATTTTGTGGCGGCATCGAAACCGTTTATGCATGGACAGAGTATTATTGCTTCCATGAAAGGTCTGATTCCGGCCGATGAAGTTGAAGCATTGAAAGATGAGTTCAGCTGTGAAATTATCGAGCTAAAAGTTCCACGTCTGGACGAACAGCGTCATCTACTTTTATTAAAACATATTTAATTCATTCTAAGGATTGGGGTTACCATGGCACAAATTATTGCGATTGCGAACCAGAAAGGTGGTGTCGGTAAAACTACAACCGCAGTAAATTTGGCAGCATCGTTAGCTGTTTTGAAAAAGCGCGTTTTACTTGTGGACATGGATTCACAGGGAAATGCCACGATGGGTTCTGGTATCCAAAAAAACGACCTTTTATATTCTATTACCGATGTGTTGCTGGGCGAAGTGCCAATTGAAACGGCTATTACCAAATCGGAAGTGGGTTATAAGGTTTTAGGTGCAAACCGTGATTTGTCAGGTGTGGAACTGGCTATTGCCGAGCAGGAAGGACGCGAGTTTATTCTGCGTGATGCGCTGGGCGAAATTGAAAAAAGTTTTGACTACATTATTGTCGATTGTGCGCCAAGCTTAAGCTTAATTACTGTGAATGCGCTGGCTGCGGTACAGGGCGTGATGATTCCAATGCAATGTGAATACTATGCACTGGAAGGTCTGGCCGATTTAACCCAGACCATCGACCGGATTCAGCAGGCCTTAAATCCAGAGCTGGAAATTATTGGCGTGCTGCGAACCATGTACGATGCGCGTAATGCATTAACCCGTGATGTATCTGAAGAGTTGCAGCAGTATTTTGGCAAAAAACTGTATGACACCGTGATTCCACGTAATGTGCGTCTGGCCGAAGCACCGGCGCATGGTTTGCCTGTAATTTATTTTGAGAAAAGTTCAAAGGGTGCAGTTGCTTACCTGAATCTGGCAGCTGAAATGTTAAAGAAAAGCAAAGTGAAAAAAGGAAGTAAAGCATGACCACAAAAAAACGCGGACTCGCCAAAGGTCGTGGTTTGGATGCCTTACTTGGGTCGATCCAGAAAGAAAAATTACAACTTGAAGCCCAGTCTTTGGATCATGGTCAGCTAAAACAGATTGATGTGCATCTATTAAAACGGGGTGAATATCAGCCACGCCGTTTTATCCATGAGCAGGACTTACAGGAACTTGCTGCCTCGATTGAAAAACACGGGGTCATGCAGCCGATTGTGATTCGTCCAATTGATGACGAACAGCATCCGTATGAAATTATTGCTGGTGAACGTCGCTGGCGTGCCGCACAGCTGGCGGGACTCGCCGAAGTTCCGGCAATAGTCCGTGACCTGACCGATCAGGTGGCGATTGCACTGGCTTTAATTGAAAATATTCAGCGTCAGGATCTGAATCCGATTGATCAGGCCATGGCCTTGCAGCGCTTCCATGACGAGTTTGGTCTGAGCCATCAGGAAATTGCCGACACCGTCGGTAAGGCACGAACCACAGTCAGTAACCTGTTGCGTTTGTTGACTTTAACCGAAGAAGTTAAAGACCTGATGCAGCAAGGGCTGCTAGATATGGGGCATGCGCGCGCCATTTTGACCTTAAAAGCCAAAGATCAGCTGAAAGTGGCTGAACTGGTGATTGAAAAGAGTTTGTCGGTCCGTCAGACCGAACAGCTGGTGCGTGACTGGAGCGCACCAAAAACAGAAAAACCAAAAGCAGAACCGGCACCGGATATTCAGCAACTGACACAACGTCTGTCAGAGCGTTTCAGTGCCAATGTCAAAATTGATCATAACAAGCAGGGTAAGGGGAAGTTGGTGATCAGCTATCACTCCTTAGAAGAACTAGATGGTATTTTAAATATCTGCTTGGCTGATTAATTTTTATTGTAGATTTATTGGGGAAAATCGAATGTGGGAATTGGTAAAAGCAGGCGGCTGGCTGATGCTGCCGTTACTGTTGTGCTCTGTATTTACGCTGGCCATTAGTATTGAGCGTTTTTTACGTCTTAAGCGTGCTGGCGTGGTGCCGAAAGCCTTGCAATTGCAAACCGGCCAGCCGGTGCAAGGCGTGTTGCAGCAGTTGCAGCAATCGGAAAATTTACAGCACAGTACTTTGGGCCGGATCTTTATGGCTGGTGCGCAAAATAAACATCAGTCTGAACAGTTTGCGCGTGCGCAGATGGAAGCGACAGCCTCTCAGGAAATTGGCTATCTGGAAAAAAATATTAATTTCCTCGGGACTTTAAGTGCTGTAGCACCGCTGCTGGGCCTATTGGGTACCGTTCTGGGGATTATTGAATCTTTCCTGATGATTGATATCAGTTCAAGCAACCCGACTTTAATGATTCCGGGGATTTCCAAAGCACTGATTACCACCGCAGCGGGTATGCTGATTGCAGTGCCGGCTTTATTTGCTTACCGTTATTTCCAGCGTCTGGTACAGGAATATGTGGCCGAGCTGGAACAGCAGGCGACATTGTTCCATGCGGCGCTGTTTCATCAAACCCAGATTGTTGATGAAGACATTAAAAAAGCAGGCTAAGGTGACCTATGAAATTCAAACGCTCGCAAGTGGAAGATATTCATATTAACCTGACGCCAATGATTGACTGTTTGCTGTTTATTCTGGTGTTCCTGTTGCTGTCTACCAGTTTTAACCAGTTTAGCCGGATGAACCTGACCTTGCCGGAAGCGCAAGGGGTGCCACCGAAAGCCTATGACCAGAAAGTCGAGGTGGTGGTCGATGCCTCCGGGCATTATTCGGTCAACGGGCAGGCGCTTTCCAGCAAGGAAGTTGCTGATTTAAATACAGCAATTAAACAAATTTCCAATGATCGACGTGATTTAATGTTTATCATTGCGGCAGACGCGAAAGCTTCTCATCAGGATGTGATTCGTGTCATGGATGTTGCGGGACAACTGGGTTTCGTCAACATTAACATCAGTACGAAAGTACCAACTCGAGGCTATTAGTGAATCCGGATTATAAAGTCTACCTGCGTCTACTCGGTTATTTAAAACCTTTCTGGGGAATCGCAATTCTGGTTGTGGTGGGTTTTGCCATCAATGCGGCGACTGAGGTATCAGTGGCCAAGTTGCTGGAAAAAATTATTACGGCAATTCAGGAAAAAGACTACACCTTCACCCACCTGTTTCCTTTTCTGGTGGTGCTGTTGATGTTTTTTCGCGGTGTCGGCCTGTTTCTGGGTGGCTACTATACCGCGGTCATTTCACGTAATCTGGTGTTTAATGTGCGCCAGGAAGTATTTGCCAAATTGCTGCGCTTACCGTCGCAGTATTATCTGGACAATACCAGTGGCCACATTACTGCCAAAATCATGTATAACGTGGAGCAGCTGACAGCGGCTTCCACCGAATCTTTGCGTACCTTACTACAGCAGGGTTTAATTACCATTGCCTTGCTTGGTTACCTGTTTTATAGCAACTGGCGTTTGACCATCTGTATCCTGATTTTTGCCCCGCTGATTGGCTTGTTAATCCGGAAAGCCGCCAAGCGCATGCGTAAGCTGTCAATTCAGGTACAGGACACCATGGGCGATGTCAACCACGTGGTGCAGGAAACCGTTAACGGTAATCTGGTGGTGAAAGGTTTTGCGGGTCATCAATACGAGCAGGAACGCTTTAAGCAGAACTCGCTGGAAAACCTGCGCCGTGGCCTGAAGATGGTGGCCGTGCAGCAGCTAAACAGCCCGGTGGTACAGTTGATCATGTCGATTGCACTCTCCATCGTGATCTGGATTGCGCTGCGCCCGGAAATTTTACGTGACACCTCAGCTGGTGAATTTGTGGCCTATATTACTGCTGCCGGGATGCTGAGCAAACCAATTAAAGCACTAACCGATATCAACGAAAAACTGCAACGCGGTATGGCGGCGGCGTATTCTGTATTTGAACTGCTGGATATGCCGGAAGAAAAAAATACCGGTACTTTAACTCCAGCATTAAAAGGCAATATTGAATTTGATCAGGCCAATCTGATCTATGCCGATGGCCATCATGCCATTCATGACTTTAGCCTGAATGTTAAAGCCGGTGAAACCGTGGCACTGGTCGGACGTTCAGGGGCGGGTAAAAGCTCACTGGTCAATTTGCTGGTGCGTTTTCAGGAATTATCTTCAGGCCAGATCAAGTTGGATGGGTTGGATATTCATGAGATTGAGCTGAACAGTCTGCGTACCCAAATTGCCATGGTGAATCAGCAAGTGGTGCTGTTTAACCGTACCGTGCGTGAAAATATTGCGTATGGTCAGCTGGAAGGTGCGTCCGATGAAGAGATCATCGCGGCGGCCAAAGCGGCGTATGCGCATGATTTTATTATGGCCTTACCACAAGGTTATGACACACCACTCGGTGCGCAGGGTTTAAACCTGTCCGGTGGTCAGCGTCAGCGTATTGCGATTGCCCGTGCCATTTTGAAAAATGCGCCGATCCTGATTCTGGATGAAGCGACCAGCGCATTAGACAATGAATCTGAATACTTTATTCAACGTGCTTTTGATGCAGCGATGCAGAATCGTACCACCATTGTCATTGCACACCGTTTATCTACAATTGAAAATGCCGACCGTATTGTGGTGATGGATCAGGGGCGTATTATTGAGCAGGGTACCCATCAGGAACTGTTAAACAAGCAGGGTGCTTATTATCAGTTGCATCAGCGCAATTTCGAGGAATAATCAGCCATGTCATTTGCACAATTCATTCAGGACGCTTGGAACAAGCAAGCCAAATGGTTGGTTGTGCTACGGCCGTTGGCGCTGTTATATCGTGGTGGCAGTGTGCTGAATCAGAAGCTGTATGCTTCCGGGATGAAAGCGGCCTATACCGCACCTGTGCCGGTGATGGTGATTGGCAACATTACCGTAGGTGGTAGCGGCAAAACGCCGCTGCTGATTCATCTAGTTAATTATCTGCATAGCCTGAATGTGCGTGTTGGGGTAATTAGTCGCGGCTATGGCGGCAAAGGACCATTTCCGGCCTATGTTGATTTTGAATCGACGCCGGACATGGTCGGCGATGAACCCTGTCTGATTGTACAATCTACCGGTGCGCCGATGGCGGTCGGTGCCAATCGTCAGCAGAGTATTGAGTTGCTGCTGTCCAGACATGAACTGGACCTGATTATCAGTGATGATGGTTTACAACATCTGGCGCTCAATCGCCAGTTGGAATGGATTGTACTGGACAATAACCGCGGTCTGGGCAATGAGAAAATTCTGCCGGAAGGTTATTTGCGGGAGCCGAAAAGCCGCCTGAATACAGCAACCGTGATTGAACATGCGGCACAGCCAAGTTCAGCGCTGAATATGCATCTGGAAGTGGCTGAGCCTTATTTGCTTAATGCCATAGAAGGTAAGGTGTTTAATCCGCAAGATGCTTTTTATGCTGTGGTCGGGATTGGTTTTCCGAAGCGTTTTTATCTTACTTTAGAGTCGATGGGCATCCAGCAATTCCAGTGCCACGAATTTCCAGATCATCATGATTATGAAATTGATGACTTGCAGTTTGAAGATCATCAACCGATTATTACCACCGAAAAAGATGCGGTGAAAATTTTGCCCTTGCTGAAACAGTATCCTGATTTTAACCGGGAAATCTGGGTGGTGCCGGTTGAAGCGGTATTGTCACCCGCCTGTTATCAGGTTTTGCATCAACAGTTAGCGCAGCTGGGTTTGACCCTGAATGAAGGACAGTTATGAAACACATCGTTATTCCTGCACGTTTTGCCAGTTCACGCTTACCGGGTAAGCCCTTACTTGAAATTCATGGCCGTCCCATGATTTTACGGGTGGTGGATCAGGCCAAAAAAGTTGAAGGTTTTGATGACTTATGTGTGGCGACAGATGATGTGCGTATTGCCGATGTCTGCCGTGCTGAAGGGGTGGATGTGGTCTTGACTTCAGCAGATCATCCTTCGGGGACTGACCGTTTAAGTGAAGTAGCGCGAATCAAAGGCTGGGCCAGTGATGACATTATTGTTAATGTGCAAGGTGATGAACCTTTGTTGCCCGCGCAGCTGGTGAAACAGGTGGCGCAGCTCTTGGTTGATCAGCCCGGCTGTTCGATGTCGACACTGTGTGAACCGATTCATGCACTGGATGAGTTCCAGCGTGACAGCATTGTCAAAGTGGTGATGTCCAAGCACAATCAGGCTTTGTATTTTAGCCGCGCGACCATTCCTTATGATCGTGACGGGGCGAAACATGCCGTGCCGCAATTGCATGATCAGGCTTATCGTCATTTGGGGCTGTATGCCTATCGGGTAAAACTGCTACAGGAATATGTGACTTGGGAGATGGGTCTGCTGGAGCGTCTGGAAAGTCTGGAGCAGCTGCGGGTGCTGGAAAATGGGCATCGGATTGCGATTGCCGTGGCTGAAGCCAATTTACCACCGGGTGTCGATACCCAAGAAGATCTGGATCGCCTGAATGCGCTTGATCTTGCACATTTTGAATCGTAGAGCTGGCCATGCAGAATGAAGTGACTGCGCAGATTTATCCCTGGCAGCAAACGGTTTGGGATACACTAACAGGCAGATTTCCCCAGTTGGGCCATGGACTGCTGTTCTATGGCAAAAAAGGCTGTGGCAAAGAAGCTTTTGCGCAGCAGTTTCTGGCCTGGATTTTGTGCCAGCATCGTCATGAGCGCAATCTGCCGTGTGGTGAGTGCGGCAGTTGTCAATGGTTAAAATCAGATACGCATCCGAATTATGTTTATGTCACGATCGATGAAGAGAATAAAAAACAAAACGCGAAAATTAAGATCGAGAAGATCCGTGATTTATTACCATTTGTGCAACAAACCGTAGATGGCTGGCGGGTCATTGTGATTGAGCCGGCAGAAGCCTTGAATATTGCTTCTGCCAATGCCTTGCTAAAAACACTGGAAGAACCGGGCGAGCGGGTGGTGATTATCCTGCTGGCTGATCATTATTTGAAGTTGCCTGCAACCATTCGCAGCCGTTTACAGCATTTTGCCCTCGACCGGATTGCTCCAGAACTGGCCCATGATTTTTTAAGCCAACACTTGCCCGAAAGCAGCGAGCAGCAAAAACAGCTGCTGATGAACCTGTCGAACCAGATGCCGCTGCAAGCCATTCAGTTGGCCGAGCAGGACTGGTTCTTTAAGCGCGCCGACTTTGTGCAGGACTGGCAAAAATTGGTCAGTCAGAAAAATATGCCGATGGCAATTGCGACCAAGTGGAATAAAGAGCTGAGTTTTAGTGAATTTGGTCAGATGTTTGAATACTTGTTGTCAGATTTGATTTGTGTCAAGCTAAATCAACCGGTGAAAAATATCGACCTGACACTGAGTGCGTTGGCTGAGCAGTATTCGCTGGAAGCATTATTTGATATTTATAGTGATATACAACAATCAAAACAGATGACAGAGCAGAATGTTCAAAGCAATCTGATTCTTGATCAGCTGTGTATAAAATTGATGAATCTTTAAGGGGAAACAGTATGCAGCCACGTATGGGCGGAATTATCCAGGCCAATATTCCAGATCTAGAAACGCTCTATTTAAGTTATATGCCCTATGTGGTCGATGGCGGACTGTTTATTCCTTCCAAGCAGCCGGT
>Ga0172369_10001769_pt1 | contig 30803 bp, 32 predicted proteins | sample LakKiv25m_FD_114539 | JGI IMG/M metagenome (GOLD analysis project Ga0172369, IMG submission 114539) | Freshwater microbial communities from Kabuno Bay, South-Kivu, Congo - kab_022012_11.25m | ecosystem: Environmental > Aquatic > Freshwater > Lake | place: Democratic Republic of the Congo... | reverse complement strand
CGCCTGGACGCGGAGCCTTCTCACCACCTTGCATTCGTCCAATCGTCCCATGTGGTGGGTGATCGGCGGTGTGTGCCTCTTCATCGGTGTTATGCTCTACGCTCCGTTCTTTTCAAAGCTGTTGAACTTTATGCGGGTAAGCGCCGGTGAACTGTTGGCTTGCATAATGGCTGGCCTGTTCAGTGTATTGTGGTTTGAGATCGTGAAAGGGTTGCGGCGACGGAAAATTTTCTCACCGTGTCGATACGATTATAATGCACTGGTTAGTTGGAAGCGTGATATTGGTCGCGGAAGACGGAATAGATGATGACGATTCTCGTAGTCGGGGCAACCGGGGCGACTGGCCGGCTTGTGGTCGAACAGCTGCTTTATAGTGGATATACCGTCAGGGTAGTCGTGCGTTCGCCGGACAAACTACCGGACGCCGTCAAGAACCATCCTCGCTTGTCCGTGACCGACGCAGCCATACTTGACATTGGCGATGCATCACTGGCGGAGATCGTGAACGGCTGTATTGCCGTGGTCTCCTGTCTTGGCCACACCATCAGCTGGAAGGGTCTCTTCGGCCATCCGCGCCGACTCGTAACCGATGCCACGCGGCGATTATGCTTGGCCATCAAGGCAAGCAAGGCCAAAACACCCACGAAATACATGCTCATGAGCAGCGTCGCCGTCAGCAACCGCGATTTGCACGAGCCGCTGTCCTTTGCTGATCGGTGTGCCATAGGGCTGTTTCGCCTGTTGCCGCCGCAAGTGGACAATGAGCAGGCCGCGGACTATCTGCGGACCGGTATTGGTCTGCAAGATAGAGCCATCGAGTGGGTGGTCGTGCGACCGGACAGTTTAACGAACGAGGACAACAGCAGCGAAGCTATTGTCTATCTCTCACCGATCCGAAGCGGGATTTTCAATCCAGGTTCGACCAGTCGCATGAACGTGGCACACTTCATGGCGGAACTGATCACAAGTGAGCAAAGATGGAATCAATGGAAAGGACAGATGCCCGTAATTTACAATAAAACATAAAAAATTAGGGATGCGGCCCCCGAACCATCTCCTCAGCACAGAGAACCAACTCGTGCTTTTTCTGGTAAGCAGTCCCAATATCTCCCCTGGCAGTGTGCTCCCAGGCATTTTTACCTCCTCCATTCGCCAACATCGAACCCTTCGATCGCTTCCAGCCATTGGAGCGTGAAAAAACTGTGGACGACTATAGGGGGTCGTCTTCAGTTTTCAGAGAGACAGAGAGAGAGAATTGGGTGCGGAGAGGACGAAAATGTGGATTTTGCAGGTCGGGGTCGGCCACGGTTTTCCTGTACGGGGATTGCGCTTTGCATGTATAAGGAAGGGAATGACGAGGCGAAATAACACCCACCAACGAGAAAACCGCCGGAGAGTAAACTCCGGCGGCAATGTTGGTAAAGCATTCGTGACTGACAGCAACATCATATCAGTTACAACGGGCTGCACTGCAAATTCGCGCTGACCGAGTCACGTCGGTAACGAGTAATTCATTTGATTAGTTCACCGTAGTTCATATGTTATCATTGACAGAGCCCTTCCGCCCTCTCGCTAATCGATATCCCACAACCGGAGATCATACCGAACGTTATCATCTCGCGCGGCGTCGATGCCGTGATTGTGAAAGCCGTGTTGCGGAGCGAGCAGGCGCATTGGCCGGCTTCACTGCGCGCAGCATTTTCCGCGATACCGCACGTCTGGCTGACCGGGCGTCCAGAGGGGTTCACTGGCGATACGTGCGGCGTCGATGATTACGGGGTCGGCGCCATGGCGGCGTCCCATCTGCTTTCGTGCGGTCATCGCGGCCTCGCCATCCTCAATCCCGATCCGGGGCATCAGCTATTCGCCCGGCGCTGCGCGGCGTTTCGGCAGGTCGCCGAGCAAGCCGGCGCCACCGTGCGGATGCTGGAGTGCCATACCGCCTGCCCGCCGTTTCCCTGCCCACCCGTTGCCAACCTGCCGGATGTGCTACCGCTGGTGGATCGGTTGCTGGCCGTGCGTCCGCGCCCCACGGGGCTCTTTACGCCTGCAGACAGCATCGCCACCCAGGTTTACCGCGTGCTGGCGATCCGCGGGGTTCACATTTCCGACGACATCAGCATCATCTCCACCAATCATGAGACACCGTTGCTCGCCGGTTTGCATCCCCGCTTGACGACGATCGATATCCATGCCGAGGAAGTCGGTAGCCGAGCGGTGGAACTGCTGCTCTGGCGCATGACGCATCCGGATGCGAGCGAGCAGAACGTGCAACTGACGCCAACCCTGGTGCCCGGCGATTCCGTCGCCAGGCTTGCAGCGAATGGAGGACCACATGACAGCCGGTGAGACCTGTGCCCCTGAAGGCCGGCAGTGGCGCGATATCCGCACCGACGCGCGCATCTGGCAGTGGACCGCGCACCGGTCGAAGTTCCCCTCGCCGGTGTTCCGCCGCCCCGTGCGTCCGCTGTCAGATGAGGCGGTCCAGCGCCTGCGCGACGGCCTGTGCGCCATCGAGATGCAACCAATCAGATAAAGGAGCGTATGATGCAGACGTTACCCATGCCATCCGAACCCCTGCGCGTGGCGCTGATCGGCGCCGGCGCCCGTGCTCAGACGATATACCAGCCGCTCTGGGAATCCCTGAAGCCCTGGTGCGTGCCCGTCGCGGTGTGCGATCCGGTAGCCGAGAATGGCGAGAAGCTGGCGACGGCGCTCGGGGTGCCATATTACGCCGATATCCGCCAACTGGTGCAGGACCGTCCGATGGAGGCGGCGCTGATCGTCACGCCGGTGCCCAGTCACCACTCGATTTCGGTCTTCATGTCGTCGAACGGCATTCCCAACCACACCGAGACCACCTGGGCGAGCATGGTCTGCCAGGCCAAGGAGATGATCGCCGTGGCGCGCGCCAACCACGTCATCGTGCGCGTGGCGGAGAACTTTTTCCGCTACCCCATTGATCGCTTCGCGCAGACTGTGCGCGACCACGGCTACCTGGGCCGCATCGGCCGCATCGTCAGTTATGCCGATCACACCGGCTACCACAATAATTCGCGCTCGATCGCCTTCGCGCAGTGCCATCCGCACTGGGTACAGAGCATCGACCACGACATGGCGCATCCGGCCTTCTATTCCATGCCCCAGCGCCGGCACGAGAAGGAGACACTTAAAGCGCGTTTCTTCCATTTTGCCAACGACCTGTTCGTGATGGATGTCGGCAGCGGGCACGTGAAAGGGCACCTGGGGCGGCATCCGCGGCCTGGCTATACCGAGTGGCATGGTGAGCGCGGCACGCTGGTGCACCGCGCGAGCGTCTCCTCCGGCTGGGGCGGCGAGGTGACGGAACTGCGCTACGTCTCCGACGAAAAGCTCGCGCCGGTGCAGGAGGCCGCTGGCCGGCTCGGGGGCGGCGGGGTGGCCGATATCGTCACCCCGGTGAACCATGGCACCACCGGCGACGTGTGGACCGGCATGCACGCCAACACCCCGGGTGGGTGCATAAAGTATGTTAGCCCGCTCATGACCCATGCCAAGATGGGCAAAGTGAATTCTCGTGACTGGTACGGCGTGGCGGTGATGGATCATGTGGTCGATTTCGTCCTCGCCGTGCGTGGCTTGCGCGACAGTGAGTTCACCGACGAGGATGCGCTGATGTCCGACATGATGGAAATCGGCGCCCACGAATCGGTATTGCAGGAAGGCCGACGGATCGCCTTACCCCTGGAGGGAGATATGGAATCCGACGCTATCGAGTGTGAACGGCAACGGAAACAGTTTGGCGTCGACCCACTGGACGTGGAGGCCATGTTGTCGGTAAGCTTCCCACGGCCATAAGCATTCTGGAGATCATGCCATGAAGCCTTTTGATGTTCACTCCTACGGTGCCTGCATGTCGGTGTATTGCCCACAGCATCGGCCGTATGGATGCTATGCCCAATGATATTGTAGTGTCCGTGAGCGATGTCAGCGCGCGATTTTCACTCACTTGTGTCTGGTGCAATGAGCATAATTTGCCGATTTCGGCGTCGGGACGATCGGGTTATTGCATGGTGAGCGTCTCCAGCAGGTTGCCGTCGCCGTCGAAGATCGCTTCACCTTCGCCGGGGACGTAGCGATAGAGCATCTCGTCTCCCTGCCACTCGCAGGTGACCAGTCCGCGGCTGTAGACGAGGAGGCAATCGGGAGCGCCAGGACCGAGCCAGCCGATGCGCACGCCGGCGGCAGCCCAGGAGCCGGCGGGCTGCTCGCGCCGCCAGATCTCACGCCCGTCCTCGAAGTCGTCGGCACTCAAGCGACCACGGCCTGGACGCCGACTGATGGGAGGCTGCCCATGTCTAATCACCGTATCCCCTGGACGCCGCGTCTGCTCATGACAGGCCGTACGTTTCGCCTGCCGGTGTAAACGACCTGTTCGTCGACCGAGCTCAATCCCGGCGCCTTTACTCTGGTTGGCCAGCGTTGGTCAGAGCGCGACGGCGCGTGGTACTATTATCTCACTGCGCCGGCGTCCAGCGGCGATTATGTCATCCGGGCCCGTTGCGGCCAGGAAACCACCGAAGTGACAGTGCCGGTGCGCACTTGTGATGAGCTGCGCCGGTCCTTCAAGCCGCAGGAGTGGTGCAGATACAGCTTGCCATGTCGGTGGCACAGGTCGGCGCGCCGGTTGGTCAATTCCACGTTGTATTGCTCGAACATGGCCGGCGAAATCAACGTAGTCGAGGTGTCGTCCATGCCGAAAAACGCGTCGATCTCCGGCGCTTCTTGCAACATCCGCGCATACAACTGCAGGTATTTCTCTTCCATGACAGCGAAGAGGTCGCCCATGACCGCAGGCTCGTCCGCGATCAGGTAGATTAGATTCGCCAGATCGAAATAGACGCGATAGCACATGCCCAGGGGCGTGCCCTCCGCGCGGCAGAACAGAGCGCCGCTTTCTCCCACTAACGCCTTGACCACCCGGGCGCTTCTCACGCGATCAGGCGACGATTCCACCTTCAACGATGCGAAGTATGCCGTAAGCCTCACGGCGTCTTCCGTCGTTTTGACGAAGCGTTCCGTCACCATGCTCGGCGCCCCTTCGACACAGGTGGTGACCTCCCTCAGCTCCCCTTTGGGGGTTGAGAGGATGGTCGCGGTCTGGCGCGCATTCAACCGCTCGCTTCTCCCGAGACAGGTGTCGGATTTCAGCAAGGCCGGGGCATTCACGGGCACCAGGTAGTCCTCCGCGCCCAGAACATCCCCCAGCTTCTTCAGGAGTCGGCTGTTCTTTTCGTAGTCTCCCCAGGTGATATTCGCCGAGTCGAACACGTCCGCCAGCGCGGCGGGGATCTCTCGGATCGGATGCTCGTTCGGCGTCAGCGCCAGGCACAACGGAATCCACTCCGGACCTTCACAGCGCAGGGATTTCAACAAGTTTTCGCGAGGAGTCATGTTGTCCGCCTCTTCATCCGTTCCAGAAGCTGTTCGCCACGCCACAACACTGTTAACCGTCTCTCTGCCTCAGGACAATCGGATCTACTGTGCATCGAACAATTCTTCGCCTGCGGCCTCGACCTTGTCTCTCGCACCTATCGTCCGACAATTAACACCCGCACATCCAATCCCTCGACGGTCACAGTAAGCTGCGCTTCCGCGCGCTCCACTGGCTGGCCCAGCAGATCATCGATGCCCATCCAACTGGTTACTGAGAACGATTCTGTGATCGGCTCTCCCGTCGGATTGGTAATAATCCAGGCCTCGTTATCCGGTGTCACGCGCTTGCGCACGATCAGTGCGCCGTCGTGCTCCGGCGTCACCCCGCAGGCGGCCAGCAACGCCTTCACCGTCGCGTGAATCGCCGGATCGCGATAAGCTGTGCCGTTGTGGCCGACGTAGGTACCGAGCAACCACGCCTGACCCTTACCGGCCCGACGCCGAACGCCGGCCACTGTCCCGCCCGCGCGCAATACCGGCTCGGCGCCATCCAGGCAGTCGAAGGTCTCCAGATACACGTTCGCCCGCAGTGTGTGCCCGGCCAGCGGGCCGGCGCCGTCGAGTAGTTGCGCGTCGAGATACTCGCCCCAGGTGCGCTCGGGCGGCGACCAGCGCGCGCCGCCGTCCGGCTCGCGCACCATGGTGAAACTCGCCTGCCGCACGCCGAAGAGCGCCGCCAGCGCCGGCGACAGTTCGCCGCGGGTGCACATGGCGTTCTCGTCGATCCGGCCCGGCGCCGCCTCGCTGATCAAACACCCTCCGGCCTCGACATAGCGCGCCAGCTTCGCCGCTGTCTCCTCCGAGAGCGAAAGCGGGAACGGCAGGATCAACGCCGCGTAGCCGGTCGCATGGTCGAGGTTGTGCTCGACGCCGACAAAATCGAACGGAATGTTCATCTCCCAGAGCAACCGGTGCCAGCCGCGCGTGCTGTAGGCCAGGTTGTCGCCGCCCTGGGACAGGGTGGCGCAGAGCTGATGGTTCGCCTCGCTGACCAGGATGCCGACTTTTGCGGATTGCAATGTGGCCAAGGCGAACAGATCGGGGTGGGCCTGCAGCGCCCGGCCGATCCGCCCCGCCTCTTCCAACCTTTCCGTGCGGTCGCCGGTGCTGTCGAGCAGGGAGAATCCGTTTTGCTCGGACGCCATTATTTCGGCGCGGGTCACCCAGAAGGAGATAGCCGTCACCCCGGCGGAGACGGCGGAGAGCATCCAGCGACGCATATCCGCCGCGGATGGTACGCGGCCCTTGTGGAAGCCGGTGCTCACGGGTCCGCCCTGGAACTCCGCCGCCCACACCGGCGCACCGCCGACATGCCCCTGGCCGAGATTCGCCGAACGAATGGAATCGTAGAGATGCACCACCGACGCCACTTCTGACTGCAACGCCTCGGTCCGGGGGAACGGGCGGGTTCCACCGTCATCCCACCCGTGCCGACCGAAGGACCAGGCGGGGTAGCAGGACGAACCGAGGAAGTCCTGGCACCGGGCGTAGGTCCAATCCTGCTCAGTTGCGAAAGCCGGCCCACCCTTATGCGCAAAGACCGGACGCTTGAGCGGATCGGCGGCGCGGATGGCTTCGGTTCGCGCACGCAGGCTACCGGCGATTTGCGCGTTGTCCATGAACGTGCGCCAGGCGATCTCCTGCGGAACCGTCGCCCTGGAGGTTGTCCGCTCCGGCTGGATGTCCTCCCAGGTTACGTAGCGGCTATTCCAGGCGTGATTGAGCGCATCGAGGTCGCCGTACCGGGTCGCCAGCCACCGGCGGTAGGCCGCCAGCGTGTGGGGGCAGTAGCAGACATGTCCACCCACCAGCCAGTCCGCCCAGTAGCCGATTTCCTGCCAGGTGTTCCAAACGACCAGGTTCTCGAACCGCCCCAGTCTTTCGACCAGCGTGCGGATGAAGCGGAGCTGATCGGCCATGGTGCCGGGATGGTCAAAGCAGGGTCCTGGCTTGCCGTCGGAGCCCGACAACGGGGTTTGCGCTTCTGCTCTCACCACGACGCCGTCGCGGCGGATCATGCGGCAGTCGGCATGTTTCTCGTAGAGCCAGTGCGGCGCCTGCTCGCAGGTCAGGCCCAGGTAGACGCCCATGTCCAGCGTGGCGGCATGGGCGATCAGCTCCTCGTAGCGCGAAAAGTCGAAGTGTCCTTCCGCCGGCTCATCGATCATCCAGTGCTCCTGGAGTTTGATTAGATTGAACCCCTGCCCTTTCAGCAACGCCATGTCGCGCTTCATCTCGGCCATGGGCGGCATCGGCTCGCGGCAGAGGTGCGACCCGAGGGGAAACAGGTTGGCAAATTGTTGCGGATTCATCGTCTATCCCTTCTTCCAGCGCAACTGCACCACCGTGCAGGCGCCGCCGTCCTCATTCAGGTATTCGTATTCACCGAAGCAGGCCGGTACCAGCGCCGACTGCCACTTGCGGATCGTGTTCCGGTAGGCCGGGTTCGTCTTTGAGCGAATCGTCACCTGCTTGCCCACCGTCAATGTGACGATGTGCATGAACTTCCCCTCGGTGTCGGCATTGGCACGCTGCTCGAAGTGATACCGCTCGATTTCGAAGGGCATGCGTGGGTCGGAGGTGTAGCGGTCGAACTGGTACTCCTGCGTCCACTTCACGACTGTGGGCCGGGCGCGCAGGTGGTCCTTCACCCAGGAGGCGCGGCAGTAGCGGTCCATGGCAAAGCCGTGGTCCAGGTGCATGTTGCACGGCTTGCCGGTCATCGTTTTCGTGGCGTCATCCCAGGACGGGCGGGCGAAGTCATACATGAAGAAGGAGTATTCCGTCGCGGCGACGCTCGGGCAGGTATCCATCTCCAACACCATCTGGTTGCCGCCATGGCCGTGGGTGGTGCCGGGCGGAATCAGGAACAGGTCGCCAATATTGGTCTCCCAGTTGGCGATGAACTCCTTCCAGTTCGGAATCTCCGTCAGGTTGCGCGATGCCCGGCACAGCCGCTCCCATTCTTCCAGGTCGGCGTCCTCATGGAAGCCCATCCAGGTGTTGGCCCCTTCATAGGCTTCCACGATGTAATAGGTCTCATACCGGCCCAGCGGCTCTTTGAAGTGCCGCTGCACGTAATCGGTGCTCGGATGGTTGTGAATCGGCATGCTGATGCGCTCGGCGGGAGTGGGCTTGGGAAAGTAGCCGTCGTCGAGCCAGACGTCCATCGGGAACAAACCTGGGTAGGTCTCGGCGATGTGCTTGCCCAGGAACTGGTCGGCATACTGCATGAGATTCATCGTGGGCATGTTGAGCATCTGCTCGCGCCCGATGTCGATGAGCATGCTGAGTTCCGGTCCGGCCAGTTCGTTCCAGGCGTTGCACTCCAGCCCCGGCACGTCGAACTGCCCGCCCAGGTCCTTGTAGCGGTAGGCGCCCCACGGACCGGGCTGGTAGATCGGCACCTCCTTCACGGGATACTGCACCAGCGTCTGCAGGATGCCGTCATAGGCGGCGCGCGGCAGCAGCTTCAGGCTGTCGAAGGCGATGCCCTCCACCCAGTAATCCATGCGCGGGAGCAGGTACTCTTTCTGCCGGTCAAGCAGGTAGTAATCGCAGTAGTAATATTCTTTCCACCCGTAGTCGGCTTTCGGTGCATCCCAGCCGAAGGGCACCAGCTTGCCGTCCCACATCTCCCAGAGGATGGGTTGGCGCGTTTTGTCGAAGTAGGCGCGCACGTCGTAGGCGTCGGCCAGTTCCGGCACGGACGCGCCGGCGCCGTAAACGATGACGGCATCTACGCCGCCGGCCCCCTGCAGGTCCACCCGCAAGGCGTCCACCTTGCCCGGCTCCATCAGGTCGCTGATATGCCCCTCCGTGTTCACCACCCCGAAGCCCGGATCGTCGGTCTCGGTGAACTGGTGCTTGGATGCTATGATAGCCTCTCGCGTCTGGAACAGGTCAATGATCGGGCGCAAGCTGATGACCAACCCCGCTGCGCTAGCCTGCCGCTGCAGCGCCGCCGTGATCGCCGGCCAATCGATATCATACCAGCCATCGAACGCGAGACGCACCGGGCGTGCGCTGTCCGCGCGTTGCGTGATCAGCGCAACCAGCGCATTCACGACGGCGATAGGCCCAATGATCAAGGCGTCGCGCCAGCCGGCAGGCACCACGATCGCATTCTCAGTGTAAAGGCGGGATTCGTATAGCGGCATCCATTGTCCTTTCCGCATGGCTGCATTGCAGGTTACCAAGCAGTGGTTGTACAGTATATTGCACGATTATATGGCTGTCAATGTTACCGAGGCATGTAGAAAGCGTATTATGCACATACACGGCACGCACTATTTTCAGGTCCATTGCGAGCTGTCCGTATATTTTCCCGCACAGGCAGGCGCGCTCGCTGTCAGCCCGTCGGGCTGCCATTGCCCGCTCCCGCTGCTGACGGGCTTGCGCATATTGGAAGCCCGTGCGTCTCCTTACCTGTCCAGCCGTTGAACCCGCACATGGGCAATGCTGACCCAGACGTCATGCGTCGCGAAGCCGATGTGCACGGGATGGATTGCCAGCGCCCGCATCAACGCCTCGCTGGTCACGGTGTCGCCGACGAAGTGTCCATCGAGTCCGGCGTTCTCCATCACGCCCGGCGCCTCGCGTGCGACGGTGATCCAAAGCGGGTCCCGCGGGTACCAGCCCCAGCCTTCGGGCTTGACGTTATGGAACAGGAACACGGTGCGCGGCACGACGTAGGAGACGATCCAGGCCGGCACGCGGTAGTGCGCATCCGCCGCTTCAATTACGATTGCCTTGCTCCAGGTGCGCCCGCCGTCGAGACTGCGCGCCACCACGACCCGCTGGTCGGGATTCGACTCGTAGCCGCCCTGCCTCCAGCAGGCGATCCAGCTGTGCTTCGGCGTGACGCAGAGCTGCACCTGGTAGTTGAACCAGGTCGGCCCGGGCTGGCCATCGATGATCACACCGTAGGCGTTGGCGGCGTCCATCGAGGCGGGGTGCAGTATCTCCGGCGTGACGCGCGGCGACAGGGACTGGACTTCAGCGAATGGCATGGTTGCGTACCTCCCACACCGCCTCCACCATCGCCCGGAAATTCTCCGGCGGGATGGGCGGGTTGATTTCGCTGGAACTGGCGACGAACATGCCGCCCGTCTCCAGCGCGTGGGTCTCACGGATATGGCGACGCACTTCATCTCCGACGTCATCCGGCGTGCCGCGCTCCATCAGGTCGACGCCATCCACGCCGCCGGCCCAGACCATCTCCGGCCAGGCATGTTTCAGTTCGACGATATCCATGCCGCAGTTTGGCTCCAGGCAGTAGAAGCCGTCCACGTGGCAGGCGATCAAGTCCGGGATGACCTTCTTCCAGTTGCCGTCGCTGTGATAGAGCACAGTGATCCCGTGCTCGTGCCAGGCATCCGCGAGTTGACGGATATACGGGTAATGGAATTCGTGCAAGAACGCCGGCGGGAAGATCGGCCCCTGTTTGGTAGCGAATTCCTCGGGAATCAGGATCACCGGCGAGAGCGCGGGATCGGCCACCGCGTGCACGCGCCGCAACTCGGCGGCCACCGAAGCCTCCATGTAAGCTTTCAATACTTCCGGGTAATCGAGTTGGAAGAAGGTGAAGATCTCCAGCCCCATGCTGTCAAAGGAGTGGCAGAAGCCGGTCCAGGAGTAATTCAGGATTACCGTGTTGCCGATCTTTGCCTGTAACTCCCGCACGGAGCGCCGGTAGTCGACGCGGGCGTGGGCCGGGTCAAAGGGCGCCTCGTGGATGGTCCGCGTGCGCATCGCGAGCCAGTTGCGAGCGCCTTCGGTGTCGTTGAATGGCCGAGATACGTGCCAACTCGTCCAGTTGTCGTGCTGGGTGACAAAGCCGTCCAGGCTGGTCACCCGATCTGTGCCGCACGGCGCTGCCGGCGGCATGACGAGATCGCAGGTCTGGCGGATGACGGCGCAGATATCGTCCACGGTGTAGTCAAAGTCGGAAATGACTTTGCCGGTCCAGTCGGCGATGACGCGTGGATTGTAGCTGAGCTGTTCCAGGATCGCGCAGCGGTCGACCGGCTGGTGCGCCAGTGTTGCCTCGACGCGTTCCCGCCTGGTCATGTGGAGACGGCTATCTTCTCCCGGCAAGTCATTGCTTCTCTTGCGCGCGTGCACCAGACATACCCTCGCTCTCTCGTGCAGTTTAGTGTACGAGAGAGCGGCTGTCAACTCGCGCAGTACAAAATGAAAAGTAATCGCAACCTGCTAATTCGTACAGTTTACCGTACAAAGATTGACCGGCGACCTGGCCAACGGTATACTGGCGCCATGACGGACACACAGATTTCGCACGATGCATCCCACCCGACCGGCACGCTGGGCGTGCGCCTGAAAGGATTGCGCACGGCGCAGGACCTGTCCCTGCGCCAGTTGGCCGAACGCGCCGGGGTGGCGGCCAGTTATCTCTCGGCCGTCGAGCGCGGCAAGCTCTCGCCAACCATCGCCCTGCTTGGCCGGGTGCTTGCCGCCCTGGGAACTGACCTGGCCACCTTTTTCACCGAGGAGCAAGCGGCGCAGGAACGCTTCGTCTACCACCGGGAGGCCATGCAAATGGTGGATGACGGTGGGCGCCGCTACACCTTCATCCTCCCCCGGCGCGACGATATTCGCCTGGAGGTGCTCGATGAGGTGTTGCTGCCGGGCGAGATGCCGGAATACGAGGAACTCACGGTCGATCTGGCCGGGTATGTGCTGAGTGGCTCCTTGCTGCTAGAGATTCACGACGTCGGTGTCTATGAAATCGCCGCGGGCAATGCTTTTTATATCTCGGCAGGGCACCCCACGCGCGGACGCTGCCTGCAGGAGACGCCCGTGCGTCTTATCACGATGATGACGCCACCGCGTTATTGACCTCAATGAGGTGCGTCATGACAGAAGGCACTATTACGCTGCCCTGGGTGCTGGTGGTGTAGCGGGAGAAATCACCAACAAGCGGCTGATCATTGAAGGGGCAGGCAATGAACCGGAGTCCGTCGATGACATTCTCTTTCTGTTGTGCACCGGACGCGGATATCTACGCGTTGTTCTGCGCTGCACACGGACCCACGCCGCGCTTTGCCACGGCGGAGGAGGCGGTAGCGCGGGCGCCGCGCGGCAGCGGGGTGTTGTTGTTTGCCGAAGGATACCCCGACCGACTGACGCTGCTGACGCCGGCGTTGTTCGAACACGCCGCCGCGCATGCGTTGCGGTTGTTCGTCGAATATCCATCCCTGCTCCCGGGCGTGCCGCTGGGGGCCCCGCGCTATACCCGCACTGGCGCATACCACGCGGTGCTCGAGCGCACCGTTGTGACGTCAGCGGTCTTTGGCACCGACTTGCCACGAGGCCGCCTGCTGATGGCGCACGATTGCACGATCCATATCCTGATCCGCGCGCGTTCGAGGGCAACCGCCGTACTCGAAATAGCAGATGGATGGAGTGCTGCCCCATTCCACCTTGCAAGACGGCAGTGCTTTCCCACTGGATGCCGTCCCTGGATGCCATCATCGCCGGCAAGAATGTGCCGCCATCGCTGACAAGGCAGGCGGCCGACCTCGATGAGAGTGACCATGCACCAGACAGCACCTGGGCGCCGGCCAGGGGATCGCCGGGGTCGGGTTGGCCATGGAGGGTATGCAGGATTTCCTCCACGGGCGCCTCGGTGATCTCGCTGTGGGTGTGGAAGGTCAGGTGCCGGGGAATGCACAACGGTCCGCCGTATGCCATGGCGCCGGCGTCATTATTATCGGTCAAGCCCGCCAGGAAGGGGAAGCTGATCCAGCGCCTGCCGTCGAACGCGGGACGCGATCCGGCGGCCGCCAGCATGGTGCCAAGGTTGCGCCGTTCCGGCCGATCAAACGGTCCCGTGAAGGCGGAAGCCACGCGGTACCGGGTATTGCGCTGCAGGTAGAGCAGCCAGGCGCGACCGGCCGCTTGGAGCAACTGTGGGCAATCGCAATGTGGTCCGATACCGGGCGCCCAGAGCGGTGGCATCGCCGTCCAGTGCAACAGGTCATCCGATGTCGCCAGGCCAACACAGCCCCCACGTGCCGCCGGCGCCGCAGGCACGCGCGTACCGATGAGCATCCACCAGCAGCGCGCTGCCGCGTTGATAGCGGGCATCGACCAATCCGTGCATCACCGCGTCCATGTTCGTCGTGCCTTGAAATGGGGCGACATGGGAATCCATATCGCCGTAGTTGTCGGCAATATGCACAGCCCGCAGACGATCGCCCAGTTCGACCAGACTGCGGTATTGGTCGACGCCTTGCCAGGAGCGGATGATCAAGGTACTCGGCCAGGTCCAGCAATTCCGCGGCCGTCGAGGGGAAATGCCGGGGGTTCTCATGTTTCGTCGGGGCATGGCGATCGCAACTGTTCTCGATCAGGACAGCGACGCCGGTCTTCTCCATGACGGGAAATAGCTTCGCGAAGAACGCCCGGTTACGCTGCAGATTCACCCCGGCAGGTGGCGTATCGGCTGGAATACTGGTTGAAGGCCGCCGGCATCGACAAGCCGCTCACCCCGCATAGTCTGCGCCATACCTTCGCGACGCGGCTGTATGCGCGGACGAATGATCTGCTGGTGGTGCAGCGGGCATTGGGGCACCGGCAGATCGCCACCACCGAGATCTATACGCACCTGGTAGATAGTGCGTTGGAAGAAGCGCTGGAACGGTTATAGACCGCTTGTCCACACGTCGAGGGGATTGCACAATGCCAACCGCGGCATGATATTGCCGTGAGGCACATGCGCACTGAGGATAGCCTTGCGCATCGCTTGCCGACTATCCGCTCCTCCATTCGCCAACCTCGAACCCTTCGCCCCCTTCCCGCCATTTTGAGCGTGAAAAAACTGTGGACGACTTTGGGGGTCGTCTTCAGTTTTCAGAGAGACAGAGAGAGAATTGGGCGCCTGTGAGGGTGAAAATGGGGATTCTGCCGGTTGGGGTAGTCCACGGTTTTCCTGTATGGTGATTTCGCTTTGCATGTATAAGGAAGGGGGTGGTGAGGCGAAATATCGGCCACCAATGAGAAAACCGCCGGAGAGTAACCTCCGGCGGCAATGTTGGTAGAGCATTCGATACCGAGAAAAAATAATTCGCGAAATCTGGCTACATACATCGTTTCGTGAGATCAAAACTGTGGACGAGAGAGAACACATGTATACCGTATCGACCGCTCACTATATGGTGTTGTGGATGACGTAGAGAAGTTTGCTTCCCTGATGTTACCAATCAGGAGCCCCAACCGGATGTTCCTCGGCTATCAAGTGCGAACGCAGTAGGACGGCGGTGACAAAGATATAGCTCATGATCACCCAGACCATGTTGATCAGGTTGGAGTGGAGTTCCAAGATAATCGAAGGCAACGCCAGGATGACCACTGTGGTGTCGATGGCCACCATGAGCACGCCCACGGTGGTGATCGCGAGTACAATCCATTTATAACGTGGAGATGCATTCAGCATATGGTCAGTTGGTGTCCATCATGCTTATCCGGATGCCCAGCGCGTATGAGTCTGGAGCCAGCGCAGGATCGTTCCCTGGGTCACCATACCATCCACATGCCCGTTCTCTTCAACGACCAGCAGGCGGTCGCGATTCGTTTGTGCCATACGATTGGCCGCATCCCAGGCATCATCGCCCGGATGGAGCACCTGATCTTGCGAAATCGGCGTTGTGATGTCACGTAACCTGGTCGTTGCCCAACGCTCACGCGGCACCTGCCTGACGTTATCGATACTTACCATGCCCAGCAGTCGTCCATCCACTTCCACAGGAAGCACCGGGGCGCTCTCACGCAGGAAGTAGTCAGTGATAAGTTGCTCCACCGTCATCTCCGGCGATAGTGCAGGCACCTCCGGATTCATCACCGCCGTGATTGGCAGATGATTCAAGGCGTCACGGATGATTATCTGTCGATAGCTGCTCCGGGCTGCGCTGATCAGGAACCACCCGATCAGGGCCAGCCAGATCCCGTTGAAAAATCCGCCACGTACGATGAACATCAGCGCCACACCGCCGAGTATCATTGCCCAGCCGAACCCCTGCCCGACGAGTGCCGCAATGTAGGTTGACCGGGTTAAATTACCGGTGGCTCCCCAGAGAATCGCCCGGAATACACGCCCACCATCCAGCGGAAATCCCGGTAGCAAATTAAAGACGGCCAGTGCTAAGTTAATGTACCAGAGATAAGTCAAGCCGGCATACACCAATGCTCCGGCCGCGACACGCACTGACAAGGCGATACCCAATACCACGGCTGCAATAACCAGACTCATGATGGGGCCGACAATTGCCATCTTAAACTCATCCCAGGCTGTTCGCGGCTCATCAGTGATCTGGGAGACGCCGCCAAAGAGAAAGAGGGTAATATTCTTCACCGGCAAGCCTTCCCGATTGGCCACGACAGAGTGGGCCAGTTCATGGGCCAGCACGGAACCGAAGAAGAGCAAGGTAGTGAGCACGGCTGCCAACCAGTACCACCCGATGGCGATCCGGGGGACAGCTGATGGAAAATAGGCATATCCCAGCAGGAAGACGAAAAGAAGGAAAATCGCCAACCAGCTATAATCGATATCGATCTCGACGCCCGCAATGCGTCCGATGCGTATACCCCTTCGCATGATGATCTCCTTGCATTTGGTAATGCTGTCCGTTCTATGTTTCCGCCATTGTCACCCTTCAGAACGTTGCATCTCGGCGAGTTGTTCAATAATTGGCACCGTCTTCCCAGATACCTCTTCTTGGTCAAACCATCATTTCAGTCACATTACCTGGAATACACTCGGTCGTAAGTCGGCAGGGATGGAGTTGGCATGAGGGTGGCAGACTCCCAGACATGCAGATCCCACGGTATTTGATAATCTTTATAGTGCAAGTCAATGGAAGCGTGAGCAATTGAAGCCATGGTGATGGGTGGAGTCGACAATACGGGGCACGGTGTTGTCATCCGTCTGAATGATCTCACAGTCGAGTATCATGATCGGCGGGCAGTCGATCACCTCACCTTAGACATCCCGGCAGGCATCCTCGACGAACCGACCAAGGACTGGACCCCATTGCCGCAGCAGCGCTGCAGTATTCATCCTGCTTTGTCGTTGAGATCCAACACGACACAACACTGCGACAGACGTAACGCATAAATTGCCTTCGCTCCGGCAACACCCCACTGTAGATGAAGGGAATGAAACGTATGCAGCAATAACTGCATACTGGGCCTGCAATCGACTATGCTTATCCGTGAGATTCTGAACGATGGAATCAGACCAACACATCGATAATACGGGCACTCCGAACCACACGGAGACCGGCCGCAGGGTGCAGCTTGCGGCAGTGATATTTTCGGCGGTCATCTTCTCCCTTGGTCATGGATACGAAGGTGAAGCCGGTGTCGCCATCGTAGGCCTGATGGGCTTGGTCTTTGCCCTCGTCTATCTTTGCCGGAAAAGCCTGGTCGCCTCGATCGTCATGCATCTTCTGCAGGATTTACTCAGCATTGTCATCTTGCCACTGTTTGTCTCGCGGAAAAGGAGATCACTGAATGGAACGACACGTATTTATCCGCCATGCCGACACCCCGTTAATCAAGCCAGCCGATTTGCCACTCCATGCAAACGGGGTTCTGAATCCCGGGGTCACCGAAGCCGATGGAGAAGTGATTCTGTTGCTGCGCATTGAGAATCGGGAGGGCATGGAGTTCCCTGATACAAGGAGGGTTTATGGCCGGGATATTCAAGGCCTATGATATTCGTGGCGCTTATCCTGATGAGATTAACGAGGAAATCGTACAAACAATCGGGAACGCCTTCATACACTATCTTTCCGCACGGCATATTGTTGTTGGACGTGATATGCGTCTCTCCTCTGATAGCCTGGCAGAGCATTTCATTGCCGGCGCCGCGGCAGCCGGCGCCACCGTGACCGACATCGGACGCTCGACGACGCCGCAACTCTACTTTTCCATCATTGAGGGGCAATTCGATGGCGGGGCAATGATTACCGCATCTCATCTACCCGCCAACATGAACGGCATCAAGCTCTGCCGGGAGCAGGCGATCCCGTTGAGTCGAGATGCTGGATTGGGCGAAGTAGAGCATCAGGTCATGGCAGGCAAGCCGACACCAGCCGGTGCAGCGGGGAAATGCGTGCAGGCGTCGTTTTTCGATGCGTACATCGCGAAACTGGCGGGCATGATCCGCGAACCTCGCCGGATGACCGTTGCCGTGGATGCAGGCAACGGCATGGCGGGGCGTGCTGTGCAGGCGATCATCGCACATATCTTGCCCTGGCATCTGATCCCGCTGTATTTCGAGCCGGACGGCCATTTCCCGCATCACGTCGCCAATCCGTTGCTCCCGGATACCACCAGAGAATTACAGGCCAGGGTCATGACGGATCATGCCGACCTTGGCGTGGCATTCGACGGTGATGCCGACCGGTGTGGCTTCATTGACGAACAAGGCCATCGGATTCACCAGGATATCATCACGGCGCTGATCGCAGAATACTTCCTAACAGTCGATCCCCATGCCACCATCGTATATGATCTGCGCTCAAGTCATGTCGTGCCTGACACCATCCGACGCCTGCATGGCGCCGCGGTGCGCAGTCGGGTAGGTCATTCCTTCATTAAAGAGAAGATGCGTGAAGTGAACGCCGTCTTTGCCGGTGAACTGTCGGGCCATTACTATTACCGCGAGCTTGGATTCATCGATGACGCCATGCTGACGATGATTCTCCTGCTGAATATCCTGGCACGCAAACAGCAGGCAGTCTCACAAGTGATCGCCCCGCTGCAGGTCTACTGCGACTCCGGCGAGATCAATTTCTCCGTTCGGGATTGCCAGGCGATCTTTTCCGCGCTGGAACACCGGTATGCGGACGGAAAACAAGATCACCTGGACGGCATTACCATTGAATACGCTGACTGGTGGTTCAACCTGCGGTCATCCCATACAGAACCAGTTATCCGCTTGAACCTGGAAGCGCAAGATTGCCAGGAGATGCAGCGCAAGCGTGACGAGGTGATCGCAGTAATACACCAGGCTGATGCGACGGCGAAGAAAGCGGCGTAATTACGAGTGCTGCTATGCGTCATGCAGCGGACTGATTAACACTTCGCCGCCACCCGCCTCGATGGTGTAGGGCTGCTTCGTCGGCGGGACGAGGATGGTCTGCGTGTAGCTGAGTTGTACCATCCACTCCGGGGTTGGCCCGCTTAGCCGGCATGCCCCGGCACTCGCGGTGACCAGGTGCTGATGACTGGCGAAACGGAGGGTGATGCGGTGACCGGTAACTTTCCACACGCGAAAGGTCGAGAAGGCGGCGATTTCCTCATGCGGCGCGTCGATGTCGAAGACCGACTGCAACACAGGTGCTGGCGTTATTGCCGACTGCAGTGCGCGGCACCCCTCATCGATCTCCAGCTTACCCTGGCTACGCGCGCGGTGATAGTCGTATAACCGATATGTCACCTGTGACCGCTCACTGATCTCAAAGGTGAGCAAACCCGGCCCAAGTGCATGAACGGTGGGCGCCGGTACCTGGAAATGCCTGCCGTGTTGCAGGTGGTTATACCGTCGCAATGCCCCCAGGATTGTTTGTTCATCGGGCGGTATCTCGCGCAGCATCGCACAAAAACGGTCAACCGTCATGCCCTCGGCAAATCCCACATAGAGATAGGCGTCCGGGTCAGCGTCAAAGAGATACCACATCTCGTTCTTATGCTCGCCGGGTCGGTGTGGGTGGCATTGAACGGACAATGGCGCGCCTGAGTCTATCACCTTCACCACCACAGGCACCTCCGTCACCAGGTCGAGCGGTGTGCCGGACAGCGGCCCATTGATGATGTGGGAAACCGTTCGCAACTGTACATCGTCCGGCGCCGTCGGCCAGGTCGAAATGTCCCAGGATTCGCCAATCTTCTCCTGCCACCCTCGTAGACGGTGCAAACGCCCCCCCGCCCATACCTTGGGCACGAGAATGGGAGCGCACAGTAATGGATAAGTGAAACGGCGTTGATGTGTCGTCATTGAGATGAGGCTTCTTTCGGTAACGGATTACTCCGGCCATAAAGTTGTCGTGCAAAAGATCACGCGTTTGGCCGGCGCATCAACACGGCAAGTTCCGGCTCCAGCACGCGGTAGAAGGCAATCTTCACCCGATCCGTAATGAAAAACCAGATCACGGCATACACCCAGACCAGGCCCGCCAAGTCCCACCCGATGGGTGTCATGAAAAGGCCGAAGACCACGATGAGCGTGGCCAGCGTTTGCGTGCCGATGACCGCGATGAGCAGGATGCGCGCCGGTGGGATCGACCAGAACGGCCCGCGTGTGCGCGCAACAAAGACGGTCATATGCCCGGCCACCGATAATTTGAGATAGATCACGGATTGGATGACATTGGGGCTAAGATGCAGAATGCGGTCGGCATAGTAGAAGAGACCGAACGACGCCGCTACTCCGGTGATCCCCAGCACCGTCGCCAGCCCTAACACTGTGCGCATCTTCCAGGCTTCCGGTTTGTCGGAATAATGCACCCGGTCATAAGCAATGGAGAGGACCGCACCATCATTGAGCAGGGCCAGCAGCACGATCATCACCGCGGTGACGGGGTAGAAGTTGAAGATTAATATAGAGAGCGTCATAAACAGCAATACGCGAATGGTCTCAGCAATACGATAGATGGAATAATTCGTCATGCGTTGAAAGCTCTTCCGGCTTTCTTTAATGGCATCGATAATGACGGATAATCCTGGTTGCAACAAGACAATATCCGCTGCGGCACGGGCGGCATCTGTCGCGCCGCTTACTGCGATGCCGGCATCCGCCTTTTTTAAGGGCGGCGCGTCATTCACCCCGTCGCCCGTCATACCGACGATATGTCTGCGGCGTTGCAGCAACTCGATAATGCGGAACTTATGCTCGGGGAAGACCTGCGCGAATCCATCAGCCTGCTCGACGGCGTCGGCAAGATGATCGGTGTCTTTCTCCTCTTCAAAAATGCGGGCGTCCAGAATGTTTGTGCCCATTCCCAACTGGTGGGCGATCTCTTTAGCGATAGCCACCTGATCGCCGGTCACCATCTTTGGATGGATGCCCATCGTCTCTGCGGTAGCCAGCATCGATTTCGAATCTTCACGTGGCGGATCAAACAGCGGGAGGATACCGAGAAACGTCCACTGTCCTTTTTCATCAGTGCGCGCAACACCCAGCGCACGATACCCCTTGCGTGCAAAAGCGGCGATAGCCTTATCAGTATCCGCCTGGAGACGGTCACGATCTGCCGCGAGGGCAAGAATAACCTGTGGCGCCCCCTTCGTGACCTGGTATTGCTGGCCCGATGCATCTTTCACCGTCGCCTCGGTTCGTTTATGCACCGGATCAAAGGGGAGGAAGTGCACCACCTGGTACCTGACTAATTGCTGTGCATCTGTTACTCCATGCAACACGGCAAGGTCGATGGGATCCTGATCCTCTTCGCGCGAGGCCAGCGCGCCAGCGAGAATCACCTCGGCCGGGGTAATATCGGACACGGCATACGGATCACCCAACGTCAACTTATTCTGAGTCAAAGTGCCGGTTTTATCCGAGCACAATACATCTACCCCGGCCAGTTCTTCGATAGAGGACAGCTTCGTGACGATAGCCTCTTTCTTTGCCAGCAACCGCGCACCCACCGCCATGGTGACCGTCAAGACCGTCGGCATTGCTACCGGGATCGCGGCCACCGTCAACACCAGCACAAATTCCAGCGTGGTGAACAGGTTGTCGCCACGGAAGAGGGCGACGATGATGATCAGCACCGCCAGCGCCAGGGCGATCATGATGAGATAATCGCCGATTTTCAACACCGCACGTTGGAAGTGGCTGACGGTATGGGCGGATTCCACCAGTTGAGCGGTTTTTCCAAAATATGTCTGCTGTCCCGTGGCATACACAACGCCTTCGAGTTCACCCTGCTTCACGATGGCACCCGAATACGCCGTGTCGCCGGTTTTTCGCTCCACCGGCAACGACTCCCCGGTCAGCGCCGCTTGATCCACCTGAATCGGGTCGCCATCCAGCAGCATCGCATCTGCCGGGATGATCTCCCCGAGGCGCAAGCGAATAATGTCGCCCGGCACCAGCTCGTGCGCCGGGACGGTAGTCCACACACCATCACGTTTGATGTGAGCTTTCAAGGCTAATTTTGCCTTCAAAGCGGCAATGGTGTTGTTGGCCTGATATTCCTCCCAGAAGCCCACCACCGCATTCGTTACGAGTAACGCCAGGATGATGCCGAAATCCGTCCAGTGCCGCACCAAGGCGGATAACACGACCGCCACCTCGATCATCCAGGGGATCGGACCCCAGAAGTAGCCCAACAACATGCGAACGGGACTGATCGCCTTTTCCGGCAATTCATTGGGACCGTAGCGTGCCAGCCGCGCTGCGGCTTCCTGCTGCGCAAGGCCATTAGGCGTCGTGTTGAGCCGCTGTAGCACCTGCTTCAGCGGCAGGTCTTTCAATGTGGATAGCGTCTGTTTCGTTTCGGGAGCGTGATCATGCATCGGTGTTCCTCATCAGCAATATTGTGGAACTAAACGGCGCGTTCTTCTTCAAGCCATTGTCTATTCACGGCGTAAGCCATATGGCACTTATCCCCCAATATTCGAGTGTCCGCTTCTCTCCAGTATAGGAGAGAAGCCGCTCATATTATGGTAATTAACACTGACATCAGTATCCCTCATCCAACAAGGGCGTTCTTTGTGCGGTTGCGATGGTGATACTGCTCTCGCCATGACGGTTGTCGTATTATCTGACCTGTCACCGCCGTTTCGATACAGTATCATGACACACGGTTTCGCAAGATCGAACCGTGCTGCGGACAGCCAGAGACATGGCAGGAGGGGGAACGGTGATGGCGCACAACGATGCCGATACATTTATCCCAGCAGATGTGGATCAGCGCTCGATTAATACCATTCGCTTCCTCTCCGTCGATGCGGTGCAGCAGGCGAACAGCGGGCATCCCGGGTTACCGCTCGACGCGGCGCCGATGGGGTATGTGCTGTGGACGCGGTTTCTCAAGCATAATCTACACAACCCGCACTGGTTCAACCGTGACCGCTTTATTCTCTCGGCAGGGCATTGCTCGATGCTGCTCTACAGTCTGCTCTACCTGACCGGCTACCCGTTGTCGCTTGACCAGATCAAACATTTCCGACAATGGCGCAGCAAGACGCCGGGACACCCGGAACGCGATCCGGATACCGGAGTCGCAGTGACTACCGGGCCGCTGGGACAAGGATTCGGCAATGGCGTGGGTGAAGCGATGGCGGAGGCGCATCTGGCTGCACGGTACAACCGACCCGGCTACCCCGTGGTCGATCATTACACCTACGCACTGGTCAGCGATGGGGATTTGATGGAAGGCGTGAGTTCCGAGGCCGCTTCACTGGCCGGGCATCTAAAACTCGGAAAGCTCATCTACCTGTATGACAATAACCATATTTCCCTGTCCGGTTCGACGGATCTGACTTTCACGGAAGACTGCGCGCATCGCTTCACGGCCTACGGCTGGCACACGCAATGCCTGGAGGATGGCAATGATCTGGTGGCGCTGGATGCCGCGTTGCGGAACGCACAACTGGAGACGACGCGACCATCGCTCATCCTGGTGCGAACCCACATCGGCTATGGATCGCCGCATAAACACGATACCTTTGCTGCGCATGGCTCGCCGCTGGGTGAAGAGGAAGTGCGGCTGACGAAACTGAACCTGGGCTGGCCGCTGGAACCGACGTTTTACGTCCCTGATGACGTGATGGCTCATATGCGCCAGGCGGTGGCGCACGGTGAGAAGGCCGAAATGACATGGGAGGACACCCTTGCCGCGTATGTCAACGCATACCCGGACCTGGCGAAAGAATTTGATCAGGCCAGGCACGGCGTGTTGCCCGACGGCTGGGACGCGGATATCCCCACCTTTCCCGCCGATACGAAGGGGATGGCGACCCGCGTCGCCGGCGGCAAGGTGATGCAGGCCATCGCCCCCCACCTGCCGCAACTGATCGGTGGCTCAGCCGATCTGGACCCCTCGACGCATACCGCGCTGGAAGAGATGGGCGAATTCAAAGCGCCCAATACCCTGATCGGGGATATGCAGGGGGCGGCCAGCGGCGGCTGGGGATATACCGGGCGCAATATTGCTTTTGGCGTGCGCGAGCACGGCATGGGGGCCATATTGAACGGCATGGCCGCCCACGGTGGCACGCTACCCTTTGGGGCAACCTTCCTGATCTTTTCCGATTACATGCGCCCCCCGATGCGCCTGGCAGCATTGTCGAACTTGCATGTTATTTACGTCTTCACACACGATAGCATCGCGCTGGGCGAAGATGGCCCCACCCATCAGCCGGTCGAGCAACTGGCCAACCTGCGGGCGATTCCGCGTTTCCTGGTCATCCGTCCCGCCGACGCCAACGAAACTGCGGTCGCCTGGCGCATGGCGATTGAAACTCGCGAGCGCCCGGTGGCGTTGGTGCTGACACGCCAGCACGTGCCCATCCTGGATCGCACGACATACGCCGCTGCTGATGGTTTACGGCAGGGCGCCTACATTCTATCAGAGACTCCGGGAGGACAGCCTGATCTGCTGCTTATCGCATCGGGTTCAGAAGTCAGCCTGGTGCTGGCCGCGCAGGAACAACTGCAAACGCAGGGAGTGCGGGCTCGCGTCATCTCCATGCCGAGTTGGGAACTCTTCGATGCACAGCCGCAGGAGTATCGGGAGACTCTGCTGCCGACAACTGTTCGAGCGAGATTGGCGGTGGAAGCCGGGTCTCCGCAGGGGTGGTCGCGATATGTGGGCGATCACGGCGACGTGCTGGGGGTGGTGGATTTTGGCGCATCAGAGCATGGTGAGGTGGTCATGCGAGAATACGGATTCACCGTCGAAAACGTATGCCGGCGCGCGCTGGCGCTGTTGAAGTAAACGGGGGAATGTATGCGATTAGGCATTGCCGCCGATCATGGCGGCTACGCGTTGAAGGGACGCCTGAAAACGGAGCTGGTTGCCGCCGGGCACGAAGTGGTCGATTTTGGCGCGGATGCGCTGACCCCCACTGACGACTACCCCGATTTCGTCGTTCCGTTGGCGCACGCTGTAGCGCAGCAGCAGGTTGAGCGGGGTATCGCTCTCTGCGGCAGCGGCGTGGGCGCCAGTGTCGCGGCAAGCAAAGTGCCGGGGGTGCGTGCCGGGTTAATCGTCGACGCTTATTCCGCCCACCAGGGAGTGGAGGATGACGACATGAACGTGCTCTGCCTGGGCGGACGTGTCACCGGGTATGAATTGTCGCGGGACCTGGTGCTGATCTTTCTCAAGGCTCATTTCAAGGGGGAAGAGCGGTTCCGTCGCCGCCTTACGAAAATTGCCATGCTCGAAGTGAAGGAGAAGGAATCATGAGTGAGAATCCATTATGCCGTTTGGAAGCGTTTGGCCAAAGCATTTGGCTGGACTTCATCCGTCGTGGGATGCTGGCGTCCGGCGAGTTCGAGCAATTGATCGATGAGGACGGGGTGAGCGGTGTCACGTCCAACCCCTCGATCTTCGAGAAGGCGATTGCCGGCAGTCATGATTATGATGCGGCCATACGCATCCTGGTCCAGGAAGGGCAAACGACCGAGGCGATCTATCAAGCACTCACGGTGCATGATATTCAACGCGCCACGGATCTCTTGCGTCCCATTTACAATCGCACGGAAGGCCGGGATGGCTTCGCAAGTATTGAGGTCTCGCCGCATCTTGCTTATGACACGGAGGGCGCCATCGTCGAGGCACGGCGCTTGTGGGCCGCTGTGGACCGCCCCAATGTCATGATCAAAGTGCCCGCCACCCGCGAAGGCTTGCCAGCGATTCGGCAACTCATCGCCGAAGGGATTAACGTTAATATCACGCTGCTGTTTGGTTTGCCGCGTTATCATGAAGTGGCAGAAGCGTATATCGCCGGCCTGGAAACGCGCGCCGCCCGTGGGTTGCCCATCGACCGCATTGCCTCAGTGGCCAGCTTCTTCCTGAGCCGGATTGACGTGCTGGTTGATCCGATGCTGGAGAAATTGGCGCGGATGGATTATGAGCGTGCGGAACTCGCTGACTCCATCCATGGGGAGGTGGCGCTATCCAGCGCAAAAATCGCGTACCAACGCTATCAGGAGATCTTCGGCGAAGCCCGCTTCCAGCAACTGACCCATCACGGTGCGCGCGTACAGCGCTTACTTTGGGCGAGCACCAGCACAAAAAATCCGACGTATAGCGATGTGAAATACGTCGAGCCGTTGATCGGGCCGGACACAATCAATACGCTGCCCCTGGAAACCCTGCATGCCTACCGTGACCATGGCAATCCGGCGCCGCGGATAACAGAAGACTCAGCGAAGGCAGAGACCGTATTTCGTACGTTGTTGGAACTTGGCATCGATTTGGATGCGGTGACCCAACAACTGGAAACCGAAGGTGTACAAAAATTCATCAAGCCTTACGATCAGTTAATGGACACCCTGGCCCATAAGCGAGACATCCTGCTGACCGAAGGGCTGGACCGCCAACAACTCCAGTTGGGTGCTTACGCGCAAAATGTGCAAGACCGCTTAGCTGAGATGCAGACCCAGCGCGTGGCTGCACGCATCTGGCGCAAAGATCCCATGCTTTGGTCTGCTGATCCATCCGACCGGCCGTCGATTTGCCGGGGTTTAGGTTGGCTGCATGTCGCGGAGAAGATGGATGGCAACCTGCGGGAACTGGCTCAGTTTGTTGACGATATACGTGCGGCAGGATTTCGGCATGTCGTTCATATGGGGATGGGGGGCAGCAGTTTGGCGCCGCTCACTTTTCAACATACCTTCGCTCCGAAGCCGAATGCTATGACACTCACCGTGCTGGATACCACCGATCCGGTCACCATACGCCGCATCGAGCAAGAATCGCCATTGGAGGAGACGCTGTTTATCGTGGCCAGCAAGTCCGGCACTACGGCGGAACCGCTGGCGTTTTGTGACTTTTTTTATGACGAGGTGGCGAAATCACTGGGTGAGAAAGCCGGTGAGCACTTCGTGGCTATTACCGATCCCGATTCCCCACTCGTCAACCTGGCGCGAGAACGGCAGTTCCGACACTGCTTCTTAAATTATGCCGATATCGGTGGGCGCTACTCCGCCCTTTCCTTCTTCGGACTGGTGCCCGCCACGTTGATGGGCGTCGATGTGGCTGAGTTGCTGAATCGCGCGCAACGGATGGCGCATGCGTGTGCCGCCAGCGCGCCCGTTGACGAGAATCCCGGTCTCTGTCTGGGCGCCGTCATGGGCGAATTGGCCAAGCGTGGGCGAGATAAAGTCACCTTCATCATGCCAGCGGCGCTGGCAACCCTGGGCATGTGGCTGGAGCAGTTGCTGGCAGAAAGCACCGGAAAGCAGGGAACCGGCCTGCTGCCAGTCGCCGGCGAACCGCTGGGCGATCCTGCGGTCTATGGGGTTGATCGTCAGTTCATCCATTTACGGCTGAAAGGCCAGGATGATGATGCACAGGTGAAAGGTGTCGCGGCGCTCCGCGATGCCGGGTATCCCGTCGTCACGATCCACCTGGATGACCTGCTCGACCTGGGGCAGGAATTTTTCCGCTGGGAATTCGCCGTTGCCGTTGCAGGCGCTATGCTGGGAATCAATGCCTGCAACCAACCGAATGTCCAGGAGAGCAAGGATAATACCAATCGCCTGCTGGCAGTGGTGGCGGATCAGGGCGCATTACCTCGCGCGCACCCGGCGATCACTGATGGACCACTCAGCCTGTACGCCGATCAGGCCGGCGCCACCGTGGTCGATACACTGCGCCGGTTCCTGACCGGCGGTAATCCCGGGGATTATAGCGCGTGGCTGGCGTACCTGACCGAAGACCCGGCCACGGAGTTGCCGCTGCAACTCCTGCGTCGCATGGTGCGCGACCGTCTGCATCTGACCACTACCATGGGTTATGGTCCCCGGTATCTGCATTCCACCGGGCAGTATCATAAAGGCGGACTCGATACTGGACTGTTCATCGAGCTGACCGCCAATGTCGCACGGGATCTGCCTATCCCCGGCAAGCCGTATTCTTTCGGGACGATGCAGCGCGCGCAGGCACTGGGTGATCTGGAAGCGTTACGCAAGCACGGACGACGAGTAATCCGTATCGATCTGGGCGCCGATGTCGGCGAAGGCTTGCATGCACTGGAAGCTGCCATGGATCAGGCCATTGGAGATACCGGTGAGAGTTTCGGGCGTGCAGCAGCATAGACGATAGAGCTCTCTCAGGATTCGAAAACCTGACGTGAGACGGAAAGGACAGCCTGGTGGCACAGATGCCTAACATCACCCTGTTGTTTGTGGATATCGGCGGCGTATTGCTGACGAATGGGTGGGATCGGGACCTGCGAAAGAAGGCCGCGGAGACGTTTGGTCTGGATTATGTGGAGATGGACGAACGCCATCACCTGACATTCGATACTTTTGAGGAGGGGAAGATCAGTCTGTACGAATACTTGCAGCGGGTGGTCTTTTATCAGGAACGTCCCTTCTCCGTGGAGGAATTTCGTGCGTTCATGTTTTCCGAGTCGCAGCCCTATCCGGAGATGATCGACTTAATCCGTCGTGTGAAGGAGCGGCACCGGCTACGTATTGCCGCTGTCAGCAATGAGGGTCGCGAACTTACACTCTACCGGGCGGAAACCTTTGGCCTGCGGGACTTCATCGACTTCTTCATCGTCTCGTGCTACCTGCATTTCCGTAAGCCAGACACCGATCTTTACCAAGCTGCGTTGGATATCGCACAGGTGCCACCGGAACAGGCACTCTACATCGAAGATCGTGCCATGTTTGTCGAAGTGGCCGAGCGTTTCGGCATTCACGGAATCATCCACACTGATTATGCCGCCACGCGTAGTGCATTGGCATCGTATAAATTAGGCCTTGACGGCAGTTAGGGGTGCGACGCGGCATGGCTCAATCATTGAACGTGCTGACCCTGAATAGCGGCTCATCGAGTTTGAAAGTCGCCTTATTTGAATTGGGGGCGGTGGAGCGAGAACGCTTTTCCGGCGGGCTGACGCAGATTGGGGAAGACCACGGGACATTTGTGATAAATGTGGCTGAGGACACCATCATCCGGCAACAACTCCCGCTGCCGGATCACGGCACGGCGCTGCAGGTCTTTGCGCGGCACACGCATCGGATGATTGCCGAGGAACGAGGCGACCGACAGGCCGCGTGAGGAGGAGAGATGACTGAGATCACATCGGAACGTCTGACGCTTATCGATCGGTACTGGCGTGCGGCAAATTACCTGGGCGCCGCACAACTCTATCTGCAGGATAATCCGCTGCTGCTCCAACCGCTGCGTCCAGGAGATATCAAACCGCGTCTGCTGGGGCACTGGGGCACGCAGCCGGGCATCAACCTGATCTATGCACATTTGGACCGACTCATCCAGGATACCATGGCTTCCATGATCACGCGGCATATATTCGCGAGCATGACGAAGATATGCCGGAAGTAGTGAACTGGCGGTGGAGTGTGCCGGAACGCAAACGGCGGGCTGCATAAGGGGGAGGTTATGCGCGAGGAACGTTACGATATCGGGATGATCGGCCTGGGGGTGATGGGGCACAACCTGGTACTCAATATCGCCGATCACGGATTTTCGGCCATTGGGTACGATAAAGATCCCAATAAAAACGCGATGATGCATAAGGACGCCGGCCCTAAAATTGGGATAGCGAAGAGCATGCAAGCCCTGGTGATGGCATTGAAGTCCCCGCGCGCCGTCATGGTGCTCGTGCCGGCCGGCCCGCCCGTGGATGCGGTGATTCGCGACCTGCTCCCGCACCTGTCGCCAGGCGATATCATCATTGATGCAGGTAACTCACACTTCACTGATACAAACCTTCGGGCGAAAATGCTGGTGGAGAAGGAATTGCGCTACCTCGGCGTCGGTATCTCCGGTGGCGAAGCCGGCGCGCGCCATGGGCCTAGCATAATGCCCGGCGGGCCGAATGATGCGTATGAACGCGTGCGTCCGATCTTCGAAGCCGTTGCCGCCCATGTCGACGGCGAGGCGTGCGTGACGTATCTGGGACCCGGCTCCGCGGGGCATTACGTCAAGATGGTGCATAACGGCATTGAATATGCCCTCATGCAACTGATCGCCGAGAGTTACGACCTGATGAAACGCGGGTTGGGATTGAACGACGATGAATTGCACGATGTCTACCGAACATGGAATGGCGCCGAGTTGCAGAGCTATCTCATCGAAATAACCGCGGAGATATTTTCCATGGTCGATACGGAGACGGGAAAGCGTCTGATCGATGTCATCCTTGATGTCGCCAAGCAAAAAGGCACCGGCAAATGGACATCACAGGATGCCATGGACAACAACATGCCGTTGCCCAATATCGATGTCGCCGTAGCCATGCGCGATCTTACGAGATTTGAGTCGGTACGCAAACTGGCCAGTCAGGCTTTACCAGGGCCAGCCGGCAAGTTGGATGCTGATCGGGCCACAATGGAACCGACACTGCGCCGCGCGCTGTATATGGCGATGATTCTCTCATATATACAGGGGATGCATCTCTTGAAAGTCGCCTCGGATGAGTATCGATATGATCTCGACCTCGAAGCCGTGGCGCGCATCTGGCGCGGCGGATGCATCATCCGCGCGGCGGTATTGGAGGATATCCGCGCCGCGTTTCAGCGAAATGCTCAGGTTTCACAACTGTTGCTTGATCCCCACCTGGCCGATTTACTGTCAGCACGGCATCAATATCTCCGCACCGTAGTCAGTGTGTCGGCGCAGCAAGGCCTTCCTGTGCCGGGGTTCATGGCAGCGCTGGGGTATTATGACGCGTTCCGGAGCGCCTGGCTGAGCAACGCCTGGCTCCCCGCGAATTTGATCCAGGCGCAGCGTGATTTCTTCGGCGCCCATACCTACGAGCGAATCGATGAAAAAGGTGTCTTTCACACCCGATGGGAGTAGGCGATGAGCACAGCGATGCAACCAGCCCCCACGGTCATGGTTATCTTCGGCGCGGTTGGCGATCTCACCTGGCGCAAATTAGTGCCGGCGCTTTACAATCTGTATCTGGACCACTGGTTGCCGGCACAGTTTGCCGTTATCGGGCTTGATCGTAAAGAGAATGAGCCTGGACGATTTTCGCGCTCGATTGCGTGATGGGGTCGATACCTTTTCACGACGTGGCAAGACCGATGATGCCACCTGGACTGACTTTGCCGGCCTTATAACTGACTACCTGGCAGCGGATTT
>Ga0172369_10001767_pt1 | contig 30838 bp, 35 predicted proteins | sample LakKiv25m_FD_114539 | JGI IMG/M metagenome (GOLD analysis project Ga0172369, IMG submission 114539) | Freshwater microbial communities from Kabuno Bay, South-Kivu, Congo - kab_022012_11.25m | ecosystem: Environmental > Aquatic > Freshwater > Lake | place: Democratic Republic of the Congo... | reverse complement strand
TTTTATACTGTAGGTAGTCTTGACAGTATAAAAAACTTCGCCGTAATTCCTCGCGGACATTTGGCAAAATTTTTCCAATGCGCCTCAGACCCCAGCCTGGCCAAGGGCGAGCGAGAATTGGCGTGGAGCGAAGGACGCCACGCTGGGGCGTCCGAGCGTCTTTTCGAAGGCCTGCCAGGCTGGCAAAAGCCTGATATTGAAAGCATTGCAGGTGAGTTTTCTAAATCCGCTTGACACAACGAAAAAACATGGTATAATTTAAAATTAACAAATACCTTTAAATCAGCACAGAGAGGCTGATAAGGGAGCTAAAAGTGAATATAGTAAATTTTATAATTTTAATATATAATGGGCTTAATCAGAAATGGTTAAAGCCCTTTTTTATTGTAATCACCCCAACCCGCGTAGTTATCGAAATGAGGCCAATATGCCGTTAAAACAAGTTTTTACAAAAGAAGAAATAGAGCGCGCTATCACAAGGATAAGCCACGAGATCATAGAAAACAATAAAGGCGTCAAGGGGCTTGTTATAATCGGGATAAGGACAAGAGGGTATGTCCTTGCGGAGCGCATTGCGAAAGTTATAAATAGCCTGTACGGCACGAAATTAGACGTGGGCGCGCTTGATATAACTTTTTACAGGGATGATCTGAGCGCCATATCGGAACAGCCCGTGATCCATAATACAGAGATAGACTTTGACATAGAGAGCAAGAATATAATACTTGTGGACGATGTCTTGTATACGGGCCGTACTATTAGATGCGGTCTGGACGCCCTTATAGATTTTGGGAGGCCAAGGACGATACAGTTGGCGGTCTTGATTGACAGGGGCCACCGTGAATTGCCTATCCGGGCTGATTATGTCGGGAAAAACATTCCTACGTCGCAGAAAGAACTTGTGCAGGTAAAATTCCAGGAAATAGACAATGAAGACAGCGTAACCATAGAGGAAACCGAGAATGACAAAGAAGAAGACGGCAAGATGGGTTCATAAAGATCTTCTGGGGCTGGAGTATCTCTCAAAAGAAGATATAGAGCTTCTTCTGGATACTGCGGTTTCATTCAGGGAGATCCTTGACCGAAAGATTAAAAAGGTCCCGGCCCTCCGAGGTAAAACAGTAGTGAACCTGTTTTATGAACCGTCTACGAGGACCAGGGTATCTTTTGAGGTGGCGGCCAAGAGGCTCTCGGCTGATGTCATAAATATAGCGGTGGAGTCTTCAAGCGTCAAAAAGGGTGAAACATTGAACGATACGGGCAGAAATATAGAGGCGCTTAAGGCTGATATTATCGTGGTGAGGCATAATTGTTCCGGGGCGGCTGCTATGCTTGGCCGTAATGTGAACATAAGCGTGATAAACGCGGGAGACGGGTGGCACGAACATCCTACGCAGGCGCTTTTGGATATGTTTACATTGAGGGGAAAGATAGGGAAACTCGAAGGGCTGAATGTCAGCATAGTGGGGGACATCGCTCATTCCAGGGTGGCGCGTTCTAATATATGGGGCCTGACCAAATTCGGGGCGAATGTGACTGTCTGCGCGCCGAATATTTTAATCCCGTCCGGGATAGAGAAGATGGGGGTTAAGGTTACTGATAATATAGACGAAGCGTTGAAAGATGCTGACGCTATAAACGTCCTGAGGATGCAATTTGAGCGGGACGACATGAAGGCGTTTCCCAGCCAGCTGGAGTATTTTAAGAATTTCGGAATCACGGAAGAGAGATTGAAAAAATCCAAAAAGAATATTATTGTCATGCACCCGGGGCCTATAAACAGGGGAGTTGAGATATCAAGCGAGGTCGCAGACGGCGGGAACTCTGTGATACTGGAGCAGGTTACAAACGGAATTGCGGTAAGGATGGCGGTGTTATTCTGGGTGTCGCAGGTTAGAGATAAGGACGTAAAGAATGAAATTAATTATTAAAAACGGCCGCGTAATAGACCCTGCCAATAAAATAGACGGGGTGATGGACATCCTTGTTGAAGACGGAAAGATATCCAAAATAGCCGGGGTTATAGACGCCAAGACTGAAACAGTCATTGACGCTTCCAGTAAGATTGTGATGCCAGGAATCGTTGACATGCATGTTCATTTAAGAGAGCCGGGCAGAGAAGACAAGGAAACTATTTTTAGCGGCACAAATGCTGCCGCAAAGGGCGGGGTTACGAGCGTCCTCGCGATGCCGAATACTGTGCCAAGCCTTGATTCGACCGGAATCATCAAGACACTGAAGGATGTCATTAAAAAGACGGCAAACGTAAACGTCTTTATATGCGGCGCGATTACATCCGGAAGAGCAGGTAAGGAGTTGACGGATATCGGCGCCTTAAAGAAAGAAGGGGTCGTTGCTATCTCGGATGACGGCGCATCGGTTGACAATGATAAAATAATGCTGGAAGCGCTTAGGGAGGCAAAAAAAGAAAAACTTGTTGTCATATGCCATTCGGAGGATAAATCGCTTTCCGGCCGGGGTGTAGTTAATCTGGGCTTTACCTCTACGAGGCTGGGCCTTAAGGGGATTTCAAAAGAGTCTGAATATAACAGAGTAAGCCGGGATATAAAACTTGCGGAAGCTTCCGGAGCGGCTATACACATCGCTCATGTGAGCTGCGCCGAATCAGTCGAGATCATAAGAAAAGCGAAGAAAAGCGGAGTCAGGGTAACAGCAGAAACAGCGCCGCATTATTTTAGCTTAAACGAAGAAGACCTTCTTGGATATAATACAAATATGAAAATCAACCCGCCGCTGCGGACAAAAGGCGATACCCTGGCGATAACAGGCGGGTTAAAAGATGGGACAATCGACGCTATTGCGTCCGACCATGCGCCGCACACCGAAAGTGAAAAAGAAATAGAATTTGAACACGCGGAATTCGGAAGCGTAGGTTTGGAAACGGAGCTTGCCGTAAGCGTTACCGAGCTTATAAGCAAAAACTTGTTAACCTGGAGCGAGTTCGTAGAAAAGATTTCTTTAGATCCCGCGAAAATACTGTGTATAGACAAGGGAACGCTTGGCCAAGGCAAGGACGCCGACATCATTATTGTATCGCCTGAAAAAGAATGGGTTGTCAGAAAAGAAGACCTTATATCCAAGTCTAAAAACTCCGCGTTTATCGGAAAAAAATTAAAAGGCGCAGTAGAATATACAATCTCAAAGGGTAAAATAATTTATAAAACTTTGTAAACTAGGAAGGCAGAATGAGATTTGCAGCAGATCTCCACATACACTCCAAGTATAGTCGTGCCACGAGCCCTAAGATGAATATAAAAACGCTTTCGGAATTCGCAAAGCTTAAGGGCGTGTCTCTTTTAGGCACGGGGGACCTTACGCATTGCCAGTGGCTTAAGGAATTAAAAGACACCCTGAAAGATTCAGGAAACGGTTTATTTGAATATAACGGCGTGAACTTCATGCTCACGGGAGAGGTATCCAGCATATATTCCAAGAACGGCAAGGTCAGGAAGATACATAACGTTATCTTTGCGCCGAGCTTTGATATTGTCGATAAAATAAACGCGGCGCTTTCAGGCTATGGAAACATCGCATATGACGGAAGGCCTATTATAGGTATTGACGCAAAGCTCCTGGCGGAAGTTTTGTTCGGGATCAGCAAGGATATATTTCTAGTGCCAGGGCATATCTGGACCCCGTGGTTTTCGCTTTTCGGCTCCAAGTCGGGCTTTGATTCAATAGAGGAATGTTTTGAAGAATATGCCAAAGACATATACACTCTGGAAACAGGGCTTTCTTCAGATCCATGCATGAACTGGAGATGGAGTAAATTGGACAGATTCAGCCTCATATCGAATTCCGATTCTCACAGCCCGCAGAAAATAGGAAGAGAGGCAAATGTCTTTGATACCGAGATGAGCTATAAAGCTGTTACGGATGCTTTGAAGAAAAAAGACAAAAAGAAATTTCTTTATACAATCGAATATTTCCCTGAAGAAGGCAAATACCATTATGACGGGCATCTTTCCTGCGCTGTGCGTTTTAGCCCAGAAGAAACAAAGAAAAATAAAAATATCTGCCCTGTTTGCGGAAAACCGGTTACAATAGGAGTAATGAACAGGGTTAATGAGCTGGCTGACAGGCCGGCAGGTTTTGTGCCGGAAAATAGCATCCCTTTTAAAAGGATGGTGCCGTTACAGGAAATAATAGCCGATGTGATTGGCGTAGGCGAAGCTTCCAAAGCGGTCTCCGCGAAATACAGCGCGATAGTCCCGCGCTTTGGCACGGAGCTTGAAGTCCTGACGGAGGCCAGCGAAGACAGGCTTTTGAAAGAGCTGCCTGAAGAGATTGCAAAGGCAATTATAAATGTCAGAAGCGGCAATATAAATATCCTGCCGGGCTTTGACGGAGAATATGGCACGATAGATATATTAAAAGAAAATGCGTTGCAACTGAAAAGCTGTTAAGGCGGTCAGATGAAAGACGTTAGGGCAAAAATTTTATCAAATAAAAAAATCAGCAGCGCTTATTATAAGATGATTTTTGATGCGCCTTATATCGCAAAGATGGCGTTACCGGGGCAGTTTGTGCAGATAAGATGCAGCGATTCTTTGGAACCGCTTTTAAGAAGGCCTTTCAGCATACACAGGGTGCATGGGAATATAGAGATTTTATATGAAACAGTAGGCATAGGAACGGAGATCCTTTCAAGTAAAAAAGAAGGCAACAGGATAGATGTTCTAGGGCCCATAGGCAATGGTTTTATATTGCCGAAAACTACAAGTATCGAGCCTAGAGCGATTATAATCGCCGGAGGCGTAGGCGTTGCGCCACTTGTATATCTTGCGGAAGAATTGGCTAAGAGACATATAAAGACGATTGTATTGATAGGCGCGAAAACAAAAGACCTGATTTTATGCGAGAAAGATTTCAAAAAAATTGCTCATGAAATTTACGTCTCTACCGATGACGGCACTTACGGCTCGCAGGGCCTTGTGTCAAAGCTGTTCCATAAGATTTTGAAAACAACGGAAAGCCGGTTTGAAACGGTTGTTTACGTTTGCGGGCCGCACGGCATGCTCAGGTGTATCGCCGAGATATGCCAGGAGCGGAACTTTGAATGCCAAGTATCTTTGGAAGAAAAAATGGCATGTGGGATCGGCGTGTGCCTCGGGTGCGTAGTGAAAACAAAAACAGGCAATAAGCTTGCCTGCAAAGACGGCCCGGTCTTTGACTCCAGCGAGCTCCTATGGTAAAAACTTGACATTGTGACAATGTTAGTTTTGTCAAGTTTATGGGGACGATGATGAATGTTAAGATAGGAAAAATTAAATTAAAAAACCCGGTAATGGCTGCTTCCGGAACATTCGGGTACGCCCGGGAGTTTGAAAAATTAACTAACCTGAAACATATAGGCGCGATTATTACAAAGACAATTACGCTGAATCCCAGGGTTGGAAACCCGATGCCGAGGATATGTGAGACCTCCGGCGGAATGCTTAACGCGATAGGCCTTCAGAACGAAGGCGTAGACAATTTTATAAAAGAAAAAATGCCATATCTTTCCAAGATAGGCATTCCTATTATTGTAAGTATATCGGGGAATAATATAGACGAGTTTTTTATCCTTGCAAGGAGGCTTGACAAAATAAAAAATATAAGCGGCCTGGAGTTGAATATATCTTGCCCGAATATAAGAGGTGAGGGGTGGAGCGTTAAGGGTGGAGGATTGGTGGCGCAGGACAGTAAAGCGACGTATGAAGTCGTAAAAGCTGTCAGAAAAATAACCGGCAAAACTATTATTACAAAACTTTCCCCTAACGTAACGGATATAATCGAGATTGCCAAGGCGTCGGAGAGCGCCGGTTCGGATGCGGTGAGTTTGGTGAATACATTTTTAGGTATGGCAATAGATATAAATACAAAAAAGCCCAAGCTGGGGAATATTACCGGAGGTTTAAGCGGACCTTGTATAAAACCAATAGCCTTAAGAATGGTTTATGAGGTCTCGAAGAATGTCGATATCCCAGTTATAGGCGTAGGCGGTATAATGAATGCCGATGACGCCGTTGAATTTATGCTGGCAGGAGCTGTGGCTGTACAGGTAGGCACCGCTAATTTTATAGATCCGGGCGTTTGCGGCAAGATAGCAAAAGGCATAGAAGATTATTTGAAAAAACATAAAATAGACAGGATCCGGGATCTAGGTCTAATCTAGGCGGATGGAGAGATGAAGGATAAAGTAATCATAGCGCTGGATGTAAATACATTGAAAGAAGAAGAGAGGCTTCTGGATATTTTAAGCTCGCATATCCGGATCTTTAAAATAGGCATAGAATTATTTTATTCCTGCGGGGTAAAAGCGGTAGAGCTGGTAAAAAAATACGACAAAGAAGTGTTTTTGGACCTGAAGTTTCACGATATTCCTAATACGGTTTATGCAGCCGGCAAGGTAGCCGCCAAGCTGGGCGTATTTATGTTTAATGTCCATGTTTCGGGAGGGATAGACATGATGAAAAAAGCCATTGAAGGGGCTGAGGAAGAAAGCGAAAAATTGGGCGTAGCAAGGCCAAATATTCTCGGAGTGACAGTGCTGACAAGCATGGATGCGGAGGCTTTAAAAAAAACTGGCATAGACAAGCTTCCGGAAGAACAGGTGATGAATTTAGCAAGATTGGCTAAAGAGGCCGGCTTGGACGGCGTGGTGGCGTCTCCCGAAGAAATAGTTTCAATAAGAAAAAATATAGGAAAAGATTTTTTGATAGTTACTCCTGGCGTAAGGCCTGAAAGTAGCGATGTGGGTGACCAGAAAAGAATAGCCTCCCCACAAGAAGCGTTTGCAAGAGGCGCGGATTATATTGTGATAGGAAGGCCTATTACAAAAGCAAAAGACCCTGTAAAGGTTCTCGAGTCTATTTAATTGGCGCCGTAAACTTGACAAAACTAACATTGTCACAATGTCAAGATTATAGAGGAGGGGAAGTGGAGATTTTGGAGTTATTCAAGGAGACGGGCGCGCTTTTAAGCGGGCATTTCAGGCTTTCGAGCGGGCTTCATAGCGGGAATTATTTTCAATGCGCGCTTTTGCTGCAGAATCCCGACATAGCCGAAAAAATATGTTCTGAGCTGGCGGACTATTTTAAAACTGACAAACCTACGTGTGTAGTGGCGCCTGCCATGGGAGGGGTGATAGTTTCTTACGAAACCGCAAGGCGTCTCGGGGTAAAATCTTTATTCACGGAGCGGGTGGAAGGCAAGATGATGCTAAGGCGGGGGTTTGAACTGAAGAAAGAAGACCGGGTGCTAGTAGTCGAAGACGTTATAACTACGGGGCTTTCTACGGGCGAAGTATTGGAAACGGTAAAATCAACAGGTGCCAAGGTGATAGGCGTCGGCTGTATAGTAGATAGAAGTGGAAAAACTCCGGATTTTGGTGTAAAATTAAAAAGTCTGGTCAGGCTTGATTTTCCCGCTTATAAGCCTGAAGATTGTCCTTTATGCAAAAAGGGCGTAGCGGTAACAAAACCAGGGAGCCGTTAGATCATGAAAGACGCGATTGAAAAAATCCTCAGGGAAGAAGAAAGAGCCAGCAAGATACTTCAGGACGCGAAAGAAGAAGCGGACCGCATCATAAAAGACGCTAAAAAAGAAAAAGAAAATATAATAAATCGCTCGGCGACAGAAGCGGATGACCTCAGCTATAAAGCGAAACAAGAATCGGAAAAAAGGTTTATGGCGGAAAAAGAAACTGTCCTTGCAGAGGTCAGGAAAGAAACCCTTGCTATCAAAGAGAAAAAGGATAAGGGCGTCTCCGAGGTTTCCAAAAAGGTTTTTTCCAGAGTAATAACCATAGAAGATTAGATATGCGAGAACTTGCCACATATTCTTTTATCAACGCCAAGATAAGGGCTATGATATCGTTTCTCATAAGCCCTGATTTATTTTCCAGGATGCTGGAGGCCGAAGATATTTATAAGGCCATGGAGCTGTTGAAGGAATCGCCGTACTATAAAGACGCGGTAGAAAAAGCCCCTAAAGAAGTCGCGGATCTCAGGATTATCGAAAAGTTGTTCATAAAAAATGACCTGGATATATACAGAAGGATATACAGGTCTGTTCCCGGGAAAACGGAAAAAGAGCTCATGGGCCTTCTTATAGAAAAGTACGAGCTCGAGCAGTTAAAGACAGCCCTGAGGATATGGAATAAAAAAACAGCCGTTAACGTAGATGATTTTATTCTGGAAGAAAAGGTAAGCTTTAATATAGATTACAAAAAAATCATATATGCCCCGAATATAGAGGAAATAATACTTCTTTTGGAAGACTCCCCTTACAGGAAGCCCATCTTAAGCGCCAGAAATAAATTCAAAGAAAAGGGAGCTACTTTTTATCTGGAGGCTAGTCTGGATATTGACTATTGCCAGAGGATTTTTTCCTGCATAAACTTACTTTCTCCCAGGGATCAGGAAATAGCCAAAAAGATTATAGGCATAGAGATAGATACTGAAAACATAAACTGGCTCATACGGATGAGGAAATATTACAGCTTGGCGGCCGGCGATATCCTGGAATGGATGATCCCGGGCGGAGCAAAGATTAATAAAGAAAACGTAGCGAAGGTTTATACAACCGACGGGCTTGCTAAGATCGTGGATAGCGTAGCGCTTGGCCCATATGCCAAGATCAGAGAGCTTATAGAAGAGAACATGTCCTTTATAGAAAACTTCCTTCACGAGGTGCTGCTGAAAGAGGTCAAGAGGGCCCTCTCCGGGTATCCTTTTACGATAGGAGCGATTCTAGGGTATGTAGTGTTGAAAAGAAACGAAACGAAGAATATAACTTCTCTTTTATACGCCAAGAATCTTGGCTGGAAAAGGGACGAGACAAATAACCTGTTAAATATATGCTGACAGCATCAAGCATGGAATTGGTGAGCGTAGTTGTCTTAAAAGAAAAGATAGAGGATATTACCTACCGTCTTTTAAAGCTCGGGATATTCCATCCGGTTGATATTCGCCATATAGAGGATGAGCTGAGAGATTTATCCCCTTACGAGATAGACAAGGAGTATGCCGAGTGGGATGAACTGGACTCCAGGCTAAAGGATAATTTAAGGAGGCTTGATATTTCTCTTCCGCCAATCAAGAACATAAAGTCTTTTTCCGGAGAAGACATTAAAAAAGTACTTACTGGAATAGAGGATGATACGGCCCGTTTCTTTGTCCAGAAAGAGGAGTTGGAATCGGAGTTGCAGAATAAAAGCTCCATATTCTCACAGCTAAAATCTTACCCGCTGTTTTCTTTAAAAAGAGAATCAGTGTATAGTTTTTTAGAGGTGACGCTTGGCAGGGTGGCAGAGAAGAATATTTCGGTTTTGGAAAGGAGCCTGAAAGACGTCCCGTATATATTTTACCCTTTTAAAAAAGAAGGCGACAAGATAGCGGCTTTGTTTATAGCCCTCCGTCGCGATAGGGTTCTTACGGACAGGGTTTTAAAGGATATCTCCTGGGAAAAGATGGAGTTTCCAAAGCATACAGAAGATATTTCCAAAGACGTGGAAGGTAAGCTGTCCGAGGAGATAGGCGTTATAAAAAAGAAACTTCAGGATATGCAGAGCCAGGTAAAGAAAATAGGGGAGAGCCACAAAGACGATCTTTCCGGCATACAATCCCTGATAAAGCTTAAAAAGTCTCTTTTAGAAGCTAAAAAGTACTCATGCATAACGGATAAAACCATCCTTCTTTCAGGCTGGGTTCCCAGGGAAGAAAGAGAAAATGTCGTAAGAGAAATAAAAATGATAGATAATAGGTCTTATATTGAATCAAAGAATGCGGGAGAAGTGGATATCCCTAAAGAAGAGATACCCGTAAAGCTAAAACATTGCGCATTTTTCAAGCCGTTCGAATTATTGATAGATTCTTACGGCATACCAAGATATGGAACGATTGACCCTACGATATTCGTTGCGATAAGCTTTCTTATCATGTTCGGTGCCATGTTTGGGGATATAGGGCACGGACTCGTATTGGGCCTGGGGAGCCTGTTTTTAAAGATGAGTAAAAATGAAAAGATCAAGCAGGCGTCCGCGCTTTTAGTTTACTGCGGTATAAGCTCGATTATATTCGGTGTACTTTACGGAAGCTTTTTTGGAATGGAGTTCCGTTCTTTATGGATAAAGCCCATAGAAAATATCATGGAGATTTTTACGGTAAGTGTAATGTTCGGCATGGGTTTTATAAGCCTTGGCATACTGATAAATATAATAAACGCCATGAAAGACAAGGATTACCTGAAAGCGCTTTTTGACAAATCAGGCCTTATAGGAGGAATTATCTACTGGGCTGGGATAGGGCTTTTTACTAAGATGGCTATGGCTAAGACCCAGGGTGTAAATGTTTATTTCGCTATTATATCGGCAGGGGTTATCCTGCTTTTTCTGAAGCCTTTCATAGAGGCTATTTTTAAAAAAACCAAACACAATATTTTAGTAGCATTGATGGAGAGCACCATAGATATCCTGGAAGTGGGCATGAGCTATCTGGCTAACACGGTATCCTTTATACGTATAGCAGCATTCGCTCTCGCTCATGCGGGGCTATTTATCGCCATATTCGAGCTTTCGCGGATTGTAAATGACGCGGGCGGAGCGGTTTTGTCTTTTTTAGTTGTTATTTTAGGAAATATGCTTATAATTTTTCTAGAAGGGCTTGTTGTGACTATACAATCCCTGAGGTTGAACTATTACGAGTTTTTCTCAAAATTTTTTATGACAGGCAAAGAAACATATAAACCGGTTAAAATTTAGGAGGTGGGCATGAAGCGTATAGTGAAGTGGTCGTGGCGCATTGTAAAACTCAGTATATTTTTTCTGTTTATTTCTTTTTGCGGCTCCGCTTGGGCCCAGGCGCAGCAGGCTGCGACTGATCCTGCAATAGTCGGATGGGCGTTTTTATCGGCGTCGATTGCAACGGGCCTCAGCGCGATTGCGGCAGGCATAGCGGTAGCGTATGTAGGAGCTGCGGCGGTAGGCGCGATAAGCGAGAAGCCGGAGATGGCTGGAAAAGCACTGATATACGTAGGGCTCGCGGAAGGTATCGCGATATACGGGTTGATTATAGCTATAATGATATTAGGGAAGATATAACAGGTTAATGAAAGCGGTTTAGTATGACATTTTTCTGTATTGCCGACAAAGAATCAAGCATTGGCTTCAGGCTGGCCGGAGTGGAGACGAGAGAGATTACCAGCCGCTCTAATGCCCTGGAGGCTCTGAAGGTGGCGCTGGCTACGGAAACAGCAGGGGTAATCCTTGTGACTGAAAAAGCGGCGTTATTTCTGAGGCAGGAGCTGGATAACCTTGTGTATAAGAATCAGAGGCCTCTCATACTTGAGCTTCCCTCGAGGGGAGGCTCCGCGAAGAGAAGAAGCGTGGGGGATTATCTGAAAGATATAATAGGAGTGAGCGTTTGATGGACAAGTACCTTTATTCAAAGGCAAGGATAGAAGACGCGGGGGAGCTTTGCAGGAAGATCATAGAGGACGCGACCGCTCAGGCGGACTCTATCCTCGCAAACGCTAAAAAAGAAAAATCCAGGATCTTGGAAGAGGCGAACCAGGAGGCGGAGAATAAAAAGAAAGAAACCCTGAAAAGCAATGATATCGAGATAGATAAGATGAAGCAGAAAATATTTTCTACCTTGAATCTTGAAAAGAAAAAACTTTTCCTGGAAGAAAAGGGCAGATTCGTGGAATTGGTACTTGAAAACGTAAGGGGGATGGCTTTGGAATTCAGAAAAGACCCCGGCTATAAGATGTTTCTGGAAAAAGCCATATCAAAAGGCGTTGAGATTATAGGGGAGAAAGAGGTCGATGTCCTGTATTCGGCCCTCGATGAAAAAATAATAAAAGAAAGCTTTGTAAAAAATATAAAAGGCGCAGATCTTGAATTTAAAAAAAGAGATTTTAAAGATATCGGCGTGATCGTGCAGTCGAAGGATTCCAGGCTTATTTACGACAATACGTTTTCCGCCAGATTTAAAAGAATGCATGACGACATATATATGGATTTATTGAAGGGAGTATTCTAAATGTTAAATCCTTGCGGCAAGGTGTATAGGGTAATGGGGCCTGTTGTTGAAGCGGAAGAGGTCACTTTTCTAAGGATGTTGGACATGGTGGAGGTCGGCCAGGAACATCTTGTCGGAGAGGTTGTAAGGCTGAAAGACGATAAGGCGTATATCCAGGTTTACGAAGACACCACGTCGCTTAAAGCGGGGGATACTGTTTACACGCAAGGGTTTCCTCTTTACGTTGAGTTGGGGCCAGGCCTGTTGGGAAATATCTACGACGGAATACAGCGTCCGCTGGAGATATTAAAAGAAAAAGAAGGTTTTTATATCAATAGAGGCGTTCACGTTACCGCGCTGGACAGGAAAAGAAAATGGCATTTCAAGCCTTTGAAGAAAGAAGGCGATTATATAAAGCGGGGAGAGGTTATAGGAGAGGTCCAGGAAACGCATCTTATAAAACACAAGATCCTGATTCCGCCTGAGGGCCATGGAAAGATTAAATGGATTGCCGGAGAAGGCGAGTATTCTTTAGAGGAGAAAATCGCAGTATTAGCGGAAAAAGATTCCGAAAAAGAGATTTTTATGTATCAGAAGTGGCCTGTCAGGCAGCCAAGGCCTTACGGAGAAAGGGTTCCTGTGGATGAGCCGCTTATTACAGGCCAGAGGGTTATTGATACATTGTTCCCTGTAGCGAAAGGCGGATGCGTTGTCGTGCCGGGAGGGTTCGGCACGGGCAAAACAGTCGTCCAGCACCAGGTTGCCAAGTGGAGCAACGCGGATATAGTCATATACGTAGGCTGTGGCGAAAGAGGGAACGAGATGACGGATATCCTTTTAAATTTTCCGAAGCTTATCGACCCAGCCACCAAAAGGCCTATCATGGAAAGGACTATATTTATAGCGAATACGTCCAACATGCCTGTTGCGGCGAGAGAGGCCAGTATCTATACGGGTATTACGCTTGCGGAATATTACAGAGATATGGGCTACAGCGTGGCACTTATGGCGGACTCTACTTCAAGATGGGCGGAAGCGTTGAGAGAGCTTTCCGGCAGGCTAGAGGAGATGCCGCTTGAAGAGGGATTTCCGGCCTATCTTCCTTCGAGGCTGGCTGAATTCTATGAAAGAGCCGGCAAGATCAAAACCCTCAATAATGAAAGCGGATCTATAACTATTATAGCTTCTGTTTCTCCTCCGGGCGGAGATTTTTCAGAGCCAGTCACCTCGCATACAAAAAGATTCATACGTTGTTTCTGGGCGCTTGACAGGGACCTTGCAAATGCTAGGCATTATCCTTCTATAAGCTGGATAGACAGCTATTCGGAGTATCTTGACGACGTCAAAGCCTGGTGGCACAAAAACGTGGATAAAGACTGGCTTTCTATGAGATATTCCATAATGGAGCTTTTGCAGAAAGAGCAAAGGCTTCTGCAAGTTGTGAAACTTGTAGGGCCTGACGTATTGCCCCACAGGCAGAGGCTGATACTTGAAACGTGCACGATGTTCAAGAATACGTTTTTGCAGCAAAGCGCTTTCGATGATATCGACGCGTATTCCTCGAGCCGTAAACAATTTCTGATGTTGAAGTCAATAATGAGGTTTTACGAGAAAAGCGACGGCCTTATTAAAAAAGGTATAAATATAAGCGAGATAAAAGAGAACCCGATCTACCAGGAACTTACGAGAATGAGGTTTAAATATTCAGAGTCGAAAGAAGACATGGATAAATTAGCGGAGCTTCCTGCCGAGGTGGAGCGCTCCCTCGAAGATTTGGAATTCTAATATTTAAAAGTTTAGGTGGTTAAGAGGAGCCAGAATGAAAGAATATAATTTGAGAGAATACGTGGGGCTGGAAGAGATAACAGGGCCTATTTTCATTATACGCAATATCCACAACGTAGGGTATAACGAGATTGTGGAAATAGTAGACGACGAAGGAAAGTCCAGGCTGGGGATTACGCTTGAAGTTGGCAAAGGTTTTGCGGTTGTGGAAGTCCTGGGAGGTACAAGTGGCCTGGCTATAAAAAACTGCAAAGTAAATTTTAAAGAAAAACCTCTTTTGATGGGCGTGTCCGAAGAAGTCCTGGGCAGGGTTTTTGACGGGCTCGGCAATCCTCTGGACGGTATGCCAAGGCCTGTGTATGACGAAATGGTAAACGTGAACGGCCTGGCGATAAATCCAGTTTCAAGAAATTATCCGGAGAATATCATAGAAACAGGCATCTCTTCTATAGACGTCATGAATACGCTCGTAAGAGGCCAGAAGCTTCCGATATTTTCAGGCAGTGGACTGCCGCATGACCTTCTGGGCACGCAGATCGCGCGCCAGTCACAGGTGAAGGGAGAAAACTTTTGCGTCATTTTCGTAGCCATGGGTGTTAAATACGATACGGCAAGATTTTTCCAAAAAAGTTTCGAAGAGTCCGGAGTCCTTGAAAGGGTCGCGATATTTTTGAGCCTGGCTGACAGCCCGTCGACAGAAAGGCTTTTAACCCCGAGGCTGGCTTTGACTTGCGCAGAATACCTGGCTTTCAAGAAAAACATGCACGTCCTTGTAATTATGACGGACATGTCGAATTATTGCGAGGCACTGAGAGAGGTTTCCACGATAAGAGGCGAAATACCCGCGAGAAAAGGCTATCCCGGATATCTTTACAGCGATTTGGCCAGCATATATGAAAGGGCGGGCATGATAAAAGGAATCAAAGGCTCTATAACGCAGATCCCGATCCTCACGATGCCCAACGACGATATTACGCACCCTATCCCTGACTTGACGGGATATATTACGGAAGGCCAGATTGTCCTTGAAAGAGAGATGTACAATAGAGGTATATATCCTCCTATAGCGGGGCTTCCATCTTTATCAAGGCTTATGAAAGATAATATAGGAAAAGGCCTTACCAGGGACGATCACCCTTCTTTGGCTTCGCAGTTGTTTGCGTGCTACGCCCATGTGAAAGACGTCAGGGCCCTTGCGTCGATCATAGGAGAAGAAGAACTTTCTACCTTGGACAAGCTTTATCTGAAATTTGGAGAAGATTTTGAGAAAAAATTCCTGAGCCAGGGATCCATGGAGCGCAGGACCCTGGCGGATGGGTTGGATCTGGGATGGGACGTTATATCAAGCCTTCCGGAGGAAGAATTAGTCAGGATACGCAAAGAAGATTTGAAAAATCACTACAAGAAAAAACAATGAAGATCAATATAGCTGCCACGAAAACGAATTTGTTGAAGTCCAAGAAATTATTGTCTCTTACGAGGGAAGGCCATGATCTTTTGGACGAGAAAAGAAGGATTCTTATAAATGAGTTAACCTCCATCGTACATATTGTGGACAAGCTCCAGCACGAAGTGGATACCGCCATGCAAAGTGCATACGAACTTGTAGATAAGGCCATTGTTATAATGGGCAGGAAAAAATTGGAAGAGCTGAGCTTCTCAATAGACATAAAAACAAGCCTGTCTATCTCGGAAAGACGGGTTATGGGCGTAAGCCTTCCCGTGATAGATATGAGCGTCAGGGAAAACCCCCCGTACTACAGCACTTATGAGGTAAGCTTTCACGTGGACGAAATTATAATAAAATTCAAAGAAGCCCTTAAGTTGATAACACAGCTTGCGGAAAAAAAGATCGCTCTTATAAGGATCGCCAAAGAGGTTCAGAAAACAATAAGAAAGGTAAACGCCCTTGAAAAGATATACCTGCCTTTTTATGAGACAAGCGTAAAATATATAAATGACAAGCTTGACGAAGATTCAAGAGAAGCTTTTTCAATGCTGAAGCTTATAAAGGAAAGGATAAGGTAGTGAAGCAGATTATTGTTCCGCTTGCCGGCGGCCCGGCTTCTATAGTTACCGCGAAGTACGCGATATATCTCGCGAAGCTTCTCCAAATAAAATTAATAGCGGTTTATGTTATAGACGAGAAAGCGATACAGGAATTATTGAAAAGCAGGGTATTTGTTGAGATCGAAGCGAAGGAATACGAGATAGACATGGAACAGCAATCCAAGCTTTTTATGCAGAGAATCAAGACTCTCGCGGAAAACAAAAAAGTGGAATTTGAATCCTTGATTTTAAAAGGAGAAATTCATAGCGAGGTAACCAGTAAGGCAAGAGAGCTTGGGGCTGATTTGCTGGTCATGGGAGATTTAAAAGAGGTCTTGTCCTGGAAAGAGGCGTTCTACAGCGAAGGGGAAAGGATTTTTAGAGAATCCCCATGCCCTGTTGTTACGGTCAAAAATTCTCAGGAAGCTGAGAGGCTGTATAAAGAGTTGGTGTAATATCAGGGTTCCCGCCCAAAGAAATATATTTAAAATTTAGAGGTGAGAGATGTCGGAAAACTTAAAAGACCTTCTTGAAAAAATAAATCAGGAAGGGGTAAAATCAGCGGAAGAAAAAGCCAGAATAATCGAAAGCAAGGCGGAAAATGACGCGAAAAAAATTCTGGGAGACGCCAGGAAACTAGCCGATAGCATAATACAGGAAGCCTCTTCCGGCGCCCGGCGGATGAAAGAATCATCCGAGGCAAGCTTAAAACAGGCCTCCAGAGACACGATACTTTCTTTAAAAGAAGAGATAAAGAAGATCCTGAATAAAATCGTAGCGCTGGAAATAAGTAAGTCTATGTCAGGAGAAGAAACAGGCAGGATCCTGGCAGGATTAATAGAGGGGTACGTTGATAAGAACGGCCAGGCAAGCGATGTAAAAATCCTGGTAAAAAAAGAAGACCTGGAAAAAATAAAAAACAGCTTTATGTCTAAACTGAAGGGCAAACTTACCTCCGGCGTGGAATTCAGGCCGTCCGCGAATATAAACGCGGGGTTTTCCATAAGTTTTGATAAAGGGAAATCGTATTTTGATTTCAGCGACGAAGGGCTGCTGGAAGCGCTGAGCGCTTATCTTAATCCGGAACTGGCAAAATTAATAAAATGAGAAACAATTACTATTATTTAATCGCGGGCCTGAGCATGCTTCAATTCGGCATGAAGCCGCCAATCTCTTATCAGGATTTTCTCGAAGAGTGCGCCCGGGCGCTGAGCCGGGATGATGCGGACGCCCTGAAAGAGGGCAAGGTATCCCTGTTAAAAAAATGGGGAGATTTTGATAAAGCGCTGAGGAATGAACTTGTAAGAACCAGGGCCGTCAAGACAGGCAAAGACCCTGATAATTATTTACGCACAAACGAAGGAATAGATCCTTTTATCGCGCCCCTTGCACACTGGGCGGTAAATCATGATTCGCCGATGGAAGCCGAGAAATATATGGATAAAATAAGGTGGGAAAAGATAGAAGAGCTTAAGGCCGGCCATTATTTTGACATGGAGTATCTTGCGGCGTATGGTTTGCAGCTTCAGATATTGGAACGGTGGGACAGGATAGATTCAGGCGATGGCATGAAAATCTTGGAAGGATTGACGGAAAAGATATGAGCGCGGAAAGAATCGGGATATTAACCGGCATAAACGGAAATATGGCAACGGTCGAGTTTAAAGACCATGTCATGCAGAATGAAGTCGCTTTTATCATGCATCTTGAAGAGCGCCTTAAGTCGGAGGTGATACGTGTAAGAGGCAACGTTGCCGAGCTTCAGATATATGAAGATACAAAAGGCCTCAGGCTTGGAGAAAAAGTGGTATTTACAGGCGAGCTGCTTTCCGTAGAACTTGGGCCCGGGCTTTTGGGCCAGATATTTGATGGCCTGCAGAACCCTCTGCCGCAGTTAGCGGAAAAGACAGGGTTTTTCTTAAAAAGGGGTTTATATCTGGAAGCCCTGGACGCTAAAAAAGAATGGGAATTTACGCCGGTCGCTAGGATCGGGCAAAAAGTGAAACCCGGAGAAAAATTAGGGTTTACGCATGAAGGTATTTTTGAACATTGGATTATGGCGCCGTTTATTTTAAAAGGCCAGGCCGAGGTAACAAAGATATCCGGTAAAGGCAGATATAACATAAAGCATGCGATAGCGGAGCTAAAAGACGAAAGCGGAAATATCTATTCCGCCGCCATGTCTCAGAGCTGGCCTGTTAAAGCGCCTATAGCGTGTTTTGCGGAAAAATTAAAACCCGTGAAACCTTTGACTACAAAAATCAGGATTATTGATACGCTTATGCCTGTTGCGCTCGGGGGGACGTATTGCGTTCCCGGGCCTTTCGGTTCCGGGAAAACGGTTTTGCAGCAGCTTATCAGTAAGCATGCGGAAATAGACATAGTAATCATAGCCGCATGCGGAGAAAGAGCGGGAGAGGTTGTGGAGACATTAAGGGAATTCCCCCATCTTGTGGACCCCAGGACAAAGAAAAGCTTGATAGAAAGAACTGTTATTATATGCAATACCAGCTCGATGCCTGTGAGTGCGAGGGAATCAAGCGTTTATACGGCCGTAACTATTGCGGAGTATTACCGCCAGATGGGCCTTAATGTTTTGCTTTTAGCTGATTCCACTTCCAGATGGGCGCAGGCAATGCGCGAGATGTCAGGAAGGCTTGAAGAGATTCCGGGAGAAGAAGCGTTTCCCGCGTATCTTGAAAACAGGATAGCTTCATTTTATGAAAGGGCGGGCCTTGTAAGACTGCACGACGGAAGCTTGGGCTCCGTAACTATAGGAGGCACGGTAAGCCCTGCAGGAGGAAATTTTGAGGAGCCTGTTACGCAGGCTACTCTGAAAGTTGTAGGCGCGTTTCACGGGCTTTCCAGGGAAAGGTCTGACGCGAGAAGATACCCCGCCATAGACCCTCTTGAGAGCTGGAGTAAATATAAAAGTTTTATAGACGTCGCTCAGGTGGCAGATTCCCAAGCTGTTTTAAAGAGGAGCTATGAAGTAAAACAGATGATGAAGGTAGTGGGCGAAGAAGGCACGTCTTTAGGGGATTTTGTAGTTTATCTCAAGGGCGAATTCCTGGATGATGTTTATTTGCAGCAGAATGCGTTTGACGAAGTGGACGCTTCTACGATTGAACAGAGGCAGAAATACGTATTTCGTCTCTTGCATGAAATAATAAAATCGGAGTTTAATTTTGAGGATAAGGATGACGCCAGGAAGTTTTTCCAGGGCATGAGGCAGGTATTCATAGAGTGGAATTCTTCGGAGTGGGAGAAAGATGTTTTTTATAAAAAAGAAAAAGAGATAAAAGAGAAGGTCCAAACCAAATTGCCAAAGGCAAGTAAATGATATGCAAAAAATATATAATCGCATAATCCAGATAGCAGGCAACGTAATTACCGTAGAAGCGAGAGACGTTGGCTACAGCGACCTGGCTGAGATTTCTTCCGCTGCTGGAAAATCCCTGGCGCAGGTGATAAGGATAGACGGGGAAAAAGTGTATCTGCAGGTGTTTTCCGGTAGCCGCGGTATTTCTACCGGAGACAAAATAAAGTTTCTGGGGCACCCCATGAGGGTCTCATTTACGGAAAATCTTCTGGGCCGATTGTTTAACGGGGCCGGCTTACCCAGGGATAACGGACCGAAGCTTGAGGATAACATGGTCGAGATAGGCGGGCCTTCGGTTAATCCCGCAAAAAGAATTATTCCTAGAAAGATGATACGTACGGGCATTCCCATGATAGATGTATTTAATTCTCTCGTGGAGTCGCAAAAACTTCCTATATTTTCAGTGCCAGGGGAGCCTTACAACGAGCTTCTGGCCCGCATCGCGATGCAGGCAGAAGTGGACATTATAATATTGGGAGGCATGGGGCTTAAATACGATGATTATCTTTTCTTTAGAGATACCCTGGAGAAAAACGGGTCTTTGTCCAGAGCGATATTTTTTGTGCATACGGCTCAGGACCCAACTGTAGAGTGTTTGCTTGTACCTGATTTGAGCTTGGCCGTAGCCGAGCAGTTTGCGCTGCAGGGCAAGCGAGTCCTTGTCCTTTTGACTGATATGACAAATTTTTGCGACGCCTTGAAAGAGATATCGATTACTATGGAGCAGATTCCTTCCAACAGGGGATACCCGGGAGATTTATACAGCCAGCTGGCGAGCCGCTATGAAAAGGCGGTTGATTTTGACGCGGCTGGGTCTATAACGATATTGGCTGTTACCACGATGCCCGGAGACGACGTGACCCATCCTGTTCCGGACAATACGGGATACATTACGGAAGGCCAGTTTTATCTGAGGAATAAATCAATCGAGCCGTTCGGATCATTAAGCCGTTTAAAGCAGCTTGTGAACGGAAAGACCAGAAAAGACCACCGCGTTATTATGGACAGGATGATACAGCTTTTCAGCGACTACAGGGAAACCCTTGAAAAACAGTCAATGGGCTTTCATATGAGCGGGTGGGACAAAAAGCTCCTTAAATACGGAAAGACATTCGAAGAACATATGATGAATCTTTCCGTGGACATACCTTTGGAAAAAGCCCTGGACCTTGGATGGCGGATCCTGGCAGAGAATTTCGAGCATAGCGAGATAGGTATCAAGGCTGAACTGATCAATGAATTCTGGCCAAAGTAAGTCCCGATCTCCGATCGGGTAGGTTCACCAAGTAAGTCCCGATCTCCGATCGGGTAGGTTCACCCGATCGGAGATCGGGATATGGTTATATGGGGAAAATTAAATTTACAAAAGGTGAGCTTAAGAAACAGCGCGACGCATTAAAAAGATTCGAGCGTTACCTGCCCATATTGCAGCTAAAGAAACAGCAGATGCAGCTTGAGATACAGCGTTCCCATGAAAGATTGAATTTGAAAGTTCAGGCGCTGGATAACCTGAAAAGTGAGATAATTAAGTGGGCGAATCTTCTGGAGGAGCCGGGAGATTACGTATCTGGCTGGGTAAAACCCAAAAATATAGTTGTCTCAAGTTTTAATATCGCAGGCGTGGACATACCGGTATTTGAGAAAATGGAATTTGAAGACCCGGAATACGATTTGTTTTTAACGCCACTATGGGTTGATGCCGCGATTATGAAGTTAAGAAAATTTGTAATGTTTCTGGAAGAAAAGAATATATTGGATAAGCAGTTGAAGATACTTGGAAAAGAGCTCAGGATTACAAATCAGCGGGTAAACCTTTTTGAAAAAGTGAAAATTCCGGAAAGCTCCGAGAACATAAGGCGCATAAGGATCTATCTTGGCGATCAGCAAGCCGGAGCTGTAGGGCGCTCCAAGATGGCCAAAAATAAAATAGAGAGAATGAGCTTAGAGGCGGCGCTGGCATGATAGTTAAAATGAAAAAGGTAACTTTAATAACCCAGTTGAAAGATATTGACGCTACGCTTGAAGCCGTAAGGAGCATGGGGCTTTTGCACGTAGAGCATGAAAACTCTCCCGGAGGGGAAAATATCACATCGCTTAAGGAAAAATTAAGCCGGGTTTCAAAAATTACGGAGGCATTGCCTGATATAAAGAACCAGGCCGTGGCGGATGATAAAGAAGACGCTATTGTGGATGAGATAGCCGGGCTTCTGGATGAAAAAGAAACACTGATAGAAGAATTGCAGATACTGAAACGCGATATAGAAACATGGAGAGAGTGGGGGGATTTCAATCCCGGCCTTATTGAGGAACTAAAGAGCAAGGATATCCTGGTGAGACTATGTAAGTTAAGTGCTCAGGAAATAAAAGATATCCCGGAAGGGGCGGTTTTAGAAAAGATATTTCAAAAGGGAAATGTTTTTTATTGCGCGGTTATTTCCAAAAAGGAAACAAAGCTGTCTTTTGAAATACTGAATCTGCCTGAAAAAGGCGTGGGAGAGATGCTTTCCAAAGAGAAGGAATATGAAAAAAGGCTCGAGGGCATAGAAAAAAGATTTTTAGAAATAGCCGCTTACAAAAATGCTTTGGCCTGTTATGAGAGCTACCTGAGCTCTCTCATAGAGTTTAACGAGGTTCGAGAGGGTTCCGGAAGATTTGAGAAATTGTCGTATATAAAAGGTTACGCGCCCGTAGATAAGGTCAATCTTATCGAGACTTGCGCTTCGAAAGAAAAATGGGGAGTGCTTGTGAGCGACCTGGAAGAAAGCGATGCGCCTCCTACGTTAATAAAAAATTCGAAATTGGTGAAAATAATAAAACCCATGTTTGATATTATAGGTACGATACCGGGATACAGAGAGGTGGATATAAGCCCGCATTTTCTAATATTTTTCTCCATATTTTTTGGCATGCTGATAGGCGATGTGGGTTACGGCCTTACGTATTTTCTCATAGCTTTGATAGCGCAGAAAAAGTTTAAGGCTATAAAAGATAAATCTATTTTTTTCTTAACATATGTTTTGGCAGGCTGCGCTATTATCTGGGGCCTTTTGACGGGCGTATTTTTCGGGCCTCATCCCTGGATAAAGCCGCTGATGCCTTATTTTACGGATAATACAAATGTCCAGGCATTCTGCTTTTTAATAGGGGCGGTACAGCTTAGCATAGCGCACATCTGGAAGATCTTAAGGAAATTTCCTTCCCTGAAAACGTTGAGCGACGCGGGATGGATATGCGTCTTATGGGCGGCGTACTTTTTGGCAAAATCATTGATACTGAATTTTGAATTTCCGGGTTTCGGGAAATGGATTTTTATAGCAGGATCTGTGTTAATTATTTTATTTACAAATCCTGTAAAAAATATTTTTGCCGGTATAGGAGCCGGCCTGGGGGATTTTTTACTAAAGCTTGTGAATAGTTTTGCAGATATAGTTTCGTATATAAGGCTGTTTGCCGTAGGGCTGGCTGGAGTAGCGATAGCGGACGCGTTTAACCAGATAGCCGCAGGTGTAGGCGCGGGCAATATCTTAAACTGTTTATTGAGCGGGTTCGTGCTTTTTTCAGGTCATACATTAAATCTTGCGCTGGGGATTTTGTCTATACTTGTACATGGCGTAAGGCTGAACGTCCTGGAATTTTCAGGCCATATGGATATGGAATGGTCAGGCGTTGAATATGCGCCTTTTAAATGCAAACAATAAAACAAAGGAGAGATCATGGATGCAAATACGGTATTTCAATTTAAGGATATAGGAATAGCCGGAGCGGCGCTTGCTTTTTCAGCTATTGGCTCCGGGGCGGGAGCAGGAGTGGCCGGGATGGCGGCGATAGGCGCATGGAAAAAATGTTTCGCCCAGAATAAACCGGCGCCGTTTATATTTCTGGCATTTGTAGGCGCGCCGCTTACGCAGACCATTTACGGAATGATAGTGATGAACGCCCTGATAGAGGCAAGTAAAAGAGTTCAAAATTTGGGTATCTTGAGCGCCTTGGGTATGCTCTCGGGCGCTGCGATAGGTTTTTCAGCGTGGTTTCAGGGGCTGGCAGCTGCCTCAGCCAGCGACGCAATGGGTGAAACAGGCAAAGGCTTTGGAAATTACCTGATGGTCCTTGGCATTATAGAAACAGTTGCTATCTTTACGATGGTATTTACCTTGATGGCTATTGGCAAGGTGCAATAGCTGGATAGGCTTGGCTACGGATACAGAAATTTATAAGCTGGAATGAATGCCTTTAGAGGCATATTTGAAATGAACAGGAACTAGGGGAAGGGATTTGTCAATAATCCGCTGCGCCGCGTCTCTATATTTAATCCAATTGGCGATTGTGGACAACGCTATATTCGGATCTCTGGAAGCTATCATAAGGTCATGCGTATCTGAGATAACCATATTAAGATATTCCTCCGGATGAACCATGTCTTTCCTTGCGCGCAGATATTCTTTTACATCCAAACTATTGTAACCCATGGCTAAGCCTATCGGATATGGCTCCGGAGAGATTTCGCGTTCCGTTGAAAACGGCCACACAACCTGATTGATGGTTATCAGATAGTTATCTAGAAGAGCAAGCTGGTCGCCTACATCGTCCGACGCTTCACCATTTATAATTTTTTCCAAATCGATCCTCCTGAAAGCTTCCAGGCAAGACCCTTTATTTATAGCCCTTCCCAGATAGAAATCCGGAGAAAGCAGTTCTTTTCTATGTTTAAAAAATACCCCGGCCAGCGCTTTGGGATTATAAACAAAACATGAAATGTCCGCATCTCCGGAAAGACGGTTATACGAGACAAACCTAAGCCCTAAAGCTTTCGAAATATTTTTAACCATGTCAAGCTCTTCACCCGTCATCTTAAATAGCCAGCTCCAGTAAGCGGGTTTTACGCCTAATGCCACTAATAATAATGTTGTGTTTTTTGGGTCAAGCAGATACGCTTGTTCTTTAGGGTAAACCTTGAGAGAGGTTTTGATAAACAAGGCTTGTACGCGGATAAAGGTATCGTCTTCCTGTCCGATAGGAAGACGCAAAGCCTTTTCCGGAACGAAAGACGGGCAAGCGTTAGTCGTAAAAAATAATGCGCTGATTATTATTACGCACAGGATCCCGAAAGTAGAAACTTTTTTAAACTTTATCATAATACAGGCAAAAAATACCCCTTTCAGGGGATTTTAGGTTAAGAGCGCTTATTCAATATAATTATACCATAAATATGGCCTATCGGGAAGGGCTGGGCTTATCGGGAGCGTTTTTAACGGGTAAACAGTGCCAGGAAATTTAGTGCTTGAAATAGGCAGTTAGGTGATGTATATTAATAAGGCACTCTAAAGGGCGGTTAGCTCAGCTGGTAGAGCGCTTCGTTTACACCGAAGAGGTTTCACAGGTTCGAGCCCTGTACCGCCCACCATGTTTTTGCGATGTAATTTTGAGCGTAGGGCTCGAGGAGAGCTCTGCGCCGTTCATTATGACATTTTCACAGTTGACAGCAGGCTTTTTAAACTGTATACTTATTAACCACTGATTTGGGGACGTAGTTCAGCTGGATAGAACGCCAGATTGTCGATCTGGAGGTCGCGGGTTCGACCCCCGTCGTCCCCGCCAAATAAAAAATCTCCCACGCTTAAAAGGCATGGGAGATTTTGTTTTATAATGATTTTACGCTTGACGCATCTTCGCGGGCAATAAAAGGTATTTATCTTTTTAGTTTAAAGTAGTATAATAATACTGTTATGGAAAAAAGAAAATATCCGAGATACAACGCCTGTACATCTATAAAATACAAAAGATCCGACGATCCTCTTTCTTTATGGCAGACAGGGTCTGAAATCAAGAATATCAGCATGGGTGGGCTGCTGTTTACCGCTTATGAAAGGATGCCCCCTGGCACCCCACTTATTTTTAAATTGCACATATTCACCAAAGATTCAACCGCGAAAATAATAGAATTAAAAGCCAGCGTTGTGGCAGCCGAAGACGGTATAATGAGCTATGATACAAGAGTGATTTTTATTGATCTCAGCGGTTCGCAGAAGGCTCTCTTAAAGCAATTCATCGATTATATAGAACCATAAAGAAAGAGGTGGCGTACGGCTGATTTTTCTTTTGATATTACTTCAAAGGTGGACCTGCAGGAGATTGACAATGCAGTGAACCAGGCTAAAAAAGAACTGGCCAACAGGTATGACTTTAAGGGCGCCAAGTTTTCCATCGATTATAACAGAGAAGAAAAGAAGATAACATTGGTCGCGGGGGATGATTTTAAGCTGCGTGGCATCCAGGATTCTCTTGGCATGCGCCTGGCGAAAAGAGGTATTTCTTTAAAATCCGTTAAATACAACGAGCCTGAGAAGGCTTTTGAAGGAAATCTGCGGCAGCTTGTGGAGATACTGGACGGTATCCCGAAAGAAAGAGCCAAAGAACTTGTCCAGATAATCAAAGATCTCAGGCTGAAGGTCCAGGCCAGGATAGAGGAAGACAAAATAAGAGTCGTGTCCGCTAAAAAGGACGACCTTCAGGCGGTTATAACGCATTTAAAAAGCATAGACTTTCCGGTACATCTGCAGTTCTGTAATTACAGGTAAACAAGATATCAAATGAGATATACAAAAGGCGAGATAGGAAGACTGTTTTTAATCAAATTTAGCGATAAAGATATTTTCCTTAAAGAAATAGAAAAATTTGCGAGAAAAGAAAAGATAAAAGCCGCCGCGATGATTTTTCTAGGGGCGCTAAGAAAAGGAGACCTGGTGACAGGGCCTAAGAAAACAGTGATACCTCCTGAGCCGAACTGGGTGAAATTCAAAGACGGGTGGGAGGTCTTTGGCATAGGCACAATTTTTACAAATAAAAAAGGCCCGCAGATACATATCCATGGCAGTTTGGGTAAGAAGAAAAAGGTTTTTACAGGATGTGTTCGCAAAGACTCCAGAGTTTTCCTCGTAATTGAAGCGGTTATTTTTGAATTAAAAGGCGTAAAAGCTTCAAAAGATATAGATCCCGCCACCGGATTGAACTTGCTTCGGGTATAAACTTGACAAAAGTGACATTGTTAGAGTGTCAAGTTTATGGTATAATGCAGACAAATGATGAAAGAATTCTCTCGGCAAAAATTGGGTAAAAAAAGCGCATTGCTTAAAAAAAAGATACTGTCTTTGCCGATGGAGTCTGTAAAGATAGGCGCCGGATCAAAGGTGTCGGATTTGGTGGGCAGTTTTAAAGACAGCTCTGTACAGGCCAGGAATATCTATAAATGTGCCAATGTTTTTAAAAAGATGCTCCAGGACAAATCGCAGGCTACCGTATATCTGGGCCTTGCGGGGCCTCTTATAGCTGCGGGCCTCAGGGATGTTATAAGGAACATGATAAAGTTGAAGATGGTGGACGTAGTTGTTTCCACGGGCGCGATAATCTATCAGGACATATACCAGGCGAGGGGCTTTAAGCATTACATAGGTAACCCTGATGCGGATGACAGGATGCTGGATAAACTATATATAGACAGGATATACGACACCTATGTGGACGATGAGAAATTCTGGGATACGGATAACTGGGTAGGGCGTGTCGCGGATATGATGAAGCCCGGAAATTATTCTTCCAGGGAATTTATAGCCGAGCTTGGCTCCCGCTTGAGCGATGAAGATTCTATTGTGAAGACCGCCTATAAATGCGGGGTCCCTATCTTTGCCCCGGCTTTGAATGACAGCTCGATAGGTATAGGGCTTACCGGACATTACCACAGGTGCAAAAAGAATAAAACCCACGGCGTGCACATAGATTCAATACAGGATAATTATGAAATAACGCAAACAATAATAAAGTCAGATAAAACAGCGGCTGTCTATATAGCGGGAGGCGTCCCCAAGAATTATATAAACGACGCTGTTGTGATGGGGTATATTTTCAACAGAGATACCGGAGGGCATTCATACGCATTCCAGCTTACGACGGATGTCCCACACTGGGGCGGGCTTAGCGGAAGCACCTTAAAAGAGGCTACGTCCTGGGGTAAGATCAACAATGACGCGAGTTACGCGATGGCGTTTGTAGAGCCCAGCGTGAGCCTGCCTCTTATCTATTCATACGTATTCCAGGAAAAGTTCTATAAATCCCGCAAAAGAAAAAAATTTACCTGGCGGAAAGATATACTCGAAAATCTTAAAAATGCCTGATTCCCTGAAAGTAAAAATTATAAAATTAGAATCAGGCGCGAAATACCAGAGGCTTTTTAACAAGGACTCTGGCACCTGCGACATGAAAAGCGGGCATGTTATATTGAAAGAAGGGGAAGAGGTAGGGGAGCATTCGACCAATGATCTGGAAGAAGCCCTGGTTGTATTAAAAGGCAGCGGGCAACTGGTTGTAAACAAAGAAAGCGCGATAGATTTTGAAGCCGATACGGTTTTATATATACCGCCTAGCACTATCCATAATGTAAAGAGTACTGGAAAAGGGATCTTGGAATATATATTTATAACCTCATGCGTATATGAAAAAAAATAAACAAGATACAAGGTTCTGCGGACTCGAAGATCGATTTTCCTCATGGGGGGCCTCCAGGATAGTAATATTGCCTGTAGCATATGACCTTACCACTTCGTATAAGCCCGGCGCAATAAACGGCCCGAAGGCGATAATAGATGCTTCAAGGTACATGGAGGCCTACGACGAGGAGACAGGGAAAGAGATTTCCAGGCTAGGCATTCATACTGCCGAAGAATTAAGGTCCTCAAAACTCCAGCCCGAAGACATAATTAAAAAAGTGGAGAGAGAAACAAGCTTTATTCTGGATGCGGGCAAATTTCCTGTAGTTATAGGAGGGGAGCATTCCATAACGCTGGGGCCTGCACTATCCTGCAAAAAGAAATTCGGAAATTTTTCAGTTCTGCAGTTGGACGCCCACAGCGACATGAGAGACGTTTTCCAGGGATGGAAACATAGTCACGGATGTATCGCCAGGCGGATAACCGAGATTACGGATGTCGTTCAGATAGGCATAAGGAGCCTTTCAAAAGAAGAAGCGGAGAACAGCCATAAAAACCTGAAAACCTTTTTTATGAAGGATATGGTGAAGTCAGGGAAATGGGAGGAAGAGGCTATAGGTTCCCTGAAAGAGAAGAAGGTGTATGTTACTATAGATATGGATGTATTCGACCCGTCAATAATGCCGAGTGTAGGGACTCCGGAACCGGGCGGCATTGGATGGTACGAGGCGCTCGCGTTATTAAAAATGCTAAGCCGGAAAAAAGAGATTATAGGGTTTGATGTTGTAGAACTGGCTCCGATAGCAGGCAATGTTAGCCCTGATTTTATGGCGGCGAAATTAATATATAAATTTTTGAATTATATAATCACGAAATGAAAGATTATATTGCAAATAAAGTTTTTTGTGATATAATTAACTTTATTCAAAATTTAAAAGGAGGAGGACGGTATGGTTAAGAAATTAGTGATGGTGGTTTTTTTCCTTATGGCTGTAACGTATATGTCGGTCCCGGCGTATTCAGAAGACACTGCCGTGAAGCCGGCTGACGCACCTGCGGTTACTGCGCCGATGACGGAAGACGAAGAAACTCTTCCTGCCGAAGAGGGCGCAGGCGAAGGCGTGATTACAGGGGCGGTTACGGCTTTGGACGCGACAGCGGGCACTATATCCGTAAAAGGCGCTGACGGCGTAGAAAAAACTTTTAGCGTAGTGGATGGAGAGACTATACTCTGGAAAGGCATAGAAGATATAAAACTGGCGGATATTAAACAAAACGATAATGCGGAAGTCGGTTATTATACAGACGATGCCGGAAAACTTATTGCGAGCTGGGTAGATGTTATTATAGCGGAACAGCCGGCTGCCGCGAACACTCAGATTGCTCCCGAAGAAGATTCTTCTCCAGCGTCTGAAGAAGAATAAAGCATGAGCATAAACGGGCAACAGCTGCAGGCTGGAAAGTTAGTCCCTTTAAAGGTATTTTTTACCAAAGGCGTTGGCACGCACAGAGAAGAGTTGCGTTCGTATGAGCTTGCCTTGCGGGATGCGGGCATTGAGAAATGCAATTTAGTGCATGTTTCCAGCATTTTCCCACCGGGTTGTAAAATTCTTCCTAGAAACGAAGGCATAAAAGAGCTTATTCCGGGCATGATAACTTATTGTGTCATAGCCAGATGCAGTTCCAACGAACCGAGGCGGCTCATAGCGTCTTCCGTAGGCACTGCGATACCTGCGGATGAGAATATGTACGGTTATATGAGCGAGCATCATGCCTACGGGCAAACGGACGAATTTGCGGGCGACTATGCGGAAGATCTGGCCGCAAAGATGCTTGCTTCTACAATGGGCTTCCCTGATTTCGACGACTCCAAGGATTGGGATGAAATAAAAAAGGTCTATCAGGTCAAGGACAAGATCGTCAAGACCATGAACATGACCCAATCGACCATAATTGATTCCAATGGTAACTGGTCTACGGTGGTTTCGGCAGCCGTATTTTTATTTTAAACTATATGATTCTTAAAAAACGCCTGCATCCTTTCGTGCCGAAAGGATGCAGGATTTTTTATTTTCTGGTATTTATCTTAGCGGGATGCGGACAGAGCCCGATAGTTAAAGAGACAAGGACTCTGATGGACACCTTTTGCGAGATCTCTTGCTATAGCGCGGACAAAGACAAAGCTGCTTTTGCGATAGGCATGGCATTTGAAGAGATGAAGCGCATAGAAAGCGTTTTTAGCAAGTTTGATGAAAATAGCGAGGTGTCAAAGATAAACAAACTGGCAGGCTTGGATAAACTGGGCGTAAGCAAGGAAGTGTTTGGCTTGGCGAAAAGATCTGTTTATTACAGCCGGATTTCAGGAGGAGCGTTTGATATAACAGTGGCGCCTCTTATGGAGGTGTGGGGTTTTGTCCGCAAGCATGGGGTAGTGCCGGACAAAGAAGCTATAGAAAATGCGCTGAAGGGCGTGGGGTATAAGAATATAGAGCTTGATCCTGACGGAGAGTCTATAAAATTTTTGAATAAAGGGACAAAAGTAGACTTTGGAGGGATTGCCAAAGGCTATGCGGTTGACAGGGCGAAAGATATGCTGATATCCCATGGGATAAAAAGCGGGCTTATAAATCTTGGCGGAAATATTTTTGCATTAGGCAATTCTCCCGGGAAAAAAAGTTGGAAGGTAGGAGTCCAGGACCCAAGAAATAAAGGAAAGTTGCTATATAGTTTTGAGTTAACCAACAAGGCCATAAGCACTTCCGGAAATTATGAAAGATTTTTTGAAATAGAAGGGAAAAGATATTCCCACATAATAAACCCTGTTACAGGAATCCCATGCCAGGGTATCATAAGCGTTACCGTGGTGGCGGATTCAGCCGAAGAAGCGGACGCTCTTTCCACGGCTATATTTGTAATGGGAGAAGAAAAAGGCCTTCTTCTGGCGAGGTCCATTAAAGACGTAAAGGTTCTGATTCTCAAAGAAGACGGCGGAATAGTTTTATATTGACATAATAGGATGGTTTGTTAAAATAGTGTAATTCTTAGAGTGCCGAGGTAGCTCAGTGGTAGAGCGCGGCCCTGAAAAGGCCGGCGTGGGAAGTTCGATTCTTCTCCTCGGC
>Ga0172369_10001765_pt1 | contig 30847 bp, 17 predicted proteins | sample LakKiv25m_FD_114539 | JGI IMG/M metagenome (GOLD analysis project Ga0172369, IMG submission 114539) | Freshwater microbial communities from Kabuno Bay, South-Kivu, Congo - kab_022012_11.25m | ecosystem: Environmental > Aquatic > Freshwater > Lake | place: Democratic Republic of the Congo... | reverse complement strand
TGGGGCAGCGCGAATCGCCGACGTCCACCGACTCGCCCTCCACCGATGCACCGCCCGGTCCTTCGGGTCCCGTGTCGCCGCGCGGACCTTGCGGCCCGGTGTCGCCCGGCGGTCCCTGGAGTCCCTGAGGGCCGGTCGGCCCGAGGTCGCCCGTATCCCCTTTCTCGCCGCCGATGCCTTGCGGTCCCGTCGCGCCGGTGTCGCCGCGGGGACCCGAGCCCGCATCGACGCACTTCCATTCGGTGCCGACGCGGGCCACGACCTGACCGTCGGAGCAGGTGCCGGACAGCACCGGGACCGAGGCGGTGTCCAGCGCGATCTTCCCCGTGGCGGGATCGACCGAGACGCCCTCGCCGCCCGGAGACGGCGGGCGCGAGCCAGTGCCCAGGGTGCACGAGGCGGCGATTGCAGCGACGACGAGCGGGAAGCGGTGCATGAGGAACCCCCGACGCGGTGACCGCGTCAGAACTGGAATGCGAAGAGGAGCCCGGCAGCGACTCCGGCGGCGGCGGCGACGCCCCAGGCGACGTTGGTGCGGAAGACGGCGGCCTCGGCCGCACCTTGAGCGCGGTCGTACTCCGCTGCGCTCAGGGTCGTGTCGCGCGTCGTCGCCTCGGAGCGGGCAGCAAGGGCGAAGTACGTGCCTGCTCCGGCGGCGGCGAGGGCGAGGCCGGTAGCGAGCCAGGTCTTCGCGCCCAAGGCTTTCCCCCCCGCCCCCCTCTCGTTTCGCTCCGCTCGTTCCTCGCTCCGCGAAACGCGAGGGGGCAGAGCCGGCGTGCCGGAAGCGGCCGCATCGACTGTGCGATCACCCCCCTCGCCTTTCGGACGCTCTTGTTCTTGTCCGAAAGGAGAGGGGGGACGGGGGGGAGAGCCGGGCGCGGCGGTCACCGCCGGCAGCATCTCGGCCACCATCGCGTCGATGGCTCCCGGCAGTTCGGTGAGCGAGCCCATGGTGCGCCGCGCCCGGGCGACCGCGGTGGCGCTGCGCGCGTCGATGATCGAGAGCGTCAGCACCGTGAGGTTCTCGAGCTTGCCGGCGCGCGGCGCCGCGAGCAGTTCGACGCCCAGCGCGCCGGCGATCTCGGCGATGCACGAGGCGCTTTCGTCACAGCCCAGGGTCTGCTTCTGCTTTTCGAAGCCCAGGACGGAGGCCATGTCGCTGCGGCTGGTGACCTTGGAGCGGCCGGTGGCGTCGAGCGAGCCGACCACGAGCTCCTCGACGAGTCGGACGGTGTCGGCGTCGAGCCCGCCGCCGGCTGGAGCGAGCACCGCGATGCTGCGGCGGCCGGGAGCGGCGGATGCACCGCAGCAGAAGAGGACGGCGACGAGCGCAGCGACGAGACGGGGGGAGGCACGCAGCCGAGCAAAGCCGAGTGGGAGCGCACTGTCAAGGCGCTCGCCGCCGCCGCGCGCCGTCCCAGTCAGGGCGTGCCGCCGCCGGCCGCCTGACGCAGATCGAGCTTCACGATGAGGGGCGAGGGATCCGCGGTGACCACGAGCGTCTCGGTACGGGTCGCCGGCAGTTCGGAGTTCGTGTACGTGACCAGGTACGTGCCGGGGAACAGCTCGGCGTCGCCGGGGGATTCGGTGAACTTGCGTCCCCGGATGAGCACGTCGGCGCTCGGCTTGACCACGAAGCGCACCAGCCGCGGCCGGAACGTCTGCTGCAGGGTGCGCGACTCTCCCGCTTCCAGCGTGATCGGCTGGGAATGCTCCAGAAAACGCGACGGATCGAGGAACCGGAGCACGTGTTTCCCTGCGCCGACCTTCTGCGGCGCCACGGGCGTGCGGCCGAGCGGTTTTCCGTCCAGCTCGACGGCGAGTCCCGGCGGGTCCGACTCGACGCCGAGCATCGCCCCGCCTCTGGGCGAATCGCCCCGCGGCTCCGCAGGGCGGGCCACGGCCGGACGTGGCGTCGCCGGCGGCACTACAGGAGGCGCGGCGGCGGGGCGGGCGGCGGCGGGCGCAGCTTCCGGGAGGGGGGCGGGCCGCGCCGGCGGCTCCGGACGCGGCGCCGCTTCGGCACGGGGCGGCGGCGAGCCTGCCTCGGGGGACACCAGCGGCGGCTCGAATCCGTCGCGGGCGCGCAGGGTGCGACGGACCACGGTGAACTTGCCCGGGCGCGCCACGACGGCCACGGTGTCGTCCTCGTATCCGGCCAGCGAGAAGACGACGTCGTGCTCCTCGCCCGTCGTGAGTTCGAGCACCGCGGGCGTTTTTTCCTCGCGCACGCGCCCGTCCACGACGATGGTCGCGCCGTCCGGCACGCTGTCGAGCTTGACCGAGGCGGCGTCGAGCGCGGCGGTGGGAGCGGGCGCGACGCCGGCGTCGACGGCTCCCGATCCTTTCGGTCGCGAGCGCAGGGTTGCCGCGGCGAGCACCGCCACGACGACGGTCGCGGCCACGCCGAGGAGGACGCCGGTGCGGCGCGAGCGCACGAGGCGGGCGATGCGCGACACGTCGTCGCCGCGCTCGACGAGCGGCGAGAGCGGCGGCGGCGCGGGGACGGCCAGGCGCCCGGGCACGGGCGCCAGCTCCAGGGTGGGCGCGGCGCGGGGCTTCGCCTGAGGCAGCGCGGCGTCGAGCACGGCACGCGCGCGCCGCTCCAGGGCGGGGTCGGCCGGATCCGGATCGGACTCGGGGGATTCCACGGGCGGCGGCGACCGGCGGCCGTCGCCCCGGGCCAGCGGCGAGGCGCCCATGCCGTCGGGCGAGCCGGGCTCCGTGTCCCAGGCCGGGTGCCCCAGACGCGCCTCCTCGGCGAGCCGCTCCGCCCACACCTCGGCCATGAAACGCGCCATGTCCGCGTGGGATCCCGGCAGCTCGTGCTGGACGAGGTAGTCCTCCAGCTCGCGGCTGAGCCGGCCGGCGGTGGGCGTGCGCTGGGCGGCCTCGCGCGCCAGAGCGCGCAGCAGGATGTCCTCCAGGTCCGGGTCCATCTCGGGCGAGAGGTCCGAGGGGCGCGGCACCTTGCAGGCGGTGACGGCGTTGACGGTGGCGAGATCCGTGGGGCGCTTGAACAGACGGGTGCGCGTACACAGCTCGAAGAGCACGATGCCCAGCGCGAACACGTCGCTGCGCCGGTCCAGCCGCATGCCGCGCGCCTGTTCGGGGCTCATGTAGCTGTACTTGCCCTTGAGCACGCCCGTGCGCGTGGTGCCCGAGCTGTCGGCGGCCTTGGCGATGCCGAAGTCGATGACCTTGGTGAGCCCGTCGAAGCCGACGAGTAGGTTCTGGGGCGACACGTCGCGGTGGACGATGTCGAGCGGGCGGCCGTGCTCGTCGCACGTCTCGTGGGCGTGGTGGAGCCCGGCGGCGGAGTCGGCCACGATGCGCACGGCGAGCGGCAGCGGCAGCGCGCGCCCCATCGCGTGGGCGCGCCGCACCACGTGGCGCACGTCGTCGCCGTGCACGAACTCCATGGCGATGAAGAAGGAGCTGCCGATCTTCCCGAGGTCGACGATGCGCGCGATGTTCGGATGGTCCAGCCGGGCGGCGACGCGCGCCTCCTGGAGGAACATCCGGACGAACTCCTCGTTTTCGGCCAGGTGCGGCAGAATCGTCTTCACGACCAGGAGCTGCGCCTGCCCGGTGTGCCGGGCGAGAAACACCCGCGCCATCCCTCCGGTGGCGATCCGCGTCAGCAACTCGTACTGGCCGTATCTCTCCATGTCTCGCACCGGCTCCCGTTCCGGACGCTCGGCGGCCTGTGCCGAGCGTACCGGCGCCCGGGCAAGTGGTCAACGAATCGGCCGATTCGGGGGGAGGGCGCGGGGGCACGCGGGCAGCCGGAGCGGCGCACGACCGCCGCCGGCGCGTCCGGCCGGCCTCGTGCCGGTCCCCGCCACCGGCCCTGCGGCCCGCGGCCGAGTGCCCGGCACGGCCGTGGTTCGGCGGGCTCATCACGAACGCGACCGCCGCTCCGCCCGGGAGCGCCGCCCGCCCCGGGACCGACGCGCGGCGGCAAACGTCGAACCGCCGACTCCCTTTGCCGCCCCCGTCTTCTCCGATCCGTCCGGAAACGGCCGAAGAGCCAGCGGTCCGCGGGAGACAGCAGGTGCGGCCTGCCGACCATTCGCCCTGTCCGAGCGACGGCCGCCCGGCCAACCGCCGGGACTCCGGGGTCGCCGGGTCGGACGCAGCCCGCTCCGCCGGCCGCGGGCGGCGCCGGTCGCATCCGCTATCATCGGCGCACGCCGCGCCCGGCCGCGGTCCGGAGCCGTCATGCCCCTGTTCGACCGCCCCGAAGGCGTGCTGCTGCGCCGCCTTCCGGCGTTCCAACGCGTCTTCCCCTACGTCATGGAGACCCGGACCGAGTCGGCCGTCTACCACCAGCGCGACATGAGAATCCGCCGCACGCTGGCGCTGCTGGAGAAACTGAACGAGGGGCGCACGCAGCGCCGCCTCACGCTGTTCCATGTCGTGCTCGCGGCGCTCGTGCGCGTGCTGGCGCTGAGGCCCGAGAACAACCGATTCGTCGTCGGACGGCGCATATACCAGCGCAAGAATATAGAGCTTTCGTTCGTGACGAAGAAGGCGCTGACCGAGGAAGCCGCCGAGACGACGGTGAAACTCGCCTTCGACCCGCGCGACACGCTGGAGTCGGTGGCCGCACGCGTACACGAGGCCGTGTCGGCGACGAAGAAGTCCGCCACCTCGTCGGACGAGAAGCTCACGGGGCTGCTGGCCGCCCTGCCCCGCTTCCTGCTGCGGCTGGTGTTCCGCGCGTGGGGAATCCTCGACTACTTCAACCTGCTGCCTTTCGCGGCGTACCGGGGCGATTCCTTCTACGCGAGCGCGTTCCTCGCGAACCTGGGCAGCATCGGCCTGGACGCGGTCGGCCACCACCTCTACGAGTTCGGCACCATCCCGTTCTTCGTGGTCATCGGCCGCACGCGCAAGGGGCTGGTCGTCGGCGACGACGGCGCGCCCGCGGTGGACGACGTGGCCACGCTGTCGTTCACGGTCGACGAGCGCATCACCGACGGAGTCCACCTGTCGCGCACGCTGGCACTGCTCGCGCAGCTCGTCGAAGACCCCGCGAAACTGCTCGAAGCTCCGACGGATCTCCCCGATCCGTTCCGATACGCGTGAGGCTGCCCGGCCGCGATCGCCTCACGGCCGCGGCACGGCGGGTTTCGTCGCTTCCACGAAGTGGACCATCGCCTGCACCACGCGCACGGTTCTGACGTTCTCGAACCCTGCTTCCTCCAGCAGCGGAGGCAGCCGCCCGAGGAAGTTGTCGCGCGAGTGCTCGAGCCGCAGCGCCGCCGCCACGCGGTTGAACGGCGCCAGCGCGCCGCGGAGCGGACCGAAGTCCACGAGGAGCATCCTTCCGCCGGGCTTGAGCACGCGCAGCGCCTCGCGCGCCGCGGCCAGCCGCACCTCGCCCGGCAGGTGGTGGAAAACCAGCGACGAAACGGCCCGGTCGCACGAAGCATCGGCGAGCGGAAGCTGTTCCGCGCGCGCCTGGCGGAAGTCGATCTCCACGCCGGCGCGCGCGGCCTTATGCAGCGCGATGGCGAGCGCGCGGGCGTCCGCGTCGACGCCGACGACCGTGGCCTCCGGCACCAGCCCCTTCACGACCAGCGCCAGCGTCCCGGTCCCCGCCCCGATGTCCACGATGCACTCGCCCGGCTGCGCCCCGAGGTGGGCCGCGATCGCGAATCGGAAGCCCTCTCCCAGACCCATGAGCCGCAGCGCCGCGTCGAGGAAGCGCGTGAGCGGGTGGAAGTACATCGCAGGAATGAATTCGTGCTCCATCGCGGCTCGGCTTTCCATGGATGCCTCCTCGGCGGGGATTCTACACGCATCGGGGCCTCTCACCGCGGGCTGGCGCCCGCGACGAACATTTCACCGCGGAGGCCACGGAGAATCGGGGAACAACAAGAGGCATCGGGAACAGGAGAACCAGGACCTCCGTGCTCTCCGTGCTCTCCGTGGTGAGTAGTACTTCACATCTGCGGCTCGCCCCCGGGTGCCTTGAAGTCGTCGGACCGAAGGCCGTAGCGCTTCAGCAGCCGGTGCAGGCTCTCGCGCTCGACGCCGGCGCGCTCGGCGGCGCGCGTCACGTTGCCTCCGAATTCGCGCATCAGCACGGCGAGATACTCGCGCGACACCGTGTCGCGCGCCATGTCGACCGCCTCGCGGTACGGCAGCTTCACCAGCATTTCGGTCGGCACGAGCCGCCGCGGCGGCGAGCGCAGCTCCTCGGGCAGATCCGCGGGCCGCACCAGCTCGCCGTCGGCCACGGCCACCGCGCGCTCGACCGCGTTCTCCAACTCGCGCACGTTGCCCGGCCAGTCGTGCGAGACGAGCACCCGCAGCGCCTCGGGGTCGAAGCCCTCCACCGCTCGCCCGTGCGCCTTCGCGTGGCGCGCGAGGAAATGGACCGCCAGCAGCGGCACGTCCTCGCGCCGCTCGCGAAGCGCCGGCATGCGCACGGGAAAGACGTTCAGCCGGTAGTACAGGTCCTCGCGGAACCTTCCCGCGGCCACTTCGGCCTTGAGGTCGCGGTGCGTCGCGGCCACGATGCGCACGTCCACGCGCACCGGGACGTTCTCGCCCACACGGCGGATCTCGCGCTCCTGCAGGGCGCGGTTGAGCTTCACCTGCACCGCCAGCGGCAGCTCGCCGATCTCGTCCAGCATCAGCGTTCCGCCCGAGGCTTCCTCGAAGAGGCCCCGCCGCGCGCCCGCCGCACCCGTGAAGGCCCCGCGCGCGTGGCCGAACAGCTCGCTCTCCACCAGCTCCGCCGGCAGTGCACCTGCGTTCACCGCCACGAAGGGCCCGTCGCGCCGCGCTCCGCGGTAGTGGATCGCCTTCGCCGCAAGCTCTTTCCCGGTCCCGCTCTCTCCCGAGAGCAGCACCGTGATGTCCATGGTGGAGGCGCGCTCCAGCAGCGCGTACACCTGGCGCATCGCCGGGCTTCTGCCCACGAGGCTGTGGAACCCGTACACGTCCTGCAACTCGCGCCGCAGCCTCTCGGCCTGCTCGCGAAGCGCCTTGCGTTCGGCGGCGCGCGACACCGCCAGCGCGGCAGCCTCGGGATCGAAGGGCTTCTCGAGATAGTCGTACGCACCCTGCTTCATCGCCTCGACGGCCGACTGCACGGTGCCGTGCGCGGTCATCAGCACGACCTCGGTGGACGGGCTCTCGTGGCGCACGCGCCGCAGCACCTCCATGCCGTCGGCGCCGGGCATCCGAATGTCGGTGAGCACCACGTCGAAGGACTGCGCCGCCAGTAGCGCCAGCGCGCGATCGCCGTCGGCCGCCACCGAGACGTCGCACGTCTCGCCGAGCACGCGCTCCAGCAGCCGCAGCATGTTCTCCTTGTCGTCCGCCACCAGCACGCGCGGCCTGTCCATCACGTCTCCTTCGCCGCGGGAAGACGCACGGTCGCCACCGCGCCTCCGCCCGGAGCGCTCGCCAGCGAAATGCTTCCGCCGTGCGCCTGCACGATCGCGCGCGACACCGCGAGCCCCAGCCCGGTGCCGCCCGTCTTCGTCGTGAAGAACGGCTCGAAGATCCGAGCCTGATCCGATGCCGGAACCCCTGCTCCGCTGTCGCACACGTCGAGCACCGCCTCGCCGCCCTCGACGCGCGCGCGCAGGGTCACGCTTCCCCCCGGTCCCGCGGCCTCCAGCGCGTTCTTGACGAGGTTGAGCACCTCCTGGCGCAGCCGGCGCGGATCGCCGGTCGCGTCCGCGCGCCCCTCGATCCGCAGCGAAACGCCCGAACCCGCGCGCGACTCCTCCAGGCGCGCCGCGACCTCGTCGCAGACCTCGCGCAGGTCCACGCGCTCGCCCGCCATGCGTTCGGGACGCGCCAGATCCAGAAGACCGCGCACGATTTCGCGCGCACGCTGCGTCTCGTCCTCGATGACGGCCAGGTCGGCCAGCGCCTCGGAAGGTGCCTTCTTTTCCAGCAGTTTCACGTAGCCGAGGATGACGCCCAGCGGGTTGTTGATTTCGTGCGCCACTCCGGCCGCGAGCCTGCCGACGACCGCCAGGCGCTCCGACTGCAGCAGGCGTTCCTGGTGCTCCTTGAGCGCGGCGGTCATCGCGTCGAACTGCTGCGCCAGGCGGCCGAATTCGTCCGGAGTGCCCAGCGCGATGCGCGCTTCGAGGTCCCCGGCCGCGATGCGCGCCGCCCCCGCACCCAGAAGCGCGACGGGGCGCGCGACCGAGCGGAAGATCCACACTCCGACCCCCGCGGCGAACCCCGTCGCGCCGACGAGCAGCACCAGCGACCACGCGAACGTGCGCCGCTGCACGTCGGCCGCGTGCGCGGCGAACGCGTCGATGCCCTCCTCGTGGCGGCGCACCAGCCGATCCGTGCGCTCCTGGATTTCGCCCACCAGCATGAGCCCTTCGGCGTGATCCTCGCGCACGCGCACGGTCTGCCCCGCCAGCACGGCGGGCACGATCCGCCCGCGGAACAGGGCGTCCAGGTCGTTGCTCGCGCGCTCGATGTCGGCCACCCACCCGGTCTCCTCGGGCCCGGCCGCCCCCGCGGCCACGCGCCGCACGAGCGCCAGCACCTGCGCGTGCGCCTCCTCGTAGAAGTGCAGGTGCGAGGCGTCGCCGATGATGATCGTGTGAGCCTGGTGGGCGTACTGATCGCGCACCGCGCTCGCCAGCTCCAGCGCCGCACGCACGCCCTGCTCGCGGGCGCGCGCCTGCTCCAGTCCCTGCTGCACCTCGGCGAGCCCCGAGAGCGCCGACGAGGAGGCGAGCGCGAGGAACACGACCAGCGCGCCGAAGCCGAAGCCGAGCCGGCGCGCCGTGCCCGACGCCTTTCCCGCGAGCGATTCCATCCGCACCCGTCCGCGCGGCCGCGACGTCGCGGCCGCATGCGCACACTCTAGCGGAAGCCTCGGCACGGGGCCTACGTCCGCGTGCAATTGGCACGCATCCTTCCGGTGCGCACGTTTTCATTCGACGGCCCGGCGGCGACCGGCACTGCGCGGAGGCGGCGCGTCGCGACTGCGACGTCCTGCCGCCCCTTGGGGGACGATCCGCAGGGCGGGTTGCGGCGGGCGACGGGCGGGCATCCGCCCGGGAGCAGAGGAGGCGGGCCATGGCGGGCCGCGTGACGAAAGGCGGAATAACCGTGAAAGAGGCCGGGCGCAAGGGCGGCGAGAAGGTCGCCGGCGAGCGCGGCCACGAGTTCTACGAGGAAATCGGCCGCAAGGGCGGCGAGAAGGTCGCGCGCGAGCGTGGCCACGGCTTCTACGAGGAGATCGGCCACAAGGGCGGGCAGAAGGTGCGCGACCTCATCGAGCGCGGGCGGCACGAGACCTGACGGCAGCACTGCCGGCGCTCCGATTTGCGGAGCGCCGGCAGGGCTGCTGCTCGGCGGTCCCTGCCGGGGTCGAGGGACGATCGGCGGTCGGACGCGCAGGCGGATGCAGGCGTTGCGCGAGCGAGCGACGGCACGCGGGGCCGTGCTACATTGCCCCGCATGCTCGCGTGCCCGCGATGCCGGCGGATCGTGACGGGGAACGCCTCGGTGCGCTGCCCTGCGTGCGCCACGCTGCTCGTGGAGATGACGCCCGGCCCCTCGGCGGCGCAGCCCACGACGCGTCCCGGCGTCCAGGCCGCCCCGGCCGTGCCCCCGCAGGCCGCCGTCGCCCTCGCGGCGATGCCCGCCATGCCGGAGCTGCCGGCGCCGCCGGCCATGCCGCTCCCGATGCCGATGGCGGCGCCGGCTCCGGTCGCGTCGACGGGGCCGACCATCTCCGCGATACCGGGAGAGCTCGTCGCCGCGTTCGCGGGCATGGCCCCGGCGGGAGGCCGTCCGCGGCTCGTGCTGCGCGGCGCCGGCGGCAACGTCGTGGAGTTCCCGCTCGCGGGGCCCGCGATCATCGGGCGTTCCAGCGCCGCGGGCGTGCAACTCGCCGACCGCGAGGTGAGCCGCAGACACACGGCGGTCGAGCCGGAGGGCGCCGGCTTCGTCGTGCGCGACCTGGGTTCGTCCAACGGCACGTTCCTGAACGGCCGGCGTCTCTACACGCCTGCGCCGCTGCACGACGGCGACGAGGTGATGGTCGGCTCCACGCGGCTGGTGTTCCGCACGGGCGAGGTGCAGGCCGGTCCCGTGGTGCGCAGCGCCCAGAGCCGCGCCGCGCCCGTGCTCGCGAGCGTGGGCGCCGCCGGCGAGGTCGACCGCGTCTTCGCCCCCGCCGACCGCGTGCGCGACGTGGACCAGCTCCGGCGCGACTACGAGCGGCTGCGCATCGCGCACGAGTTCCACCGCACCATCAAGGTGGAGCGCGATCTGCACGGAGTGCTCGGCAAGATCCTCGAGCTCGCCTTCCAGATGATTCCCGCGGAGAACGGGGTCATTCTGATGCGCGACGAGCGCACCAACGAGCTGGTGGTCGAGGCGGTGCGCCAGAAGCAGCCCGACGGCGCCAAGGTGCTCATCAGCGAGACGCTGCTGGCGCACGTGGCGAACCAGCGCGAGGGCGTGCTCACGAGCGACGCGCTGGGCGACGAGCGTTTCGCGTCCAGCGAGAGCATCGTGGGTCTGGGCGTGCGCAGCGCCATGGCGGTGCCCCTGCTGAGCGGCGACGAGGTGCGCGGGGTCATGTTCCTGGACTCGCGCGAACGCATCGACGCGTTCCGCCCCAAGGATCTCGAGGTCCTCGGAGCCATCGCCGCGCAGGCCACGGTGGCGTTGGAGAACGCGGAGCTGGCCCGGCGCATCGAGGACAGCGCACGCAAGAGCGCGTTCCTCGAGCGCTTCCTCTCGCCGCAGCTCGCCGCGCGCGTGGAGAAGGGCGCCATCGAGCTCACGAAAGGCGGCACGCTCACCGAGCTGACCGTGCTCTTCAGCGACATCCGGGGCTTCACGAGCATGAGCGAGCACGCCGCGCCGCAGGAAACGGTCGGCATGCTCAACGAGTACTTCGAGCTGATGGCCGACTGCGTCTTCGCGCTGGACGGCATCGTGGACAAGTTCATCGGCGACGCGGTGATGGCGCTGTTCGGCGCCCCGGTGCGCGGCGACGACGACGCCCAGCGCGCCATGCGCTGCGCCATGCTGATGCAGCAGAAGACGGCCGAGTTCAACCGCAGCCGCACGGCGCTGGGGCGCCAGCCCATCGGCGTGGGGATAGGACTTCACACGGGCGAGGCGGTGGTGGGGGTCATCGGGTCGAGCAAGCGCCTGGAGTACACGGCCATCGGCGACACGGTGAACGTGGCGAGCCGGCTGTGCAGCGCGGCGGGGCCGGGCGAAATCGTGCTCTCGGACGCGACGCTGGCGCGCGCGGGCGCGGGCTTCCCGGTGAAGGAGATGCCTCCGCTCACGGTAAAAGGCCGCCAGCAGACGCTGACCACGTTCCGCATGGGGCCGTAAGAGCCGGCTTTCGGCGTTCGGCTTTCGGCTTTCGGAAGAGCCGCAGAGCGCCCGGAGGTTCCATGGGCATTTCGATTCTGCTCGGGAAGATGCGCCGCGGCGAGCCTGTCGAATCGCTCGCGGGATGGCTCGACCAGCTCCGGCCGGCGGTGCGGCTGGACGAGGTGCGGGGGCTCGGGCCCCGCGACCAGGCGCGCCTCTACGAGCTTGCGGCGGGGCGCGGCTGCACGCTCGATAGCGACTGCGTGCCGGGCGCCGGGCCGCTGCGCGAGGTCATCCACGCGGGACGCAACTCGCTGCCCGCCTTCCGCGATTTCCAGAAGCGGTTCTGCCCGCCCTCCGCGCCGCGGCGGCCCCCCGTCTGCTGGGGCTACAACCATCAGGCGATGGCGCCCTTCACGGGACCGGGATACTTCGTGGCGCGCGAGGACGAGGCCGAGGGCGGCGTGCGCACGGTCGTCGTCGACTACACCGCGCTGCCGGACGAGAGGCCGCCCGTGTGGCCGGCGATTCTCCCGAACACCGCCCGCCTGTCCAGGTTCATCTACAACGGCACGCGCGACTGGATGTGGAAGGTCTCCGAGGGCGTGACGGTGGGACGCGCCCGGCGCGAGTCGGGCTGGATGGACAACTGGTTCGTGCTCGTGCGCCTCTGATTCTTCGCGCGCGGGAATCGGCCGCCGCATGCGGCGCTTGCACGCGCTCCGGCGCGGCCTCAGGTTCCGAGGCATGGGAACTCGCGCGATGCTGCTGGCCGGGCTGGCGGCTCTCCAGGCCGGCTGTGCGACCTCGGGAACCCGCCGGGCGGTGGCCGACGTGCTGCTGCCGCCGTCCGACGAAGTGAAACTCGGCACACAGGTGCGCGGCGAGATCCTGCGGCGCCAGAAGCCTCTCGCGGATCCCGCGGTACAGGCGTACGTGCAGCAGGTCGGCACGGGCATGCTCGCGCTGGCCGACGGGCAGATTCCGAGGGAGATCCACCCGCGTTTCACGGTCCTCGAGTCGCCGATGGTCAACGCCTTTGCGATTCCCGGCGGCGATGTCTTCGTCTACTCTGGGCTGCTGGCCGCGGTGGAGAACGAGGCGGAGCTGGCCTCGGTGCTCGCGCACGAACTGGGCCACGTCGCGCACCGCGACGTCGCCCAGGCGATGGTCTCGCAGCTCGGCGTCGAGGCGGTGGCTTCGCTGGTGCTGGGGAACAATCCGGGGCTCATGGAACGGCTGGGTGCCACCGTCGCCGCGCAGGGATACCTGCTGCACAACTCGCGCGAGGCCGAGAGCGGGGCGGATCGCTTCGGGATGTCGCTCATGGTGAAGAGCCCGTACGACCCGCACGCCATGATCGTCTTCTTCGAGGATCTCGCGAAGAGCAGCAATTCCCCGACATGGATGGCCTTCCTGAGCGACCACCCGGCGCCGGCGGATCGGGCGAAGGCGCTCGAGGTGCAGCTCAAGGCGTCGGGCCGCACCGGAGGCGCGCTGAATGCCGAGCGGCTCGCGACCATCCAGCAGCGACTGCCCGCGCACGCGGCAGGCAAGCCCAGACATCAAGGATGAAGAATGAAGAATGAAGGATGAAGCTTGCGCGCCGGAGTCCGGTGATCACTGCACGATGCACTCCAGATCTCTTCCTGAGCGCTTCTGCAATGCGACCGTGGTCTCCGCGATGCGCCGCAGCGTGTCCTCGTCGAACGGCCGGTACTGCAGGGCCCGGCACACGGACTGCAGGCTCGCGTCGTGGTCCCCGAGGTGCAGCTCCGCGTCTGCGAGCACGACGTTCATGAACGCGAGGTACGGCGCGATTTCCGGCGACTGGGCACGCCGATCCAGGCTCTCCAGCAGCGATCGGTTCTCGGCCACGATCTGCCCGTACCGTCCGAGCTTTTCGAGGGCGAGCATCACGTCGCGCAGCGCGACGCCCTCGAGCGGCGCGCGATCCTTGGCCTCGCGGAACAGGACGAGCGCGTCCTCCGCCCTGCCCTGCTGCAGCGCTATCTCGCCCAGGCCCGCCGCCCCCTGCCAGCTCTCGGGATTGCTGCGGCGCATCTTCGTGAAGAACGCCTCGTCGTCGTGCCACACCGGCACGCGAATGGCGGCCAGCACTCCCAGCGCCGCGACCGCCGTCCACGAGACCGCCTGCACCGGCCGAAGGTGCCCGAAGCGCAGCAGCACGGCGCCACCAGCCAGCGCGATGCCTGCCAGCGGGAAGTAGAGGTAGTGCCCCGCGACGGTGGAAGCCTTCTGATACGCGAACGGAATCAGCCCCAGCACCGGCAGAATCGCGAGGAGCGCTCCGCCGAACCCCGCCGCGAATCCCGCACCGACGCGACGGCGCAGCATCGCGATCGCCGCAATCGACGCGAGGGCGACCGCTCCGTTGCCCAGATACGATCGCTCCTCCATCACGCGCGCCGGCGTGCGACCGCAGTCGAGGCACCAGCTCGCAGGCGCGAATACATCCTTCACGTAGAAGCCGATCGCGTCGACGGCGACGAACGGGCGCGCCAGCGGCGGAATCGGAGGCCCCATGCCGAACCGCTGCGCGCCGCTGGAGACCAGAATCGGCACCAGCGCGGCGGCCATCCACGGCGCGAATCGCAGCGCGACGCGCCAGGGGCGCTCGCGCAGCAGCAGGTCGAGTCCCGCCAAGACGAGCGGCAGCGACACGACCGACGGCTTCGCGAGCATGGCGGCGATGAACAGCAGCGGAGCCGCTGCGGCGCGACGCCATCCTCCGGCGAGGTGCTCCCTCGCGCTGGCGAGCGCCAGCGCCGTCGCCAGCAGGTCGCGCATTCCGGAAATCCAGGCCACCGCACCCGCCTGGGCCGGGTGCAGAAGGAAGACGAAAGCCCCGAACACGGCAGCGGCGGTCCGGCCGGCCTCCTCCTCCGGTCGGATCCTCCGGTGGATTTCGCGCACGAGCAGGAAGACCTGGAACGCATTGAGCACATGCAGCAGCAGATTCGCAGCGTGATACGGCAGCGGGTGCGGCGGAAACCGGCCCGCGCCCAGCACACCCCAGACCGTGTACGTCAGAGGAACATAGAGCCCGTAATACGGATGGCGCCAGAACTGCCCGATTTCGCCCGAGCGGTAGAGGGGATTGCGCGCGATGTTGGGATCGTCGTCCCATTCGAGAAACGCGCCGCCGAGGCTCGCCCCGAACACGAGAAGGCACGTGGCCGCAAGAGCGGCGAATATCACCCAGTCGCGGCGCAGCCACGGGCGGTGAAGGACCAAGGATGAAGGAGGAAGGATGAAGGATGAAGGATTGCCTTCCGCGCCGCTCATCGCCGGCCCGACCCCGCCGCTTCCGGTCACCTACTGCCCGCACCGATCCGCGGCGAAGATCTCCCGCACTTCCGCCTCGCTCGGCGCGGTGCTCAGCGGCTGGCTCTGCTGCCCGAGGCTTCCCACGCGGGCGCGCTCGGCGGCCAGCTCCACGGGCGGCGTCCACCCGTCGCCGCCGACGTCCACCAGGACCGGATTCGTGAACGCCAGCGGAGTCGCTCCGCCCTTGCCCACCACGGGGAACATGTCTCCCTCTCCGGATACGATGGCGACAATCCAGGCATCGGCCGCCAATTCCAGTTTCGTGCTGGCCGTCGCCCGCCGCCACTGCTTCGGCTCCTCCCCCAGCGTTTCGCCCGAAAGCGGAAGCGTCGCTCGCGGCTCCGGCAGCGACGACGGCACGCTTCCGTCCGGCCGCGTTTCCGTGCCCGTCGAGTTGACGTAGATGTCGACGCGATTGACCTGCATCCACGCGGGCGTGCGCACCTCGACGTCCACCGTCACCGGCGCCCCGCCGGACACCAGCACGTCGCCCACCTCCGCCGACGTCGTGCCTGCGCTGGCCTTCAGCAGCACGAAGGGGCCGTTGCTGCCCGTCGCCCGCCCCGCATTCACCGCGCGTGCGAAGTCGGAGGCGCCGAGTCCCCGGGGAGCATCGCGCCCGACGCGGACCCAGGTGCGCGGATATCCCGAGTTTCCGTGCCGTTTGTGCGTGTCGCTCACCGCCGTCGCCGTGCGCCGCAGCCCGCGGGACAGGAGCGAGAACCAGTCGTTCGTCAATGCGACGAAGCCTCCGCGGCCGAAACCGTTCATCACCTCCATAGCCGTGAACCGCGGGTCGAACAGGCGCGTGTCCCCGGTCGCCGGGTCGGGCGCGGGGCCCTTGATTCTATGAATGGATGCTTCGCCCCGGGTCCACAGCGTGCGCGTGTCGAGCCCCAGCATCGAGAAGTAGCCGCCCCGCCCGTGGTTCACCTGCACCACGCGGTCGGGCTGTCCCGTCCCGAGCGCCTCGAAGATCGTGCCGGGCATCAGCGCCGGGCCGTACCGCCCGCCGCCCCAGTCGGGGGCGCCGAAGTTGCGTCGGACCGGGTTCGACTGCAGAGGGAAGGCATTGAAATGACCGTAGTCGAAGGTCGTCAGTTCCACCCCCGATATCGTCGCGATAAATTCGTCGCCCCGCTGGATTCCGGCGAGAATCGGTGCGAAATCGGTCACGAAGTCGTGGTCGGTCGAGACGATGACGTCCACCCCTTCGGCCATGAAGGTGCGCAGCCGCTCGGCATTGGGCACCGGGCTGTCCGGGCTGTCGATCGCGTGGACGTGGAAGTCGCCGCTCATCCAGCCGGTCGTGTCGACCACGTGCGAAAGCGTCGCCGCCAGGGGCACGGTCGCCGCGGCGGACACCTCGATCGGCGTCGATTGGAGACTCCACTCGGGGCCGCGGGAAACGTGTACGGTGTAGCGTCCGACGGGAAGCGTCAGCGTGGCCTCGCCCGACGGATCCAGATAGCGGATCGCGATCGTCCCGGACGGAAGCCGATCGGAGTCCTCGTCGCGCATGTGCTGCGCGTCGTTGTCTCCCCGAGGCGCCGGACACGATCCTTCGCACACGACCGTCAGCTTGGCGGGTATCGGCGTTCCCGCGTCGTCGCGCACGCCAACGGAAACCGCGCCCACCGGAGGCATCGCAATCTCGACGTCGACGTTCGCTCCCTCGGCCACCGCTGCATCGACCGACACCGATCGCACGACGCCGTCGTCCGCGGTCGACTGCACGGAACCCGCAGGCACGAGCCCGCCGAACTTCCCGTCGGAATCGGTCGTGAACAGCGAAACCGTGCGCTGCCCGGCCCGTGCGAGCACCCGCGCTCCGGCAATCGGGTCGCCCTGCGCGCTCGCGACGCGCCCGCGCAGCGTGCCCGTCTTCGCGTCGGCCGGCGGGTCTGCCCGCTGTGAAAGCCGCCGATACCGCTGGTCGAAGATGCCTCCGAGGTCGCGGGCGAGCGCGAATTCGCGCTCCACGACGGCGGATCCGCCGGGCTCGAGGACGACCGCACCTTCCGGTGTCGCGGAGGTCTCCGTGCGCCCGACCCAGTCCAGAAGCCTCGTTCCTCCCAGCACGGTTCCCGTCACGCCCGTGATCGTGAGCGCCGTGTTCCGATCCGTCGCCGGCAGGTATCCGTAGGCGATGCCGGGGCCGACCCAGCCCGAGAAAGGCTCGCCGACGCCCCTGGCCAGCGAGTCCGCGACGGCGCTCGGGCTCGATCCCGCCGCGCCGAACAGCCCCGATCCGCCCGCGAAATATTCCAGGCCGCCAGCGTCGATCAGGTCCCCGAACGCGAACACCTGCGTCTCCTCGCCCGTGTTGCAGAGCTTCTGCACCATGTGCACCGACGCCTCGCCGGGACGCAGGATGTAATACTCTCCGGAGAGAATACGCATGTCCCGGTCGACGTCGGGAAGCTTCAGAATGGTCGTCACCGTCGCGGCCATGCCCGGCAGGTTGACCATCCGGAACACGATGTCCCGGCCGAAGGCCGCGACGACCGCGGCCCCGCCGGCCGAGCCGTCGTGCACGACCTCCACCTGTTCCGCCCCGATCGTCCGCCCGAAGTTGAAGAAGGGTCCCACCCGCGGGTAGCGCTCGCGCCGCGGCGAGGGCGGCACGAGATCCGCGTAGACGATGTTGCCACCCTCCGGCACCGGTCCTGCCTGCAGATCGGGCTTGTCGATCACCACCCGGATCCGGTCGTTGGCCAGCAGGAAGTCGCCCGCACGCCCGTTCGCGGTCGGGCTTCCCGACAGATCCTCCTGCGCGGCGACGCGCGCCACGGCCCCCGTGCCCGAGCCGATCCACGGGCCCGGGTCCAGCTCGCAGCGCGTCGGCGGAGCCGGCGCGCCGCCGCCCGCCGACTTCGGACACCCGTGCAGCAGAACGCCGAACGCCGTGAACACGAGTACACCGCCGCCGGAGCGGCGCAGACCTTTCATGCCTCCTCCTCGTCGCCCGATTCCGTCAGCCGCAGTCCGCCCAGCGGATGAGCGAGCCGCCCGGAGCGTACCATCCCTCCGAGCGCGTGCCGACGGCCCCGCACGTCGCGGTCTGCCCGGCGCAGTGCGTCCACCCGATGAGCGCCCCGGTGCAGCCGTCGTACCAGCCCTCCGAGCGCGACCCGGCCGCGCCGCAGTACGGCCGGCAAAGCGGCATGCAGCACTGCACGCCCGTGACGCCCGGCGGCCCGCACGGATACGTGTCCGCGTCGACGCTGTGCGCGTCGCTTCCACACGCGTTGGGCACGAGCGCCTTGCACTGCCCGCCCTCGGCCTCGCACACGGAGGCCTCGCCCGGCATGCAGCACATGACGCCCAGCGTGCCCGACGGTCCGCACGGATACGACGCCGCGGAGGCGATGTGCTGTCCCGAAGGGCAGCCGCCGGGCCCGAGAGGCCGGCACGTTCCGCCGCCCAGCGTGCAGGCGTTCATCGCCGTCGAGAACGAGAGCGAGAACGCGTGCGACCGCCTCGCGCTCTCGGCGATGACCACCAGGTACGTGCCCCCGGCGTCGATGTTCACGCTCGTGCGCGCGGTGGCGCCCGAGGCGGTGTTGCGGCCGAGCCTCTTGCCCCAGTCGCTGCCGGACCTGGGGCCGTAGATCATCACGACCGGACGGCGCGACGCGGTCGTCGTCGAGGCGACGGCCGTCGCGGACATGCCCGCGATGCCCCGGAATTTCCACGCCCAGTACGTGCCCGGCGGAAGCGTTCCTTGGGGCGAGGAGCCGTTCTGGACGGTGCCTTTGACGACCACGACCTTGGTGACGCTGTCGGCCTTGCCTTCCTCGTCGGCGATGGGGTCGTCGTCGATGCTCGTTTCCTCCTCGACGACGGCGTCGTCGGGAGCGGTCGCAGGCGTGTTTCCGCAGGCCGAGGCGATCATGGCGGACGCGATGCAGGGCAGGAGGGCTCGGAACGGACTCATGAGAGGCTCCTTCGCGCGCTCCGTCCGTCGCACGGGTTCGCGGCGGCGGGAAGCGCGCCGGCACGCGCCTGCGGGACCGTTCGCCCCGTGCGGTGCCGTCGGACGGGCGAGTATACACCCGCAGGCGCCGGGCCGGGGCGGGCGAGTCCGGGGGGTCTGGCCGCGACAGGATGGGCGTGCCCGTCGTGCGCCGCGCCTGTCGAGCCCTTTTCGAGCAAGGCGGTTGCCGCGGCGCGTCGCTCATGGTGAGCCTGCCGAACCACGGGACGCCCGTCCGCCGCGGAGAACCGGCCGAAGATCGCTCGGTCGATCGCCGCCGGCGGACGGGCAGCCGTCCCGCGCGGCCATCGCGTTGCTCGCCCCGAATGCGGCGCCGCGCGCGACGGACTGCCCATCCCACCCGTTCCAGCCGAGGGCCCCGATTCCGTTGCGCACCCATCGCGAAGCGGCGGGTTCTCCCCGGCTCTCCGGCCGTGCTAGCAGGGTGCCCATGAGCGACCTTCCCGAACCCTCGGACTTCCGCCACCGGACGGACGTGGAAATCCGCTTCCGCGACCTGGACGCCATGGGGCACGTCAACAACGCGGTCTACTTCACCTATTTCGAGGTCGCACGGACCGGCTACGCGCGGGCGCTGGGGCTCGTGCCGGCCGCGGGGGCTGACCCTGCGGTGGCGTTTCCGTTCATTCTGGCCGGGATTTCCTGCCGTTTCCTGTCGCCGGCGGTCTTCGGAGAGTCCCTCGGGGTACACGTGCGCTGCGTGCGGATCGGCCGGCGAAGCTACGAACTGGAATACCTGGCGACGGAAGCAGCCAGCGGAAGGGCTGTTGCCTTTGGTCGATCGGCGCAGGTGCAGTACGACTACGCTGCCGGGAAGACCTGCCCCGTGCCGGAATCCTTTCGCAGCGCCGTCGAGCGACTGGAGGGTCGCGTCTTTCCGGCGCCCCCGTAGCAGTGCGCCCCGAGACGGTGCTCAAATCCATCCGAGCGCGTGCTCCGCCCACAGCACCGCGTAGCCCGCGGCCAGCGTCGCCCCGGTGACGAGTGCGCCGACGCGCAAGAACCGCCAGAACCCTATCTTTCCGTGCTCGCCGGCGCCTTCGAGCACGATGATGTTGGCGACCGACCCGACGACCGTGAGATTGCCGGCGAGCGTGGAGAACATGGCCGTCGAGAGCCACATCAGCGTCGGATCCGCGAACGACGGCATCCAGTGCGCGGCCAGGAGCACGAACGGGACGTTGCTGACGACCTGCGAGGCGGCGACGGTGAACAGTCCGAACACACCCGCCTGGGTCAGCTCGTGCGTGCCCAGCCACGGGCGGATCGGCTCGAACATCGCCGCGGCGACGCCCGTCTTGCCGACGCCGTACGTGACAACGAAGAGACCTCCGAAGAACAGCAGCAGCATCCAGTCCACGGCCTCGAACATGCGCCGCGGCCGTCGCCGGCCCAGCAGCACCAGAATCCCGGCGGCGGTCATCGCCGCCAGGTCCATGCGCACGCCGGACAGGAAGGCCGCGACCAGCGCCGCCAGCACGAGGACGCACAGCCCCGCGAGCTTCGGCTGAATCGCCGGACGCTCCACCTTCGCGGGCGCGAGCGGCCCGTGCGGCAGCGTGCGCCCGAACACCAGCAGCAGCACCCCCGCCACGACGATCAGCGACACCGCGGCGGGCAGCAGCAGCGCTCCTGCAAAGCGCGCGTACGGAATGTGGGACATCGTCGCGATGATCATGTTCTGCGGGTTTCCCGTGGGCGTGGCGACCGACCCTGCGTTCGACCCGAATGCGAGCGCCAGCAGGAAAGGCAGCGGCGGGAGCCCCGCGTCGAGCACGACCTGCACGACGAGCGGCGCCGCCATCAGGCACACCGTGTCGTTCACGAGCAGCGCCGAGAGCCCGCCCGCCATGAACACGACCGCGACGAGCAGCCGCCTGGCCCCGCCCGCGCGTACGAGCACCGCCCACGAGGCGAGCCGGAACAGCCCCGCCTCGGCCATGTAGGCGGTGACGAGCATCGTGCCCAGCAGCAGCAGCAGCGTGTCGTGGCTGAGCGCCTTGTCGAAGGCCTCGTCGGGTTCCACGACGCCCACGACGATCATCCCCACCGCGCCCAGCATCGCGCCTGCCGGCCGGTCGAGCCTCAGCAGCGGAATCTGCCCGCCCGCGATCACCACGTAGCTGAGCACGAAGACGACCAGGGCCGCCGTCACGGCGCGCACTATCGCACGGACCGCGGGCGTGCGGTCGGGCGCCGCGCCGCCGGGTGCCCGCGCGTGCGGCCGGCCCCATCTTCCGGGCATGCCCCGTGCCATCTGGAGCGGCTCCATCGGATTCGGCCTCGTCAACGTCCCGGTGCGCCTGTTTCCGGCCGTTTCGCCCCGCGACGTGCACTTCCACCTGCTGCACGACGCCGACGGGGCGCGCATCCGCTTCCAGCGCGTGTGCGCGGCCGACGGCCGGCCGGTCGAGAACGAGCACATCGTCAAGGGGTACGAGATCGCACGTGACCAGTACGTGACCATCTCGCCGCAGGAGCTGGAGGCGGTCGACCCGAAGGCGACGCGCACCATCGAGGTTCTGGATTTCGTGGACCTTTCGTCCATCGACCCGCTCTACTTCGAGTCGACCTACCGCCTGCTGCCCGACCGGGGCGGTGCGCGCGCATGGGCGCTGCTCGTCGAGACGATGCGCCGCACGGGCCGCGTCGCCATCGCGACCATGGTGCTGCGCACGCGCCAGTACCTGTGCGCCGTGCGTGCGACCGGGCGCGGGCTGCTGCTGTCGACGATGTACTACGCCGACGAGGTGGTCCCCGAAAGCGAGTACGATGCGCCCGAGATCGAGCCGACGCGCGAGCGCGAGCTGGAAATGGCGCGCCAGCTCGTCGACTCGCTCTCGACCGACTTCGAGCCTTCGCGCTACCGCGACGAATACCGCGAGCGGGTGCGTGCGCTCGTCGAGCGCAAGGCGGAGGGGCGCGAGATCGTCGTGCCGCCCGAGGCGCCGCCCTCGGCCGCGGTCGTGGACATCGCCGAGGCCCTGCGCGCGAGCCTGGATCAGGCGCGCCGCCGCTCGCCGCGCATCGAGCACCGCGAGGCGCCGGCCGCGCGCCGAGCCGTCGCGCCCGCGCTGGACGCGGCTCCCGGCGAGGAGCCCGCCCCCGGACGCAGGCCGTCGCGCCGTCCGAGGCGCTGAATACGCCCGCCGGATCGCGCCGCGCGGAATCCCCTGGGATTTCCGGGGCGATGGCGCTATCATGGCGCCGCACCGCGGGAGCGCCCAGATGGGGTTCGTCCAGATCGTCCGAGACTTCGCCTCCCCTCCGGAGGGGATTTCGCGCAAGCTGCGCATCTACACGCCCGACGCCTACGACGCCGAGCCCGACTGCCGCTTTCCGGTGCTCTACATGCAGGACGGGCAGAACGTGTTCTCGCACCCCGAGTCGGCGCTCTTCCACACCTGGTGCGCCAACGCCACCCTGGAACAGATGGTCCGCGATCGCCGCATCGGCCCGTGGATCATCGTCGCGGTGGATCACGGTGCGGACCGCTTCGCCGAGTACTCGCCCTGGCCGGAGCCCCGCCTGAAGGCGGCGGGCCGCGGCCGGCTGTACGGCGAGTTCCTTGTGAACCACCTGAAACCGTGGATCGATCGCACCTACCGCACGCTCGCCGACGCGCCGTCGACGGCTGTCATGGGCTCGAGCCTTGGCGGGCTCGTCTCGCTGTGGCTCGGCCTGACCTACCCCGACGTCTTCGGCCGCATGGGCGGCGTGTCGCCGTCGCTCATGTGGTCCGACCGCGCCATTTTCCGCGAGTGGACCGCGCACCCGGGACGCTGGAGCCGCATCTACCTGGACAGCGGCGCCAGCGAGCACGTGACCCTCGACGGCGTGGGCCTCGACTACGCGAACACGACGCGCGACTTCCACGAGCACCTGCGCAAGCTCGGCTACGCAGACTGGGAGCTGCGCCTCGTGCTGGAACCAGGCGGCAACCACCACGAAATCGACTGGCGCCGGCGCCTGCCCGAAGTCTGGGCGTGGCTGCTGTCGTAAGACCGCGCGGGGCGGCGCAGACCCGGGCCGCGGCGGTCAGCGCAGTCGGAAAATGTCGGTGCCGCGATATAGATTCGTGATGTAGACTCGGTCGCCCGCGATGTTGACCGCCGAAGGGCTGGAGCCGAAGTCGTAGGTGCCCACAAGTGTGGCGCTGTCCGGGTCGTGCCGGTTGGGGGACACGCTCGTGTTGAGCACGAAGTTGATCCGGTATACCCAGGTCCCGAACCCCGACCGCGGCAGGAACAGGTAATTGCCGGCGAGAACCGGCCGGTATGTTCCATACGTGGAGATGGGGGACCCGTCGTACCCCGGGTGACCCTGGGTTCCGAGATTGCCGAGTCGCTTCGGGGCCCACGAGGAAGCCGCAAGGCTCTGTGCATAGAGGCCGTAGTTGTTGTCGAGGAAGTACGCGTAGCGCCCGTAGACCACGAGGTCCGCGACGTCGGCGTCGTCCCACAGGTGGGTCGGATTCGAGAGCGTGCCCCCCAGCGTGTAGGGCACCGAGTACACGCCGCGGGTCCCGTCCTCGACCATCGCGCCGCTGTGTATCGCGTACGTCAGCACGCCCACCAGCACTTTGCCGCCGTAGAGGCCCACCGACGGGAGCCCCTTGAACGTCCATGCGTCGCCGTTTTCGGGGAAGGTCGCCACCTCCTTGGAGTAGCCGCTCGTGATGGAGCTGGAATAGGGGTCGCCGGGCGAGGTCGCGTGGACCCGGGTGAGCAGGACGTGCCAGTCCGTGGAATTGCTCGCCTTGTATCCGTTGAGCAGGAACAGGTAGGGCCACTGGAAGGCGGCGCTGCCGACGTGGAACTTCGCGGTCACGGGGCTGGTGCCCCAGTCCGGTGTCCCGACGCTGACCATGTCGTCGAGAAGCGGCGCGCCGGCCCCCCGGGGCATGACGCCGATGCTGACCTGCGTGTCGCCGAGCATCGCCACGCGGTCGCCCTCCGTCTCCACGGACCAGTACGTGTCGGTGCCGGAGTCGATCCGGGACGCCGCGAGGGTCGTGCGCCTCACCTGCTGGATCGACTGCACGGAATAGTCCTTGTAATAGGGCACGACGAGCGAGTCGCGCACCATCCGAACGTCGCGGGTCCCCGCGAAGGCGTCCGAATAGCCGATGGCCTCCATCGACCGGATCTCTCCCGTGTGCAGGGCGAGAATGTCGGGCGAGCAGCCGTCGGTCGCGAAGACACGGTTGCCCTCGACGGCAAGCGAGCCATGGCTGCCGCTCCCGGAGCCGCATACGGCCGCACTGCCCCTCAACCACTGGTGACGCCCCACCTGTCTGATGTTGTTGCGGTCCGAGACGTCGACGAGCTCGATCGCAGCCATGTTCCCCGCCAGCGCGTAGCTGTAGAAGGTGCCGACGGCGTAGAGGTACGGGCCGGCCACCTCCGCCCGCGAACCCACGTCGACCGTCGCCTGCGAGGTCAGCGTCAGATAGCTCGTCCCTGCGACGGTCGTTGTGGACTCGACGTCGCACACGGCGGAGGTGTTCGCACCCACGGAGTACAGGTAGCGTCCGGAGAACCGCACCGCCGTCGGAGGAAGCTCGATCGCGCACCGGTCGGGGCTCATGGCCGCCGGTGCGGAGGGGGTCGACACGTCGAAGAGCGTCCCTCCCGGGCGCGGGCTGCCAGGGTCGCGCGCGAGGAACATCCGATCGCCCTGGACGTCGATGTCGGTGGTGTTGGCGTAGGACGTGCTCTTCACGGCCAGCGTCGGGTTGTCCAGGCTCGCCCCGAGGGTGAGCAGCGCATAGCCGTTGGCGTGGGACGCCGCGAGGACGTTGCCGCTCCACGCCACCCCGTTCACGGCGTACGTCCCCGTGATTCCGGTCAGCACCACCGTGCGCACGTACACCGGAGCCGTGCCCTCGGTGATCGAGAACACCTTCAGTCCCGCGAGGTAGTCCGCGACGTACGCGTACCGACCGACGAGGACCATGTCGCGCGGGTCGCTCAGCGCGGTCGAGGACTTCACCAGCCCCGTGCAAGTTGCGAACGCCGCCGCGGTCGACAGGTCGAAGCAGTCCTCGTTCGAAACATCCAGCTCGACCAGGCCCTCCGTCGTCGCGGCGTAGAGAAGACCGTTGCGGACCGCCAGCGCGCCGACCGCCGCGGAGCTGGAAAGGCCCAGCAACGTGCTGCCCAGGCGCGCCCGCACGGCGGGGGCGACTTCGCCGGGCGCCACCCATGCGGCCGTCAGGGACGACTCGCGCCTGCCGGGCACGTCCGTGCGGTCGTAGGCGCTGACCGCCACGCACACGGGCATGCCGTTGGGCGTGCCGGCGAGCTGCAGCGAGGTGGAGCTGCCGACGTCGACCGGGGACGGACCCTGCTGGGCGAACGCCCCCGTGTAGGCGCTTTTGCTGGCGCTGCAGACGGTGCCGTTCGCCATCGTGTAGTATACGAGATAGCCGCCTAGGTCGCTCTCCGTGTTCGCGGTCCACGAGACGCCGATGCGCCCGTCGCCGGGCGCCAAGGCCAGGCCGCTCGGAGTCAGCGGGGCCGACGCGTCCCGCGTGATGACCACCGTCGCCGCCGGGGAGGTGTTCCCCGCCGTGTCCACGCCGCGCACGCCGATGTAGTTCTCCCGGTTCGTCGTCCCGCCGGCCAGCGACACGCTTATCGTGCAAAGGGGGCTGCTCGCGCCCACGCAGGTCGGCGTCCTGTGGAAGGGCGGGGTGCTTCCACCCGTCGCCACGTCCGTCCACCGCGTCGAGCCGCCCTGCAGAACCTGGTACTTCATGAAGTGGTTCGGGCTGTCCACGGAGTTCGCTGCGAGGTCTATGTCGACGCTGGCGGCGGCGACGGTCTGCGCGGTCGTCTCGATGACCGGCGCTCCGGGCGCGAGCGTGTCGAGCAGAATCGACGCCTTGTACCCGGTCGCGGGTATCCAGTTGCCTGCCTCGTCTCCGTAGCGCACGCCGACCCATTTGCACTCGCCGGAACCGGCCGGCAGCACGAATGTGAGATTGGAGGCATACCCGATATCCTCGTCCGCGTCGAAGTCGCTCGCCTGCACCGTCGGTTGCGTGACGCAGGTCGCCGTCTCGTAGCGGTGCAGGCGCACGCGCGTTGCGGTCGGGCGACGCGTCGTCGCGTCCAACGCCGCGTAGAGGCTCACCGTCACCACCGACGAATCCGTCGCGTTGGCATTGCCGTCGGTGCCTCCGTCGATCCGGATGCCGGCCGTGTCGGCAACGCTCGGCGCGGTTGTGTCGAGCAATATGGTGTCGGCCGCCATCGTGCTGTTGCCTGCCTCGTCGGTCACAAGGAGGAAGACCCGTTTCAGCCCGTCTCCCGTGCTCAACGCGAACTTGGGTTCCGCGGCCGACTTGAATGCCGCAAGCGTCACTGCGGTCGCGCCGCTGAAGTCGGCGTTCTCCGAAACCTTCACCGTCAGCTTGCTGTCCGCATTGCTGATCGCATCGGATGCGGTGATGGAAGCCGTAATGCCTTGCGTCGTCGTCCAGGTGGCGCCGTTCGCGAGCGTGATCGACACCCCGACGGGGGCCGCCGCGTCCAGCTTGATCGACTTGCTTGCCTTCGCGGAGAAGTTGCCTGCCTTGTCCTTCACGCAGACGTCGATGGTCTTGTCGCCGTCGCCGCTTGCCAGCGTCCAGGCCCACTGCGAGGCGAACGGGACGTAGGTCGCGCCCGAGCACGCCGAAATCGTCGAATTCGAGATGGCGATGCCCGAAAGGCCCGATCCCGTCGTCCCGTCCGTGGCGCTGTCCACCGTGAGCATCACCGCAAGCGACGTGGTGGACGACGGACTGCCCCCGTTGACTTTCACCGTGCCGATGGTCGGAACCTGTCGGTCGTACAGGACGGAATCGGTTGCGGCCGACGTGGTGTTGCCGGCTGCGTCGCGGAAGTACGCAGAGAAGCTGTACGTCACCGGCGTGGCGGAATCGGTCACCGTCACCGTCTTCTGCGTGCTCGTCAAGTCCACCCACCCGCTCGTCGCTGGCGCTGGCGGGCAGTCGGCCGGCGACCCGCTGAAATCGCCGCGGACGCACACCTTCGTCGCGCCCGTCGCCGCGAGGTCCAGGACCACCGTCGTGCTGTTGGTGTAGTCTCCCGCACTCACGCTGATCGACGCGCCCGTCGGCCCGTTGGTGTCCAGGATGATGGAATCGGCCGACTGGGCGGTATTCCCCGCACGGTCCTTCACGCGCAGGTAAACCGTCTTCACTCCGTCTCCCGTCGAGAGGCTCACCACCTTGCCGGTTGTCCGCCAGGCAATCTGGTAGTCCGCCCACGTCGCACCCGCGAAGGTCGGATCCTCCGAAAGCTGCACGTCCAGATCCGCGGCCGCGTCAAGCGCGTCTGCCGCATAGATCGTGGCAACCACGTCCGTCGCGCTGTCCGTGTACACGTCGAAGCCATTGAGACGGAATGTCGAGATGATCGGCAGACCGCGGTCCAGCGTGATCTTCCCCGTCGTGCTCCCGGTATTGCCTGCCGGATCGGCCACCTGCAGGTTCAGAGTCCTTTCGCCGTCGAGGCCGGCGGCGAGGGAGAACGACCGCACCCGCGAGAGGATCTCCCCGTTCGGGACGGAGCCTCCGCTCTCCCATACCTTCATCGTCAGCGCCGTGTCGGGAGCCTGCAGGTCCGAGGCCGAGACTGCCAGCGAAAGAGCCAGCGACGTCGTGTACGTCGCACCATCGTTCACGCTCAACGCAAGTCCGTACGGCGCCGCGTCGTCGTACACGATGCTGGTCGTCGCGTCGGTCGCCGACACGTTCTTCGCATCGTCTCGGAACCGGGCATTGACGGTCTTCTTCCCGTTGGCTGCTGTCGTCAGGGTCAGTTGCTTGGACGACGCAAATGCCATCCAAGGGGGAGTGGCGGCGGAGGTGCAGTCCGCGGGACTGCCGACGAAGTCGCCCCACAGGCACATTTCCGTGGCGCCGCTCACCGATATGTCGACCCATTGCGTCGCGTTCTTCGTATACCCCGTCTCGCGCAACGCCATGACGGCGGAGGTCGGCCCCACGCGGTCCAGGACGATCGAATCGGAGGCGCCTGCGATGTTGCCTGCCTCGTCCTTGACGCGCAGGTAGACCGTCTTCGTCCCGTCCCCGTCCGACAGCGTGAATGTCCTGCCGGTCGCGTAGTCCAACCACGTCGAGACATTGGCGAAGGTCGGGTCCTCGGAATACTGCATCTTCAGAGTGGTGCCCGATATCGCGTCCGACGCGGAAATCGTCAGCGAAACGCTCCGCGTGGAACTGCTCGTATATGCGTTCCCCGAGTCGATGACGATGCTCGCAGAGGACGGCGGCGTCGCGTCCAGCGTGACTTGCACGTAGTTCGTCGCCTCGTTGAGCGCCGCGTCGCGCACCTTCACGTAGACCTTCTTCGCCCCGTCGGCGGCCCCCAGCGTGAACGCTCTCGACACCGCGTAGGTCTCCCATGGAACGTAGGCGAAGGTGCTGTCCTCGGAAACCTGCATCCGGAGCGACGCCTTCGGGGTGTAGTCATTCGGGTCGGACGCGTCGACGGCCAGAATCACCTGCTGGCTCCGCACGAAGCCTGCCACCGGATTGAGCGCCACGCTCACCGTGGGAGCACCCTTGTCATAGACCACCGAGTCCGATGCCGCATCGGTCGTCAGCCGTGCGGCGTCGCGGAACAAGGCTCGGACGGTCTTGGTGCCGAAGCCTGTCGTGTCCGTGCCGGTCACGTGCAGGCTCACGGTCGAGGTGGAGAACGTCGTCCACCCGAGCGAAACCGCGGCGCACGAATCCGTCGCGCCTTCCGCGATGTCGCCGTAGAGGCAATACGCACTCGCGCCGCTCGCCGCCAGCGTGGCCGTGACCGAAGTCGAATTCGTCGCCCCGGCCGGGGAGAGCGTGATCCGCGCGTCCGTCGGCTTCGCCGTGTCCAGCACGACGGTCGTCGACGCGGCCGCGGAATTGCCCGCATTGTCGAGCACCTTCGCGTAGATCGTCCGCATCCCGTCCGCGCCAGACAGCGTCACGGACTGCCCCGTCGCCGTGTACGTCCCAGAGTAACTCTGAGTCGAGAAGTTGGGATCCTGCGACAGAATCAGCTTCGTCGCACCCGTCGCGGTGACGGCCGCCTTGATGCCCGTCGCGCTCGTGTACTTCTGTCCACCGGAGTCGGCCGGCAGGGCGCTTCCGTCGCTCGCCGAAAGGACGAGGCTCACAACCGTCGGCGCCGTCCTGTCGTACGTGACGGTCGTGGTCGCGTTCGCGGGGTTCAGTGCGCCGTCGCGCACCGTCAGGCAGAGAGTTTTCGTATTCTCCGTCACCGAGAGCGTGAAAGTCTTTCGACTCTGGAACGGTTCGTAGGTCGTGCCGCTCGCGGGCGCCCCCTCGGTGACCGCCATTTCCAGCGGGTAGGCGTCGCTCGCGGCGAGCGTCAGCACGATCGTCGGCGAGGCCGTGTCGCTGGCCCCGTCGGCGACGGCAATGGAGACTCCCGTCGGCGCGTTCTCGTCCAATGTCGTCGTGGCGCTCACGGCGGCCGTGGCGACCTTGGCTCCGTTGCGGAAGACGGCGTTGACCGTCTTCAGGCCGTCTCCATAGGTGCCCTGCGGAACGGTCGTCCTGCCTTTGAGTTTGACCGCCTTGGACGTGCCATACGTCACCCATCCCGACGATGCGTCGGTACACGAGTCGGTCACGCTCCCCTCGAAATCGCCGTACAGGCACATCTGCGTGGCGCCCGCCGCGGAGAGCGTCGCCGTCACGTCCGGACTGCCGGAATACGTCCCCGCCGACAGCGCAATCGTCGGCCCGGCCGGCGCCGTCTTCGCGAGCACCGCGCTCTTCATCACGGTCGTCGCATTGCCCGCCTCGTCCTCGACCCGCGCATAGACCGTCTTCGTTCCGTCCCCGCCGGAAAGGGTCACGGACTGCGAGTCGGTCGTGAACGTGCCGGAATAGTCCTTGGCAACGAAGTTCGCATCCTGGGATATCATCATCGTCGCCGCACCGGTCGCGGCGACGGACGCCTTGACGCCTGCGGAGCCCGCATACGGCGTCCCCGAGGCATCGGTCGGCAGCGCGCTGCCGTCGGACGCCGCCAAGGTCAATGAGACGGCCGATGGCGCGGTGCGGTCGTAGGTGATCTGGGTCGTGACGTTGGCGGGGTTGAGGGCCGCGTCGCGTACGCTCAGGTAGAGCGTCTTCAATCCTTCGGTCGTCGAGAGGCGGAACGTCTTCTGCGTCTGGAAGGGCTCCCACACGGTGCTGCTCGTGGGCGCCCCTTCGGTGACCGCCATTTCCATGGGATTGGCGTCCGTCGCGCCGAGCGTCAGCACCAGGGTCGGCGTCGACGTGTACGAGGGGTTGCCTCCGATGGCGATGACCAACCCGCCGGGCGCAGTCTCGTCCAGCGTCGTCGAAGCGCTCGTCGCCGTCGTCGCCACCTTCGCGCTGTTGCGGAAGACGACGCTGACCGTCTTTGCGCCGTCTCCGTAGGTACCCTGCGGAACGGTCGTCTTGCCTCTGAGTTTGACCGCCTTGGACGTGGCGTACGTCACCCATCCCGACGATGCGTCGGTACACGAGTCGGTCACGCTCCCCTCGAAATCGCCGAACAGGCACATCTGCGACGCGCCCGCGGCCGAGAGCGCGGCGGTCACGCTCGGATTGCCCGTGTAGGCGCCTGCCGACAGCGCAATCGTCGGCCCCGTCGGCGCCGCAGCCGCGAGCACCACCGTCGCGAGCGCCGTCGTCGCGTTGCCCGCATTGTCGAACACCTTCGCATAGACCGTCTTCGCACCGTCGGCCCCGGACAGCGTCACGGACTGCCCGGTCGAGGTGTACGTCCCGGAATAATCACTAGAAGAGAAGTTCGGATCCTGGGATATGTACATGCCCGTGGCGCCCGTCGCGGCCACCGTTGCCTTGACGCTCGCCGAAGCCGTGTACTTCTGCCCGCCTGCGTCGGGCGGAAGCGCGCTGCCATCGGCTGCGGTCAGTGCGATGCTCACCGCCGTGGGAGCGGTCTTGTCGTACGTGATGATCGTGGTCGCGTTCGCAGGGTTCAGCGCGCCGTCGCGCACCGTGAGGTAGAGAGTCTTCGTGTTCTCCGTCGCCGACAGCGTGAAAGTCTTTCGACTCTGGAACGGTTCGTATGTCGTGCCGCT
>Ga0172369_10001763_pt1 | contig 30875 bp, 28 predicted proteins | sample LakKiv25m_FD_114539 | JGI IMG/M metagenome (GOLD analysis project Ga0172369, IMG submission 114539) | Freshwater microbial communities from Kabuno Bay, South-Kivu, Congo - kab_022012_11.25m | ecosystem: Environmental > Aquatic > Freshwater > Lake | place: Democratic Republic of the Congo... | reverse complement strand
GAATTCGAGATGGTCAATGACGACAAAGGCCTTAAGGCAAAAAACGTTGTAAAGGCTTAAGCATACATAAGCAGGCGGTAACCATTAAAAGGGACTAGCAAGTTTTGCTAGTCCCTTTTTATTATTTTTAAGGATTTACTGCTAAAAGTTTTTTATTGAAAAAAGCTATGAGGATCCTCTTTTTTGTCCAAGAATCTTATGTGAAAGATTTCACAAAATATTTGACAAACAGACAAGAAATGTTATATTAACTTGTAAATTTGTGAAACCAGGGAACAATATTATGAAATTACCAAAGCAGTGCGTCACGCGATTATATAAATATCGTGACGCGTTACAGAGGCTTAAAACCCTTGGTTTCTTGAAAATTTTTTCTGATGATCTTGCAGATGCGATTAGCGTTACGTCTGCCCAGGTCAGAAAAGATTTTTCGCTCTTTGGTATTTCCGGCAATAAGCGTGGCGGTTATCTGATTGACAGCCTGTTAACACAGCTCAACTATCTTTTGGGTAAAGATAAGATCAATGAAGTTGTTTTAGTGGGGGCAGGTCATATTGGACGCGCGTTGATGCATTATGATGGTTTTGAAAAAGAACATATCATCATTAAAGCTGCTTTTGACATTGATCCCTTGAAGTATGGACAAGAGACAAAAATCCCTATTTTTCCGCTTGAAGAACTCGCCCCTTTTATCAAGAAAAATAGTATTCGTATTGCCATTATCGCTGTTCCTTATTTTGCCGCGCAACAGATTGTTGATGCCTTGATTAGCGCTGGTATCCGTGGTGTCTTAAATTTTGCTCCTGTCACGCTGAAGGTCCCGGAAGATTTTTTTGTTGATAACGTTGACGTCCGTCTTGAGCTTGAGACTGTCACCTATTTTGCTAATGCACTTAACAAGAATAAGAAATAATAGAAGCCGTAAAGATTATCATTAAATAGAAGTGAGTCAAAAGGGTACCTATGAAAAATAAAATTCTTATCATCGACGATAATCTTTATTTTGTTCATGAAACTTCAGTTTTACTTCGAGCAAATAATTATGAAGTCATCTCTGCCGATAACGGTGTTGATGGTTTTCAAAAGGTCAAAGATGAATCTCCCGATCTGATTTTGATGGACATGGCCATGTCGCGGAAAACAGAAGGCGTTGAAACTGCCAAGATTATTGCCCAGGATGCCGCTGTCAAAAATATCCCGATTATCCTCATGACAGAAGATCATCAAGAGGCCTCGGCCCCTGATCCAAAAACAACTCAGACGGATCTTTCCGTCAAGGCTGTCATCGAAAAGCCTTTTAAGCCTGAAGCCCTTTTGCTTTTGGTTCAGCTTCATATCACAAGCGTCAGCCAAGAGCACCGCGAAGCAATTAGCGAGATTGAGACCCTGGCGGAGAAATGGAAAGGCAAAAAAGGAAATCTCATCATGATTTTGCATGAGATTCAAAATCACTACGGCTATGTTCCGCGTGGTATTTCTTTCGAGTTGTCGCGTATCTTGGATATTCCGTTGGCGCGCATTTACGAGGTGATTACTTTTTATCATTATTTTAAAATTGATCCTCCGGCGAAACATTTAATCGCTGTCTGCTTAGGAACCGCGTGTTATCTTAAAGGTTCCATGGATATCTTGGAGGAAATTAAAAGTATCCTTCATATCAATGAAGGGGAGTCGACCAAGGACGGGTTATTTCATTTGCAGGGGGTTCGCTGTTTGGGTTGTTGCGGCTTGGCTCCGGTGATCACCATTGATGGAAAAATATACGGAAAACTAAAAAAAGGCGATATTGTAGAAATTTTATCCAAGTATTCTCAACAGCCTCAGGAGACAGTTCAAGCATGACAAAACCAACAAAAGATTTAAATCAAATCAAGCGTGACGCCCAAAAGGATAAAGGGGATTGGATCAAGGTGGGGATGAGCACCTGCGGGATCGCAGCCGGCGCAGAAGAAGTGTATAACGCGCTCATTGAAGAGCGCGACAAGCGCAATCTTGATCTTAAAATTCAAAAATGCGGTTGTGCCGGGATGTGTTTCGCCGAACCCTTGGTCGAAGTAAACGTCAAAGGAGCACAGCGTGTTCTTTATGGACAGGTTGATGTTCCAACGGCGATTAAAATTATTGATAAACATGTCACGGGGAAGATGTTATTGAATGACCACGTGTTTGAGATAAGGGAAGAATAAATGCCACGTTTTAAGAAAATTATTTTGATTAAAGATACCGATACTGACGCTAAAACAAAAAGTTTTTATGATTTCTTTTTGGCCAAGATTCGCGAAAAGAAATTGGAAGAACAGTTCCAGGTCGTGCGGGCGGCGGATCTCAATATTTATAATAAAGGAATCGCACTCAAGATTTTTCCTGATGATATTATCTATGTGCAGGTGAGCGAAGCCGATGTTGACGATATTATTGAAAAGACATTAAAAAAGGGTGTCCGCATCGATGCCCTGGCATTTTTATTGCCGCAAAAGCAGATGCGTATTGTATTACGCAATTGCGGGGTGATTGATCCGGAGGATATAGATGATTATATTGCGCAAGACGGTTATCAGGCGCTTAAAAATATTTTAGAAAATCAAACGCCCGAGCAGGTCATCGCCCAGATGAAAATTAGCGGTTTGCGCGGCCGCGGTGGTGGTGGTTTCCCGACGTGGCTTAAATGGGATTTAACACGCAAGGTCTCGGCGGATCAGAAATTTGTTATCTGCAACGGGGATGAAGGCGACCCCGGTGCGTACATGGACCGAAGCGTCCTGGAAGGCGATCCACACTCAGTTGTCGAGGGGATGATGATTGCTGGTTTTGCTGCTGGCGCCAGCCAAGGCTTATTTTACATCCGCGCCGAATATCCTTTGGCGATCAAGAGAATTCAAAGGGCCATTGACCAGGCGTACGAGTATGGATTTTTGGGCGAAAATATTTTTGGCAAAGGCTTTAATTTTAATGTGGAAATCCGTTTAGGGGCTGGTGCGTTTGTTTGCGGCGAAGAAACAGCTTTGATTGCCTCTATTGAAGGCCGGCGCGGATATCCCAGACCGAGGCCTCCTTATCCATCGGTTAAAGGGCTTTGGGACAAACCGACGATGATCAATAACGTTGAGACCTTAGCCAATGTCCCGATCATTATGTTAAAAGGCGGGGCGTGGTATGCCTCGATTGGCACGGAAAAATCCAAGGGGACAAAAGTTTTTGCCTTAACTGGAAAGGTTCGCAATTCCGGCTTAGTGGAAGTTCCTATGGGAACGACGCTGCGCGAGATCGTCTTTGATATTGGCGGAGGAATGCTTTCAAATCGAAAATTTAAAGCAGTTCAAACCGGAGGGCCATCGGGAGGCGTTATCCCTGAGGCGCACTTGGATACGCCGGTTGAATATGAAAGTCTTCAGCTCTTGGGATCCATTATGGGCTCCGGTGGGATGATCGTTATGGATGAAGCGGATTGCATGGTGGACATTGCTAAATTTTATTTAGGATTTTGCGTTGATGAATCTTGCGGGAAATGCGCGCCGTGCCGTATTGGCGGATATCAGCTTTTGAACATTTTGAAAAAGATTTCCGAGGGAAAAGGACAGGCTGGTGATTTCGATAAGCTCAAAAGAATTGCCTTGGGGATGAAAAAAGCATCGCTCTGCGGCCTCGGGCAGACCGCCTGCAATCCGGTTCTATCGACTATGAATTTTTTTATTGATGAGTATCGCGCCCATGTGGTTGATAAAAAATGTCCGGCGCATAAATGCACAGGGTTATTTAAATATTCCATCGTCCAGGAGAAGTGCAAGCGGTGCGGCATGTGTTTTCGCAATTGCCCCGTCGGGGCCATTTCCGGAGACAAGCAAAAAGGTTACGTGATTGATCCATCTAAATGTATTCAGTGCGGCCGATGTTTTGAAGTTTGTAAATTCGGCGCAGTCACACGATAAAAGGAGTTTGTATGATTAAAGCAACAATCAATGGTATTCCCGTCGAAACTTTGGAGGGGACAACCATTTTAGCTGCTGCCAGAAAAGCGCAGGTTAAAATTCCGACACTTTGCGCCCATCCGGATTTAACGGCCTCTGCCGCATGCGGCCTATGTGTTGTTAAGGTTAAGGGGATCAATAAGCTGCTTCGATCCTGTTCGACTCCCTTGGAAGAGGGCATGGAAATCATTACTCATGATCCTGAGCTTGTTGAAACAAGACGCACGGTCCTGGAATTAATTTTATCTGCTCATCCCAATGATTGTTTGAAATGCGGGCGTAACCAAAACTGTGAACTTCAAACGTTGGTTGCGGATTTCGGTATTCGCGAAGAGGTCTTTGATAAGGCTGTTCGGGATTTGCCAATTGATAAATCAACCGGCGCGATTGTGCTGGAACCGTCCAAATGTATTAAATGCGGTCGCTGTGTGGAAGTCTGCCAAGACATGCAAAATGTTTGGGCCCTGTCGTTTTTAGAACGGGGCATCAAGACCCGTATTTCTCCCGCTGGGGATATAACATTAAATCAATCACCTTGTGTCAAGTGTGGTCAATGTGCTGCCCATTGCCCGACGGGTGCTATCTTTGAACAAGATGATGCAATGAAGGCATGGCAAATCTTGCAAGATTCTGCGCTGTATCCTGTTGTGCAGATCGCGCCGGCAGTTCGCGTGGCCATTGGCGAAAGCTTTGGATACCCTCCGGGAACAAATTTAACAAAGAAACTTTATGCGGTTTTACGACGATTAGGATTTCGTGCGGTCTTTGATACGAATTTTGGCGCGGATGTCACCATCATGGAGGAGGCTGCGGAGTTTGTGAGCCGCCTTTTTCATTCTAAAGGTCCTCTTCCTCTCATTACAACATGTTGCCCGTCATGGGTTGATTATATGGAAAAATTTTACACAGACATGATTGTCTATTTTTCATCTGTGAAGTCGCCTCATGAAATCTCGGGCCTTCTTTCGAAAACATATTTTGCGCATGAAAATCATCTTGATCCGCAAAAGATGCGGGTCGTTTCGGTCATGCCATGCACGGCGAAAAAATATGAAATCACCCGAACCGATGAAATGTTTGCCTCAGGCTTTCAAGACGTGGACGTTGTGTTAACGACTCGCGAATTGATCCGTATGATCAAACAGTCAGGCTTGGATTTTGCAAATCTTGCCGAAGAGGAGCCGGATCACATCTTGGGGGAATATTCCGGCGCGGGAACGATCTTCGGTGCCACAGGCGGTGTGATGGAGGCTGCACTGCGAACAGCCTATTCGCTCATTGCCGAAGGCAGTGCCCCAAAAATTGAATTTCAGCAGGTCCGAGGCCTTGAAGGCATCAAAGAAACAACTATCGTGATTAAAGGCGTTGAAGTAAAAATTGCTGTTGCGCATGGGCTGGGCAATGTGAGTTATGTCCTTGATAAGGTGCGAGAGGCGATCAAGAAAAATATGCCTTTGCCGTATCATTTTATTGAAGTCATGGCTTGTCCCGGCGGATGCGTCGGCGGCGGTGGCCAGCCCTATCCGGTCAATAATGACGTGCGCATCAAGCGTTGCGAAGGCCTTTACGCCGACGACAAGGAGCAAAAGACGCGTTGCTCCCATGATAATCCGTATATCAAAAAGCTTTATGAAGAATTCTTAGGAATGCCGCTTGGGGAAAAATCTCACCGCTTATTGCATACAACCTACAAACCGCGGCCTGAGTATCGAAAATAATTTTTTTTGGACTTGATCAAACACAAAGGAGGCGCCGTGAAGCAGAAAAAAATATTATCAAAACCCAAGACGGCAGCGACTTGTTGTTGTGACAACATATCCGAAGAGGAGATGATCACACGCCTCGATAGCATCATTGATACTTACCGATCCATTAATGGAGCGCTTATTCCCGTTTTGCAAACCGCACAAAATCTTTTTGGCTACCTTCCGAAAAAAGTCTTACAGCATATTAGTCGTCGTTTGAATATTTCCTATAGCCAAGTGACCGGCGTTGTCTCTTTTTATTCATTTTTTTCAACAAATCCGCGCGGCAAAAATCTTGTGCGAGTTTGTTTAGGAACAGCTTGTTATGTGCGTGGCGGTAAAGAGGTTTTGGCCGCAACACAAAAAGCACTAGGCATTAACGTGGGGGAAACCACCCCTGACCGGCTTTTTTCTCTAGAGGTCGGGCGTTGTTTTGGTGCTTGCGGGTTAGCGCCGGTCGTTATGATCAACGACGATGTCCATCAGCGTGCCAAGCCATCGAAAATAAAAGAACTCTTAAACAAATACCGCGATGCAGACGATGAAACACAGGAGGCCGTATAATGACAATAGCCAAGATTTTTTCAGTTAATGATCTTAATAGTCTTCGTGATAAAGCGGTTGCCGAAAAGGCGCAGCGCAGCCAGTATAAAGAACTTTTGATTTGCACTGGCGGTGGATGTATCGCGAGTGGTTCATTGCAAATTAAGAAGATCTTTGAAGAAAAAATAAAAGCGGCCGGAATCACGGTGAATATTATTGAGACCGGATGCTTAGGGCCCTGTGCCAAGGGACCTGTTGTGGTGATCAATCCGGGACGAGTTTTTTATGAGAATGTCGCGCTGGAGGATGTTAAAGAGATCTTTGAAAAACATTTAGTTAAAGGGCAAGTGGTCGATCGTCTTTTACATCGAAATCTTGAAACAAATAAAACCGTAACGGATATGAATGACGTTGATTTTTTAAAACGTCAAACAAAGGTTGTCTTGCGCAATTGCGGCGTGATCGATCCTCAAAATATTGTTGATTATATTCGCGTGGATGGTTATCAGGCTTTGGCTAAAGTGCTGACATCCATGACACCGCAGGCCGTCATTGACGTAGTTAAAAAATCCGGCTTGCGAGGGCGTGGCGGGGCTGGCTTTTTAACAGGGATGAAATGGGAATTTACGCGCAAAGCTTCCGGAGATATTAAATATGCGATTTGCAACGCCGATGAAGGAGACCCTGGGGCGTTCATGAACCGAAGCGTTTTGGAAGGCGATCCTCATAGCGTGATCGAAGGAATGATGATTGCTGCCTTTACGATCGGCGCAAAACAAGGGTTTGTTTATGTCCGCGCAGAATATCCTTTGGCTGTATCGCGATTAAATAAGGCGATTGATCAAGCGCGCGCCATTGGCCTTTTAGGCGAAAATATTCTTGGAACAGGATTTACGTTTGATCTGGAGATTCGTATGGGATCGGGGGCCTTTGTTTGTGGAGAAGAAACCGCGCTCATGGCTTCGCTCGAGGGTAAACGCGGAGAACCGCGTCCGCGTCCGCCTTTTCCTGCTATCAAAGGGCTTTGGGGCAAGCCGAGTTTACTTAACAATGTGGAAACATATGTCAACGTCCCTATTATTTTAACCAAGGGAGCTGATTGGTTTGCGTCCATGGGAACGGAAAAAAGCAAGGGGACAAAAGTTTTCGCGCTGGCCGGGGCGGTGAATAATACAGGGCTCGTTGAAGTTCCTATTGGAACAACGCTTGGCGAACTTATTTATGATATCGGCGGAGGAATTAAAAACGGTAAATCCTTCAAGGCGGCCCAGATCGGCGGCCCGTCGGGCGGATGCATCCCCAAACAGCATCTTAATGTCCCTCTCGATTATGATACGCTCGTTGAACTGGGGGCCATTATGGGCTCGGGCGGGCTCATTGTCATGGATGATGATTCGTGCATTGTGGATGTGGCGCGATTTTTTCTTGAATTTGTACAAGAAGAATCTTGTGGAAAATGTGTTCCGTGCCGTGTTGGATCAAAGCGCATGTTAGAAATTCTTGAAAGAATTTGTCGTGGTGAAGGAAAGATGGAAGACATTAAGCAGCTTGTTGATCTTGGGGAGGGAATTAAAGAAACTTCTCTTTGCGGCTTAGGATATACATCAGCTAATCCAGTGCGTTCCACGCTTCGTCATTTTCCTCATGAGTATGAAGAGCATATTCGCGATAAACATTGCGAAGCCGGTGTATGCCCTGAGTTAGTTCGCGCTCCGTGCCAAAGTGCGTGCCCTGCAGGTGTTGATGTTCCTGGTTTTGTCGCGTTAACGGGTGAACAGCGATATGCGGAAGCCTTAAAGCTTCATCGGGAACGCAATCCATTTGCCGCGGTGTGCGCACGGGTTTGTTTTCATACGTGTGAAGATAAATGTCGCCGGGCAACCTTGGACACATCGGTTTCGATTCGCGGGGTGAAGCGTTTCATGGTCGATCAGGAGGTGGTTGTCCAGGTGCCGGAAGTGCGGCTTGATGAGAAAAATGCCGCAAAGAAGATTGCCATTATCGGTGCGGGCCCTGCAGGATTGTCCTGCGCGTATTTTCTTGCGCGTTTAGGATATCGACCGAAGATTTTTGAAAAAGAAATGCGTCCAGGCGGGATGTTGGTGCAAACCATTCCGGCCTATCGCTTGCCGCGTGAAACCCTTGCCAAAGAAATCCGTATGATTGAAAAACTTGGCGTTAAGATTGAAACAGGGAAAGCGCTTGGGCGTGATTTTACGATTTCTGATCTCAAAGCCCAGGGCTATGAAGCTATTTTTATTGGCGTCGGAGCTCCGGAAAGTACGCATATGGGTGTTGACGGTGAGGATGCTCAGGGTGTTGTGGATGCGCTTGATTTCTTGCGGACCTATAATATCCGGGGTTCTGTTCCTGTTGGGAAAAAAGTGATCGTTGTCGGCGGAGGTAATGCGGCTATTGATGCATCACGAAGTGCGTTGCGTTTAGGCGCCAAAGAGGTCACCATTATTTACCGCCGTAGCCAAAATGAAATGCCTGCCTATGCCGAAGAGATCGAGGAAGCGGTCAATGAAGGTGTTAAAATCATGCCGCTGACACACCCCGTTGAAATTAAAAAAAATGAAAAAGGAGCTGTTTGTGGCTTAAAGTGTATCCACATGAAGCTTGGCGAATTTGACCAGACAGGGCGTCGACGTCCCACGGCCAGCCAAGAGGATATGTTTGACATTGAAGCAGACCAGGTGATTATCGCCATTGGGCAGACCATGGATACAAAGAAAATTCTTCAAGGGGTGGATGTCAAGCTCTCCGGGAAGAAATTCATTAGTGCAGATCCTGTTTCAGGAGCAACATCGCTTGAAGGTGTTTTTGCCGGAGGTGACGCAGCCCATGGGCCGGCGTCTGTTGTTATGGCTATTGCTTCAGGAGAACGCGCCGCGGTTGGTATTGATTGTTATTTTACAAAAGAAAATCATGCCTTCTGGCGTCAGGACCAAGAACTCAAGGTAGATTTTGATCCCGAGGCAGATCCTTTGCCATATCCCCGTGAGCCTTTGCGGCTGATGGATGTGACACGGCGAAAACATAATTTTGACGAGGTTGAGAAATCATGGAATGAAAGCATTGCTCGGCGGCAAGCCAGACGGTGTTTGCGTTGTGACTATGGAAAATGTTCTTCGCAGAAAGGGGGACAGTCCTAATGGTTAATGTAACGATCGATGGAAAAGTAATAGAAGTTCTCCCTGGCATGACTGTTTTGCAAGCAGCACGACAAGCCGGCATTCATATCCCAACACTTTGTTATTTGGAAGGAAAAGATCCGATTGGGGCATGCCGCGTGTGTGTGGTTGAAATGCAAGGAGGCCGCAACCTCGTATCGTCGTGTTCGACACCTGTTTGTGAAGGAATGGTTATTTTTACGAATAGCCCGCGTGTCCGTAAATCCCGCAAGCTTGTTGTCGAACTTATGCTGAGCGAGCATGAAGGGGATTGTCAATTTTGTGATCGAAGCGAGGATTGTGAATTAAAAGCTTTGGCACATAGTTTAGGAATCCGCGAACCACACTATCCTGGCGAAAAACCAAAAAGGTTTGTTGATACAACATCAGCGGCTCTTGTTCGTGATTCTGGAAAATGTATTAAATGTCGTCGTTGTGTTACTGTTTGTAACGAAGTGCAGCGTGTCGGTGCATTGTTTCCTCAGAATCGTGGCTATCAGACATTGATTGGTCCGGCATTTGCCCTAGGGTTGGAAGAAGTTCCTTGTGTTCAATGCGGGCAGTGTGCTGCTGTGTGCCCTGTGGGTGCGATTAGCGAGAAGAGCCATGTGGATATGGTTTGGGCTGCACTTGAGGACAAGACAAAGCATGTTGTTGTCCAAACGGCTCCAGCGATCCGAGCGGCTTTAGGAGAGTGTTTTGATTATCCTCCGGGAACGCTTGTGACCGGAAAAATGACAACAGCTCTTCGTCGTATGGGTTTTCATGCAGTCTTTGATACAAATTTTGCGGCGGATTTGACGATTATGGAAGAAGGAACGGAGCTTTTAATGCGTCTTAAAAAGGCTTTGGTGGAAAAGCAGGAAGTTGCTTTGCCGCAATTCTCAAGTTGCTCGCCGGGATGGATTAAATTTACAGAATATTTTTACCCTGAGTTTCTCCCCAACATATCTTCGTGTAAGTCACCTCAGCAGATGTTTGGTGCTATTGCAAAGACTTTTTATGCGCAAAAGAAAGGTTTACGCCCCAACGATATTGTTGTTGTTTCGGTCATGCCATGTACGGCAAAAAAGTTTGAAGCAAATCGCCCGGAAATGAATAGCAGCGGCGTTCAAGACGTTGATTGCGTCCTGACAACGCGTGAATTAGGCCAGATGATTAAAGCGGCTGGAATTGATTTTGCTACATTAGAGGATGGACAAGCCGATTCGCCGCTTGGCATCTCATCGGGTGCGGCCGATATTTTTGCCAACAGCGGTGGTGTAATGGAGGCCGCGATCCGTACGGCGTACGAGATCGTTACGGGCCGTGAGCTGCCGCTCGCGAATCTTCATATTGAACCCCTTGCGGGGTTAAAAGGCATCAAGGAAGCATCATTAAAACTTGAACAGGTTCTTCCGGCGTGGTCATTTTTAGAAGGCGTGGAATTAAAGGTCGCTGTTGCGCATAGTTTGTCGAATGCGGCAGCGTTGTTAGATATGATCAAAGAGGGGAAAGCACATTATCATTTTGTGGAAGTGATGACGTGCCCTGGCGGGTGCATCGGCGGAGGCGGACAGCCGCGATTTACGACCAATGAGATTCGTCAAGCGCGTATCAACGCCATTTACAAGGAAGACGAAGGCAAGAAGCTGCGCAAGTCCCATGAAAATCCTGACATCAAGAAGCTGTATGAAGAGTTCTTAACCGACGGGCCCTGCGGACACAAGAGCCATGAACTTTTGCATACGCATTATATTGACCGAAAAGATAAAGTCTGATAGATTAGCTTTTGCTAAGCGATACTTATCCAGCGGACAATAAACAGGAGGGTAAGCCATGGTTTACGATCCTAAGACAATTCTTAAAGATTTTAACAAACGCATGACCGATATCCGCAAGGCCGTGCCGTCTGAGTATGATGCCTTTATCAAAGAAAAAGAAACCGTTTTAAAATCAAACCGCCTTTCTGAGAAAACAAAGTGGCTGCTTTTATTGGTTTCAAGCGTGAGCCAAAAATGTCCTGTCTGCCTTGCCCGTGCTGTGACCCATTGCTTGGAGCAAGGATGGACAAAAGAAGAAATGCTCGAGGCGTGCATGGTGGCGGTCCTGGTTGGCGGCGCAAGCACAATGACGTATGTCACGATGGTTGATCAGACCATTGATGAGCTGAAAAAAAGGTAAAATTTCTTAGGCTGTTCTTTTAGAGAAAAAATTCTAAATCTTTAAGATTTACCTACGGACAAGGGGTGTTATGCTCTGCGGCTAAGGGATGAATCACATGACGCGTTGGCTGGTGTGGTTTTTTAATCCCGGGTTTCCGTAAAGTGGAAATCCGGGATTTTTGTTTATCTCCATTAAAAAAATAGCAACAGAGGGAAGAATATGAAAAATCGTTTAGGGTTTATTGGAATTATTATTCACGATCGAGATAAAAGCGCAGAGGCCGTTAACCATATTTTGCACGAACATGCGAAAATGTTTGTTGGCCGCATGGGGATTCCGTATAAAGAAAAAAACGTTGGTGTCATTACCTTGATTGTCGATGCTGATACGGATCAAATTGGCGCGCTGACAGGCAAGCTCGGTACGATCGAAGGCGTTTCCGTTAAGTCAGCCTTGGCAAAGGATGAATAAAAAAAGGAAAATATTTATGGAGAGCGTACCAAAATCATTAAGATTGCAGATTGGACTTTTTGGCCGCACTAATGTTGGAAAATCAAGTTTTTTAAACATGGTGGCCGGTCAGGATGTCGCTATCACGTCACCTTTGCCGGGGACGACAACAGACGTTGTCGAAAAAGTCATGGAGCTTCTGCCGTTAGGTCCGGTAGTTTTTTTGGATACGGCGGGTCTCGATGATGTTTCAACTCTTTCAAATTTGCGCATCAAGAAGACAAAAAAGATTTTTGACCGTTCCGATATTATTTTATTGATCACTGAACCCAATGTTTGGACAGATTTTGAAGATTATGTTTGCGCTGAAGCTGCGAAGCGAAACATTTCCTTTGTTTTTGTCGTCAATAAGATTGATGTCCAGGCGCCAAAGAAATCATTTTTAGATGAATTGAAAAAGAAAACGGAAAGAATTGTTTGCGTGAGCAGTATTCAAAAAGAAAAGCGGGATAGTTTTGTTAACGGACTTAAAGAGCAGCTTGTTACATGTTGCCCTGAAGATTTTATCAAGCCGCCGCCTTTGGTCGGGGATTTAATACCCAAAAACGGGTGCGTGTTTTCCATCATCCCGATCGACCTGGAAGCACCCAAAGGACGGATCATCTTGCCTCAGGTGCAAGTCATCCGCGACACACTTGATTTTAGCGGGGTCAGCATCATTGTGAAAGAGACGGAATATGCCCAAGTTTTAAAAAATTTAAAAACTCCACCGGATCTTGTGGTTTGTGATTCCCAGGTGGTTGATCGCATGGTCAAGGAAACTCCTAAGGGTATTGCATGCACGACGTTTTCGATTTTGTTTGCGCGCATGAAAGGGGATTTGACACAAATGACAAGAGGGGTTATGGCGATTGATCGCTTGAAACAAGGAGATAGAATTCTTATTGCGGAATCGTGTAGTCATCATGCTGTTGAAGATGATATCGGTCGGGTGAAGATTCCTCGTTGGCTTAAGAAATACGCGAAAGTGGATTTAAAAATTGATGTTTGCGCTGGGCGTGATTATCCAGAGGATCTCAAGGTATATAAATTGGTGGTTTTATGTGGCTCCTGCATGCTAACACGCCGAGAAGTTTTGTCGCGCATGTATCACGCAAATCAAGCCGGCGTGCCGGTGACCAATTATGGAGTTTGCATTTCATTTTTACAAGGTGTTTTGGAAAGGGTTTTGGAGCCATTCCCGCAGGCACTCAAAGTCTTTCAAGAAGAACAAAGTAAAATTAACAAAGGATAAAGAAATGAGTCATGTTGCTTTAGATGAGCTTAAAGATCGTATTAAACAAGACGAGATCGACAAATATCTTGATTGCGGAAAAGATTTTGTTAACGAAGGTGAGATTAGCGCGTGTTTAAAAAAGAATTTTGAACCTGACGCCCATCAGGTGAAAGATATTCTCAAGAAGTCGTTGTCCATCAAAACTCTTTCTGTTGATGAAACAGCTTGTCTTTTGAATGTGAATGATCCTGATCTGCTTTTGGAAATGAAAAAGACAGCACTTGAGGTCAAGCAAAAAGTTTATGATCATCGCATTGTGACATTTGCGCCGTTATATCTTGGAAATTTTTGTGTTAATAGGTGCCTTTATTGTGGCTTTAAAAGTGACAATACGGATATTTCTCGTCGGGTTCTTTCGATGGAGGAAATAAAAAAAGAGGTTGAGGCGCTTGCTGGAGCCATTGGCCACAAGAGGCTTGTGGTGGTTTACGGGGAGCATCCTAAAAATGATATTGATTATATTGTTGAGAGCATTAAGGCTATTTATGGAGTTAGCGTTAAGACAAGGCATGGTGTTGGTAATATCAGGCGTGTGAATGTCAACGCGCCGCCCTTTTCTATTAAAGATTTAATAAAGCTTAGGGATGTTGGCTTAGGAACTTATCAAGTTTTTCAAGAAACATATCATCATGACACTTATCGAAAGGTTCATCCAAGTCAAACGATTAAAGGAAATTATGCTTGGCGACTTTATTGCATGCATCGCGCTCTGGAAGCTGGCATTGATGATGTTGGCATTGGTGTTTTGTTCGGGCTTTATGACTGGAAATTTGAAGTTTTAGGGCTTTTGGTTCATGCCATAGAGCTCGAGAAGAAATTTGGCATAGGACCCCATACGATATCATTTCCGCGGCTTGAGCCGGCACATCATGTAGAGTTAGACCAATTTGCGCGTTATTACGTGAGCGACGAGGATTTTAAAAGGATCATCATGATCCTGCGCCTGAGCGTTCCACATGTAGGGCTTATTGTGACGGCGCGAGAGAATGAACAGATGCGACGAGACGTTTTAGACCTTGGCATTACGCAAACGGATGCCTCCAGCCGTATCGGGGTTGGCGCTTATGATGCCCCTGGCGAGAAACAAAGGACAGAAAAGCAGCAATTTATCCTGGGTGATACACGCAGTCTCGATGAGGTGATCCGCGAGTTTGCCAAGCGCGGACTGATCACTTCCTTTTGCACAGCCGGATATCGTTGCGGACGCACGGGCAAATGCATTATGGATTTGTTGCGCGATGGCACCGAAGGAAAATTTTGTAAGCTCAATGCGATTTTAACTTTTCGCGAATGGCTGGATGATTTTGCCTCTGAGGAAACAAGAAAAGTTGCTGAACCTGTTTTAGCTAAGGAAATCGAAGAAGTTAAGCAAAACATGCCTAAGCTTTATCCAAAGCTTATTGAATATTATGAGCGCATAAAACTTGGTGAGCGGGATCTTTATTTGTAATGGCGAGATTGTTTTATTTCTTTCGGGAACGCTCGAGGCTTGTTTGCGATAATGCTATTGCTGTAAGGTGTATTGACATTATCCTTCGCTCAAACACCCTAGCTTCTAGATTTGATTAAAAAAAGATTAAGGAAGTCTGGATCTAGGGAACTCGCGAGAGAACAATGCCAATACGCCTTTTAACCCGGCTAGCCTAAAGAGATTGTTTTCTCGAAGCAGGACGTTATGTAGGCCTCGCGGCTGGTCGCTTTCAATTTTTCTCAACGTAAAATCTAGATGAAATTGATGCGCGCCAACTTCCCTTAATTTTTTAAGATTAGTTGGCGTAACGCGAAGCCGAATACCGAGGGAATTTTTCACGCCGGGAAAAGTGAGCGTTTCTGCGCAGAGGAAACAATCTCTTTAAAATGAGTGCTATGACTAAAAAGGAAATTACCAGGTATCTGAAAGCGAAAAACGCCTCTGCACTTTTTAAGGAGGCTAATCTTGTGCGTCAGCAATATTGCGGCGATGAAGTTCATCTGCGCGGTATTATTGAGTTTTCAAATTTTTGTCGACAAAATTGTTTTTATTGCGGTTTGCGTCAGGAGAATGCTAAAGTTGGGCGCTACCGTATGACACTCGAAGAGATCATGGCAGGCGCGCAAAAAGTTTGCCAACTTTCCATTCCAACGATCATTTTGCAATCCGGAGAAGATTTTTCGTACAGCATCGATGGATTTTGCAAAACAATTCAGCAAATTAAGAAGCTCAATCTTGCCATTACGTTATCGATCGGTGAGCGATCCAGAGATGATTATCGAAGATTTAAAGAGGCAGGGGTTGATAGATATCTTTTGCGTTTTGAAACCTCAGATGAAAAACTATACGCCCGATTGAGGCCCGGGCATCATCTTGGTGAACGATTACAATGTCTTGATTGGCTTAAGAAGCTAGGATATCAGGTTGGCTCTGGCATTATGGTTGGCCTTCCGGGACAAACGCTGGAAAGCATCGCTCAAGATATTTTTCTTTTTAGATCCTTGGATTTGGATATGATCGGTATTGGCCCTTTTTTACCACACCCCAATACGCCTTTAGCAGGGGATAAGAATATTGATATTGAAATGGTTTTGAAAGTCATTGCCTTGACAAGGATCCTGACGCAAAATACGCATATTCCAGCGACAACCGCCGTTGGAACGTTGGATGCGCAGGGCAGGCAAAAAGCCCTTCTTTGTGGCGCTAATATTATCATGCCAAATATCACGCCGATGCAATATCGGAAATTTTATGAGATTTATCCAGATAAAATATGCCTATCGGAAGACGCGACAACATGCCGAGGTTGTGTGGAAAAAATGATCCTCGCGGCTAGTCGAAAAGTCGGCACGGGTTTTGGCCATACATTAAAAACACAAAAGTTTGTCATCCAGTCGATGTAGAAATTTAAGACACCTTCTTTAAATATTACTTATTTCATTTCCAGAATTATTTTTCAAAATAAATATCTTGACATTTGTATCGTTATATCGTAATATTACGATTAAACGATTTCATCCTTGTTGAGAAAAAAATAAAAGTACTGTTCGTTCAGGAACAAGGATATAAAAAAAGTAAAAATTTTATTTAACGCAAAGGAGGAAAAATGGAAACTATAAAATTGAATCAAAATAATTTTCAAAAAGAGGTTCTTGAGTCATCTATTCCTGTTGTTGTCGATTTTTTTGCAGATTGGTGCGGGCCTTGTCGCATGCTTGCTCCTGTTCTTGAGGAATTAGCAGGTTTATATGAGGGAAGGTGCAAGATTGGGAAGGTAAATGTTGATGAAAATCCTGACCTAGCCGCTAATTATCAAATTTCATCAATTCCTGCCTTATTTTTTTTTAAGAAAGGAAAACAGGTTGATCAGGTTTTAGGAGCTATTCCAAAGAAATCTTTAGAAGATAGAATTAATCAACTATTATAATTTTACGAATAGGATGAATATGAAGAAATTTATTATATTTATTTTTGGGTTTATTGCTGGAGTCATTTTTTTAGGGATTGTTGTCGTGATCTCTATGCCAAAGCTGATGATTGTTTCAAGTGAAAGTCGATATAGTTTTGACGAAACAGTTCTTCGCATTGAGCAGAGCATTCAAAAAGCCGGATGGAGTCATAAGGGAACGAATTTGATGAGCGAAGAAATAAGCATGAGGGCGGGAAAGGGTATTGGCGTTCGCGTGGCTGGCATTAAACTTTGCAAGGCCGCCTACGCAAAAGATATCTTGCAAGATGAAAAATCGCGCTTTGCTTCTTGTCTGATGCCGTGTACGATTTCTGTCTGGGAATCTGATGCGGGTAAGGTGTATGTGTCTAAAATGAATACGGGCCTGATGGGGAAGCTTTTCGGTGGAAAGATGTCAGAAATCATGGCGGATAAAGTTGGTCCGGAAGAGCATGAAATGTTAAAAGATATTATTAACTAACTTTTTGCATGAGGATTAGCCAAGATGAATTCAAAAAAGAAAATTGTTATTATCGGTGGAGTTGCTGCGGGACCAAAGACTGGGTCACGAATTAGCAGGATTTGTCCTGACGCGGAGATCACGTTAATCGAAAAAGGGAAATTCCTTTCTTACGCTGGGTGTGGCCTTCCTTATTATGTTTCTGGTGTCGTTCAAGATCAGAAAGAGCTTATGTGCACCGCGATTGGGGCCGTGCGGGATCCTGTATTCTTTCATGATGTAAAAAATGTCGAAGTTTTGAATCAGACCGAAGCTACATCCGTGGATATCAAAGCGAAAAAAGTTTATATTCAAAATGTTCAAACTCATCACACGGATGAAGTTTGTTACGATACGCTTGTTTTTGCCACGGGCGCTTCTTCGATCGTCCCTGCGATCGAGGGAGTAAACCTAAAGAATGTTTTTACTTTGCAAACGATCGAAGACGCTGAAAAGATCCGATCGATTTTAAGAGAGGGCAAGGCCCAAGATGTTGTAATTGTCGGCGGCGGACTCATCGGAGTTGAAATTACAGAAGCTTTAACTGAGCGAGGGGCTCGCGTTACGATCGTTGAGCGGCTTCCTCAAATTCTTCCCATGCTTGATAGAAATTTGGCGTATTATGTCACCAAACACATGGAATCTAAAGGTGTTAAAATAAAAACACAAACAATTGTTCAGCGCATTGAAGGGGTGGATTCTGTAGAGGCTGTTGTCACAGATCAAGGAAAGATTTCTTGTGATTTTGTTATTCTTGCGGTTGGTGTACGACCGAACACAGAATTGGCAAAGAAAATAGGACTGACCACTGGGAGGACTGGGGGGATCGTTGTTAATGACCGGATGCAAACAAGCGATCCGGATATTTTTGCCGTTGGTGATTGCGTTGAGTCTTTTCATTTGGTAACCGGAAAACCTTGCTTTATACCGCTGGGATCAACCGCTAACAAGCAAGGACGTGTTGCGGCTAATAATATTTGCGGGATCGAGGATGTTTTTCCAGGTGTTTTAGGGTCAACGATATGTAAAGTATTTGACTTCAGCGTTGGAAGAACTGGCCTTGGGCAGGTACAGGCTCAAGAGGCAGGATTCGATGTCGTTACGCTTTTTAATCCCGCACCCGACAAAGCTCATTTTTATCCGAATGCCAAGCCCATTTTTATGAAATTAATCGCGGACCGTCAGAGCCGGCGTCTTTTAGGCCTTCAGGCTGTGGGTCCGGGAATCCTGGATAAGCGTATTGATATCGCGGCGACGGCTATAACGGCAAAAATGACAGTAGATCAAGTTGCGAATTTAGATCTGTGTTATGCTCCTCCATACGCACCGGCCATGGATAATATTTTGACTTCGGCGAATATCGCCCGTAATCAAATCGATGGCTTGTATCAGTCCATATCTCCTGAAGAAGTCAAAGAAAAAATAGACCGAAAAGAGAATGTTCTTTTGCTTGATGTTAGAAGCCCAGAGGAATATGATGAAGTGAACATTGAGGGGTCTGTCTTGATTCCCCTGGGGCAATTAAGGCGGAGGTTAAAGGAGATACCTTTTGATAAAGAAATCATTGCTTTCTGTAAGATCTCATTGCGTGGATACGAAGCTGCATTGATACTGCAGTCGGCGGGGTTTCGTAATGTTAAGGTAATGGATGGCGGAATTCTGATGTGGCCATTTCAGAAAAATTCAACAAAACATTCAGCGTAAAGAAGAAAAAATGTTTGTGAAAAGCACGATCTTATTATTTAGGAAAAATGACTTCATGTGTTGAAGCATGCAAGCCAAATCTTTTGCGATAAAAAGAGCATTCTTCCAAGGAGAAAGTATGGACTACCAGAAAGAAAGCGATATTCTTAAAGCCTTAGCCCACCCTATGCGCTTACGGATGGTGGAAGGCCTTATGAAGGATCACTGCAACGTCACAAAGATCGTTGAGAAAACAGGGTTGCCCCAATCCACGATATCTCAGCACTTAGGCATTCTTAAAAAGGCAGGTATTCTTACACCCGAAAAGCAAGGCGTTCAAACCTGTTACCATGTTACGCACCCCAAAATTAAAAATATTATTCAGATGCTTAACTCTTAATAAAGGAAGAAGCTATGTTAAAGAAAATTGTCACTTTTGGTATTGAACGCCCCAAGGTTGTTTTGTGGGTAACGCTTTTGATCGTTGTTGCATCGCTGTTGCAATATCCGCGTATCAAGGTTGACACAGATCCGGAAAACATGTTGCCGGATAATGCTCCTGTTCGCATGTTCCATCGCGATGTCAAGAAAGAATTTGCCGTCTACGATATGGTGGTTGTTGGTATCGTGAATGAAAAGAATGCGCATGGCGTTTTTAACGTGCCGACCCTTACCAAAATCTATCAGATCACCGAAGATATCAAAAATATTTCCGGAGTGATCTCGCAGGAAATTTATTCGCTATCGACCAAGGACAATATCGAGCAGGGTGGACTGGGCGAAGTTAAATTTAATTGGCTGATGGAACAACCGCCCCAAAACCAAGAAGAAGCGCTCATCATTCGTGATGAAGCCAAAGACCATCCTATGTTGTATGGCAGCGTGGTTTCAGAAGACGGCAAAGCTGTTGCGTTGTATGTGCCTGTTGAGCGAAAAGACTTAAGCTATGATGTGGTGCAAGAGATCAAAAAGATCGTTGTCAAGTATCCAGGAGAAGAAGAATTTCATTTCACGGGACTTCCTGTGGCTAATGATCAGTTTGGCGTTGAGATGTTCAAACAAATGGCTGTTTCGGCGCCCCTCGCCGGCCTTGTCATATTTTTGTTGATGTGGTTTTTCTTTAAGTCGTTAACGCTTATCGTAGCGCCGATGCTTGTGGCGATGGCAACGGTTATTATTACCATGGGACTTTTGATCGGTTTTGGATTCCCAGTTCATATTATGAGTTCTATGATCCCGATTTTCTTGATGCCGATCGCGGTGTTGGACTGCGTCCACATTTTAAGCGATTTTTCTGAAAAATACCGTCATTATCGGGATCAGCGAAAGACGATTGTTAGCGTCATGGATGAGCTTTTTTCTCCGATGCTTTACACCACGCTTACGACCTTTGCGGGATTCTTCTCATTGTCGTTTACGCCTATTCCGCCGGTTCAAGTCTTTGGCATCGCGGTCGCCGTGGGTGTGGCCATCGCATGGGTATTGACCATGACGTTCATCCCAGCATATATCATGCTCATGAATGCTAAGAAATTCTTAAGCTTTAGCAAGTCCAACAACGAAGAGAAAAGTCCGTATTTGGACAAACTCTTGGGAGGCATTCAGCTTATTGTTTCACGGCATGCAAAGACGGTCCTTGCTGCCACCGGGATTTTAGTTGCCGTGGCACTTTATGGGATCACACATATTCAGGTTAACGATAATCCTGTGCGATGGTTTGCGCCTAAGCACTCTTTGCGGGTCGCTGATCGTGTTTTAAACGAACATTTTGCCGGAACGTATGAGGCATATTTGGTTCTGGAAGCCAAGGATAACGATCAGGGTGTTTTTATTCAGCCGGATGTTTTGCGTTATGTTGAGAAATTGCAAAAGGCCCTGCTAGATACAGGATTCGTCGGAAAGACAACATCGTTGGCTGATGTGACAAAAAAGATCTATTATGAGCTTTTAGGTGGGGATAAAATAAACGATGTCATTCCGCCCACCAAGGAAGCTGTGGCGCAATGCTTGATCTCTTTTGAAAATTCGCATAAGCCTGATGATCTCTGGCACATGACAACCCCGGACTACTCTAAGGCTAATATCTGGCTTCAGCTTAAAAGCGGGGATAATAAGTACATGGCCAAGGTGGCCAAGTTTGTTGAGCAGTATATGAAAGAACATCCCGCACCAAAAGAGATGAGTGCTCGTTGGGCCGGATTGACCTATATCAATGTTATTTGGCAAAACAATATGGTCGTTGGCATGCTTAACAACTTTTTAGGAAGTTTTATCATTGTCCTTTTCATGATGCTTGTGTTGTTTCGCTCACCGGTCAAGGCGTTGATCTCCATGATTCCTTTATCGGTGACGATCCTATTTATTTACAGCCTTCTCGGTTTTTTTGGAAAAGATTATGATATGCCGGTTGCTGTTTTGTCAGCGTTGACTTTGGGGTTGTCGGTTGACTACGCGATCCACTATATTCAGCGCATCAATGAGCTGAACCACCAGCTCAAGGATTGGAAAAAGGCTGCGTCTGAGATGTTTGAAGGCCCGGGACGCGCGATCATCCGCAACGCGCTTGTTGTCGCGATAGGATTTTTGCCTTTGTTGGCCGCGCCGCTTGTGCCTTACAAGACCGTAGGATTTTTTATGTTTGCGATTATGGCGTTCTCAAGTATGTCCACGCTGTTTATTTTGCCAGCGATTGTTTATTGGAAGCCCAAATGGATTTTTGAAGAGACCGGCAAGGGTGTTAGTTGCCACTGTGGCAGTTGCATGCTGGTGGCGCTGTTTGTTGCTTCAGCCGTTGCGTATGTGCTTTTAGGTTATACGCCCGCAGGATGGAAGCTGACAACATGGTTAAGTATCGCGGTGATTGTATTATCCGCGGCATTATGTCATTTCGCATCAAAAAGAAAAATTTGTTTAACATAAGGGGGTCAACGATGAAGCGTTTTAGCTTAGCCATTTTTATGTTCTTAATTTTTGTTTCTTCTGGTTTTGCTCAAAGTGTAGAGGAAATTGTCAAAAAGGCTAATCTGGTTGCGTATTACGCAGGGAATAGCGGTCAGTCGGATGTGGTGATGACCATTACGGATTCTCAAGGTCGCCAGCGTACGCGTGAATTTCGTATTCTGCGTTTGAACGTTAAGGAAGGCGCAGAGCAAAAGTTTTATGTGTATTTTAAGCGTCCGACGGATGTTGAGCGCATGGTTTACATGGTGTGGAAAAATATTGGCAAAGATGATGATCGATGGCTTTATTTGCCGGCTTTAGACTTAGTCAAGCGCATTGCTGCTAGCGATAAGCGTTCAAGTTTTGCTGGATCACATTTTGTATATGAAGATGTTTCTGGCCGCGGCGTTACGGCAGATACGCATGAACTTTTAGGCGAAGAGGGAAATCTTTATAAGTTAAAAAATACGCCCAAAGAGGCAAAGGGTGTAGATTTTGCATATTATTTTGTCTGGATCGATAAGGGCAATTTCTTGCCGATGAAGGCTGAGTATTATAATGCGAGCGGAAAACTTTTGCGCACGGTCGAAGCCTTAGACGTGAAGGACGTTCAGGGTCATCCGACGGCTATGAAGTCTAAGGCTGTAGACATTGAGCGTAAAGGCGAGACGATTATTGATTTTACAAATGTTGTTTATGACGCGGGGCTTGACGACAGCATTTTTACCGAACGTTATTTGCGTCAACCCCCAACACAATGGATCAAGTAAAATGAAGCGTGTTATTTTCGTTTTTATTTTTATTCTAATGCTTCCGGTTGCGGCACAGGCATCCTTCTCTGGCTTGCACGGATTTATTGAAAATGATATCGGAATAAAATTAAGCGATGACACCACCAAGCGCGATAATTACAATATGTTCGAGCAGCGTCTACAGCTTAAGACAAATTATTACGCTCAAGGAGAAAATGTTTGGGCCCGCAAAAGCACGGTCATCAATTTCCGTGGTGATTTTACCGTTGATGAGTATTATGGCGGTAAAACCGATTTTGAACTTCGTGAGCTAAATCTTTCCTTAAGTCCTTTTCGTTGGATGGACCTAAAGCTAGGACGCCAAGTTTTAACTTGGGGGACAGGAGACTATCTTTTTATTAATGATATGTTTCCAAAAGATTATGAGTCGTTTTTTATTGGACGCGACGATGAGTATTTGAAAAAACCTTCGGATGCCATTAAGGCATCTTTTTATCCAAAACTTGCGAATATTGATTTTATCGTGATTCCCTATTTCACGCCGAACACTATTGCTACCGGCGACAGGCTATCATTCTTTGACAGTTTTCAAGGTGGCATTGCCGGGACGAATTCCGATCGTCAGATCATCAGCCCGCCTTTTCAGATGTCGAACAATGAATACACCCTGCGTGCGTATCGCAATTTTGGCAGCAATGAGGTAGCTTTTTATTATTTTCACGGTTTTGATAAGAATCCTCGTAGCTATAAAGATGAAGCTCATCGACAACTTTACTATGAGCCTGTGGATGTTTACGGCGCAAGCCTTCAGGGGCCTTTTGCAAAGGGCATCGGCAATGTAGAATTTGGCTATATTCGCTCACGCGATGACGCGAATGGTACCAATCGGACTGTTGAGAATTCATGGCTTAAGCTGATGACCGGCTATAGCAAAGATTTAGGCAATGATTTAAAAATAGGTTTTCAGTATTTAGTCGAGGAGCGGCTTAATCAAGGCGCTTATGACGATAATTTGATGCCGAGTGATTATCGCTGGGATGAATTTCGTCATCTCGTAACTAATCGTATTACAAAATTGTTTAAGAATCAGACGGTGAATGTGACGCTGTTTACATTTTATTCTCCATCGGACAAAGACGGTTATGTGCGGCCATCGGTCAGTTATGATGTTACCGATCAATGGAAGGTCACTATAGGTGCGAATTTACCTTGGGGTGAGGATGATCAAACAGAATTTGGACAGATGAAGCACAATAAGAACGTTTATTTAAGGGTTAAGTATAGTTTTTAAAAGGAGGATGATATGGTCGAGAGATATTTGCGGGGTATCGCAGGAATGCTTGTTCTTGTTAGCGTTGCTTTAGCGTTTTGGGTCGATTGCCGATGGTTATGGTTCACAGCTTTTGTCGGTGCGAATCTTTTCCAATCAGCCTTCACTAATTGGTGCCTAATGATGACAATTTTAAGAAAGTTTGGGGTAAAATAATCTTTTAATTTTAATGTTTTGAGCTTAACCCTTTGCAATATCAATTGCGAGGGGTTTTGATTTATGTTAGATTAAAGGACAAGAAATGAGTAAATAATAAAGACATTGATAAACAAAGGAGGGCGGGGATGAATATTTTTTATTTATTAGGAATAGGTGCTGTTGTTGTTTTTTTTGCAGGCATCAAAATCGTGCGCCCGACGCACCGTGGGCTTGTTGAACGATTCGGTAAATATAACCGATTCGCCAATCCGGGATTTAACTGGATTATTCCTGTTGTTGAAGTGATTTACCAAGTCAATGTCACGGAGCAAATGATCGATGCTGAGCCGCAGGAAATTATTACCAATGATAATTTGAATGCCAAAGTTGATGCGCAGGTTTATTTTAAAGTGAAGGCCGATGAAGCGAGCGTTAAGAGCTGCCAATACAATGTCAATAATTATCAATGGCAGATCGTTAATTTAGCGCGTACAACATTGAGAAATATTATTGGTACTTTGACTTTAAAGTCTGCCAACAGCGAGCGTGGCAAGATCAACGCTGAACTGCATAGAACACTTTGTGATGAAACGGCAAGCTGGGGGCTAGAGATCGTTCGAACGGAATTAAAAGAGATCGATCCTCCCAAAGATGTTCAAGAGACCATGAACAAGGTCGTTAAGGCTGAAAATGAAAAGATCGCCGCGATCGATTTTGCCACTGCGACGGAAACGGCGGCCGATGGCCAGAAAAGAGCTGAGATCAAGAAGGCCGAAGGTGTTAAGCAGGCACGTATTCTAGAAGCCGAATGTGAAGCCGCGGCCATTAAGCTTGTGAATGAAGCCGCCGAGCATTATTTTGTGGGTAATGCTCAGGTGCTGAGAAAACTTGAGGCTGTTGAAAAGTCATTACAAAATAATGCTAAAATTGTTGTTCCTGCCAATACAGAGCTTGTCAATGTGATCGGTGAAATGGCAGGGTTTTTGCCTATTAAGAAATAAGTCAATGAAAAGAATAATGTTTTTGTTGTTTGGCGTGTTAAGTTCTTTTATGGTTTGCAATTTATCTTTTGCAGGGCAAGGCGATTTTGGGCTTATGAGCGCCAAAGGGCTTGTTAATACGTCTGAAGTCGGAGGCAAGGGGCTCTATGTTTTTTCCATGTGGAATGCGGGGCGTAAAGCACAAATTGGGTCTGATGGGAGTTTTTCCGTTTCCATCCTTTCGGACGCAAGGCCGCAGAAGCTTTCCGTCAGAGATCAAGGTGAAAAAACCCGCGCGCTAGCCTTAGTCTTATCAAAAGATTCACAAAATATTACTTTTGATGCCGCGTCGACGGCCATGGCGGTTTTGTTTGGCGATCCCGGCATCATCAAGAATGTGCAAGACATGGAACGATATTCAAAGATTTTTGCGCAGGCAAAATCTTGTCAGGAATTTGTGGTGTTCCTTTTGAAAAACCTTCCTTTGAAAACGATTGAAGAATTGACAAATGATGAACAGTATGTTGCCTTGTTCGAAAAGTGTAATCGTGAACTTTTTCAGGTGGATCGCGCGGCGATTAATCAGTCCTTATACGAGGCGCAGGGCAAGCTAGAGAAATCGTTTAGCGAAAAATAGTAGTTGGCGGATGGATATTATTCAAAAAGAGCTGCGAAAATACGCAAGCCCTCGAAAAGCAAAAATTTTGCAAGGCTTTTTTAAAACAGGCCACGGCCAATACGGAGAAGGCGATATTTTTATTGGCGTGCAGGTGCCTTTTGTTCGTCAGGTGGCCAAGAAATTTCAAGAGACAAGCCTACCGGAAATTCTGCGTTTACTAAAATCACCCATCCACGAAGAGCGAGAAGTTGCGCTTTTTATTTTTGTCCTTCAATTTTCCAATGCGGATGAAAGAAAGCGCGAGCGTATTTACAAAACGTATTTGAAGCATACGCGTTATATCAACAATTGGGATTTGGTGGATTTGAGCGCAGAAAAGATCATCGGCCCTTTTCTTCTCAATAAAAACAAAACTCCCTTGTTTCGCTTGGCACATTCACGCTTGCTTTGGGAGCGGCGCATCGCGATCCTTTCCACGTTTCATTTCATTAAAAATTACCGCTTTAACGAAACCCTTCAGATCGCCGCGGTCTTGATGAACGACAAAGAAGATTTGATCCATAAAGCGGTCGGCTGGATGCTGCGCGAAGTTGGCAAGCGTGATCAGGCCTGTGAAGAAAAGTTTCTTAAGAAATATTACAAAAAGATGCCTCGCACCATGCTGCGCTATGCTATCGAGCGATTTTCTCTAAAAAAACGGAAAGCATATCTCAAGGGGTGCATTTAGGTATTTATTAGATTTTAAAAAAATATTTTATGTGTATATTGAGGCCTATGATCGGCTAGTTTTAAGGGAGTATTTATTAGATCTGCCTAATAAGGACTGAATAGCATGCGAGATGTTTTAAAGAAGATCAAAATTTCCATTTTTCGTTTTAGGTTTGGGATCTTCCATCTTTTATTAACGATTTCAATTTTTGTTTCATCTTCTTATATGTTAAGAGCAAAAAATGAAGAGGCTCGTTATCTTCGATATGCCGCGAGAAGTCTTCTGGCTGAGTTACATAGCATCAATGCCGCATGCGACCAGAGTACACAGGATTATTATCGTATCCTGCGTTATTGCGATGACATTCTGCCTCAAGGGGCATCGCTGCAGCTGATTCTTCCGAAAATGCCGGTACATAAATATCAATTTTTAAGAGAAAAAGGACGTTATTTTCTGTATCCTCGGAATTACGGAAACAATGAGCAGGAAGCAGATTTTATTTTAGTTTATTTATTAGAAGATTTTCGTATTCCTGATACTTATCGCGTATGTAAAGTTTTCGCAGAAAATAAATACTTATTGGCCAGGCATGATTGTCCAAGCCAAGGAAAATAAAAGGCACTGATACCATGGATTTTTTAATTCTTTGTTTAAGTTTGTTAGTCCCGACGATACTAGGAGCGGTTATTCTTGATATTTTTTTCATGGACAGGTTTGGTTTTTGGGAGAAAATTTTTCTTGGCTTTGGGATTGGGTTCGGAATTTTCACCTTGGAGATGTTTTATCAATCTCTTTTTGGTATCCATTTTAATATTTCGACATTCCTGATCTTTTTTCTCATTTTGGCCGGATCCCTCTTGGTCTGGAAAAAGGATGTTTTTTTATCCCGAGGATCTTTTTTCTCTTTTAAGACAGGGGCCGCGCCACAAGTGGTGAATAATCTTTTGAGTGCTTTTCTTTTTTTCCTGATTGCGTTGATCACAGCCAAGGTTTTTTTAGAAACGTTTTTTATTGCCATTGATCTGTGGGATAGCTGGGCAAATTGGTCGTTCAAGGCAAAGGTCTATTTCGTCGAGGGCATTATTCCGTTTGATAAATATAAATTACTGGCGACAGCCTGGGGGTGCTGGGATTATCCCCATCATGTTCCGCTGATGGAGGCATGGATTATGCTTTTTTTAGGATATTGGAATGATCAGCTGCCGCGCCTCATTTTCCCGATCTTTTTTAGCGGACTCGTTTTTTGTTCGTATACGTTTTTCAGGAGATACGTTCATCAAAGTGCGGCCTTGGCGGGTGTATTTTTTGTTGTATCTTTGCCCGCATTGCAGATTACAACGATCGGGACTATCAGCGAGCCGGCCCTTTTATTTTATTATATGGTGAGCGTGTTCTTTTTATTGCGCTGGATCGAGGAGGGTCAATTGGCAGATTTTATTCTCTCAGCCGTGTTGATCGGCTTGGCAGGCTGGACAAAGAATGAAGGAAGCGTTTATTTTTTATTTAACTTTTTTGTCGTTTTGTTTTTTTTAAAGAAAAGCAATTGTGATGTTCGTCATAAAATGTTTCAGGCTGTTTCCTATGGGTTTATTTTTCTTTTGATCGCTGGGCCTTGGTGGGTGATTAAAATGTCCTGGGGGCTTAAGAATTGGATCGTTAATTCCGATCATCTGACGGCTTTAAATATCCTGGCTAATGTTTCGGGTTTTCCTGTTTATCTTTCGCAGATGGCGGTGTGTATGGGTGCGTTCTTTTTTGTCTGGCCCATGTTCTTGATTTTTTTTCTTATTGATCCGCGGGAGAACTTTTTTTCGAAGAAATATATTTTATTTATGATTTTATGTCATATGGGGATGATTCTTGCTGTCGCGTGCATCAATCCCAGAGAAATGCTTCTTTCTGTCAATATGGTGAGGCTGTTGCTGGCTCCTTCCTTGCTGGCTATTGTTTATGTCATCATGGTTTTAGGGCGGCCGTCAAGAGAACAACCATAAAGGAAGCATAAAATTTATTTATCATTTTAAAAGCGTAGGATCTCATTGAAATTTTGCTAAAAAAAGATTTTCCGTGTATAATTAAGTTTAATCAAATACATGTACAGGGAGTTATTATGACAAAGAACAAGAAGTTACATCCAGAAACTTTAGCGCTTCACGCAGGCCATGAGGGCGATCCGACAACGGGTGCGCGCGTCGTGCCAATTTATCAAACCGCAGCTTATCTTTTTAAAGATACCGATCACGCCGCCAATCTTTTTGGTTTAAAAGAGAGCGGTAATATTTATACGCGCCTGATGAATCCGACGACCGATGTCTTGGAAAAGCGCATTGCCGCGCTGGAAGGCGGCGTCGGCGCGCTTGCGACGGCAAGCGGCATGTCGGCGATTAGCCTTGCGATTTTAAACATTGCGCAAAACGGCGACGAGATTGTTTCCGCGGATAATCTTTATGGCGGAACATATACGCTTTTTGAACACACGTTTAAGCGTTTTGGCATCAAGGTTCATTTTGTCAAGAGTGATGACTTAAAAGGTTTCGAGAAAGCGATAACGAAAAAGACAAAGGCGATTTATGCTGAAACTGTTGGAAATCCAAAACTTAACGTGACTGATCTTGAGGCCTTGGCCAAGATTGCACACAAAAATAATATTCCTTTGATTATTGATAATACTGCGACGCCGTATTTGATTAAACCATTTGATTTTGGTGTAGATATTGTTGTCTACTCGGCCACAAAGTTTTTAGGCGGTCATGGAAATTCTCTTGGCGGTGTTATCGTCGATTCAGGAAAGTTTGATTGGACGAGTGGTAAATTTCCGCTGATCGCAGAGCCTGACGCCAGCTATCATGGGCTAAATTTTGTTGAGGCGCTGAAATCCGCTGGCAATATTGCTTATATTGTAAAGGCGCGGGTGACATTGTTGCGTGATTTGGGCCCGGCCTTGTCACCGTTTAATGCTTTTTTGTTGCTTCAAGGAATTGAGACTTTGCATTTAAGAATGCCACGGCATTGTGAAAATGCGTTAGCGGTTGCGCAATTCTTGGAAAAGCACGAGGCTGTTTCTTGGGTGAACTTTCCAGGTCTGAAAACAAGTCCGGAAAAAGAAAAGGTTAAAAAATATTTACCTAAAGGTGCAGGCGCCATTATTGGTTTTGGCATTAAAGGCGGCCTTAAAGCCGGTAAGAAGCTTATCAACTCACTTGAGCTTGTGTCGCATTTAGCCAATATTGGTGATGCCAAGACTTTGGCGATCCATCCGGCAAGTACCACGCATCAACAGCTTGGAGAAAAAGAGCAATTGGCCACAGGCGTCACACCTGATTTTATTCGTTTGTCAATTGGCATTGAGCACATTGATGATATTTTGGCAGATATTGATCAGGCCTTAAAGAAAGCATCTTAAAGGAGAAGGTTATGAAAAGACTCTACAGATCAAACGTGGAAAAGAAAGTAGCTGGGGTCTGTGGTGGGCTAGGGGAGTATTTTGACAAGGACCCAGTATTTTTTAGAATTATTTTTGTTTTGGTTACGCTTTTTCCTCCAGGTTGCGGCATTCTTCTTTACCTCATCATGTGGTTTGTTGTGCCGAAAAAATCCTTCTAGCAGAAGAGAGGAGTATTAGTCTTTTCGGCTCAGCGAACGGTCTCAATTTTTGCTAATTTTAACGTTAAGGAAAATTGAGCATGCGTCCAATTCGCCTTAAAGTCTAATATTCCTCTTGGCTCTAATTTCTTTATTTTTTCATTTTGGTAACGCTTTCCCGAAAACACCCCTCTCCCTTGTATTTGGCTTATCTATAATATATATTTAATATAGGTTCTGATCTTTAAAAATTTAGGTTTTGTAGACAAAGGCAAACCCGCTGTAAGGCGGGGACGCAAAGTTACAGGGTCCTTTGAAGAATAGGATAGCCAATTACCAAAGCAAAACAACGCATTTCTATTGGCCTATTCTTTCTTTGAAGGAATAGGCTTTTTTTATTGAGGCCATACTTTACGGAATGAAATGAACGTAAAGTATATGGCCGAAATAATCCCAGGGAGCGATAGCGACCGTGGGACTACCTTTGCGTCAAAAAAACACTTCGAGCGCCAGCGAGAAGCCATGAAATAGAAATATTTTAGGCTTAAGCTTGAAAGTGTAAAGGGGAATGCGTAGATGTTGACGATTAAAAAACATAATATAGTTCTTAAGGCCATTAGCTTATTGGTTGTGGTTTGTTTTTCAACAACCATGATCTTGCCATCTGAAGCTTTGGCCCAGGCTCTAACCCCAGCATTAAATCTTGTCTCTTTAAGCCAAGCCTTTACTCCCACGTTAGTGCGTGGAATACGTGTCTATCCTGACAATCCCCTGAAGTTCGACTTTATTGTCGATTCTGGTGATTCCGGGCTTAAGGGTGATGATCTTAAAAAAGAGAGTGAAAAGCTTATTCGTTACTTCTTG
>Ga0172369_10001758_pt1 | contig 30929 bp, 29 predicted proteins | sample LakKiv25m_FD_114539 | JGI IMG/M metagenome (GOLD analysis project Ga0172369, IMG submission 114539) | Freshwater microbial communities from Kabuno Bay, South-Kivu, Congo - kab_022012_11.25m | ecosystem: Environmental > Aquatic > Freshwater > Lake | place: Democratic Republic of the Congo... | reverse complement strand
GGAGCCGTCGAAAAACAAGTCGATCGACTTGATCGACGGCCGTCGCCGCGAATCCGCATCGGTGAGCTTGGCGACCAGACAAGAAGCAAACGGAGTTCGTCGCAGTTATTCTGCGACAGCTCCCTACCTTTTCTCTGCAGGCGCGGCACCCGGCGCAGCGGCCGCGCGTCGACGCGCCACTTCGGGCAGCACTTGGGCCGCCAGACCGGCCGCCAGGAACTCTGCATAGACCCGCGAACCTGCATCGGTCACGTGCATCGCGTCGTAGAAGACCTTCATCGGCTGATCGTAGCCGGGCACATGCTCGACCAGATGGCGCGAGAGGTCGAGCAGGACGACACGTTCGTCCGTGGCGACCTTGCGCACCACGGCGTTGAACACGTCTTGGCTATCGGGGTTGGCCCAGTCCGGCGTCAGGCCGGTGCGCACCGTGGCCAACGGCTCGGTCACCAGGACGGGAACGATGTGGAACGCTTTGCACACGCCCACGAAAGCGCGCAACCGCGTCTCGAACGGGGCGGGATCGGGAACCTTGCGGCCGGCGAAGCGGCTGCGCGCGAAATTCCCCGCATTCGGTTTGAGTTGCTGGATGGTCGCGACCTGACGCGCGATGCCGATGAACGAGGAATGCCGCGCCAGCGTCTGCAATAGGCCACGCAAGCCGGCGCGCAGGCCTGTCATGTTCTCGGGGCGCGGATACGTGCCGGCGCCCTCGCTGAGCGCGCCGATGTCATTGGCCACGTGCATGACGACCGCGATGTCAGGTCGGTCATCGACGATGTGCTCGACCAGATTGGTGAGGCCGTTCTGCAACGTGTTGCCGGATCGACCGGCATTGAGGGTGTCGACCTTCAGGCCGCGCCGCTCGAGCAGCGTCGAGACGAGGGCGGGGAAGCGGAGATCCTCGCGAACCGCCGAGCATTCGGTCGTCGAGCCGCCGACAAAGACGATGGTCGCATCGGGTGATGGGAATCGCCGCGCGGGCAGCAAGTAGCCGCGCGCGTCGCTGCGAAAGCGCACGGAAGGGTCTTGCGGCACGATGACGGCGCGGTTCCAGCGCTGATCCGTGTGTGCGTGCTGCAGGGGCAGGACGACGACGCGCTCCGGGTTTTCGCTGACATAGGGATTGACCCAGGTGAACCGCAACACGCCTTCGGCCAGCAGCGCCGCGAACACCAGCGCCGCGAGCAGCAACGGCCAGCGCCTCCGTCGTGCCTTGGCCGCCGGCCGCTTGGCGGGCGCGGGACCCCGCGCCGGTTCGGGTTGCTTGGCCATCAGAACAACGTGTAGATGAAGGGGGCTGCGGCCTGGCTCGCGAACAGCAAGACGCCGACAAGTCCCAACATGGTGAGAATCGGGATGATCCACCAAGCCTTGTTGGCTCTGGCGAACGCCACGAATTCGCCGATGAGCTTGGTGCTGTGGGTCAGTCTGCCCATGAAGACCTCTGTCGCTGTGCGCGCCGATGCACTCGCAACTCCCCTTGAAGCGAGGGATACGAGCATAGCGGCGGTGTCCGCGCACGGCAAGCCATGAAGCTTGCCAGGATCGACCGACGCCTCACGGATTGTCTTGGCCCCCGCCCCCGTCGCGCAGCGACCGCAGGATCAAGCCCAGGCCGCCGGCAATCAGCGTCACCATCCCCAAGAAAGCAGGCAGCGTCGTCGGTTGGAAGTGAATGCTGATGCTGCTGATGATCTCCGCCACGGTCAGCAAGACGCCGAGCCCGGCCAGCGCCCATCCCGCGACTGACTTGCCATTGCCGAACAACATTGCGACGCCGATGGAAAACGGCACCAGGACGACGGCCAGGCCACCGCCGGGTGAAAAGGACGCTCCGAACGCGCCGATGTAGCCGTACCCTGCCGAAACCACGACCCGCGAAAAGAGCAGGTAGATTCCCAAGCCGGACAGCGCGGTACCGCCGAAGAAGTGTCCGAGTCCGCCTGGAGTTCCGCCTGCACCGACCGGCTTGGCCATGGTTCCTCAGTTTGCCTGGCAGCGGCGGGCGGCGCAGGGTGCGGCGGCCGGTGGGCTGCGGGCAACGGATTCTACTTGGACAGGCGAGCGCTGTACACGGCGCAAGGCGCACCCGATGGCCGGGCGGCCACCAGCCTACGGGGCGGCCACCGTCAGCTTGGCGCCAGCGGCGATGTTGGCGAGAACGGTCTTGGCGCCGTCCGGCCACGAGACGGTCAGGGTATCGATCTGCTTGGCATCTCCCATGCCCACCGCGACGTTCCATTGGCTCGTACCGCCGATGCCCGTGCTGCCGACGACGTGCCGCAGCAGCTTCTTGGCGCCGATCTGTGCCGTGACGATGGCGCCGACGCCTGCCGTGTTGCCCGCTTTGCCCTGAATGCGCACCGTGACCGAAGTACCCGCCGCCGCCATGTCATTGCGCAAGGCGCGCAGCCTGCCATCGCGCACTTGCAGCACGTCAAGATCGCCGTCGCCGTCGAAATCCACTGCGGTTTGCACCACCTTGTTGAAACTGGTCGCCTGCCACTCGGGTGCCGGCGTCAAGAAAGCCTCGAAGCCCTTGCCGCCCAGGTTGCGCAGCAGCAAGTCATGTTGCACGAGCGCCGGCACCTTGGGCGTGCACTGCAAGCTGAGCGCTTCGAGTTCGTTGTCAGGCACGATCGCGCTCACACCGAGGTAGAGATCGAGCCAGCCATCCTGGTCGAAGTCGACCATCAACGGATCCCAGATGACCATGTTCCAGGTCAAGGCACTCACGCCCCAGGCCTTGGCCATATCCTTGAACATGACTGGTTTTCCTTTCGGCGCCGGCACCTGCATGTACAGCGGCGAGGGCCCCGCGTCGGCCATGAAGGCATCGAACAAGCCATCGCCGTTGAGGTCACCCACGGCCCATCCCATGCTGTCACCGCTCGCGAGCAGACCGATGTCGGTCCCGTATTTCTTCAACGTCCCAGCTTCGTTGTGCATCAAGAAATGAGGACCGGTGTCGTTGCCGACGAGCGCATCCATGGCGCCATCCTGGTCGATGTCGACCGCCGCGACCGTCGTCATCCAGCCACCCGCAGGCAATTGCCACTTCGCCGTCACATCGTGCCACTTGCCCTGCGTGAACGCCCACATGCGGTCCTGCATCGTGTCTTCGGCAACCATGTTTGCGGCGCCGCTGCAGACGAGGTCGTCGACCGTGTACTTGCACTGGAATGTGCCGCAGGTGCCATAGAAATCGCCGCCGCCGATCAGCATTTCGACTTGACCATCGCCGTCGAAATCCGCCGGTGCCGCCATGTTCGCGTAGAAATCCATGATGGGCGGCAAGAATCCCTCCGTCGCATCGACAAAGGCGCCGCCGCCGACATTGCGCATGTAGTAGTAGCCAGCAGGCGTGCCCAGGAGCAAGTCGATCAGGCCGTCGCCGTCCAAGTCGGCAGCCGAACACTGGGTGTTGACGCTGCCCGGAATGGCGGTCTTGACGTGCGTGATCCCCGAATCGGTCAGCAGCAGCACGTCCAATTCCATGGCGTTGTTGACGTACCTGGCCACAGCCAGGTCGTCGCGGCCGTCCGCATCGAAATCCGCCCCGACCGTGCATGGAGCGTGTCCAGGCATGACATAGCCGCCGAAGCCGAACTGGTCGGTCACGTCGACCCATGCCGCGAAGGGCAGGCTGGCCGGGTCCACCGGCACGACGGGCGTATCGTCGGGTGGCGGCGACGGATTGTCCGGCGCGGAAGGCGCGCCATCGGCATCTTCCGAAGGCGATGCGCTGTCAGGTTCGAGCGACGCCGCCGCCTCCTCGGTCGGGCCGCCATCGGGAATCTCCTGGGCATCGCCGGGCGTCGCATCCTGCTGAGTCGCGTACACTTCCGCAGCAGCTGCATCCGCTTTTGTGTCGGCTTGGGCATCGGCATCCGCATCTGCCTGTGGCGGCGCCTTTGCATCGGCGTCGGCCGCGTCCGTCGGCTGTTGAACGGCATCTGCTTGCGTCGGCGCTTGGGCATCGGCCTTCATGGACGGCTGCGCATCGGCATCTTGCTGCTTGGGCGCCTGCGCGTCGGGCTGGTCCTGCGTCTTGGCATCTGCCGCGTTGCCAATGGCGTGTTGCGCGGCGAAGAAAGTCGACCGGGGCGAGGACGGCGCGGTGCCGATGTTGGCGAGCAAGGCCCCGTCGGCCTTCGCAACTTGGGCATCCTGGGCGGCACCGGCGTCGTGCGCATCACCAGCCGCGTCCGCACCCTGCGCTCCGAGCGGTTCGCCCGCGGCCAACGGCTCGCCGGCCTCGGCAACCGCCGCGCGCGGTGGCGGCAGGCAAGCCGATGCGAGCGTCGCGCAGATGGCAAGCAACACGAGAATGCGCACTTGGATCCCCCCGGGAGTGACGCACGCCCAGCCTCAACCGGGGCCGTCACATTCCGAAGAGTCACACACTCCTTCACATCTGTCGATACATTTGATCACATTTTGCAATGCGACGTAACATGCCGCAACACAAAGCAACATGAAGAGCGCAGCCGCAGAGGGCTGCACTGCGCGGCAACGACAGGTGTGATGTCAGGCGGATGAAGCGAGCGCCTGCGCCGCTTGTGCGGCGGCCCTGCGGCCAGCTGCTGCCGCACGGCTCGCGTCAGCGTGCAGCGCGACAAGGGCGCACCGAGGTTGCGATTCTAGCCGACGTGTCAGCGCGCGGCGTCCGTCCACAGTTCGCGCAGGCCGCCCTTTTCTTCTTCGGCCCGCAGCGCCGCCAGCCCGTCACCGATCGCGCGCACCACGGTCGGAATGCGCAGCATCGTCTCGAGTGCGTGCGGCTGCCCCGAACCGCCCAGGCTCTCGAGATCCGCACCGCGCGGAATCCAGACTTTCAGGCTGCCCACCACATCGGTCGGCCACAGCCCGAAGCCATTGGGCCGCGCCTGCACCGTCACTTCCAGGTTACCTTGCAAGGCGTTGTGGTCGACCGTCACCGCCGCCTTGTCGCCGTGCTTTTCAATCGTCACGTTCGAGCCGATGGGCGCCATCTCGACATTGAGGACGATGCCCACCACGCCATCGACGTGCAGTTCGTCCATCAACAGCGTCATCGATTGCGCGTACTTGGCATTGCCGAGCATGTTGTCGAAGAAGGTCCGGCCATCGCGATCCGCCATCACCGCCGGCGTGCCGCGGTAGGTCGCCGAGTCGTGCTGCTTGGTCGGATCGTCGAACAGCGAGATGACGCGCACGACGCCCGAGCCCGCGTCCTTGATCAACGCTTTTCCGGCCTTGGATGCGATGACGGCTTCCGGTCCCACGACCTCGATGCCTTGCTTCTTCAATTCGGCGCTGACGCCGGTGACGGCTGCCTCGTACAGGTTTTCCCACGCGCCTTTGCCCATGCTCGGGAACACTGCGGTGCCGCTGTACTTCGTCTTGTCGGTGATGCGGTAATCGCCGCAACTCGACGGATCGCCTGGACGCATGCAGGTGTGGGTGACGTAGGTTCGATCGGTTTGTTCGACCGAGTAGTCGCGCGCCAACAGCCGCTCGGCCTGCATCGCGACCAGGGCGACGCGCGGCACCCGGCCAAAGGGGCGCGACCAGTACCCGAACCGCTTCATGGCGAACCAGGTGATGTCATCGATGTTGCCGTTGGCGCCAAAACCCTTCGAGATCTTCGGGGTGTCACCGGTCAGCACCACCGGCGCGGTCGCGCAGGCGCGCGAAACCAGCTCGGTCACTGCCAGGCCGCGGCCGCTGCGGTGGGTTTGGAACGCCTCGACCAGCAGCGTCGTCGGACCCGCCGACAGCGGCAACGCCAGCCACTTGCGATCCGCCGCCGCGTGCACGAATGCCCCTGCGGGAACGTGAATCGTCTTGCTAGGTTTGTAGATGCCGACATCGCCCCACAGAAAGCCGATGTACGACTGCATGACGCCCGCGCCTTCCTGCTGCAGCAGCGCGACGCGAATGCCGGCCGCATCCGGCGGCGGCTCGATCTCCAGCGTGAAGTCCTTTTGCAGATCGATGGGCTGCCCGCCATTGACCGAGACGATCTTGAGTGGCTTGGGCACCGCGATCTTCCAGGACTCGGTGCTGCCGCCCGCCTCCAGCGTCGCCGTGTGCGGACCTTCGCCGCTGACGACTTTGGCGTAGAAACCGCCGGTCAGCGGTTCCACCGGCGTGCCGTCGATCTTGACCACGCCGTCGATCTTGACCGGCGCGACGCCCGTGGCGCGACCGAGTTCGAGGTAGACGAGATCCGCGCCATCCTTCCAGATATTCGGGAACGTATGGACGTTGTAGGTATTGAGTGCCGCCGGATACAGGCCGCGCAGGTAGTGGATCTGCACGTTGACGTCCGACAAGTCCTTGGTCGTGTGCGTGGCGGCGTCGGTCGCGACCTTCTGCAGGCCGGTGACCATGGCGCCGCAGCCGGCAACACTCAGCGCCAGAAGTGCGAGAAGATGGAAGCGTCGAAACATGTTGTCCCCCTCGGGCGGCTGATGGGATGGGCGCCAAGGCACCCTGTGGCGACGCATGCGCGGGCGACACACCGCCCCTCCGGCAGCAGTCACCGCACGCATCGGCGCTCGGCGCCGCGGAGTCTAAGACGAGTCACAGGACGGGGCAATGCAGAATCAAAGCCCCATGCGTCACCGCTTGCCCTTGGTATGCGCCCTGGTGCATGGTGGCAGCGCCGTCGGTGTCGCGCGCCGCAGCCAGGAGAGCCTCGTGCATTCCATCGCTCTCGAAGTCACGGCCCGCTGCAACCAGCGCTGCGCCTATTGCTACAACGCCTTTCGCGCCGATGGCGGCAAGTCGATTGCCGATCCTGCCCTCGATGACCTGCAGCGCGTCCTGCAGCGCGTTTTCGAGCATCCCGAGGTGAAACAGGTCACCCTGACCGGTGGCGAGCCGTTGCTGCGCGCCGATCTGCGCCAACTGGTCGACTTCGTGCTGCAAGCCGGGCGTCAGGTGCAGATCATCTCGAATGGGGGTCCGGATCCCGGTGCGGATCTCGCGTGGCTGGCCCAGAAGGGCATCGCCGCCGTGCAGATCACCCTGGCCGGTGCCTGTGCCGAGACCCACGATGCCCATTGCGGTTCGGGTTCCTTTGCCCGCACCACCCGCGCCATCGCCCGCATGCGCGAGGCCGGCGTGCGCGTCGCCGGGTCTTTTCTCTGCACCCAGCTCAGCAGCGCCGAGGCCAGCGACGTCTTTGGCCTTTTTTGCGCAGCCGGCATCCAACGCGTCGCCTTCAACCGCTTCAATCCTTCTGGTTTCGCGCGCCACGAAGTCGGCCGCCTCTTGCCGACGCGCAGCCAGGTCCTCCTCGCCCTCCACGCCGCCAACAGCGCCGCAGAGCGCCTTGGCATCAGCGTGTTCTGCGCCATGCCCATCCCGCCCTGCGTCGTTGATCGCGCCGAGTTCCCGCACATCCGCATGGGCGGCTGCTCCGCCGGCGCCGAGGTCAGCGAACCCGCCATCGGCGTCGACGGCAGTGTGCGCATGTGCACGCTGCTGGCGGACCCGATCGGCAACGTTTTCGAACAGGATCTCGCGACCTTGCCCACGTGGAGCGGCGCGCGCGCCTTTCGCAGCGCCATCCCCGTCTTCTGCCAGGACTGCCCCAAGGCCTCAAGCTGCCTGGGCGGTTGCGGCGCGGCGGCGCTGTGGCTGACCGGCAGTGCCAGCGGGCTGGACCCTTTCATTGCCCAGCATGTCGAAAACCACTATCTTGGCAGCCTACCTCGGGGTCCACAGATTCCGCTGCGTGAGGGAGACGCACCATGAGTGACAAGCCGGTTCTCGAAGACGAAGACACCAAAGCCATCCTGACGCGGCGGGCGCTGCTGATCCGCGCGTCGCTGGCGGGTGCCGGGCTGGTGGTGGGCACCGGTGCCGGCTGCGACCTGAGCCAGTCGTCGGCGTGCCTCAGCATGAAGGCCGACATCCCGGACGCGCCGGAGGTCTGTCTGTTGCCCGACATCGGGGTCTGCCTGACGGACGTTCCCAGCAGCAAGCCGGACGTGCCCGATGTGACCGAAAGCGATGTGCAAGTATGTCTGTCACGCCGCATCGAGGATGTGATCGAGAGCGATTCGCCGCAGGTCTGCCTGTCGCGGCCGCCGCCGGATGTCATCGACACCGAAACGCCGCAGATCTGCCTGTCGCCGCGCATCGAAGACATCCAGGAAAGCGACGTGCCGCAGCCTTGCCTGTCGATTGCTCTGCCGGATGTGCAGGACACCAGCGACGACGACGGCCCGCAGATTTGTCTGAAGATTGCGCCGGATGTCCTCGACAACGACGGGCCGCAGATCTGCCTGTCGCCGCCGGCTCCGGACACCCAAGGCTAGGTCCATGCGCCTCTTGCTGTGCGCCACCGGCACCGCCTACGCCCCCGACGGCAGCTTTGGCGTGCCGCACCTCGTCTCGCTCGGCTCCTATGTCGCAGCCCACAGCAGCGTCAGCGTTGACATCCTCGATTTGGATTGGGAACAGCGCCTGGCCAACCCCGCGCCGCGGCGGCTCTTTGCCCGCGAGTGGGATATCGTCGGCATCTCCTGCTACAGCTCTTTTGACTACCTGCGCGCGTTCTACTTGGGCGTCGAAGTGAGGCGCCTGAATCCGCGCGTGTGCCTGGTGGTCGGCGGCTACCATGCCAGCGCGCGCCCGAGCGATTTCACCGGACCTGAGAGTCCATTCGACCACGTCGTCGTTGGCGAGGGCGAGCAGCCCCTCTTGCGCATCGTGCAAGCCTGGCAGCGCGGCGAGCGGCTGCCCGAGCGGGTCTTGGGGCCGGAGATCGTGCCGCAGCTTGACGATTTGCCGCCGCTCGACTGGCAGTTGCTGGCGCGCTACCTGAAGGCGGCGCGCGCGGTGCGGGCGCAGGTGACGCTGTCGCTCAGCCGTGGTTGTCCGTTTCAGTGCGCCTTTTGCATGGAGCCGGCCAAGGGCACGCCCGGCTGGCGTGCCTATTCGCCGGCGCGGGCGGAATCGGAGCTGCAGCGCCTGCACGCCGCGCTGGATCTGACCGATCGGTCTTTGTTTCTCACGGATCCCCTCTTCGGCCTGCGCAGCAGTTGGCGCCGCGAGATGTTGCAGCGCCTGCAGCGGCTGCACCTGCCCGTCTCGAAAGTATGGGCCTTGACGCGCGCCGATGTCATCCGGCCGGAGGATATTGACGCCTTTCACGCCTGCCATTTTGGCCTGGGTTTCGGCCTGGAATCGGGCGATCCGAACATGCTCGCCATCGTGCACAAGAGCGGCGATGCCCACGAATACCTGGCGAAATTCCGCCAGATCGTGCAAAGGGCAGGGCAGGTCGGCCTGCCTTGGGGCGCCAACCTGATTGCCGGCCATCCGGGCGAGACTGCAGAGACGCTGCGGATTTCCGCGCACAACGTCGCGCAGATCTACCGCGATCCCTTGGCGCGGACCGGTTTTTTATCGATCGATCCCTATCGCTATTATCCTGGTTCCATCATCGACCGCGATCTGCCTCAATTCGAGCGGCGTTTCGGCACCCATGTGCATCGGCCGCGCTGGTGGGATGCCTCGGAGCCGGGGTTTTGCGCTTCGTGGGTCGATCCATCTGCCAGCCTCGATTTCCGCTCGCGCGAGACGCTGACCCATGCATTGTTCTCGCCCTTGGTCGACGAAGTGGCGGCGAATTTCTCCTACCACGGACCTGCGCGCGATGATTTCCTGCGCGCCTTGAAGCACCAGCAGACCTTGTTCGAGGCGCCGACGCGGCTGGCGACGATCGGCGACCACACCATTTGGCAGCGGCTGACGCGCAAGAGCCAACTGGACGCGCGCCAGGATCCCGAGGCGGTGGCGCTGCTGCGTCAAGAGAGACAGAAGGTGTCCGCGCAGCTGACCCAGCGTTTCCAAGGCAGTGATGCGCTGGCAAGGGCGCTGATCGACGTGCCGCGCGAGCAGTTTGTCGATGAAAGCCAGATGCCGTGGAGCGCGGTCGACCGCACCTTGAAGCTGCTGCCCGATGGCAGCGCGACGATTTCGGCGCTGCATGCGTACGTGCACAATTTCAAGCTGCTGGATCTGCAGGCGGGCGATCGTCTGCTGGAATTGGGCAGCGGCAGCGGCTACGGCGCGGCACTGGCGGCGCACATCGTCGGGCCAGAAGGGCAGGTGCGCACGGTGGAAGCCGAGGCGACACTGGTGGCGCGGGCGCGCGAAAACCTGAAGCATCTGGCCAATGCCCAAGTGCTGCAGGCGGGCGATGATTTTGCGCAGTTTCTGGGAGAGGCGCACAAGGTCCTGTTCACGTTTGCGTTGGCCGAGCCTCCGCACGCGCTGCTGGCGTTGCTGCCTCTCGGCGGTGTGCTGGTGGCGCCCATCGGCACGCAGCAGCAGGTGTTGGCGCGTTTCGAGCGCCGGCCGCAAGGGCTGGTGGTGACGCGGCATGGGGCGGTGCGCTATGTCGCGGATCGGCGTGGGCCGGACGGTGGGGCAGCGCGGCACGGGCGCAAGTGAAGGAGGTGATCCCATGGCTGCCGGGCGGTTGGACACAGTAGCGGCGTACGTCGCCAGCCTCGATGAGCCGAAGCGCGCGACCGTCGCAGCCATCCTGGCCGTCATCGCCCGCGACTTCCCCGAAGCGACGGTCAAACTCGCATGGAATGTTCCGCAGGTGCAGATCGGCGGCAAGTACGTGTTCGGTCTGGCCGCCTACAAGCACCACGTGTCGTTGTCGCCCTGGAGCGCGCAGGTCATGCAGGACTTCGCACCGCGGCTGGCGCAGTTCGAGACCCGTCCGGGCATGTTTCACGTCGCGGTGGATTGGCCGGTGGATGACGCGCTGCTCCGCGATCTGGTGGCGGCGCGCCTGGCCGAGCTGGGGATGGCTCGACTGCCGGCACCCAAAGGTCCATGAGCGCCTGCGCGCTCTCGTTCCGCGCAACGCGCCACGCTCTGGTTCGTGCTCCGGTGTCGGCTCGGGTTCTGGGTCTGGTTTCGGATGACTACCGCGCCCTCAGCCCAAAATCCGGCAGCAAGGTCGGCTTGTTCAGCATCAAGAGGCGAATCACCTTCTCCAGCTGAGGCGCCAGCTTGCGCAGTTGGCTGCCGAGCGTCGAGCGCCGGTTGACCAGGCCGCTCCGCCCTTGCAGGTGGCGGGCCGCCTCGGCATTCGCAGCGCGCAGGTCGGCCAGCACCAGCGCCATGTTGGGCAGGTCCGTCTCGGTCGTGTGCGGAATCAGGTTCTTGGGTGCACTGATCACCTTGCCCTTGGCATCCTTCTCGCCTTCGCGGTCGAGTTGCACGCCGCGGTGGCATGCCGCGAGGTTGTCCTCGGTGCTCTGCTTGCCGGCCTCGGACCAGAAATGCGAGCGGCCCGGGGCGCCATAGGGATAGAACACATCGGCGAACCCCTGGGTCGTGCTGATGATCTTCAAGGCAGTGCGTTCGATGGCGGTCGCGTCGGAGCCGGAGGTCTTCTTGCCGACGGCCACGACGTCCACTTCGCTGCAAGTCTGGCGGAAGTCGGCCGCCAGCTTCACGCTCGTCGCGAAGTCGACCGGGCCCTTGAGCACCGTCTCAAGCTTGTGCGTCCTGACGCCGACCAGCATGTTCTCGACGCGGCTCGCCGAATTCTTGGCCATCTGCAGACTGTGATCCGTGCGCTTCTTCGTGGATTCAAGCTTGCTGTCATCTGCCATCACTGGACCTCGCTACTTGAAAGTGAACTCCGCGCCAGGAAGGTTCCGTGCGGTTGTGGCAACTTTGCAATGGAGGTGGAGGTGTGTCAAACAACTGGGTCGGTTGAGGGCGAGGATTGCGCATTCGGGATCGGCTCTGGTTGTTTCTTGCCGTGTCGTGCGACGACGAGTTCCGAATCGAGTGATGACATGGCGAGCGATCAGCTTGAACGCGAGAATGAATTCTCGCGCTACGGTTCAAGAAACCTCTTCGAGGTTGAGGCGGATGGGGTCCGTTGCCGGAGCGGGGTTGCCGGAGGTGGCGAGGAACGGGCTCACGACCGAGGCGAAGCGGGTGGTGGAGGCGCGGTTTCCGGGCGTGAGCGGGACGGTCGGGGCTGGCGACCATTGTCCTCAGGTTGTTGGGGTTGAGGTGTAGGCGGGGCCGCCAGACACCGTCGCTTGACGACCGCAGGAGATTGGACGACAAGTCCGCTGGGCCGAGAGCAGTGCACCGGCGTAGCGGGAGATCTGACGTGAGCGATGATGACCGGTTGTTGGCTTTCCGGGCGGCGCTGCAACGCCTCGACCCCATGCGCCCGCTGGTTGGTCCTGAGCGCGACTTGTATGTTGAGCGACCCGAGGGTCTTTCCACGCGTCTAGGACGGCATCTGCAGATCGACCCGACAGGCGCGCACCTCGTGGTCGGCCCGATCGGCTGCGGAAAAACGACCGAAATGGTCGCCGCCGGCCGAATTGTGACAAAGACTGCCGGGTGTACGGCAAGTTACGTCGACATCTCCAGCCGGCAAGACCTTGAGGCGGCAGATGAACTTTCTGTGCTTGTGGTAGCCGCAGAAAGTGCGGCCAGCGTGCTCCACGCTGCCTACCCGACAGATCCCAAAGTCAAAGACACGAGGGATGCCTTGCTCCGCATGGCGCACGGATACTTCGCGCGATACGGCGAGGGCGACGAGCCCTTCGAAGATAGCCACGAGATGGTCTGGCGGGCCGGCGTCGTGCGTGGACCGGCCTCCTCGTTGCCGCAAAACCTGGCTGACTGTGCTCGCCTCCTGGTCAATCTGCGCAAGGACGTCGCCAGACTCCAGGGCGGACAACTCGTGCTCCTTCTCGATGGCCTCGATCGCATCCACGATCCGGGGCGATTCGACGGCATCGCCGAGCCTGTCGTCAGGATTCTGCGACATGCCCAGATCGGTGTGGTCATCGTTGGACCATGGCGGATGTCCACGGGTATCGACAGAGTTGGCGCCGCTATCTTTGACGAAATCTATGAAGTTGCCCCCGTGCAGGCACGGTCACTAGCGAGCGATTTCAACCTGCAATCGTTGGCGGCGGCCAGGTTGCAGGTAACCTTCTTGATGACGATCCTGGCAAGACGCGATCCCGACAACCTGCTCGCGGCCCGTGCGCGCGCGGCGATCGTTGAGACGTGCGGCGGCGTGCTACGCGACATGCTTCAACTTGCCAAGACGGCGGTGCAAGAGGCCTGGGCGCGCGGTTGCGACGTGGCAGGCCCCGAGGAGGTTGCCATTGCCGCCGACCGCATGGGCCGCAGCCTTGCCATCGGGCTGACCACAGACGAGATCCAACTCCTGGCGCGCGTCGCCGACACCGGCGAATTCGTACCGACCAGCGACACGCAGCGGGCCCTGATTCCTACGACGCGCATCCTCGAATATCGCTTGCCGAGCGGACTGCCGACCTACCGCGTGCACCCGACGCTGCTGCCGCTCCTTGCGGCACTGAAGGGTGGGCAATGACGGACTTGCCCACAACCGACGCCGCCGACCTTGGCATGGCATTCGACCTTGCTGCACAAGCCTGGGTCATCGTCGTCCACGCCCAACCCGCTACCGTGGTCCGCGCCGTACAAGGCGCTATGCAAGCCGCCGACCTCGCAGTGGACCTCGTCGATGCCACGTCCGGCCCCGCATCGTTGCGCGGCGCCCTGCCCGGACCAGCCACACTCGCCGTGGGCCTGGAGGCGTGGGAACCCCACCACTGGCAGCACTTCGACGAACTGCGCGAGCAGATCCGCGAAGCGCGCCCGATCCTGGTGGTTGTGACGACGGAGGCCGGCGCGGCGGCCATGGCGCGCGAAGCGCCGCAGGCTTGGTCCTACTTCAAGGGCGCGGTGCTGCGCTGGGTCGATGATGGCGCGACGCCGGCCCAGGTCGAAGCGGCGCTGGAAGGGCTGCGCTCGCATTGGGGCAAGACGGACGCGGAGGTCGTCGCGCTGGCTGTTGCGGGCGAACTGCCACCGGATGCCGACTTCGCCACCTGGCTGGTGCTGATGGGCCGCGATGACCTGCTGCCCCCGCGGGGCACGCCATGACGCTGGACTGGCGCACGGACATCGCGCAGCAGCGGGACGCCCGGATCGCAGGTTCAAGCCTTGCGACGGCAGAGCCGGCAGAACAACTGCATGCTTGGCTCGTCACGAAGCTGCAGCAGCGCGCACACGGCATCAAGGTCAAGGATGTCGTGACCTACAAGCGTGGCGAGGATCCGCATGTTGCGGTCATCACTTGCGGCGACCACGTCACCTTTCCATATGCGCGCAAGGATGGCGTGCGGTGTTCGTTCAGCATCGTGTTGCGCGACGACGTAGCGAACGAAGGCGCAGAAATCCTCAGCTACTCGTTCAGGGTACATGCGCCCGACGCTGCGCCGTCGACACCGGCCTACTTGCGGTACGACTTCGACCTGACCGCCCAGCACGACCCGGCGCATCACCCGCGCTCGCATCTGCATCCTGGCCACAAGAACCTGCGCGCGCCAGCGCCGGTGCTGACGCCGCGGGAGTTGATTGGTTGGTTCTTGGGGTTGCAGGTTTGGTAGCGCGCTGGACATCCGCTTGCATCGCGGAGGCGCTGCATAGCGCCGGTTTCATCGCTTTCGAAGCGGATCCGTTCCCTCTCTGATGGTTTTGTTCTGCGGACCCTGCGGCTTCGGCGGTGGATTCGGCCGCGTTGCCTGGGGCGGCGGCGGTTTGGGCGTGCCTGAACTGTTCGTCGCGTTCGTCATGATTACACCTCGGTCGCTCAGTCGGCCAGCCGTCGTTGCAAGCCCGCACGGCTCGCGATGGATTGCAGTGTCCCATACCCCGAACGGCGCGGCCAGGGCAAGCAGCACCATGCTGACAAACGTCCAGGTCTTCGCATTGTGAAGTCGGGACAACTTGGACGCGTTGTTCTCAGCATTCCTCTCGGTTGCCTGGGCGAGCCGTTCGTTCAGGAACTCCGCGAAGTCCGCATCTGCATCGCCGCCGTAGGCGGCGGCATAATCTTTGAGACTTCCGTAGTGCGCCCAGAGTTCGGTTGGGGTCGGGATTCGCGAGTACTCGAAGCCATGCAATACACGCATGAGGTAGCAGGCTGAGATGCACAGCGCAAGAAAAGCTGCTGCGGTCAGGGTGGCGAAAGTAAACGATGGCCATGCCATTTCGTAGTGGAAGGCACTCGCAAGCAAATAGACGGCGCCGCCGAGAACGGTTACCACGCCCACAGGCACTGTAAGCGCCGACTCGATAGCCGTCCGCTGTTGTGCCTCTGCATCATACTGTTGCTGAAAGTGGCCGTCCTTCACCGCGCGACTCTCCGATGGTGGGCTACGCCCCGCTAACCCACTTCCCCTCAACCCCACGCGACACCAGCCACCGCCCGCAGCAAGGCCGCAAGCTCCTGCGGCTGCAGCCCAGCGAACCGCGCCACAGCTCGCGCAAAGGCAGCCGCTTCGAAGTTGGCTTGCCCGTGGCGCACACGCACCATCGGATCGGGCTCCACCTACTTCGCGTAAAACCCAACCGTCCGCTTCAACCGATCCGCGTACTGGTAGATGTCGTGCAGGTCGTTGATGGCGATCTTCTCTTCTTCCTTCTGTTCGTCGATCAACGCAAACAGCTTCTTCGACTCACTGAACCGGAACCGGCAGAGCGGCTTGCGGTTGTTGTCGTCCAGCAGCACGCCGCAGTAGCTCGCCGTATCTCGCATCGAAACCCGGCGCGGATCGACAGCCTCCCGCAGGATCGCCTTGACGATGTGATACGCCTCGATCTCTTCCTCGGTCGTGATGACGCCGGACGCTGCGGCGGCCCGATCCGGCACAACTTCAACTTGTGCGGCGGCAACCGGCACGGGTGTGATTGCACCGGCTTGCGCGGACGCCGCCGTATCGCCAAGAGCCTGTCGCAACCGGTCGTTGATCGCATCGGTGATGAACTGCCCGATGGCCCCGCGCGTCACAGCGGTGAACTGCTCCATGACCCGCTTGGTCTTCGTGCCGCTGTGCACCTGGCTGACGAAGAAGCGCACGAAGTCCTCGCTCGGCGCAGCGAACTGGTCGGCGAGCACGCGCTTGATCTCGCGCGTGTAGCGCAGTTCGGTCGCGACGTTGCTGAGCTCCTCCGCATTGAACGCGCTCTTGGTGAAGCGCTTGACCTGTTCAACCGCCGCCTCTTTGACGTCGAGCAGGTTCAGTTCGAGGAACGGCTTGGTGTCCATCTTGTTGGGCTCATCCAAGTCGGTGAAAAACCGGTAGACGATGCCGTTGGTCAGGATGCCGACGCGGGCCGCGGTGACGTGGAAGTAGCGCAAGAGCTGGCCAAAGTGCTCCGAGTCCAGGTTGGCCGTCGCCGTCTTGCACTCGAACAGCATGATGGCCTTGCCATCCTTGAGCACGGCGTAGTCGACCTTCTCGCCCTTCTTGAGGCCGACATCCGCAGTAAACTCAGGCACGACTTCGGTCGGATCGAACACGTTGTATCCCAGCGCGTTGATGAACGGCAGGACCATCGCGTGCTTGGTCGCTTCCTCGGTCTTGGTGTGCTCAAGCTGTTTCGGGATGCGACTGCCGATTTGCCGGACGCTGTCGATGAAGTCCATGGCTGCTCCTGTCTGCGAAGGTTGCGGCGCGTAGGGCTGCGTAGCTGCTAGCGTCGGCGGAATATTCACCGTTGCAATGTGGCGTGTCAATCGCTGGAGGAACCGGTGGTTGAGTCGCTTTGGTGCGGGCGCGCAGCGGCGCCGCGCGGCACATTCAGGGCCGAGTGCGAGTTCGCCATCTCGCCGCCGCCGGCAAGGGACCAGCGCGCGAGGAAGGCGTCGAGGGAAGTCGTTGGCATGTCGGGAGTCCCAGCGGCGGAAGGCCGGGGCGAGAATCCGCGGCGGGGCGGTGGTTGTCAAGGCGGGCGCCGCGGTTGTGCGCGCGCCGGGATCTCTGCAGTAGCGCGCCTGGCGGCGCGCGGCTCCTCGACAAGCTCGGAGTGACAGTGTTGCCGAAGTCTCCAGTCACCCAAATCTCGAAGAGATTTCTTGAACCGTAGCGCGGCAATTCATTGCCGCGCTGTGCGAATCGGGCATGACCACTCCAGCGCCAGACCGCCCCACTCCAGCTTCAAGCCACACCACTCCAATCCGTGAGCGCCCCAATCCGGCTCCGCGGCCGTGCACTCCAGCTCCAGGCCACACCACTCCAATCCGTGAGCGCCCCACTCCAGCTTTTCCGCGACCCACTCTTGCTTGGACCTGCACCACTCCCGCTCAAAGTCGGCGCAGCGCCGTTCCGGCTCGGGCTCGGGCTCCGGTCCCCACCATCGCTACGCCCCGACCCGCCCCAAGACCCGCACCACGCCGTTGGCCACCAACCGCATCACCCGCTCCATCGTCGTCCTCTCGCGCCTCGGCGCCTTGTCGACCCGCGGCGCCGGCATCGGCAAGTCCAGCGTCACAACTCCATGCTCGCGAGTGGGCAGCAATTGCACGCCGATTTCGTCCAGCAGGTTCAGCATCGGCGCGTTGTCGGCCAGCACATCGACGTGAAAGCGCTCGACGCCACGCACGCGCGCCGCTTCGACCAGGCGCCGCAGCAAAAGGCGCCCCAAACCCTGCCCTTGCCAGGCATCGAGCACGGTCACAGCCGGCTCGGCCACGCCCGGCTGACCGGGCAACTCGACGCAGCGCGCCAGCCCCACGCCGTGCGGGTGCTTGCGCCCCACCACCGCGACAACCGAGAAATGGTGCACTTGATCGACATCGACGAAGTAGCGCACCTCGGCTGGCGTCAATTGGTCTTTCCGCTCGAAAAAGCGCTGGTACCGCGCATGCGGCGACAGCTCGGCAAAGGCGCGCAGGTACATGTCGCGGTCGCCAGGCACCAAGAGACGCAGCGTCGCACGCCGGCCATTGCGCAAGCGAACGCGCTCTTGCCAGGCGGTATCGTAGAGGCCAGCAGGCGGAGCATGCATCGCGGGCATCCGGCGCCGCCTCAGAGCGGGCAGCAGCCAGTGTGGTCGGGAGCGGGGCGGGCGTCCACAGGTGCGCTGTTGCATCGGCACGACAAGACGCAGCATCAGGTCTATGCTGCGCCGCTCTGCCTGACGCACAACCGGGCTGCGGCATACGCCATTGCACGCTCGGCAGGTTTGCCAGCCAGGGGACGCGAAGATGGCCGCAAGCACCGCCCACAGCCGAAAGACCCGCATCGTGCGCGGGCTCGTGTGGCTGATTGTGCTGTCCGGCCTGGGCGCTGGCGGTGTTGCGGCCTGGCGCTACCGCGACGCGCACAAGCCGGCGCCCTATCGCTTTGACACCAGCGTCGTCGACCGCGGCCGCATCGAGGCGCGCGTCACCGCGACCGGCATCGTGTCGGCGCTGGTGACGGTGCAGATCGGCGCGCAGGTGTCGGGCCGGATTCAAGACTTGAAAGTCGATTTCAACTCGGAGGTGCACAAGGGCGACGTGCTGGCGCGCATCGATCCGCAGTTGTTCGAGGCCGCGGTGGCCCAAGCCAAGGCCAACCTGATGGCGGCGCGCGGCGAGTTGACCAAGGCCAAGGCGCAGGCAGCCGATGCGGCCCTGCAGGCGCGGCGGGCGCAGCAACTGGCCGACAAGAACTTCATCGCGCGGGCGGACTACGACACGGCGCGCGCCAACGCCAAGGTGACCGAGGCGGCGATCGAGTCGGCGCGCGGCCGGCTGGCGCAGACCGAGGCTGCGCTGCATCAGGCCCAAGTGAACCTGCAGTACACGACGATCACGTCGCCCATCGATGGCACGGTCATCTCGCGCAGTGTCGATGTCGGCCAGACCGTGGCGGCCTCGCTGCAAGCGCCGCAGTTGTTCCTGATTGCCGAAGATCTGCGGCGCATGCAGGTCGACACGAGCGTAGCCGAGGCCGACATCGGCAAGCTGACGCCGGGCATGGAGGCCACCTTCACCGTCGATGCCTGGCCGGGCGAAGTGTTCGAGGGCAAGGTGAGGCAGATCCGCAACGCGCCGCAGACGGTGCAGAATGTCGTGACCTATGACGCGGTGCTCGATGTGCGCAATCCCAAGCTGCAGTTGAAGCCGGGCATGACGGCCAATGTCACGTACGTGCACGCGAAAAGGGACGATGTGCTGCGCGTGGCGAATGCGGCACTGCGCTTTCGGCCGCCGACCGACATGGCCAGCGCACTGCCAGGCACGGCGACCACAACCGATGCGGCGAACAAGCCGGGCAAGGCGGCGCGCGGCGCGGGCGGTGCCTGGCGCGGACCCAAAGCCGGCGGCGAGGGACCCACGCACAAGCGTACGGTGTGGGTGCTGCACGCAGGCAAGCCGGTGCCGGTCAAAATTCGCACGGGCATTTCGGATGGTACGGTCACCGAGGTCACAGAGGGCGACTTGAAGGCCGGCGATGCCGCCATCACCGACATGAGCGAGACCGAACCCAAAACGCCCGCGGCCAGCGGCGCCATGGGCGGCGCCCCGGGCGGCGGCGGTCGCGGCATGCGCGGACCCTTCTGAAAGGGGAGACCATGACGGCGCCCCTTGTGCAAGTGCAGGATCTCCGCAAGACCTACCACATGGGCGACATGGAGGTAGAGGCGCTGCGCGGCGTGTCGCTCCGCATCGAGGAGGGCGATTTCGTCGCCATCATGGGCTCTTCGGGTTCGGGCAAGTCGACTTTGATGAACATCTTGGGCTGCCTCGATCGGCCGACGTCAGGGCGTTATCTGCTGGCAGGTGAGGATGTCTCGACGCTGAGCCGTGCCGAGCTGGCCGTCGTCCGCAACCGTCTCATCGGGTTCGTGTTCCAGAGCTTCAACCTGCTGACCCGCACCAGCGCCCAAGAAAACGTCGAACTGCCGCTGCTCTATGCCAACGTGCCCGCCCGGGAACGCGCGGCTCGTGCCTGCGCGGCCCTGCAGCGCGTGGGTCTGGGCCAGCGCATGGACCACCATCCGGCGCAGCTCTCAGGCGGCCAACAGCAGCGCGTGGCCATCGCGCGGGCGTTGGTGACCCGGCCGCGCCTCATCCTGGCCGACGAACCGACCGGAAACCTCGATTCACGCACGACCATCGAGATCATTGCCTTGTTGCAGGAGCTGGTGCAGGGTGGCATCACCGTCGCGATGGTCACGCATGAACCGGAAGTCGCAGAGTTTGCTTCGCGCGTCATCATGGTGCGCGATGGCCTCGTGCAATCGGATGCGCGCCAGACACCGCGCCCTGCCCTCCTGCCCCAAACGGAGGCGACGCCGTGAGCCTCTTGCAGACCTTGCGCATCGCCGTCCGCGCGCTCTGGCGCAACAAGATGCGCTCGATGCTGACGATGCTCGGCGTCGTCATCGGCGTCGGCGCGGTCATCGCCATGGTCGCCATCGGCGAGGGCGCCAAAGCGCGCGTCGAGGCGGCGTTCTCGTCGATGGGCTCCAACCTGCTCATCATCCTGCCCGGCACGACGACTGCCGGCGGCGCGCGCGGCGGCTTCGGCAGCCAACCGACCTTGACGTGGGCAGACCTGCGCGCCATCCGCACCGAGGCCGCCGCCGTGCGGCGCGCCGCCGCGGCGCTGCGCACCAACGCGCAAGTGCTCAGCGACGAACAGAATTGGACCACGTCGGTCACCGGCACCTCGCCCGACTACTTCGAGATCCGCGCCTGGCCAGTGGCGCGCGGCGTGCAGTTCACCGACACCGACGTCGAAGGCGGCACCAAGGTCGTTTCGCTCGGGCAGACCGTCGTCGACAAACTCTTTGGCGCCAATGCCGATCCGATCGGCCAGATCGTGCGCATCAAGGGCGTGCCGTTCGTGGTCGTCAGCGTCCTGGCCAAGAAAGGCCAATCGCCCACCGGCCAGGACTACGACGACACGGTGTTCGTGCCGCAGACGACCTTCATGGCCAAGATCCAAGGCGGCATGGCCAAGTACCTGGCCGGCACCATCTTTGTCGGTGCGCTGTCGGCGGACGACACTGCGCGCGCGCAGCGCCAGATCACCAGCCTCTTGCGCGATCGCCACCGCATCCAGCAAGGCGCGGACGACGATTTCTCGGTGCGCAACCTGACGGAGATGGCCAGCGCGCAACAGGAAGGCACGAAAACCTTGACGACTTTGCTCGCCAGCATCGCGGCGGTATCCTTGCTGGTGGGCGGCATCGGCATCATGAACATCATGCTGGTCAGCGTCACGGAGCGGACGCGCGAGATCGGCCTGCGCATGGCCGTCGGTGCGCGACCTCGAGACATTCTCGCTCAATTCCTGGTGGAGGCGCTGACGCTGTCTGTTGCGGGCGGCATCATCGGCGTGGCCTTGGGCCTCTGGGCGGCGGCGCGGCTGGCGGCGCAGTTCGGCTGGCCCACGCTGGTGCAGCCCGACATCATCGGCATCGCGGTCGGCTTTTCGGCTTTGGTGGGCGTGTGTTTTGGCGCCTATCCGGCGCGCAAGGCATCGCAGCTCGACCCGATCGAAGCGCTGAGGTACGAATGAGGCGCGCCATCTGCCTGGGCCTGCTGCTTTTTTGCGCACGGACAGCGCTCGCAGAGGCGCAGCCTATCCTGACGCTCGATGCGGCCCTGGAAGCCGCGCGCAAGCACCATCCGGATCTGCAGCAGGCCCGGGCAGGTACCGAGGCAGGCAAGGCGCGCGCCGACATGAGCCGCGCCCCGCTGTTGCCGCAAGTCTCTGGCAATGCGAGCTACAAGCGATCGACGGCCAACTTTGCTCCCAGCCCGGGTTCCTCGCCCAAGGGCTTGGGCGCCGCGACCTCCAGTTTCGACATGGTCAACTACTACGCGCTCGGCGCGTCCGCCAGTCAGCTGCTCTACGACTTCGGCCAGACTTCCGGACGTTGGGAAGCGGCCAAGGCCTCGGCGCTGGCAGCCGGTGACTCCGAGCGGGGTGCACTGGTCCGCGTGATGGCGGGCGTGCGCACAGCCTACTGCACCGTGCAGGCCCAGAAGGCGCTGCTGCAGGTGGCGCAGGACACGTTGCACAACCGCGAGAAACACCTGGAGCAAGTTCAGGCTTTTGTCGAAGTCGGCCGCCGACCGGCCATCGATCTGGCGCAGGCCCGGTCGGATCGCGCGACCGCAGAAGTGCAGCGCATCAGCGCAGAAGCGAACTACGAAACGGCCAAGGCCCTGCTGCTGGGGGCGATGGGCACGCCGGGCGACACCGATTTCGAGCCGGCGCCGGCCAGCCTGGAGGCCCTGCCGAGCGAGGATCTGAAGCAACAAGCGCTGCTGGAGCAAGCACTTGCGACACGGCCGGAGACGGCGGGGCTGCAACACCAGTTGCAGGCCCAGGATCGCAGCATCGCCGCGCTGCGCGGCACCTATGCGCCGAGCGTGCTGCTGTCGACCGGCCTGAGCGATGCTGGCCAGCAACTGTCGAACATGGCGTGGAATTGGCAGGCGACGCTGGGCCTGTCCTGGCCGGTGTTCCAAGGTGGTTTGTCGGATGCGCAACTCCGCGAAGCGCGTGCGAACCGTGCGGCGATCGAGGCGCAAATGGCCGGCCTGCGCGTGCGGGTGCGCATGGAGGTCGAGCAGGCGCGGCTGGCTGTCCGCGCATCGCGCGCCGGGCTGACTGCCGCGCAAGAAGCGCTGGACAATGCCAAAGTTCGGCTGGATCTGGCAGAGGGCCGCTACAAGGCAGGCGCTGGCAGCATCATCGAGCTGGCCGACGCCCAACTGGCGGCGACGACGGCAGCGGCGCAGCGCGTGCAGGCGGACTTCAAGCTGGCAACGGCGCGCGCACAGTTGATGCAGGCGTTGGGGCAGCCGTAGGAGCGCCGTCAAGATACTTTGTTGTCTACTGATACGCCATCCCTGCTTGAGGCGACCTGCGCACCGCGGTGCAAGAGGAGGCTGGCACCGGTTCGGATTTGCCCATGACTCAGGCGCGGTCGAAAAACAAGTCGATCGACTTGATCGACGGCCGTCGCCGCGAATCCGCATCGGTGAGCTTGGCGACCAGACAAGAAGCAAACGGAGTTCGTCGCAGTCATTCTGCGACAGCTCCTTACGGCTTGGGTTTCTTGACTTTGGGTTTGGGCAGCGGCAGTTCCTTTGCCGTGGCGCGCACAATATCGCACAACCATTCCGCATCTTCCCACTGGTCCGAATCCGGAAGCGTTTCTCGTTGCCGTCGCCGACGTCGCCAAGGCGCGCGGCATGACGCAGCTCGCCCACGACACCGGCCTGGGACGCGAGAGCCTGTACAAGGCTCTGGCCCCCGGCGCAAAGCCGCGGTATGACACCGTTCTCAAGCTGTTGCATGGACTGGGGATGAAGCTGACCGTGACGCCGCTGCACGGCTGACCCCTTGTTCGATGCCGTGGCTTTCTTGAGCGACCGTGCACAAGCACGCAATCGCGCAAGAGATCGCCAGCCGAAGGGCGAAACACGGTAGGCATCCGGAGCGGGTAGGCTACGCAACGCCCCTTCGCGACGGATCGAAAGCCTGCCCGGCGCCGCCAACCTCGAACGCTCAGGCCAGCCTTGCAGTGCTACCAAAATGGTAGTACCCTCTTGGCATGATTCAGCGCCCCTCGCACAACCTTCGCGACTTCCAAGCCGCGATGGCCGTGGCGTTGCGCTGGACGCGAACGGCGCAGTTCGGTGCTGCGGAACTCGGCCTGGATCGGACCGACGTGCAAGGCGTGCTGGCGTCCATGACTCATGAAATGTTCTACAAAACCATGGCGTCGGAGAAGCGCATCGGCCAGATGCAGGACGTCTACCACGTGCCCAGCCGCGCCGGCCCGCTCTACGTCAAATTCACGGACGAAGGCATCAGCGACTTCAAGTTGCTGTCCTTCAAGCAGAAATGAGGATGTCATGGTTGAATCGAACAAAACACCGACCTGCGACGAATGCGGCGCCCCGATGATCCGCGCCGTGCGCCCAAGCACCTGGATCTACAAACGTCGCGCCATCACGTACGATCAGCCGGGCTGGTGGTGCCCGAACGATCCTGCGCACGACGCCGTCCTCGACCAAGCGGACAGCGATGCGACAACACCAATTCTCTTGGAACATCGAGCGGTTGTCGAAGGCGGACTGCCGCCACGCGAAGTGCGCCGCATTCGCCAGCGCCTGGGTTTGTCACAGCGCGAAGCTGGACGCGTCGTCGGCGGTGGCCCGCTCGCGTTTCACAAGTACGAGAAGGGCGAGGTCGCGACAACGCAGGCGATGGGCAACTTCTTGCTTTTGCTGGACCGTCACCCGGAACTCGTCGCCGAGTTGAGGCAGAACCGGTCGCGACGCGCCGCCTGAAGGCGCGAACCCTCGTCTGGCCGCCAACGCCTCCACGGCGGAGCCAGGATACGCGCCTCTCAGTGCCGCAGGTTGCCGGGGCGGCTACGGAACGCGCTGCGCCAGCGCCCGCAGCACCCGCACATCCTCTTGATCCTTGGGCCGCACGCTGTGCTGCTTGGTCGCAATCAAGGCCGCCAAATCGAGATGAGGCACCGCCAGGTCGTCGCCGCGCCACCAGACCACGTGCGGCTGCGCTTCGCGCCAGATCAGGCCTGACATTTCGGTGAACACATCCAATGGAAACTCCTCGACAATCCGAACGGCGCCAGGCTCGATTGCGAAATCGGCGGCGCTCAATTCGCGCGCGTAGCCCTCGCCCCACTGGCGCAGCACGGCCAGCAAACGTTCGACATTGTCAGGCGCAGTATCGATCAAGATGTCGATATCTTCCGTGGCGCGCACGTGACCGTGCAAGACGCACGCGATGCCGCCGGCGACCGCGAAACGCACGTCAGCGGCGACGAGGGCGGCCAACAGTCTTGCGAAGGAAGTCATCATCCGGCACGGTTCCCGCAGGTTGCAGAAGACGGACAAACGCGTTCAACTCTTCCAGGCGTTCCAACACGTTGCGCTGCCGATGCGGGCGGCCGACGGTCTTGCGCGTGTGCGATTCGGGCGGCAGCGGCGGCATGGACTCTAACGGGCCGGCGTCCAGGCTGGCAGACGGCAACGTAGCGCGGTCGAAGGCGGGCGGCAAGGCGCGGGCGCACCTACGGGCGCCAATGAATCTTCCTCATGGCTGGACCCCAGCGGCGGGCGACTCCAGCCGCGTCAATGCCAACATCGCATAATCGCCATCTTTTCGCCCAATCACTTCTTGCACGGCAAAGCCTGCGCTTTCGGCCAGGAAAGCCAGGTCGTCCGGCGCATACAGACAATGTTCGCGAAAATGCTGCAAGAGGCCAGCGTCGATCGACCGGCCTTCGACGTAGCGCCGCAGCGGTTGGCGCACCCAGTCGTAGACCAGCAGCGGCGCGCCTGGTTTCAGAACCCGCGCGGCTTCCAGCAGAAACTTCATGGGATTCGGCATTTCGTGCAACACCATGACGGCCGCCGCCGCATCGCACGAGGCCTGCGCCAGCGGCAGTGGCAACGCGAGATCCGCCGCGACGACCTCGACAGCCGAATCCGCAGCCACCTCGTGCAGCGCGTCGAGCATCGCGGGCTGGATTTCGACGCCGATCAGCCGCGCGTCGGCGTGCCGGTCGCGCAGAGCGCGCAGCAACATACCAGGACCACATCCGAAATCGACGATGCATCCCTGTTCTGGCACCCGCGGCGCGACGTACGTCTGCCACACGCCCCACCAGATCGGGCCGAAACGCGCTGCCGCGGATGTCTGCATGAGACGGCGAAACTCCGCGAAATCGCCGTGGTGTTCGTGAAGGTGGGCCAGCGTCGGCGTGTCGTTCGTCATCCTTTGTCTCCACGTGTGTGCAATCAGCTACTTCTGCTGCGCCGCCAGCGCCAATTTCGTCGCCGTGTCCGCGCTGACAAGCTGAACATGCGGCGGCAACAATTTCGCTATCGCCAGAAACGAATTTTCCAGCGACAAACCGCCATCGCTGGTCATGTACACCCAAGTGACTGTGCCCCTCGCATCATCTCCCAGTTCTTTTGCCAAGTTTTCTGGACTCAAGTAGAACATCTTGTCGCTGTCGTTGACCCCGCGCCATTCGCGCGGCCGAAACAGCGCCAACTTGCCGCCATCTTTGCCGGTCAATACCTCGTAGAACCGATCTTGGGGCCACCAATCGAACATGGCGTTCATGTACGGCACGTTGACGGGAAAGATGCCACGAATGGGCCCAGCTGCGCTCGCGTACTTGGGCAGGAAATGGCCTTCGGCGTCGTGCCACGTGCCATTCCAGTCCCAATGCACCGCGCCCGCGACACCCAAGATGCGCGCGTCGTCCTCGGTCGCCGTGACAAAACGGTCCTGATCCTGCTCTGCTAGCGACGATGGATAGGCGTACAAGTGCCCGCTCGGCGGCAGCGTGAAATAGTCCTTGCCCGTCTTGTGGCTCTGGTCGTAATACCAGCGCAGCACGTCCGGCGCGAGACGGCTCAGATGTGGCGAAATCGTCCAGGTCAGGGGCGGACAGGCATCGCCGGCTTGCTTGCATGTAGAAATCCGCTGTGCAAACCAATCTTTGCGCGTTGTCATCAGATACTGCACATTGTCGCCATCGCCCACCACGAACGCGACATAGGTCTTCTGCGCGTCATAAGTGATCGGCTCCAATGGATTTTGTGTCACTTCTCCGGCCTTGACGATCGGCCCCGCCCGGGAGGCAAAGAACGACAGGTTGTTCACTTCCGACGCGATGGCGCCCATGTTGCGCGAATCGAGGCAAAGCGTCTGCGCTTCGTACAGAAATCCGCCTACATTCCAGGAGCTATTGTAGCCGTACACGCCCAACGGCGTCGGCCAATGACCGGCATTGACGATGTGGCTGAGCAGGGCCTTGTCGGGCTCCTCGTCGATGCAACCGTTGACCAGGAAGACCACGAACAGCTTGTGCGAAAACACGAAATCCACCAACCACGGCCGCATGTCTTTGCTCAGCGGCGGATGCATCAAATCGCTCGATTTCGCATCGTAGCCCGGATTGAGCATCGCCAAACCCGTCGTTTGCTTGCCGAAGTGATCGAAGACGTACTGGGTCGCGGCAACCGGCGTGGCCTTGTCCTTGAACTGCGCCACCGCATCGAATGCCGTTGTCTTGCAAGCAAATGTCATGGCATTGTCGAGCGGCACCGCTCCGAGCGCCGCGGCGACTGTCAGGATGTTCGGCAAGAGCGCGTGTTGATTCGCGTAGTCGTAACGGACACACGACGGAAACGTGGCCACGCACGCCTTGACGAAATCCGCTGCGTTGACGGTCACATCCGGCTTGAGCTGGACTTCATCCAGCCACTGCGCATCGTGCGCTTCGAATTGGGCATAGGCCGATCCGCCGATCTTGGCATTGTGCAGACCGACACAAGCTTGCACGGCCAGTTGCAGCGGCGCGGGCGTCTGCGCGTCGACTTGCACGACGGTGAGCCCGACGGCCTTGGCATGCGGCTTGACTTCGGGCGCGCACGCGCAAAGCAGGAGCATTCCGAGCGAAACGACGTGCGGCGTCAGCCGCATGCCAAGGGTCTTTCGTCGCGTCATGGATGTCCTCGCAGCATGGTGGCGCCAAGTGCCGACCGGCAGGCCGCGGCGCCTGGAGAGCCTGCCCGCGCCACGGCGGGGCGTCAACGGGCAACTGAAGCGGATCTTGGCTGCTGGTTCGAAACAACAGGCTCGGAGGTCGTGAATCCAGTAGATTCACAACCTCTGAGCGGAAAGTCCTGTCAAAACGAGAGGTTTAGTTTATACACGTGTATACTCTGACCGACGAGCCCGGGCACTGTGCGGCGGTGTGCGGTGACGGTGTGTGCGAACCGCTCGGACGCCACCCCTTTCGGCCCAAGGACTGCGGTGGACGCAATGCGGCGCTTGGGCGTACGGTCGCCGCCGAGCTCATCCTGACACCAAAGAACGAGCGGATGCCCTGGCTTGCGGGGTTTCCATGCAAGACTGCAGAAACGCCGGAATCGACTTCGGATCCCCTACCAGTGCGTACTGCCAATCGCCAAAGCCACCATGCGCGGACACCGCCCTGCACCACCGCTCGGCGCCTGCTCGCTTGTTCTCCTGTTCCGGATCGAATCCCTTGGTTTCAATCAAAACGTATCGTTCCGGCTGTCCCACCAGTCGAACCAGGAAATCAGGCTCGTAGTCCCGCGGTCCATCCTTTGCCATATAGCGAATGGCCAAGCCAAGCTTCGCATTCTTGGCAAACGCCTGCACAAAGGGACTCGTGTCGAGGTAGTAGGCTGCAGTCTGTTCCCATTTCATTGTGTCGGCGACGACAACGTTGATGTGGCTGTGCAGGACCGCGCTCACATCCCTGCTGGTCCAGAAGTCGACATCCTTGGTCGATCCACGGGTGCGCGAGGTCTCCAGCAACGGCAACTCGGGGGCGTCACCCGCAGCTTCATCTCCATGCAACGCATCGAACAAGCGGCGTGTCAGACGCTCATGGTACGGATTGACGAACGCGTCGATGCGATCCGACGAAGCGTCGAGCACGTGAACCTTGTCCTGGACATAGCGCTGGACGATTCGCAGCACTTGACCAAACAGGGCATTTGCAGGAACTGCGCAGCTCGGCGATGCGAGATAGAGGCGCGTCAAGTGGGTAGCGAGATCAAACTCCAGTTCTTGCAGGCGCCGGCCCTTGCGGAATGCGTCGAGGGTCAGGCGCTCGACGCGACCCGGAGCTGTGAGCGACATGGTGCCCGTTTCTGTCGCGTGCGCGCCGATGACCTCTGTTTCGTTTGGAATTTCTGTTCCGTCGATCGTCATTGGCGCAATCGCGTCCCAATCCACGGTGACGCGGTGCCGGACGGTTTGGATGTAGCCCTCGACACGAGGGAATTGAATCTCCAAATCCTGACGTTCCGGCAGGGCGTGAACACGCTTGCGCACAGTGGCAGGCGGCGGCGGCCCACCGGGATTGGCCTTGAACGGCACGATTTGAAACGGAACACCGAAGACCTTGGCCACTTCTTCCGGCAGTCGGCCATCTGGACCAGGCTCATAGCTGGTGCGACGCAGGCCGCGTCCGACCACCTGCTCGCACAATAGTTGAGAGTCAAACGGGCGCAGACCGATGATGTGCGTGACCGTGTTGCAGTCCCAACCTTCGGTCAACATGCCGACGCTGACGATGCAGCGGACATCTCGGCCGGGCGGGTGATTCTCCCGCTTGAGCTTCTCTGCCAATTCGGCAAAACCCTCTGGCAGAATCGGGCTGCCCAGTGCGTCTCGAGGCCAATCCCGTTTGCCGACAGTATCAAGCGTAAATCGCATCCATCGGTTCTCGTCACCTTTTGCCTCGCCTGACTCACTGTCCTCCGATGCGCGCGAATGAACGACGATGGTGTTGGTCCGATCCGACGTGTTGCGAAACGCGTCCAGTTTGGACGGCGGTATGCCGACGGGCGTGACCCCCTCGCCCAGCCATCGGTAGAAGACGTTCGCAAGTCGCGTGTCCTTGCACACGAGAATGAAAACCGGCGGCCGCAGGTCCTCGCCGCTCTCCGCCCAGTCGCGCAGCTTTTCCTCCCATGACATGCTCAACATCACCAGCGGATGATGCGCCCATTTCAAGATCGCCTCGGGCTTGGGTGCCTCTCGCTTGCCGCCACGCTCCTGCGCAGTCAGGCGTCCCGGTTCGAGAATCCATTTCCAGATATTGAAGTAGCCAGGAATCGATGCGCCCGTTGGGTCTCGAACTGCGAGCTGGGGAATCTTGACGAGGCCCGACTCGATCGCGTCGACAAGGCCGAAATCACTGACCACCCAGGGGAACGGCCGGTTGGCTTCCTGCCCGACGCGGTTCAAGAAATACGGCGTCGCCGACAGGTCGATGCACTGGTTGATCCCGCGCACTTTCTGAATGCGATCCAGACCGTCAATCCAGACTGTTGCCTCCGTCTTGTCGGACAGCCATTCATCGCGTTCCGACTCGTCCATTTCCTCCCAGTCTGCTGGACGTTCCACCTTGACTCTGTAGGCGTGGTGGGCTTCGTCATTGAAAACGAGAATGTTGCCCTTTTGGCCGGCGCTTCGCAGAATGCGATTCACGACGCGGCGGTCGCTTTCCACGTACCGCCAGCCACGAATTTTCAGTGACGTGTCTATGTTCGGGTCCCCCTCGACCACTTCCACGGTCCCTGCCGCGATCTGATTGAGCAGTGTTTCGCGGGTGAGCCAGCGTGTGCCGCGCTTGGTGTCATTCTTGTCCCCAACGCGGATGGTTTCCGTCGTGGTCTGCCGCACGCCAGCACGTACGACCTTGCCGCCATCACCGGCAGTCTGCGGCGTGCGCGGCGCGAGAACGTGCCAGTTGGTCACGATGACCGTCCCGCGCGCCAGCAAGGGCATCATGTGCGCGGGCACGAGATCACGAGTCCGGTACAGGCTCGCTTCGCCCAATTTCGGGTTCAATTCGCGCAAGCGATCGCGGATCGTCACGTTTGGGCACACTGCGAGGACTACATCGGAGAAGCGCTTGTCTTGCCGCGACTGGACCTTGTTGAGAATGCTCCACGCAGCGAGCATACCCATGACCGTCGTCTTGCCGGCGCCGGTCGCCATCTTGCACGCGAGACGCAAGAAGCCGGCGTATCCAGCTCTCTTTTCGTCGTCACTTGGTTCGTCGCGCGGAATCTGGATGCCTTGCGTGTGGCGGTGATTGGCTTCGGTCAGAAAGATGACCGTCAGCGCTGCCTCGTGTTGCGCAAAAAATAGACGGTGTTGCCGATCCGGATCAGTCCAATGCTCGATCAGCGCGCAGGTTGTCGCCGTCGCTTCCCGTCGCCAGTCGCCGGACTCCAGCCAGTCCTTCAGCGACTTGCGAATGTTGTTGACCTGCTTGAGTTCAATGTACCAGCCACCGCGTTCGGTCTGGTCGCGACCAGGTGCAATGTAGTAGTACATCGCCGGGCGGCGCCCCTCACGCTTGTCCGGCGGCTCGTTGTGGGTGATCCACCAGTGTGCCTTCGGCTCATCGTAGGGCGCGTTCAGGATCGGCTCTGCAACTTCAAACTGGCTCATAGACCGAACGCCTCCGCGATGAAGTCGAGCTTTTCG
>Ga0172369_10001757_pt1 | contig 30943 bp, 19 predicted proteins | sample LakKiv25m_FD_114539 | JGI IMG/M metagenome (GOLD analysis project Ga0172369, IMG submission 114539) | Freshwater microbial communities from Kabuno Bay, South-Kivu, Congo - kab_022012_11.25m | ecosystem: Environmental > Aquatic > Freshwater > Lake | place: Democratic Republic of the Congo... | reverse complement strand
TTGGTCATTGTTTTGGCTTCCTTTTAAGGTCACGGCAGTAAATCCGTTGCCGAATTCTATGCCTTTTACAGCTCCAATAGACATAAGTGCTTTTGAAAGTTCGGCGTCGAGTTTGTCAAAAACCGGTTCTCCAAGGCCTTTTGGAGGATTTTTTATAATAATTTCTATAATTGCTCCGACTGAGTCTCCATTTTTTCTTGTTTCTTCTACTAGTTCCATCATTTTTGGAAATGCTGATTTATCCGCTGTGCGTAGTGGATTTTCTTCTATAAAATTTTTGTCGAAATCTTTAGTTCTAATGTTTCCTATTTGAAGTGTATGTCCGAAAATTTCTGTATTGTTTTCTTTTTTCAAAATTGCTTTTGCGATTGTACCAGCCATAACTCTGGAAACAGTTTCTCTTCCTGAAGCTCTTCCTCCGCCTGTTTCGTTTGCGATTGTGTTGTTTTCGCTATTTCCATATTTGATAAAATATGCGACGTCTGCGTGTCCAGGCCTGAATGCATTTGTTACGGTTTTGTAGTCTTGAGGTCGCGTGTTTTCGTTTTTTACTATCAATTCTATGGGTTCTCCGTTTGTTTTGTCATTACTAATTCCGGATTTTATCAAAACTTCGTCTTTTTCGACCCTTGTCGTCGAGATCTTAGGATTATTCGGTTTTCTACGGTTTACTTCTTCTTGGATGTTTTTTTGACTTATACTGAGGTCTTTCGGGCATCCTTCAATACGCACTCCCATTTCTGGACCATGTGATGTTCCCCACGTTGTTACGACAAAAATTTTTCCGTAGGTATTTCCGGAAATTTTTTTATCTTTTTCCATTGTCAATATGAATGAAAATTTATGCTTCTGCTGTTTCTTCAGTTGTATCTTCTCCGGCTGCTTCTGCTTTAGCTTTAGCTACTTTTTTAACTTTTTTTGATGCAGTTTCTTGAGCTTTTTTCATCTTAGCTACGAATTTATCTACACGTCCTGAAGTATCGATAAGTTTTTGTTTACCTGTGTAGAATGGGTGGCAATTTGAACAGATTTCAGTTTCGAATTGGTCTTTGTCCATTGTTGAGCCAGCGATGAACTCTCCGCCGCAAGCGCATTTAAATGTAATTGTTTTGTATTGTGGGTGTATTTCAGCTTTCATGGTAAATTGTGTGAATGATTATCTTTTCGTTTTTTTTGTGCCGGTAATATACTTTAAAATAATTATCAATGCAAGTAAAATTGATAAAATTGTGAGTAAAATTTGTTTATAAACGGTAATTCTCATTACGTTTACGAAAAAATCTTTGGTTGAAAATTCGCCAGAATTGTCTTTTATTGTCAATCTTACCTTATATTTTCCTGTTTGATTGAAGTCGTAGGTGACCGATTTTCCTTCTTTTGTCGTGGATTTTGATTCGTCAGGTGCTGTTTTTATTGTAAGTGTTGAGGTAGAATTTGTTGTTTGTTCGGGTGAATTTGGAGTTTCTATGATTTCCCAGATGTAAGAAGTGATATCTCCGTCTTTGTCGTAAGAAGGAGAGGCGTCAAATGTGACTTTTCCGTTTAAATCTACGATTGGGGCGTCATTTTTGACTTGTGGAATAGGGGAGACGTTTAAAGGAAATGGGTCTGAAGTGTCTGGGAATGAATCATTATCGTCATTTGGATCGGTGTTATTCCCAATCCCATCGTGATCTGTGTCTAATTGTTCTTTTGGATCTAGAGGAAATGCATCTGTTTTGTCATTCATTCCATCTCCGTCTGTATCAGCTTTTAAAGGATTTGTTCCAAGTTTCAGTTCTTCCGCATCTGAAAGGCCATCTCCGTCGTCGTCTAGGTCTGCATTATTCCCGATTCCGTCTTTATCTGTATCTAATGTTTCATTTGGATCAAGTGGCATTCCATCGAGTGTGTCTGGAACTCCGTCGTTGTCGTCGTCTGTGTCCATATTGTTTCCTTTTCCGTCACCATCAGTGTCGTATTGTTCTTTTGGATCTAAAGGGAATGCGTCGTTTTCATTGATTACGTTGTCTCCGTCCATGTCTGGATCTTCTGAATTTGTTATCCCATCGTGATCTGAATCTTGGATTACTGTTATATTTTCAGTTATCCAGTTGTTACTTGGGTCGTCGATTGTTGGTTCCCATGGGAAAATTTTTACGGCTATTTTTACATCTCCATAGTTTAGTGGAACCCAGTCCATGAAGACATCGTCAGTTTTGTTTCTAAAAATAGATATTGATTGGTCACCTCCTATTTGGTTTCCATTTGCGTAAAATCGAACTACTCCAAGCAAATCTAGGCTGCTTTGGTTTACGACTGTTGCGTAGATTCTTGCGGATTTGCCTTCCATAAATGTGTTCGACGAAAATCTTAAATCTCGTGAGTTTATTGAAATGTCTCCTGAATATGCCGCAAAAGCTGTTAGAGTGGAAGTAAGGCACAAAACAGTGATTGCAAAAGCTTGCGCAATTAATCTGTGACAATTAAATTTTTGCATTTTTCTTTCGTAGGATTAGGTTATTTTTCTTCTTCTACTGCAATCTTTGTTTGTTCTTCAGGTACTCCTTCTTCTTTTACCTCTTTTGATGGCAAGATGTTTTCGATCAATGAGATTGATGCGACTTTATCTTTGTCATGCATTCTCATTAGGTAAACTCCTTGAGTTGCTCTTCCTTGAGAAGGAATATTTTTAACGTTTAATCTTATGATTTGTCCAACTTTTGATGCGATGATTAGGTCTGCATCTAGGTCTTTATCAAGAATTTTTGCTCCGATTACTTTTCCTGTTTTTGGTGTTATGTTTGCTGTTTTTACTCCTGTTCCTCCACGTGTTTGAGTTCTGTAATCTTTTACTGAAGTCATTTTTCCAAGTCCATTTTCCATCACAACCAAAAGTTTTGAGTTTTCTTTGTCTTTGATAACATTCATCTCTACTACTTCATCATCTGGTTTAATCTTGATTCCTCTTACTCCTATTGAAGCTCTTCCCATTGGACGTGCATCGTCTTCGTGGAATCTTATTGATTTTCCGTTTTTGGTAACGATGATAATTTCATCTCCTTTTGAAGTTTCTTTTACCCATTCAAGAGAATCATTGTCTCTTAATTTTATGGCTATAAGTCCACTCTTTCTAACGTTGGCGAAATCTGCAACAGGTGTTTTTTTGACTGTTCCATTCTTTGTTGCAATAAGAAGGTCTTCTCCTGTGAATTTTTCTCCACTATTTAAAATAGCTGTGACGTATTCATTTTCTTGTAATTGAAGAAGATTTACGATCGCTTGTCCTTTTGCTGTTCTTGATCCAAGTGGAATTTCGAAGACTGGAAGCCTGAAAACACGTCCGCGGTTTGTGAAGTATAGAAGTTCTTCATGATTTGTTCCGTATACGATTACGCGTATTTCATCTTCGTCTTTTGTTGTTCCTCCGATGATTCCTTTTCCTCCACGACCTTGTGCCTTGAATGAGCTTGGAGGCATTCTCTTTATGTAGTTTTCACGGCTCAACATTACAATCATTTCTTCATTTGGGATTGTGTCCTTCTTTGAAATGCTGTCGACGGCATGTGGAACTACTTCAGTTCTTCTTTTGTCTGAGTATTTTTCTTTTACTTCAGCAAGTTCGTCCTGCATTATTTTTAGGATTTTCTTTACGTCTGCAAGAATTGATTCAAGTTTGCTGATTAAAGCCATTTTCTCTGCTAATTCATCTTCGATTTTTTGTCTTTCAAGCCCTGCTAAAGTTTGGAGTCTCATTTCCAAGATAGCTTTTGATTGTTCGTCTGAAAGTTCGAATTTTTTAATCAACGCTGTTTGCGCTTCTTCTTTTGTTGGAGATTTTCTGATTGTTTGGATTACTGCATCGATATTATCAAGAGCGATCTTTAATCCTTCTAAAATATGTGCACGAGCTTTTGCGATTTTTAGATCATATTCCGTTCTCTTCGTGATCATCAATTTTCTATGAGTAATGAAATACTCAAGAACTTGTTTTAGGTCTAGAAGATGCGGTTGAATCTCGTCAACAAGTGCAATCATATTCATATTGAATGATGATTGAAGTTGTGTGAATTTGAATAATTGGTTTAGGATTTTTCTTGGGAAAGAATCTTTCTTGAGCTCTATAACTACACGAATTCCATCTTTGTTTGATTCATCTCTGATGTCTGAAATTCCAACTATTTTTTTGTCTCGGACTAATTCTGCCATTTTGCTGACCAAGTTTGATTTATTCACTTGGTATGGGATTTCTGTGACAATAATCGCGTATTTTCCTCCTTTCTTTTCTACGATATCTGTTTTTGCTCTTACTACCATTCCTCCACGACCTGTCATGTATGCTCTTTTTATATCTTCAATGTTGTAAATAAGACCTCCAGTTGGGAAATCAGGTCCTTTTATGAATTGCATTAATTCTTCAATTGTACATTCCGGATTGTTTGAAAGGTGCATTAAAGCGTCAACAAGTTCTCCCAAATTGTGTGGGGGAATAGATGTCGCCATTCCTACCGCGATACCTGTAGAACCATTTAAAAGCAATTGTGGTAGTTTTGCTGGAAGGACTGTAGGTTCTTGATGTCTTCCATCGTAATTATCTCTAAATGAAACAGTTTCCTTGTCGATGTCTTGAAGCATTTCGTCTGTGATTTTTTCCAATTTTGCCTCTGTGTACCTCATTGCGGCAGCGGAGTCTCCATCGATAGAACCAAAGTTTCCTTGTCCTCTTACTAGTGTGTATCTCATTGCGAAATCTTGTGCCATTCTGACCATAGAATCGTAAACGGCACTGTCTCCATGTGGATGGTATTTAGCCAACACCTCTCCCACAACCGCCGCTGATTTTCTGAATCCACCTGAAGATTTTAGTCCGATTTCATTCATAGCGAACAAAATACGTCTATGTACAGGCTTAAGTCCGTCTCTTACATCCGGAAGCGCACGTGAAACGATGACGCTCATCGCGTATTCCAAATATGAAGTTTCCATTTCTTCAGAAATGTTTGTTGGTTGAACATTCCCACCTGAAAATAGTTTTTGTTCTACGTCTTCCTCTTTTGTGTATCCACCTACTTGTTCGTCTCCTTCACCATCGTCAAGACCGTCTTCTTCAAGATCTAATTCTTGTTCTGTTTCCTCTTCTCCTTCCTCTTCTGGCATTTTCTTTTTTTTCTTCTTCTTTTCTTCGTTATTCTCTTCGTTTTCGTTGTTGATTTGATCGTTTTTCTTTCTCGGAGTCATTTGTTTATATTTAAATTTTTTTGCCGCCACATCGTAGCACACTTTTACCCCTTGTAAAATAGCTTAATTTTTGCTAAAATGATATGAATGTTTCGAAATATAAAAACAAAAACTCAATGGATGTTAAAGGTACAAATACGGCTGTAGCTACAGAAGAACAAACTAAAGATTTAAATAAGAATGTTTTTTCTGCAGATAATGCTCAAAATCTGGAAACTCCGGATTGGCTTAAGGATGCCTCAAAAGCTCCTAGCGAAAATAAAATAAGTTATGGTGATGCAAAAGTTGAAATCAAATCTGATAGACCTTCGATGACTGAAATTGGAGAAAATCCTGATTCTATGGTTGAGGTTACTCCTACTTTTGAAGTTGTTAAAAAAGTTGATTTTGAGGCAGCACAAAAACTTGAAAAAGCTGGATATGATCCAAAAACTGGTAAGAAAATTGCAAAAGATTTCTTGTCTCAAACATTTTCTGAGATGACTTCTGAAATGAAAAAAATGACTGGTGTTGGTGAAGAAAAAGTTTCTGCGGTTGTTAAGCCTGAAGTTGCTCCAGCTCCGGTTGAAGCGGTTGAGGCGGCAAAAAAGAAATCAGTTTTTGATAATTTGAAATCTTTGTTCGTTTCAAATGATGCGAAACAAAGAGCTGAGATTTTTAAAGCTGATCAGGCTGAGGCTGCAAAATTAAAAATGTCAGCTGAAGAAAAAAAGAAATATATTGAAGCTGAAAAGATTTATCAACAAGGACTTTCTGCGATCAAGGATTTGATTTCTCCGTCTGCGATGGAGATAAATTATGATTCTTTGAGGTTGGATGGTCTTTATACAAAATCTTTTTATGTTTATGCATATCCCAGATATTTGGAGGCGAACTGGCTTTCTCCAATCGTAAATTTTGATGTTACGATGGATATTTCACAGTTTATTTATCCAATTTCTTCTGAGGAAATAATGAAAACTTTGAGAAAAAAAGTGGCACAAATGCATTCAAGTATTCAAATTTTGCAAGAGAAGGGGATTGTGCGAGATCCTGCGCTTGAAACTGCGCTTGAGGATGCGGAACAATTACGTACGGAAATTCAAAGAGGTCAGGAAAAATTCTTTCAATTTTCTCTTTATTTTACGGTTTATGCCGATAGTGAAAAGAAACTTGAGAAGGTTGCAAAGCAGCTTGAAAGCTTGCTTGCCGGTCATCTTGTTATGACAAAGAGAACTCAACTTCAGGCAGAACATGGCTTAAATGCTTGTTTGCCAATGTGTTTGGATGAGCTTTATGTTATTCGTAATATGAATACGAGTCCACTTTCTACAACGTTTCCGTTCACTTCTTCTGATCTTACTTCAGATAAAGGAATTTTATATGGATTAAATAGACATAATGATAGTTTGGTTATTTTTGATCGTTTTGCTCTTGAGAATGCCAATAGTGTTGTCTTTGCCAAATCCGGTGCCGGAAAATCTTACGCTGTTAAACTCGAACTTTTGCGTTTGATGATGATGGGAACCGATGTGATTGTAATCGATCCGGAAAATGAGTATGAAGCGCTTGCAAATACCGTTGGAGGAACTTATTTGAGACTTAGTTTGAATAGTGATCGTAGAATTAATCCTTTTGATTTGCCTCAACCTTTCGAGGGAGATGACGTTCAACCTGGAGATTTGTTGCGGTCGAATGTTATTACGCTTCATGGACTTCTAAAACTTATGCTTGGAGGTGTTAGTGCTGAGGAGGAATCGATTTTGGATAAAGCGTTGATCGATGTTTATGCTCTCAAAGGAATTACGATGGAACTTACGGATCCTTCGACTTATGAACCACCTACCATGGAAGATTTGTACAAAGTTTTGGGCTCTATGAAGGGCGCAGAATCTCTTGTCCAAAGGCTTTCTAAGTTCACGACTGGTTCTTATTCTGGAATTTTCAACAAACCTACAAATTTGGATCTTTCTACAGGAATGATGGTCTTCTGTATTCGTGATCTTGAAGATGCTTTGCGTCCGATTGCGATGTATATAATTCTTAATTACATTTGGAATAAGGTCAGAAGTAAACTAAAAAAGAGAGTTCTTGTAATTGATGAGGCATGGACAATGATGCAACACGAAGATAGTGCGAAATTCTTGGCCGGACTCGTAAAACGTGCGAGAAAATATTATCTTGGAGTAACTACTATTACTCAGGACGTTGAGGATTTCTTGAAGAGTGCATATGGAAAACCTATTATCACAAATTCATCTATTCAGCTTCTACTGAAGCAATCTCCATCTGCGATCGATTTGCTTGGAACCTTGTTCAATCTTACTCAAGGAGAAAAGTATGTCCTTCTAAATAGTGGAGTTGGACAGGGACTTTTCTTTGCCGGTCTTAAACATGTGGCGATGCAGATTATCGCGTCATTCACGGAAAATAAGATCGTTACTACAAATCCTGAAGAACTTTTGACTCAGAGAGAGGTGAAGTGATAAAACTTTTAAAATATTACTAAAAAAGACGAGCATCATGATGCGAGTTTTCGCGAAGGGCGTACATGTTAGCCCGAGCGATGCGCGTATAGCGCTTTAGTCATTTTAAAAGTTTTCCTACTTCGCCTCTCTCATTCTCAAAATTGTTCCAAGGCTTTGTCTAACTGTTTTGTTGCGTCTGTGACCGAGAGGTCAGGAGTTATTCCCATTTTGTTTATACTTGTTCCTTTTGGTGTTAACCATTCTGAAATAGTGTATTTGAAAATTGATCCATCTTTGTATGTTGTGAGTTGTTGAACGACACCTTTTCCGAATGATTTGTCTCCTACAAGTTTTGCGAAATTGTAATCTTTTAGTGCACCGGCAAAGATCTCAGATGCCGAAGCTGAGCCATTATTCATAAGAACAACTGTTTTGTATCCTGCAAGTAAACCATTTCCGTCGGTGTTGTATTTTTCGATACTGTCGTCACTGAATTTTAGTTCTACTGCAAGTTTCTTTTCTTTTGTAAATAAGCCAATAAGTTGAATTGCTGAGTCCATGTATCCGCCTGGATTATTTCTTAAATCGATGATAAATCCTGATACTTTTTGTTTTAAAAGGTCGCTTGCTTGAGTGACGAAATCACTGTAAGTGTCGGCTCCGAATACGTTTACTTGAATGTATCCGATAGTTTTTTTGTCTTTTGTTAATGTTTTTGAATATACATTTTTATATGTGATTTTTTCTCTTGTTATTGAAAATGTTTTTTCTTTGTTGTCACGAAGTACTGTGATTTTCACTGTAGTTCCTGCTTTTCCTTTTATTTTTGCTGTTATTTCTTCAAGTGTTTTATCTGAAACATCTGTTCCATCTATTTTTAGGACGATGTCATTTGCTTTAAGGCCTGCTTTGTCTGCTGGTGAGTCATTAAATGGAGCTATTATTGTTGGTTTTTTGTCTATCAATTCGATTGTCATTCCTACTCCTTCGTATTCTTTTGAGGATAAACTTCCTAGTAATTTTTCCGCATCTGTAGGCGATTCGTAGACGGTGTAGATGTCGTTGGCTTTTTCTACCATTCCTTTGATTGCACCGTTGATTAGATCTGTGTCGTTGATTTGATCTTTATAATAGTATGTTGTTTTTAGTTGGTCCCAAATGCTAAGAAGTTTTGCAAATGCGTCATTATCTATTAGTTCTTTTTCTGTTGAAGTGTAAGTTGATTGGTTTGATTGTTGGACTGGAGTTACCTGGATTGTGAATGTTGCGGTAGGTGAATATTTGTATATTTTATATAGGTAATCAATCGCTTCTGTCTTTGTGATTCTTTTTGATTTTCTGAAGTTTTCCGGTTTGTCTGTTTCTGTGATTCCAAGTTCGAGTGCTTTCATTGCCACTGCTGCGGCATCGGATGTCTTGTCTAAGTCTTTAAATGTGAATTTTGATTGATCAAAAAAATAGTTCACCCCGATTCCAAGAGTTTTAAACATTGTTGATAATGCTTGGTATTTTGTGATTGTTTGATTTATGTCGAATGTTTTGTTGTCGGTTTGTATTAGCCCAAAATCGATCGCTGTTTGGAGATATTTTGCGTAAGTGGCTTTATTGTCTGTGTTCGTGAAAGGAAGATTTATTTCTGTAGAAAGTGGTACGTTTGCATAGGTAAAAAGTAGTTCGTAGAAATCTACGGTTTTTAGTTTTGAATCAGGGTTTAATTTGTTGTCTGTGTATTCTGGTAGGCGTTTTGCGTCGTATAATTCTTGGATTTCTTTGTAATAAGCGTTCGTTTCAGGCATGTCAGAATAAAACGCAAGTGCTGTGTTTATATTGTTTAATGCGAAAATCGATGTTATCGCGAATATTGATACAAGTTTTTTAAATGTATTTTTTTGCATTGTCTTTTTGTTAATGAGGTAATTTTTCAAAAATGCCGTTACATCATAGAACTGTGTTTTTTTAATGTCCACTTTTAATTTTTTATTATTCTGGATCTGGAGTTTCTTCGAATTCTTCTGCGGCATCCATCGCTATTCTTGCTTTCATTTTTCTTTTTAATTCTGAGATTTCGTGTGCGATTCCTTTTTCTTCAGTATGGTCTTTGTCTAGAAGAAGTAATCCGGATCTTTTTGTTGCGACTTCGTCTAAGAGTTCACCGTCTAAAAAAGTTTCACCTAAATCGTATGCTTTTTTTACTACGTCTTTTCTTAAGAATGGATATGCTTCTTCATTTGAGAATTCTTTTACGTCGATGCCGAGATTTTCGGCTATTGCGAGAATATATCCCATATAACTTGATGCATAATATGCGTATTCTTCGCCTCCTTCTGTGGGTTGGCCATTTTCATTTACAACGTAATTACTGAAAGTTGAATTAATTGTGCTGAAATCTTCTAGGGCTTTTTCAATGTGTTGTTTTAAATGTTCTATATATTTTGGTGGAAGTCCTTTGTTTTGATCTGGACGTACTGACAGAAGTAGTTTTCCGATTGCTCTGATTCTTTGTATTCTTACTCCAAATTGCCACCAATTATTTTTTTCTACTGGTGGGGCGAGCGAAATCATACATTCATTGCTATATGTTTGGATTGCAAGTTCTATGTCTTCTAAATCTACTTCTCCTTTCTTCTTTGTGTATGCCCTCATTATATATAAATCTCCTTTTTTTTGTCCTGCTCTTACGGCTTCAGCTACATCTTTTTGATTTGCTTGTCTCCATGTTTCTCCAAACATTTCGATGGCTTCGTCGTATCTACCGAGGTATCCGAGCATTTCTGCTTCTGCTATTCCAACCATTGTTTCTGCGGTTGGATTGAAGATCGATCTATGTCCTGTTTTTTTATATCCTGCTATTTCTTGAGATTTTTGGAGTAATGATTTTGCGTCTAATCTTTCATCTGTTGTCATTAATTGTGGTGAAAATTCTATGTCATCATCTACGTGCATCTCAAAATCATTGGCTTTGATTCTTCTTTCTAATTTTGCCGTATCTCCGTTTCTTTCTAGGGTTTTAGTTTCTCTTCCTTCCCATTTTTTAGTTTTGAATCTTGTTCGTAATTCCTCTATTGGAATTCTTGAATCTAAAAGTCTTCTGATTTCTGCAAAATCAGGGGATATTTGTGAGTCGTGAGTTTCTGCAAATTGTGTATTTAAAGTCGTAATAATTACTCTTTTTAATGGATCGTTTCCTGAGGCAATTGCTTCGGCAAGTTTGCCTTCTCGGTACAATGTTTTTATTTCTAAAACAAAGGCAAGTGCTGGGTTTCTTGCAATTAAATCTGGAAGTAATTGATTGTAAAGTTCTCTTAATTTTTTTTTGCTTTCTGCCGGAGATGAATAATAAGTTTTTAGATATTCTGTTTGGAATTGGAGCATTTTTATTTCGACGAGATCTACTTCTTCTGGGAAATGTTCATGTATTTCTTGTAGATCTGCTAGCGCTTTTTCGGCTGTTTCTTGTTTGTTTAAATGTTGTCCGGTTTTTGCGAGAGTGAAAAGTGTTTGAATTACTAAGTCTCTTAAATGTTTTGGGATTGTTTTATTTCCTTCTTTTAATAAGTTTGTTGTTTCGTAAATTGTTGCTGATTCTGAAATTGAATTTGCGATTGAGAAACCTCTTGTTAATAGTAGTTTTTTTTCTGCGTCAGCGTTTGATTGGGTTGCGGCCTCTGCATATTCTTGCCAAAATGGTTCGTTTGGTTCTGGTTGTAGTGAATTTGTGGCGATATGTTGAAGAAGTGCGAATCTGGCATCAGGATGGTATTCTTTAGGATTTACTTTGAATGCATCATTTAAGTACATTGCTAATTGAAATTTCGTGTCTTCGTCCATTGAGGCGAGGACTGTGTCTCTTATTGTGTGATGAGAAAAGGCTACGGTTGATTTTGTTGTCGTGATATATTCACCAGTTATTAAGTGATTTAGGGTTTGTGCAGGTTCACCTGTGTATCCGATTTTAGTGTGTCCAAAAATTATTTCCTGTACTGCTTTTGTAGATACGTATCCTCCAATTAACGCTAATGCCTGTAGAAATGTTTGGTCTTGTTGTGGAAGTTTTGAAATTCTTCTTCTTGAATATGTATCGAAATCTTCATCTGATTCGATTGCGCTTATTTCTGCGAGAACTGATTTGTCGACGTTTATTATTCCTGTGGCTTCATCTACGATCAGGTGATCTTTTACTTTGGCCATGAATGCTTTCATGCGTAGTGGGATTCGGCCTGCTTTTTTCCCTAGTGTTTCGTGCCATGTTCCAAGTTTTTTCCCTTCTCTAATCTTTTTTGGAATTGAATAAAATGCAAATTCTTCTGATATTTTTGGATCTGCGAAATCAAGTCCATCAATCTCCATTTCTACGATTGGGGCATTTTGGTGAAATATTCCTGTGGTCTGAATGAGTTTTTTTAGATATACGGATTTAAGCATTTCTTCTGGACGCATTGAGAGGAGTACTTTCCCTCCGTTGTCTTTTGCTGAGTCTCTTGCCATATATCCTTGTGTAATGCTCATTACGTATGGTTCTGAGGCACTATCTATGTGATGTAAATCTTCGAGGATTAGTACTGCTTCTCCGCGCGGTGTATGTCTTCTGATTTCCTCTATCGCATTTAAACAAAGATTTGTAACTGAAGCTGGATTCTTTTGCGTTTCTGTCATTCTTTCTGATCTTGGTTTTTGACTTAATTCTAATAGCGCAATTAAATATTTATTTGTTGTTCTTTCTTTTTCTAATTGTGGATGTTCTTTTATTGTTGTTGCGATTTGTTCAATCATCGTCACTAAACCTCCGTGAGGAGTACATTCTTTTCCTGAAAATGATGGATCGAAGGAACATGTTATTTTAAATCCTGGAAGATTGTTTAACGCGGCATTTAGAATTGTCGTTTTTCCTATTCCGGCATGTCCTTTTACCATTATTAATTTGACGTCAGGATCCAGTAGGGTAGAGGTTAATGCTTCGATTTTGTCGTCAACTCCTATGACTTTTTCTGCGCCTGTGTCCAATGAAACTTTTGGAGTGTATTTAGTTAATCTCAAAAGTCCTTTTGTAGCGGATTTTTCTATTCTAATTTCGCAAAGTGATCCTTCACGACTTCTCGGTGTGTTTATTCTATCGGCAAGTTCTTCTGTTAAGAATATTGCGCCTGGTTCTGTAATTGCGGATTGTTTTTGTTTGTTTGTTATCCTTGCATGTAGTGCTCTTGCCTCTTTTCTTGTTTGTTCTCCCGTTCCTTTGTCTATTTCGACAACTGTTTCGTGCACGATTTTCCCCATTCCGAGGAATGTTTTTGCTCCAAGAATTCTTGAGGCAATTGATGTTGATAAGGCTAATATTGAATTTGAAGCTCTTTCGGAAAGTGCCATAACTATCAAGTCTCCACTTTCTTCATCTACATGTATGGCGTATTCATCTGAGATTTTCCCGTCGGGTTTTCTTATTGTTTTTAATTCTTCAAATAGATCTATTAATGTTCCTGGATCTCTTGATTGAATCAAAGTGTTGAGATCAAGTTGCATGTAAATACATCCTCCTTGTCTTGGTTTCTCTTGATTTGCAGTTGAACCTTTTAGAAGTTTTAGAAAATTTTGTCTATGTCTTTGTTGTCTAGATGCTTCTGCTTCATCTATCGCCATGATGTCTTCCAATGCTGTATGTCTTTTCATGTGGACTCTTTGAGTGTCTTCGTTTGCTGCTTGTGCATCCATGCCTATTTCTTCGGAATCTGCTTCTGTTTGTGCTGGATCAGCTGCGATAGCGAATCCTTGTCCTTTTCTTGGCGGTTGGTAGGCATTTGTGACTCTAAAAGGCGCATTTCCGGATGGTTTTACCGTTGGCATTGCTATCGAGGTCACGGCGCGTGTTGCTGGGCCATTCCAATCGACTGCATCAAAAACCCCTCTTTTATCCAGTATGGGATTTTTGTGTTGAGGTGCACGGTTTTGGGCTGAGGTTTCTGGTTTTTGGTCATCTTCTCCTTCTGCTCCCATTTCTGTCGGTTAAAAGATAGGGGGTTATCCTATCATGATTTGTTATTTCTCTAACAATGGAAATTGGCATAGAGGGATTGTTTTTTGTGCTTATTTGTGGTATAATTCCTAGATTTAAATGAATAAAAGAATCTGAATAAATGGCAGAATTAGATGAAAATACCGGTTTGACAGTAAAAAGTGCGGTTTTGCCTAGTTCAAATGGCAAACTTGGGAAAGTCATAAAAACTGTTGTTTTGGCTCTAGTTTCACTTTCTTTAGTGGTTGGAAATTATTTTATTGAAGCTTCTTTTGAAGGAAAAGAGTTAGCTGCAAATGTCACCGCTTTGTCCGTGGATTATTCTAATGAAATGGTTTTTCCTGACAATGGAGGAGTTTTGCGTTTTGCCAAGGAACAAGATAGTGGAGTTAAAAATGATGTTAGTTTTATAGGGGAGAATCCAGGAAAAAATCCTTATCTCTTTAAAGTTAATTCCGGGAAATTTTGGGGTAATTTTTCGCTAAGTGATGCGAAAGTTAATTTTATTGCAGATAGAATTGTTATTATGCCTGATGCTAGTGAGTTTGATGTTTCTTTTGATGGAAAGAAGATTGAGATTTCGAATTACGATGGTGATACTTATGTAGGTATTTTGCCGAAAGATTTTGAATTTAAAAATTATGTGGATTGGTACAGTCCAATTTTTGTAAATAGATTACTTGTTCCTAGGGATTCTAGGATTAGCATTTCTGTAGACAAAATCGACGACAGGACTGCAAAATTGCTTTATTCAAAGCTTATTAAGGAATTTAAGTATTCTATAATTCCACAGGTTGAGAAGGAGGCTCCTTGGGCTTTTGGAAATTTGAAAGAAGATAAAAAAATACTTGAGAGGGTGAAACAAGAAGTTGTTTCTGACGTTAAAAAAGGTGGAGGTCTTGGAATCGCATCAGGTTCTGGATTTGTATCTTGGGTTAAGGAAAATCTTACAGTGATGCCTTTGAAAAAGAAGGAACTTTCTCTTAATAAATTTTTAGGATATTTCAATGATGCACTTTTCTATTCTTCTGAAGCTGATGTGCAAAAAGCGAAAGATTCTCTGGATGTGTTTATTATGTATTTGAAGACTTTATCTCTTGATGCGTTTTCTGATCCTTCTTTTAGTAAAGTTCTTGATGAATGTGTTCGTAAAACTCGAGTTTTCACTCTTGATGATAAATCTTATTCTATTTATAAGGCTCTTTTGGATGAAAAATTTGCGAGTAGTGATGATAAATATAAGGTGATAGGGGACGCCTGGAAGGGTGTTTATAAGGGATTGAATGTCGGTGATTCTTATGCGAAAACTGCTTTCGATTCTTATTATGACAAATTGGATAAAGTCCTTGGAAATAAGGAAAACTTTGATTTTTATCAGATGTTTATTGCTTATCAAAATCAACTTTTTGATAATCTTTTTATAAAATATCCTACGTTTTATAAGGATGAATATTTTACGGTAAAGGCTGTCCTTGAAAAAGAATTACTTTCTCTTTATGAAGATGGTCAAGCCAAAAATGAACTTAAACAAGATTTAATAAGTGATAAAATCGATTTCTTAAAGAGACTTATGAAATTTTTCTTTGATGGAAAAGTTGAAGTCCTTGATGCAAAGCAAATTGTTGCGTCTTTATTTGCTCAAATAAATGAACTTATGCCAGTTGGAAGTAGTGATGTTGCGGTTATTTCTGTTTTTGAAACTCAATTGAAAGATCTTGGAAATTTCTGGGGATATTTAAATGCTCCAGCATATTCAAATTCTAGTGCTTATGGTCCTACTCATAAGGAAAGATATAGCGCTTATGTTAACGATAAAAGTAAAATTTGGGATATTATTAGTTTGAAGGCTGATGTTCTTGGAGTGGAAAATGTTACCCCTAAGACTGTTGATGAAGTTAGAAATGAAGTTTTGGCGGTTTTTGCTAAAGTTGAAGATATTACAGATTTGAAAATTGGTGAAATCAAAGATACTACAGAAAGATATGTTTCTGTTGATGGAATGGTTGGTGGATATGCATTTACGGCTTCTTTTGATAGGGAAAAAGTTATTTTGAAGGATGTAATGGCGTATGGTGAAGTATTATCAGATAAACCTATTACAATAGTGAATTTGCTTCCTTTGTTGAAAAGTAAATTTGCCGATCTTGCTCCTACAACGACTGAGCCAAAAACTGACAAACAAAAAGAAGAAAGTTACGCTCAAAGATTTGCTAGAACTTATGTTTTGAAACAGGTTACGAAGGCTGGATTTGTTCTTGATCTTGTAAATATTGCTGTGGCTGATGAAGTTTCCTCTGTATATAGAGTTTCGGACGTAGTTTTGAAAGGATATGAAGACGTGAAAGTGACTTTTGATTTTGTTGCAAATGGTGAAAAAGCGAAAAATGTTATGCTTTCAATAAATGGAAATCCTCTTGTGATGGATGGTGAATATACTCTTGAGGAACTTGCACAGGTTGTTATTGCCGAAAAGGACTTTACGGGCAAGATCAAGCGATAAAAACTCTTACATTTACATTCTAAATTCCACGTGCTAGAATCTTTTTTGCTTTAAGATTTATTAAAGGTCAAATTTTTATGGCTGACTTAAAAGAAAATAAAAACGCGGCGGCTAGTTACGGTGCCGATCAGATTCAGGTTTTAGAGGGGTTAGCGGCCGTTAGAAAACGTCCGGGAATGTACATTGGTTCTACTGATGTTACAGGTCTTCATCATCTTGTTTGGGAAATTGTCGATAATGCTATTGATGAATCGATGGCAGGGTTTTGTAATAATATTTCAATTATTATTCATGAAGATGGATCACTTAGTGTAGAGGATGATGGTCGTGGTATTCCGGTTGATAAACAAAAACAAACCGGTAAAAGTGCACTTGAAACAGTTCTTACGATTCTTCATGCCGGAGGAAAATTCGGAGATGGTGGATATAAGGTTTCCGGAGGACTTCATGGAGTGGGAGTTTCTGTAGTTAATGCGCTTTCTACGAAGCTTATCGCGGAAGTTTATAGGGAGGGAAATATTTACATGCAGGAATATAGAAAAGGAGACGCTGTTTCGGAAGTAAAGGTTCTCGGGAAGACTCCAAAACAAGGTACAAAAATTCATTTTTATCCTGACGATAGTATTTTTGATACTATTTCTTTTGATTTTAGTACGATTTTGGCAAGGCTTAGACAGCAAGCATATCTTACAAAAGGTGTTCAAATTTCACTTTTGGATGAAAGAGAAGTTGGAAAGAAATATTCTTTCTATTTTGAAGGAGGAATCAAGTCTTATGTTGAGCATTTAAATAAGAGTAAGGAGAATATCGGTGGAATTTTCTATATTGAAAAGACTTTACCTGAAGGAGTTGTTGAGATTTCTCTTCAATACAACAATACTTTCCAAGAAACTATTTATACTTTTGCGAATAATATTCATACTATTGATGGTGGAAGTCATTTGACTGGTTTCAAATCAGCCCTTACAAGAACTATTAACGCGTATGCTAGAAAATTCGAAGTTTTGAAAGAAAAAGATGACAATTTGCTTGCTGATGACGTTCGTGAAGGACTTACGGCTGTAATTTCTGTAAAATTGGGAGATCCTCAGTTTGAAGGACAAACAAAAGCAAAACTTGGAAATGCAGAAATGAGAACTGCTGTTGAAGCGGTTTTCAACGAAGCTTTTAATCAATATTTGGAAGAAAATCCAAATGACGCGAGAGGTGTTATTGGAAAATGTTTATTGGCTTCAAGGGCTCGTTTAGCGGCTCGTGCAGCGAGAGATACTGTTATTAGAAAAGGTGCACTTGAAGGAATGACTCTTCCTGGAAAACTTGCGGATTGTTCGAATAAAGATCCTGCAAATTGTGAATTATTCGTAGTTGAGGGAGATTCTGCTGGAGGTTCTGCAAAACAAGGAAGAAACCGTGATATTCAGGCTATTTTGCCGCTTAAAGGTAAGATTTTGAATGTTGAACAATCACGACTTGATAAAATTCTTGCAAATAATGAGGTGAAAAGTTTGATTATTGCTATTGGAGTTGGAATTGGTGAAAGTTTTGATATCGAAAAACTTCGTTATCATAAAGTTGTAATCATGACCGATGCCGACGTCGATGGAGCGCATATTAGAACTCTTATTTTGACTTTATTCTACAGATATTTCAAGAAGTTGATTGAAGATGGATATATTTATATCGCTCAATCACCACTTTACAAGATTGCTGTTGGTAAAGCTTTGAAATATGCTTATAACGACAAGGAAAAAGAAGATATTTTGGCTGGACTTGGTAAAGATACGAAATATTCTATCCAACGTTATAAAGGTCTTGGAGAGATGAATCCTGAACAGCTTTGGGAGACGACTATGGATCCTGAGAAGAGATTGCTTCTTCGTGTTAGTATTGAGGATGCTGAGAGGGCTGATGCTGTTTTTGATACGCTTATGGGGGCTGAAGTTTTACCTAGAAAGAAGTTCATCCAATCTTACGCTAAAAAGGTAAAGAATTTGGATATTTGAAACTTCTATTGCGTTTTGCTAAACTATGAATATAATTCTTTTGCTTAATTATAATAAACTATGAGAGTTACAGTCTGGAAAAATGAGAAAGAGTCTAACGAAAGACTCATAACAAGGTTTAATAAAAAAGTACAATCAAGCCGAAAACTTTTGAAAGTTCGTGCTGGAAGGTATAATAAAAAACCTGTTACGAAGAGACTTAAAAGAATCATTGCGATCATGCGTGAAAAGTATCGATCACAGAAAGAGAAGAGCAAGTTCTATTAAGATGAAAATTTTCGAATTACTTAAAAGCGGGTTCTCCAAAATTTCTTTGGTTTCTGACCCCGCTTTTATTGATGTTGAAGTTGTTTTAGCTCATTTGCTTGGGGTTTCAAAGGAATATCTTTTGGCTCATGGTGATGAAGAGGTGTCCGATGAGGATGCATTGGTCTTCTATTCTTATGCGGATCGAATCGCCAAAGGAGAGCCTGTTGCGTATATAACTTGCCACAAGGAGTTTTATGGCAATGATTTTTTCGTGGACAAACGTGTTCTTGTGCCAAGACCTGAAACAGAGATGATAGTTGAAATGGTTGTTGCTTTTCTTGAAGGTGTTGTGAAATATTCAGACGGAAGTCAAAAACTGAAACTTGTTGATGTTGGAACAGGAAGTGGGTGTATTGCCATTTCGATCGCAAAACATTTTCATGAATATTTGGATGATCCTTTGGATGAAGTTTTTGCTGTGGATATAAGTGAAGATGCTCTTGAGGTTTGCAAAATTAATATTGATCAGTACGGACTTGAGGATAAAATTCAGGCATTTCAAAGTGATCTTCTCGAGTTTTTGGAAGATGACGAGGTTTGTGATATTATTGTTGCGAACTTGCCTTATATCGGGGAGTTTGAAAATAGAATTGTTGAAAAAAATGTTGAAGAATTTGAGCCAAATCTTGCACTTTTTGGAGGATATAACGGCCTAGAGTTGTATAAAAAAATGTTTCAACGGATTAAGAAAAAGAACGTGAAATTCAAGTTGATGATCGGAGAATTTGGCTTTGGACAGGGAGAAAAGATGAGGGAGTTGTTGAGTAAATATTTTGAACAAGATGAGTGGGGGATTGAAGAAGATTTGGCTGGAATTGAAAGAATGTTTGTTGTTAGGAAAAAATATTAAAATCTTAATTATGCTGTTTGATAAGCTTGAAAAAATAGATAAGGAGTACTTGGATATTCAGAATCAATTGTCTGATCCTTTGGTCACTTCTGACCTTGGAAAATACAAAACTTTGTCTAGAAAATATAAGATTTTGGAGAGGGCGCATGCGTTGACTCTTGAATATAGGAAAGTTCTGAATGCGAAAGCTGATGCTGAGGAGATGTTGGCGCAGGAGAACGATCATGAATTACGCGAGATGGCTGAATTGCAAAGGAATGAAGCTGATGCTAGGATTATTGAACTTGATGCGCTTGCGAAGCTTGAAATTTTGCCGAAAGATCCTGACGATGCGAGAAATTGTATTATTGAAATTCGTGCTGGAGCTGGTGGAGATGAAGCCGCTATTTTTGCTGGAGAACTTTCTAGAATGTATTTCCGTTTCGCTGAAAAACGTGGTTTTAAGGTCGAAATTATGGATAAAAGTGAGGGTGAGCCTGGATGTATTAAGGAAATCGTTTTTTCTGTGATGGGAGATAATGCTTATGGAACTTTGAAATATGAAAGTGGTGTTCACCGTGTTCAAAGAGTGCCTGTAACTGAGAGCCAAGGGCGAATTCATACGTCTGTTGCCAGTGTTGCGGTGCTTCCTGAGGCTGAAGAGGTTGATGTTAATATAAATCTAAATGATTTGAGAATCGATGTTTATCGTTCTGGTGGATCTGGAGGACAGAGTGTAAATAAGACTGAATCGGCTGTTCGTATCACACACGTTCCGACTGGAGTTGTGGTTACTTGTCAGGATGAACGGTCTCAGATTAAAAATAGAGCGAAGGCGATGAAAGTTCTTTTGACTAGATTGTATGATCTAGAAGAGGAAAAGATTAGGAAAGAACGTGGAGATAATCGTGCAAGTCAGATTGGAACAGGGGATAGGAGTGACAAAATTCGAACTTATAATTTCCCTCAGGATCGAATTACGGATCATAGAATTCACAAAAGTTGGAGTAATATTCCTGCGATAATGGAGGGAGAAATCGATGATATCGTTGAAAGTCTTCATGCTGCAGATCAGGAACAAATGCTTGAGAAGGTTGGGGAGAAATAGGGATTTTCTTTTACTAAAAAGGTAGTTGTGATATGATTGCTTCCTTTTTATATTTTAACTCAACGCATATGACTGGAAGTCAAACGGAATCTGGTGTGAAAGATCAGGATTTTTACTTGTCTCCGGAAATTATTGCGGAGAGAAGTAAGGGAGGTGAAGCGCGTTTTCGTGGGTATGATCTGCCTGTTTCTGATCTGTCAAAAGTTGTTCTTGGGGAGATTCAGGATGGAGCACGTAGAAAGGCTTTAAGTGTTGATGGGAACGAGGGTGTTATTACTTCTGGGGAAGGGCCAAAGCTTGTGCTCACAGAAGTGGGAGATGTGTTTAATGATTCGGAGGATGGTTCTGGGTATAATGATAGGTTGAGACAATGTTGCGATTTGTTGACAGCTGATTTGGAAGATAAAGTTTTGCAATTTCTTGTTGATAACTCTTCTGATGATTTAGCAATTGCTTTGGTTTCTAAACTTAAGTCGGGTTGTGTTTGTTTTGAGGTTGATTTGAAGGCTTTATCTGTACGTAGTGATGTACGTGGAGAATTTATGCCTGACCAGGCTGTCGCGGTTGAAGGACAGAATCTCTTTTTTGGACAATTTGCTAGATGTGGGAATAGTGTTATTTCGCATCAATTTAATACTTCGGGGTTAATAAAGGATTGTCCTGATTTACAGGTTGCTACTACATATGCTCTTGATCCTGCTACTCAAAAACTTGTTTTCAGTGTAAAACTTGAGGATAAGCCTCCAAGGGGATATGGGCAGGCTGATGGATGGCAGCATCCACCTGTTATATTTGAAAAGGATAGAGATAGATTTGGTTGAATGTAAGAAGTCTGTTTAAGCGACAAAATGACATCCAAGTGATTTCTTCCTTTGGTATGCGGCTTTTAGGATGAGTAGGGAAGTGATTGCCATGTTTAGAGTTTCTGCGATTTCTTGGTTTGTACCGGAGATTTTTTTGAGTTCTTTTAGGATGTGTTCCATTTTTGGAATTGCTTCTTTTTTGATTCTCTTGAGGTTTCGGACGATTCCGGCGTATTCCCACATTATATTTTTTATTTCCTTTTTTAGTTTTTCTGCGAGGAGAGTTTCTTTGGTGTTTTTTCTCAGAATTTTTGGAGCATCGAATTTTGTTTGTTTAATTTTTTGGTTTGGAGCGAGGTTTTTGGCTACCTGATTGCTAAAGACTAATGCTTCTAAAAGTGAATTTGAGGCTAATCTGTTTGCGCCGTGGACTCCAGTGTATGAAACTTCGCCGAATGCGAAGAGGTTTTTTATGCTTGTTTGTCCGTTTAAATCAACTTCAATTCCACCACATTCATAATGCGCTGCAGGGGTTACTGGAATTAAATCTTTTGCCATGTCGATCTTTAATTTTTTTAATTTCTCATAGATTTGAGGGAAGCGTTTTTTTAAATATTCTCGTGATTTGTGTCGTATGTCCAAGAAAACTTGTCCTGTTTTTTGTTGTTGATAAATGGCTTGTGCAACCACATCTCGAGGTGCGAGTTCTTTTAATGGATGAGCATTCTCCATGAATCTTTCGCCTTTTTCGTTCACTAATTTTGCCCCTTCTCCTCGTACTGTTTCTGAAATCAAAAATTTTGGAAATGTGTTTTTATTTAATGCTGTTGGATGAAATTGTATGAATTCTATGTCTTTGACTGTGCATCCAATTTGGCTTGCCATAGCGATTCCGTCGCTTGTTGCAATGGTAGGATTTGTTGTGTGTAAAAATAATTGCCCAACGCCTCCTGTTGATAAAATTGTTTGATTTGCAAAAATGTTTTCGATTTTATTTCCACGAATTATTTGTGCACCAATGCATGTCTTTTTACTAAAAAAACTTTTTTGTGTAAGTAATTTTAAGGCAAATGCGTCTTCCAAAATTGTGATATTTGGATGTTCTTTTACTCGTTTTACCAAAATTCTTTCTATCTCTTTTCCTGTGTAGTCTCCCACAAATGCGATTCTTCTTTCTGAGTGTCCGCCTTCTTTTGTAAGAGAAAGTTTTCCATTTTCTTTTTGAAATTCAACTCCCAAATCGATAAGTCTGTAGATTGCGTCTGCTGAATTTTTCACCATAAATTCAACAGCTTTTTTATTGTTGTGGTATGATCCGGCTTTGAGTGTGTCCTCTACGTGTTTTTCAAAATTGTCAGTCTGGTCTAGTACTGCCGCGATTCCTCCTTGTGCGAAGTTTGTGTTTGAATCGATTAGTTTTTTCTTTGTGACGATTGTGACTTTGCCTTTTTTGGCTGCCTGTAGGGCAAAATTCAATCCTGCAATTCCAGATCCGATTACTAAGAAATTTGTTTGCATGTGAAAATTATATCACTAATGTTTTTGAAAGTAGATTAACTTTTTTGACAATCTTTTCTTTTAAGGTAGAATCTCTCTTGCACATTTGTTTTTTAGAATTAATTTGGACTATATTTGTATGATTAAAAAGAAAGAAAAAATGATGAAACCAGAACTTCTTGCTCCAGCAGGAAATTTGGAGAAAGTGAAAATTGGGCTTATGTATGGCGCTGATGCGTTTTACATGGGAATGCCGAGTTTTAGCATGAGAAGTCGTACGAATAATTTTACGCAGGATTCTTTGATGGAGGCGGTCGATCTTATTCGTAAGAATAATAAGACTCTTTACATGACGATGAATATTTATCCTCGTGGAAACAAAATTGATGCGTTTAAAAAACATTTGGCGTTTGTTAGGAATACAGTTAAGCCTGATGCCATTATTGTGGCTGATCCGGGCGTTTTTGAGCTTATAAAGGAGCATTATCCTGAGGCAACTCTTCATATGTCAGTTCAAGCGAATGTTTTGAATTATCGTGCTGTGGAATTTTGGCGTAAACAAGGTGCGGAAAGAATTATTTTGCCAAGAGAACTTATGCTTTCTGAAATAAATGAAATTCATAAAAATGTTCCAAATGTTGAACTTGAATTTTTCGTACATGGTGCGATTTGTATGGCGTATAGCGGAAGATGTTTGCTTTCAAATTATATGACTGGACGTGATAGTAATCAGGGAATTTGTGCTCATAGCTGTAGATGGAAATACAAAGTTTATTTGGAGGAAGAAAAACGTCCAGGGGAGATGATTCCTGTTGATGAAGATGAACATGGAACGTATTTTATGAATTCAAAGGACATGTGTTTGTTGCCTCACATAAAGGATTTATATAATGCTGGAATTTGTAGTTTTAAAATTGAGGGAAGAAATAAAAGTGAATATTATTTGGCTACGGTGGTAAAGGCTTATAGGAAGGCGATTGATGATATGTTAGAAGGAAAGGAATTTGATAAAACTTTGATTGATGAGGTTGAATCGACTGCAAATCGTGGATTTATTCCCGGATATCTTTTTGGATTCCCTGGTTCAGGGGATATTCATTATGCGGCAGGAAATCCTCTTCAGAAGAAAAAATTCATGGGAATGGTCGTTGAAGAGAAAAACAAAACTGATTATGTCGTTGATGTAAAAAATAAATTAAATGTTGGTGAGATTTTGGAAGTAATGACTCCTGATGAAAACTTCGAAGTTGAGGTTTCTGCTATTTCTGATGTCGATGGAACTGCTCTAACTGAAGCCCACGGTGGCGCAGGAAATAGAATTCTTACATTCAAAGGAAATAAGAAAAAAATCCCTGTTTATGCGATGTTAAGGATGAAGTGTTAAAGAATTGCTAAAAATAATGCACTACTGCGTTAACTTCGTCGTTCTTTCCTCTACGTACATGTTAGTACGTCTACGTCGTGAGCTCAGTAATTCTTTGATTATTTTCCTTACGTCTTTTTCTGCGTCGTCAGATCTTTTTAGGATTAGATTTGCATTTTCTTTGTAGATTTTATGACGAGTTTTGTAGAGTTCTTTCATTTCTGACAGGAGTGTTTTTGCGCTTGTTAATGCGGGGCGCGTGTTGTCCTTCGATTCGAGAATTTTTTTTGTGCAGTTTTCTGGAGTGTCTTGTAAATAAATTATGAAGCAGTTTTCCTTTATAAGTTTTGTGTTTTTTTCTTGAATAATTGCTCCGCCACCGAGTGATAAAATTGTTATTTTTTCTTTTGCGAATTTTTTTGTTTCTAATTTCTTTATCAATTTCTCTAAAACTTCACTTTCGATTTTGCGAAAAGATTCCCATCTTTTTTTTTCTATCAAATCTTTTATGGTTGTCTTTGTTTTTTTTTCAATTTCTTGGTCTAAATCGTAAAATTTTAAATCAAGTTTGTTGGCTAACATTTTTCCGATTTTTGTCTTACCGCTGCCACGAAGGCCTGTTAGGGCTATTATCATTTGTGATCGAAATATTTTACGAATGAGATGACGACTATTACCGCTAATAACGAAGTTATTCCACTTACTGCTATTGGGATGTCATATCCAAATTTTTCTCCGATAGGCCCAAAAAATGCTGACGAAATTGCTCCTCCGATGGCTGAAACAAAATTGATTATTCCTGTATTTCCACCAATTCTTTCCATGTTGAAGATTTTTGAAACTCCATAATACAAGAAGAAGAAAAATGCGCTGTCTCCGATTTCATGGATTGTTCTGAATAAAAATGATATTTCTACAATTTTTATTGTCATTAAAATATGTCCGAATCCGCTCAAAATTAATCCGAAAAGAAGTATGTTTTTTGGTTTCCAATTTTTTAATTTTTTTGAAATTATTAGAGAACTTATTGCCATAGGTAAGATCGCAAGTCCCATGTACAAGCCAGTTTGAAGAGATGAAAGGTGTAGTGTCTCTTTCAAGAATAGTCCGTAAGATGTTCCTTCAACTCCGAAATGAATTGCAAATAAAGCTATTACTAAAAGAAAAATAAGTACATCTTTTTTGAAGATGTCTTTTTTATAATTAATGATTTCAAATTTTGTAGTGTCGTTTTTTGGAAGAATGAAAAATCCTAAAATCGCTAAGATTAAGAAAATTATTGCTACGACGTCGAATATAATTTTGTAGTCTACGTTTGAACCGATTACGTAGCCTGTAAGCATTATTCCAAGAGAGATTGTGAGATAATTGAAGCTTTGGAATGTTCCTAAATGTTTGTTGAAATTGGCGGCTTCGGCAGTTCGATAAAAAAGACTGTCTGAAGAAGAATCATATATTTTTAAACTGACTCCGATCAATACTGATAAAACTAGGAGTAGTGGAAATGATGTAGTAGAAGCCATTCCGAAGTAGAATATTGCGGCCATTGTCAAAGAAATTGATATCAATGTTTTTGATTTGAACCTGTCGTTTGAAAGTCCTGATGGTAATATTGTGAGTATGCTTGCGAAAGAGTTTACTGAGAAGAATGTGCCTATTTCAAGCCCTGACATTCCTATCGATGCGAAATAAATTCCCCAGAAAAAGAATAGAGAAGTTTTTAGCATTCTTACTATTCCGTTGAAAACTGAGATTATTATTATTGGTTTATTCATTTTTGTAATTTAATTAAGTCTTTCCAAAATGTAGGATAACTCTTTGAAACGCATTTTGGATTTTCGATTTTTAACTTTGGTATTTTACTCTTTAGTATTCCAAACGCCATGGCAATTCTGTGATCGTTGTACGTGTTTATGAAGACAGGGGATTTATATTTTTTTGAAATTAATTCTGGATTTCCGTGAATTTCTATAAAATCTTTTCCTGTTTTTACTTTTATTCCGAATTTTTTTATTTCATTTTCGAGCGCTGAAATTCTGTCCGTTTCTTTTATTCTCAAATTGCCGATGTTGGTTATTTTTGTTATTCCATTTGCAAACATTCCGAGAACTGCGAATGTCATAACAAGGTCTGGAGTCTCATTCATGTCTATGTTGTCTAAGGGCTTGATTATGCCTGTCCCTTCAATATCTGTGCAATTTTTGTGTTCAGCGGTTTTGCATCCCATTTTTGACAAATATTCTAGGAATTTGATGTCTCCTTGTGTGGAATTTTTTGTTATATTTTCGAGTGTTATTTTCTTCTCAGGATTAAGTAAGGCATATTCTCCGATGTATGATGCCGATGATGCATCACTTTCGATAATGAATTCTTTTAGTTTTTTATTTTCGAAATCTTTTATAAGTTTTTCTGTGATTTTTATATAAGGTTTTGAGCAAAGTTTTTTCTCTATTTCTATTGTTGTTTTTTTCTTTGTGAATTTTGTAATCATCATTAATGCGGAAATATATTGGCTACTAATATCTCCTCGAATTTTTACTTTTCCTCCGATAAGTTCGGATGGATATATCTTTACTGGAGGACAATCTTTTCTTTCTCCACCAGTTGTTTCTATTTTTGTGCCGAGCTGATTTAGGGCGTTTGTAAGGTCTTTTATCGGTCGCTTATTCATTCTTTTATTTCCGTATATTGTTATTATCCCTTTCTGTTTTGGAGAGATTTTTAATGCACAAAATGCTGTAAGAAATCTTGTGGTTGTTCCTGCATTTCCTGTGAAAATTTTTATGTCTTTGTTCTTTGCAAAATTTTCATTCTTAAGTTTTTTTAGTGCGTTTATCAAATATTTCGTGTCATCACACGTAGGAATATTTTTTAGTTTTATTTGTTTATTATGAAGTGCCGAAAGAATTATTGCTCTTGCAGCAATGCTTTTTGATCCTGGCACTAAAATTTTTATAGTTTTTTTTGAAGGCATTTTTACGATTTTGTGATTTTTTCTTTATGCACTACCGCTTTGCCGATTTTTTTTGCGAATACAAAATTCATGTAGTTTCCTGATCTTTTTTTGTCACTCAATATATCTTTTGTTCCCGGTTTTTTCATACTTGTTATTGGTAGACCGGTTTTTTGTAGTAATGTTTTTATTCTTTCCGCATCGCTTTCTTTCATTATTTTTTGTTCTACGGCGAGTCGATTTACCATTACCATTCCTATACTTATGGCAAATCCGTGAAGTAAAGTGTAATTCGACATTTTCTCCAGTGCATGCCCAAAAGTATGACCATAATTTAGTAAAATTCTTTCATCTGTTAATTCTCTTTCGTCTTTTTCTATTATTTTTACTTTGATTTTTATTGATCTTTCGATGATGTATTCAAGTGCTGAAACATCTTTGTTTAAAATTTTTTCGAGATTTTTTTCTATGTATTTGAAAAGTTTTTTATCTTTTATCACTCCGTATTTTATTATTTCAGAAAGTCCGTTTACGATTTGATTTTGTGGTAGTGTTTTTAAATAATTTATATCTATGAATACTGCTTTTGGTTGGTATGTTGTGCCTATTAAGTTTTTTCCTCCTTCAAGATCTACTCCTGTTTTTCCTCCGATGCTTGAGTCTACCATTGCTAAAAGTGTTGTTGGAATTTGGATGTAGGGGATTCCTCTCATGAAAATTGATGCTAAAAATCCACCGATATCTCCACAAACTCCTCCTCCCAAAACTATTAATCCTGAATTTCTGTCAAAATTTTTCTCTATCATTTCTTCTGCTAATTCTTCAACTGTCTTAAGTGTTTTGGATTTTTCTCCTTGATCAAATGATATCAACTCGGCATTTATTTTGTTCTTTTTCAAAAATTTCAGCAAAGAATCTCCGTAAATTTTCTTGGTTTTTGAATCTGTAAGAATCGCATATTTTTCTCCGATGCAGTTTTCTTTCAAAAAATCAGGAAGAGAATCTATACAATTTTCTTTTATGAAAATAGTGTATTTATCTTTTTGTCGACGCGATATTTTTACTTTGATTTTTGGCATTTGCATGAGGTTAATCTATTGGTCGTAACGACGTGTTTTGTAGCGTTGTTACGGCTGTTTTTATTTTATTGTTTTTCCTACGGCTTTGATTATTGGTTCTGAATTTTTCAATAATTCTTTGAATTCATCAGGAGTTAATTGTTGTTGTGCATCTGACAATGCTGCTTTTGGATTGGCATGTACTTCAATAATAACTCCATCAGCTCCACATGCGATAGATGCTTTTGTCATTGGTTCGATTAGTGATTTTTTTCCTGTTCCATGACTTGGATCGACAATGATTGGTAGGTGAGAAAGCTCTTTCACAAGCGGTACTGTCGCAAGTGCGAGAGTATTTCTTGTCTCTTTTTCAAATGTTCGAATTCCTCTTTCACATAAAATTACATTTGGATTTCCGTGTGCAAGGATGTATTCAGCTGCAAGTAATAATTCTTCGATTGTGGCTGAAAGTCCACGTTTTAGCAGTACAGGTTTTTTTATTTTCCCAAGTTCTTTTAATAATTGAAAATTTTGCATGTTTCGTGCGCCTACCTGAACTATATCGCTGTATTCACAAATTTCATCTAAAAATCTTATGTCTGTAACTTCCGTTACTACTCCCATTTTGTATTTGTCTGCAACGTGTTTCATGATTTTTAGACCTTCTATCTCAAGTCCTTGAAAAGCGTATGGGCCTGTTCTTGGCTTAAATGCGCCTCCTCGAAGCAAATGTACACCCATTTTGGCTAGTGGTTTTGCAACTGCCTCCATTTGTTCTTCTGATTCTACAGAGCACGGACCTGCAATTACTGCGAATGTTTTTGGGTCTCCGATCTTTACTCCATTTACTTCTATTACAGTTGGAGTTGGTTTTACTTCTTTGCTTACGAGTTTGAATGGACTAACTACGCGCATTACTTTTTCGACGTTTTCCAGTGATTCAAGATGTTCAAGGCTCAAAAATCTTTCCTCACCGATTACGTTGATGACTGTGCGTTCAACTCCGAAGGAAAGAAGTGGCTCAAGTCCTTTTGCTTTCAGTTCTTCTACTATTTTCTCAGCGCTTTCTTTTGAGGCGCCGAATTTCATTACTATAATCATGTTGTTTGTTGTATAAAGAATATAAAAAAATCTCCTGCCGGTCTTAGCAGTGAGATAATATGGTTTACATTGCAACGTTTATCTCACGCTAAGGATATAAAGTAAATAAGCATACAAGTCAGAAACCCATTGTAGTGGATTTTTGAAAACTGCTATTTTTACTTTTGATTCTTGCATGTCCGTTGTAAAGTAAGACAAGTTAGATGTTACTTCACTTTTCGATAAAGTCAAATTTTTATGAAGAAAATCGTCGGAATTATAGGTGGGAAAGGGAAGACTGGAAGTCAATTTGCAGGGTTTTTTAAGAAGATGTATTTTGATGTCATCGTGTCTGATATTGGTACAAAACTTTCGAATGAAGATCTTATTAAAAAATCTGACATTGTTGTTTTTAGTGTTCCATTTGAAAAAAGTGTTGAGATTATGAAGAAGGAAATTTCGGCTTGTACAAGCAAAAATCAGCTCGTCATGGATTTGAGTTCATTGAAGAAAAATCAAGTTGATGTGATGAATAAGTCTAAAGGAAATGTGATCGGAATTCATCCTTTGTTTGGTCCAACTACGAATAAAAAGAAAGATTTGAACATTGTTTTTTGTCCAGGTAGATGTGACAAAAAAGTATTTTTGGAAATGAAAAAACTTTTTGAAAAACTTGGATTTAATATAATTGTTATGACTCCGGAAGAACATGATAAAGCGATGGTTTTGATTCAGGTGATTCCTCATTTGAAGATTATTTTGGCGGGTGAACTTTTGAAATTCTTTGGGATTAATCCTGAGAAATTTTATGATATTGGAACTCCGATGTACAAGATAGAAATGAGTTTTATCGGAAGGATTTTTGCTCAGGATGCCGGCCTTTGTACTGCTATTGTCAAAGATAATCCTTATTCAAAAGATTTGATAAAGTTTTTTGGAAAAACTTCCAAAATTTATGAAAAACTTATTTTGAAAAATGATACAAAGAATCTTTCAAAAAGGTTTTCCGATGTGAGTAAATTTCTTGGAGATTTTTCCGAGAAAGCTTTGAAAGAAAGTGAAAAAAATATTAATAAAATGTAATTTATGTTGATTGATACACATGCACATTTGATGTTTAAGGAATTTGAGGAGGACTTGGAAGATGTCTTGGCTAAGGCAAAAGAAGCAGGTGTCGAAAAAATCGTCAACATAGGTTGTGACGTAAAATCATCTGAGGCGGCAGTAAAGATGTCGAGTGAATATGAGAATTTATATGCAACTCTTGGTCTTCATCCTTATGATGCGGCATTGGCCACTGAGGATTTGATGGAGGACTTTAAAAAACTTATTTCGGAGAATAAAAAAATTGTGGCGATAGGGGAGTGTGGACTTGATTATTTTAAGGCGGAAGTTCCTAAAGATGTTCAGAAGTCTGCTTTTCGGCTTCAAATAGCCCTTGCGAGGAATACTGGAATTCCATTGATTGTGCATTGTCGTGAGGCTTACGATGATACGCTTGAAATTTTGGATGAAGAATTTGGGTGGAGTGATAAAGAAGATGGTGATGGATGTGCAAATGGAGATGTTGGTTGTGGCGTTGTGCGTGTGGTTTTTCATTGTTATAGTGGAACTTTAGAGTTTGCTGAAAAATTATGGAAACGTGGAATTTTCACTTCTTTTACGGGAATTGTTACTTATCCAAATGCAAAAGATGTTCAAGAAGTTGCGAAAAATGTGCCTATGGATCTTTTTATGGTTGAGACGGATTGTCCTTATCTTGCGCCACAAAT
>Ga0172369_10001756_pt1 | contig 30952 bp, 30 predicted proteins | sample LakKiv25m_FD_114539 | JGI IMG/M metagenome (GOLD analysis project Ga0172369, IMG submission 114539) | Freshwater microbial communities from Kabuno Bay, South-Kivu, Congo - kab_022012_11.25m | ecosystem: Environmental > Aquatic > Freshwater > Lake | place: Democratic Republic of the Congo... | reverse complement strand
TTACCGACGCCGGTCGGTCCAAAAAAAAGAAAAGCGGCTAAAGGTTTTTTGCGTTTGCCGAGCAATATGAAAGATCGCCGAAGCGCTGCCGATAATTTTGTCATCGCCTCTTCCTGATTAATAATTTTTTCCTTAAGCAAAAAATCAAGATTGATCAATTTTTGCCGCATGTCGTCGGTGATTTTGGTGGGCATATGGGTTTTTTCCGTCAGGACCGTGTCGATGATTTCAGGCAATAGGATATTCGGTAGGGGCTGAGCGCGCTCAGCCCTTACACCATTCAATTTTACAAATGAACATGCGTTATCCAATAAATCCAAAGCCTTTTCCGGAAAAGGAATATTCGTCATGTAGAAATCGCATTTTTCGATCGTATTCCCGATTGTTTCGTAGGGGATAATCACGCCATTTCTTTTTTCGAAAAAAGGCGTTATTTCCAGTAAAATATTTTCCGCATCCTTGGGGCTTACTTCCGCCACGTCGATTTTGGTGAATAAACGGCTGATTTTTTCCAAAGGAAAGATAAATTTTTCGTAAAAGAATGGGGTAGTGGTGCCGAGGAATTGGACCGAACTTATCTTGGCGAATTTCTCGATGACAGTCGAAAGATCAATCCGGTCGCTTCCATAACCCACATATTTATCGAAATTTTCGATCATCAGGATGATATTTTTGGCGTCGGCCGCTTCCTGAAAAAGCTCGGCCAGGAAATTTTCCCGTTCTTTAAAATCGGTTTTTCCGTTAAAGATTTTTTCCATGTCAAGTTTCAATACGCGTTTGTATGAAAGTCGGGTAATGGTTTTGCCTTCATAAATCATTTTGGCCAAAGCATCGATAATCGTATGTTTGCCGACACCTTCTTCGCCGACGACCAAAACGTTGGCTTCGGCACTTTTTATAAGTGCCTGTTCGATTTCCCTAATTTCTTTTTGCCGGTCGACAATGGTTTTAAAACGGACGTTTTGGTAATTGGCCCCGGTCAATTCCTCGGTGAATTCCTGAAGTGTCGGCGTATAACCCATAGCCCAATCGCGGGCTAAAGGCGGCATGGAAAAAAGATTGCTTATTTTCCACCAGGCGGCTCTATGAAGATACGCTTCATAGTATTTTTCGAACCATTGATTGACAATTATGACGTTTTCCTGATTCAAAAGATGTTCGCTGACGAATTTGTTTTTTAAGATTGCTTTTTTTTCATCGGGTGTTTTTTGGGAAACATAATTAAGGTACAGAACGGGAATTACGACAATAAAAGCAATGAACAAAAAAGGCAGGGCGACCAGGTAAAGTGTCTGCAAGATGAAATAAAAAGAAATGATTGATAACCGCATGGCAAAACCGATGAAGCGGGAAATAAGGTTAAAGCTTATCTGTTCCATTAATCGGCTCAGGGAAAACCCGGGTTTGGTTTTTTTTGTCACCAAATTTTTCCAGGGGGAAAAAAGCGTTTTGGAAAGATTGGTAATGGAAAAAAAGTAGGGGAGGAAGAGAAAAAGATTAACGGTTGCCTCAAAAAAATCCTTAAGCGCTTGTTTGGCAAAAGCAGCGAAGTTCTTATGCATAAATAAAATATAGCATAGTTTTATGCTATAATTTAAAGGAATTTATCGGGTGCGTAGTTTACCGGTAAAACAGTTCTCTGATAAAGAACAGACAGATGGTCCGATTCCATCCGCACCCACCAAGTCGATCGGCCGCTGGCCGCTTAGCTCAACGGTAGAGCGCTTCGTTTACATCGAAGATGTTGGGGGTTCAAATCCCTCAGCGGCCACACAAACTAAGCTCAAACAAAGATTACTCTAGTAGTATAAACTACTTTTTTTGTCGCATATAATCCATTGACTTTGAAAGATTGTTTTACTAACTTTAAGATTGGGACGTTTTTATGGTTGACAAGTGTATTACACTGTTATACAATTTAACTAATCAGTTGTGATCGAAATAACAAAACTGATTTGGAATGAATGGAATGTTTTTCATATCAATAGGCATTGTGTTATGCCGCAGGAAGTTTATGAATCTTGTCATAGTCAGTTAAAAGTTCTTAAGACTTATAAAGGCAGAATTCTGGTAATCGGTAAGACAAAAACGAACAGATTGATAACCACAGTTTTATCACCAGAAGGAAATAATGTTTATTTTGTTGTGACTGCCAGAGATACGAATAGAAAAGAAAGGAGAATGTTAAAATGAAAAAAAAACTAAAAAAAATACCGGATTTTAAAACAATACAAGAAGAGGCAGAGTTCTGGGATACGCACAGTATTACGGATTATCTACATGAGATGAAAGAGATAAAAATAATATTTAAACCAGCAATTCCAAAAGAAGAGACGATTGTGGTAAGAGTTCAGGTGGGACTAAAAAAGAAATTAGAAAGAAAAGCACAAGAAGAAGGATTGCCGCTGTCGACGATGCTTCGGACTTGGTTCATTAAAATGTTACGTCAATAATCCGTCAATTCAACATGCCCTAAATTATTACTGGGCTTTTTTTCCATAATTGATGAGGTTATTATACTATAAGGTATTTAACTAAATCTTTTTCCTTTTTTCCAATCGATCGATTCCAAAAGGGGAGTATAGAGATCTTCACTCATTTTGACGTGCAGTTGATCAACTTCTTTTGGAGAAGGATCCCGATTTTGGAATTCGACGAACGGCAGGTCTTCGATCAAAGCCAGCGGCGTCTGCTCCTTGCCTTCGCCCATAACCATGACAGCCGCGGCGGCCAAGCCATCGACGATATTGGCTTGGGTAACCAACAATTGCTTACCGAAAATATCAATTTTACCAATGTAATTATTCAAAGCTTTAAAACCGCTATGTGCTAAAGCGATACCGGTTGTTCCCAGTCTTAACGGTGAAGTTTTACTGTCGGTAATTATTACGCCCAGATTTTTTATTTTAAATTTTTTAGATAAATATTTTCGTACTTCGTTCGCGGTTTTTTGCGGGTCTCTTGGCCATAAAATATAATAGCCGTTGCCGTTGGATTCGTCGATGCCGGCCGTCGGGATCAATAAATTGCGCTTAATTGTCAGCGTAATATTATATTTGCTTTTTTCCGGCGGGATAAAAAACTCCGCCTCTTTTTCTACCAGTTTTTTCTTATCAATCTTGCTTGTTTTTATAATTCTGCCTTCGCAAATGGAAACGATCTTGGAGGTGATAACAAGAATTGACCGGTTTTTGACGGCCGTCACAAACCGGTCAAGGATTTTTATCAAGTTGCGGTCGCGTACCGTGACTTTATGGGTTTTTAAGGCTTGTATTATCATACATAAGCATTATATATCATCGCATTAATCATCCGGTTATTCAGAGAATATATCTTTTTTAAATCAGATTCGATTGCAAGTGGTAATAAGGCGGTTTGTTTTGGTATCTTTTAATCGCCATTTTGATAATTTCGACAATAAAGTCCCCATAATTCATGCCGATCAGTTTGGCCGAACTGCAGACGCTGTCGCCGATGTTGATCGACGGATTGGGGTTCAGCTCCAAAACATAAGGATTGTCATTTTCGTCAACCCTGATTTCCACCCGGCCGTAGTCATGGCAATCCAAAATATTGTATGTGTCCAAAGCGATTTCGGAAATGAGCGATTCGAGCCGCTTGCCGATATTTTTCGGCGGCCTCTGGACAACGATGTTTTCGTAAACGGAACCTTCCTGCCATTTGGCATCGAAAGGATAAATATGCCAGTAACCTTTGGGCATTTTTCCGAAAATAGAACGCGATAAAGGAAGAACTCTCAAATCGTTTTCATCATCACCCAAAATGGAAACGTCGTATTCGTCACCCTCAATATATTCTTCGATAAGTGCCGGCCGGCCGAGTTCGACGATTATTTTCTCCATTTGTTCCGTCAGTTGTTTTTTATCGGTAACGACCGAATCGTTGGTGATGCCGATCGAATTATCGGTGTTTCCCGGTTTGACGATTAAAGGATAATGGAGCGTATCGTCGATTTCGTCATCCATGGTATAGGCATAATCCCAGTTAGGCGTCGGAATATCGTGATAGGCCAACAGTTTTTTGACGCGGATTTTGTCGATGCATAAGGCAAGGGTAAACGGATTGGAGCCCGTGTAGGGGATTTGCAGCGTATCGAGAATCGACGCGGCATGAGGCTCAAGCAGGCTGGAATCGTTAATCCGCTCAACGACATTAAAAACGATATCAACATCGCTTCCTCTCAATTCGTTAAAAGCTTTCGATAAGTTATTGAAATCGAAGAAGGTGACGCGATAGCCCCGTTTCAAAAGCGTCTTTTCGATATTCTTTCCGACGGAAAAAAGATCCTGTTCGACCACATTGCTGGTGTTTTTATCATAAATATTGCAGGCGATGCCGATGTGAAGATTTTTAATATTTCCGGTAGAGATTCTTCTGATCGTTTCGATCTTGGCCGCGCGAAGGATTTTATCCTTGTTTAAAAAAGCAAACGTATGGCTGTCGCGGCGCGAAGTTTTTCCGATTGATGAAGCCGGATCGAATTTGACGACGGTGTAATTTATTCCCTCAAGAATTTCTTTTAGATTATCCTGCGCATCGATCAGGTTTTCACCGCTTACCGTCAGCCATCCGAGTTGCTCATAACCGTCGGGCGGAATTAAAATGGTGTCGCCGATTTTTTTGAACCAGTGCATTTCTTCAAGGAATTTGTTCTCTTCGAGATTCTTGCTGATTTCCAATTTCACGAGCAAGCCGGAATTATTCGGGTGGATATCCCAACCGATAATGTATTTTTTCGGAAAAATATTCTTTTGGGCTTTCAAATATTGTCCGAAGGCAATCCTGACTGCCATCTCAATCAGGTCAACATTCCAGGCGCCCTTAATATATGAATATATATAGTCGCCGCCCATCCGCAAATTTACTTCCAAAGGAATCGGGCCGGATTTGGTCGACTTGGCTTCAAAATGGACAAGACCGTTTTGGATGCCCAACTTTTCCAGGGTTTCTTCGGCTAAACCGATCAGTTCCTCCTGGTTTTTAAGCGGCAAACTTGAAGGGATCGATTGACCGTTGTCATAAAAGAAAATATTTTGGGTTTTATTATAATTGTCGGAGATGGAATAAAATTTCATCTTTCCGTTTTGCAAAACGATATCGATGTCCACTTCGTCGCCGTCGATGTATTCTTCGGCATAAATTTCCAGTCCGTCGCTCAGGGCCGGTTCGACATTGGTGGAAATATTATTTTTTATGAAATCATAAATTTCCTGCAGATTTTCTTTCGTTTCCGCTTTCACGACAAAAGCACTGCTTGAGCCGTAAACCGGTTTAAGGATCACGGGGAAGCGGAATTTCCGGCCGATGCGGCTCAAATCCCGGAGGGATTTAACCATGGTGAATTTCGGCGCCGGCAAATTATTCTCCAGGCAAAATTCACGGAAAAGAAATTTATTCCTCACTTTTTTGGCAATGTGGAAAGGAGTGCCGATAAAGTTGAATTTATCGATAATTTTGGCAGTCAGCAAAACGTCATCTTCCCAAAAAGTAAGCGCTCCGTCGATTTTTATTTTCGGATTATCGGAAATAAATTTTTCCAGCACGCTTATCGCTTCGCGATGATCGGTTGTGTCGGCAATGATCCAGTGGTCGACATAATTTTGCGCCCAGTTTTTTTCCTTATTAAGGACAATGATTATCAACCCAAGTTTTTTTAATCGTTGGAAGATAAATCGTTTTTTGGAATAACCGGTATTGACGACAAGGATGGTTCCATTTCTTATGTCTGATTCCATGAGTAACTACATTATTATAATTTTTCGGAAGATGTCAAGAGTATTTTTTTGCCGTATTCACTTGACAGGCTGAAATTACTAGGCTAACATATCTTCTATGACCGGTAAAATATCAACTCAGATAAAACCATTCCCGGGTGCAGGAGAAACGGCCATTTATTTCGTTTTCGAAGAAATCTTAAAAAAAGATAAAAATTTATCGCTTCTCAACAAAAAATCCGGCAATCGTTTACAAAGAAAAATCGACCGCTTGAATTTCAAGGCCCAGGAAGATAAAACGCTGGAATTTGAGCTCGGTAAAACCACTTATTTCATCGTCGGTGCCGGCCGCAAAAACGATTTCAATTTAGCCAAATTCAAAAAAACGTTAACCCATGTTTTAAAAAAAATCGGCAGTTTGGGAATCGATTCGGTTGACGTATTTTATTTTCCCGAACTCGGGAAAGATCACTATGAAATAGCAAAAAATACCGCTTTAGGTTTTTGTTTGGGAAACTACAATTTCGACAAATATAAGTCGGTCAAAGATCAAAAATCTTCTGGCGGGATCAAAGAGCTCGTGTTTCATTTCGATAAAAACCCGCCCGGGGATTGGGAGGAGGGGATTGCTTTCGGTAAAGCAGTCGCGGAGGGGATTTATCTGACGCGTGATTTGGTTAATGAGCCGGCGTCGCATCTTCACCCGGAAACTTTAGCGCAAAAGGCTTTTGAGATAGAAAAAGAATCGGGCGGAGCGGTTACGGTTGAAGTCCTGGATCGTGACGAATGCCGGCGGTTGGGAATGGGTGCGTTTTTGGGGATAGCGCAGGGGAGCGACCGCGAACCGAAGTTCATCATACTAAAATATCAAAAATCAAATATCAAAAATCAAAACGACAATTCAAAATTAAAAAAGATATGTTTAGTAGGGAAGTCGATCACTTTCGATTCGGGCGGGTTATCGCTTAAGCCTTCAAGCGCGATGGAAAATATGAAAATCGACATGGCCGGCGGCGCGACGGTTTTAGGGGTATTTAAAATATTGGCCAATATGCATCGAATCAATGTAGGGGCGCAGCACGCTGCGCCCGCACCAACGATTTACGGAATATTGCCGGCTTGCGAAAATATGCCGTCGGGCAAATCCATCAGGCCGGGCGATATCGTCCGGGCCATGAACGGAAAAACCATCGAGGTTTTAAATACCGATGCCGAAGGCAGGGTGACTTTAGCCGATGCCTTAATTTACGCCGAAAAAAATCTGAAAGCCGATATCATCATCGATTTGGCCACTTTAACCGGCGCCTGTATGGTGGCTTTGGGCACCGATCTGACCGGCCTGTTCGGTAACGACAAAAAATTAATCGATACATTCGGGAAAATCGCCGAGGCCGAAGGCGACGAACTTTGGCCGCTTCCCTTATACAAGCCATATGCCAAAGAAATTAAAAGCGAGGTGGCAGAGCTCAAAAACGTCAGCGGCATCCATTACGGCGGAGCCATTACCGCCGCCTTGTTTTTGGAACAATTTGTCGAAAAAACACCCTGGCTGCATTTGGATATCGCCGGCCCGGCATACGTTAAGGGATCAACCGGTTGGGGGGTTGCCGGTTTAATCGAGTTCATTAAAAATTATTCATAACGACGCCAATGAAAATCCAATCTTTGATCAAAAGCGATAAAATTATCAAGATTGATCCGAAAGACACCTTGGCCCATGCTTTAAGCAAACTGGCCAGTTCCCATGACGCGGCATTTGTTTTTGATGAAGAAAATAAATATTTGGGCTTGATCAATCCTTATTACTGTTTTATCAGAAGTTCTTCGCCGGCCAATGCCCGAGCCGAACACTGCGTTTTCCATGCGCCGCGCATCAAAACGAATTTTTCCGTCGCCAAAGTAGCGCAACTTATGGATGAGTCGAAAGTCCATTACCTGCCGGTTTTTAACGAACAGGATAAATTTGCCGGGATTGTTTCGGCGCGAAGAATACTTGCTTCTTTGCAGGATTTGCCGGTTTTCAAAATAAAAATCAAGGATGTTTTGAAAACGAAAAAAAATCCGCTGCTTACGGTATATGAAAACGATTCGATCGCGATTGCCCTTTCCGAATTTAAAAAATACAAAATATCGAAACTGGTGGTTATCGGCCGCGAGATGAAACTGAAAGGAATTTTAAGCTACTACGACTTGATCGCTTACCTGATTGCCCCGAAAGAAAAGGAACAAAGAGGGGAGAGGACGGGCAATAAAATGAGTTTCAATTATCAGCGGGTAAAAAATTTCTGCAAGAATTTCGTATTGACATTAACCCAGGAAGATACGATGGAACAGGCGCTGAGGCTTATTGTCGATAAAAAAATCGGCAGTGTCGTCGTTGTCGATTCCGGAAGGCATCCGTTGGGGATAATTACCACTAAAGATTTTCTAAAGCTTATTGCTCAAGGCAACAAAGGAAACATTCTTGAAATTACCACCAAGAATTTGTCCCACACAAACCGCCAAATTATCGGCGGTTTTTTTAATCCCCTGAATCTTTGGCTCAAAAAAGTGCCGGACATCGTCAGGGCAAGATTATTCATTAAGGAAGAAAAACAAGGCGGGGTCTTCAAGGTTATCCTGTCGCTGTTTACCAAAAAAGGTTATCCCAAAGTGATTAAGGAAGAAGGAAAGAATTTGACGAAGGTACTGCAAAAAATAAAGAAAGACTGATTAATTTTTAATTTGAAATTTTTAATTTTTAATCAAATCTAAATTTGAAATTTCAAATTAATTCATTAAAAATTCAGGGGTATTTTTTACTGTTGATCATCGTTTTAGGAGCAATCTTGCGCTTTAATAATCTTAATTGGGATTCCAATTTCCATCTTCATCCGGATGAGCGGTTCCTGACCATGGTCGGGAATGCGATGCGGACGCCATCATCTTTCTCCCAATATCTTAATCCGCAAACTTCAACTTTCAATCCGGCCAATATCGATTATAAATTTTTTGTTTATGGAACATTCCCGCTGACTCTTAACAAATTATTGGCGTTATTTTTCAATAACGATAATTATAATTCATTTACGATCCAGGGAAGATTTTTGTCGGCGGTTTTTGATTTGCTGACGGTATTTTTGGTTTATAAAATTGCGGGATTGATTGCGGGCGGGAAGACTCGCCTCGATTCGACCATCGAGTCGAAGCGGGCCCCGCCCCTACAAAAAAACATTCCATATTTTGCCGCGTTTTTTTACGCGATTGCCGTCTTGCCGATCCAGCTTTCGCATTTTTTTGCCGTCGATTCGTTTTTGAATTTTTTCATGCTGGGTTCGTTTTATTTTGCGTTGCGGTTTTACGTTAAGGGCGGGAAGACCCCGCCCCTACAGGACATCATATTGTCGGCGGTTTTTTTCGGCCTGGCCTTGGCCTGCAAGATCACCGCCGTTTTCATTTTGCCGCTTAATCTAATATTTATTCTTCTATATAAGCACCAAATCCCAAATTCCCTGCCCGCAGATGCTTCGCATCAAGCGATGCAGGCGGGCAAATCACAAACAATATCCAATGACTCAAATACAAAACGTTTTGAAAATTTAGAATTTCGGTCATTGTTTGGAGTTTGGTGCTTGATGCTTGGAATTTATATTCTGGTTTCCTATTTCATTCTCCGTTTAGCAGATCCTTATAAATTCCAAACCGCTAATTTTTTCGATTTGCATCCGAGTCGATTGTTTATCGAGAACTTACAACAGCTTAAATCCTGGGATAATCCCGGCGTGTGGTATCCGCCGGGCGTACAGTGGATCAACAAAAACGCTTTTTTCGGATTGGTAAACCTGGCGGTTCTCGGCGTCGGAATTCCTTATTTTATCCTTATAACATTTGGAATATTCCAAGTCATTAAAAAGCGGAATTTAGAGTTGTCGATCATTTTTGGCTGGATGGTCTTATTTTTCATCTATCAATCCGTGCAATTTGTCAAACCGATGCGATATTTTATTTTTATTTACCCTTTCCTCGCGATCCTGGCAGCAGTTGGAACAAAATGTGTAAACTCGAAATTCAAAGCACGAAATTCGAAACAAATTCGAATAACCAAAATTCAAAACGTTTTAAAACTTCGAATTTTGAAAATTGTTTCGGATTTCGGATTTCGAGCTTCGAATTTTGTAATTGTGACTTTTGTACTTATTTGGCCTTTCATGTTCTCTTCCATTTATCTGCGTCCGCATACGCGAGTCGCCGCATCCGAATGGATTTATAAAAATATTCCCAACAATTCAATGATTTTGAGCGAGTATTGGGATGATCCGTTGCCGTTGTCGGTGGAAAATAATTACGGTAAGCAGTTTAGAGGGGAACAATTGCATGTTTTTGATCCCGACACGCCGGAAAAATGGCAGACGATGAATAAACTTTTGAACGACGCCGACTATTACATCCTTTCTTCAAACCGCGGCTGGGGGAGCATCCCGACGGTGCCCGAACGCTACCCGCTGATGACAAAATTCTATCAGAATCTTTTCGACGGTAAAACCGGTTATGAAAAAGTTACCGAATTCACCTCTTATCCGAAATTGGAAATTGGAAATTGGAAATTGGAAATTAAGGATGATTGGGTTGATGAATCTTTCACCGTTTACGATCATCCCAAGGTTGTCATTTTCCGGCGGATGGTTTCTTCAAAATAAAAAATAAAGCCGAGGATAAGGCAGAGTTTGCCGGTAAATTGATTTTATTTCTTAAACTCCGGCCAAATAAAAATTTGCCCAATGGTCCCAAAAGCGATAAGTAATGATAAATTTCCAAATAGCGAGAATTTTGCGGCGAAAGATATCCTTTTTCCTTGATTATTTTGAATCTTGATCGTTCAAAAGACCTTTGCCATTGCGATAACGACAAGAGCTGGTAATGTTTTTGTTTACGCCTCAACCAATTGATATATAAAGACCCCAATATTTTTCCGCCGAGCAGATTATCGCTCCATTGATTGGTCATTACCGTGGTTAAAAAATACCCGTTCGGTTTTAATATGCGGCCAATCTCTTTCAGTGAATAATCGATGTTTGGAATGTGTTCCAAAACGCAATTAGAAATGATTGTCGAGAAGTAATTGTTGGGAAAAGGTAATTTTCGCCCATCATATGAAACAACTTCTTTATAAATTTCCCTTCTTTCAGCATCAGCGGTATGCTTATTGCTTTCAAGATCGATGCCAACGTCAATTATGCCTTTGCCAAAAACTGCTTCGGCAAAAAAACCGTCACCGCAGCCAAAGTCAAGAATAGGGAATTTCAATAAGTGATTATATTTATTGAATAAATAGGCTTCCTGGGGACGGATAAGGGAATAAAACAGAGGTTTGTTTTTAAGATAATTTTGATAGTATTTTTTCATAAAATTTATATGTTTTATTAATATCGAATATCTGTCTTGTTTTTTTGATTAATTCATCGTTTGAATATCTGTTTCGATAATTTATGATTTTCATCATTGCCTTGGCCAATTTCCGGCTGTTTTCGATGGGGACGAGAATCCCCATCTTCGTCAATTCGATGGGAACGCGAACTCCGGGCAGGTCGGTGGCGATAACCGGCGTACCCTGGAGCATGGCTTCGGCCTGAACCATGCCGAAAGCTTCGGTGCTGTTGATTGAGGGAAGAACAAGGACGTCGATTGCACGATAAAATTCGGTCAGCTGGTTTTCCGACAGGTTACCTAAAAATTCATAATTGACATTTGTTTTGTCAAGCAATTTTTTTATTTTCAAATAATATTCGTTTTCGCCGGCAACATTTATGCCGTAGGGGCCGGCGAATGCCAAATGAACGGGCGCGTCACGCTCGCCTCGATTCGACCATCGAGTCGAAGCGGGCCGCACCCCTACATTATTCACCGCATTAATCAAATATTCCAATCCCTTTTCCCGGGCGATCCGGCCGGCGTATCCGATTGTTATTTTTTGTAGGGGTCGGGTTTTCCCGCCCGTTAATGGGGGGCGCGAAGACCGCGCCCCTACATCATTTACCGGCGGTAAAACGAATTTCATTTTCTTCCTGAAAATTTTTCCCACCCAGGTGTGATCGGCATAATCTTCGGTATAACCGACGATCGTTTCAGACAATAACAACTGGAAATAAACGGAAAGATTTAAAAAAGAAACGACTACTTTAGAAATAAACGAAGGATTGGGATAAACGACGCAATGGAAAATCGAAACGATTTTTTTATTGAATAATTTTGCCATCAATGCCAAGGGCAGGCCTTCGAAGTTGGGAATATTCAAAATGACCAAATCCGTGTTTTTTATTTCGCGAAAGAAACCGATTAGGGACTGGGGAGAAATATAGCCTTTGGATATTTTAAAAGAGTATAGAAGTCGCACAATCCTTAAACCCAGATAATTTTCTTTATGTTTCAAGTCTTTTTTATGAGGAAAAGTCAGGACCGTGATTTTATGTTTTTTTGATAAATGGCTTAGAATTTTTAACGGGGAAACCGTGATTCCGGAAATATACGGATAGAAGTATGGAGAAAAAGAAAGGATTCTCATATGTATTCTTTCAGGTATCTAAGAGCTTTTTTGAAAGAGGGAAATTTATAGCGATATTCTATTCTTTTATCGACGAAATTATAGATCCACAATATTTTTGTCTTCGGGCACTTTTCGTTCAAATATTGAACGATATTCCAGTTATCCTCGAAAAAGACATCCAACTTTAATTTTTTAATCATTCTTTCCTTGTAAAGATGGGGCTGTTCGTCGTCTTGGTTGTAATAACAGGATTTGAATATTTTTTTCGCCGCAATCTGCTCCATGCTCCTTTCGAAATCTTTTTTAAATAAATCATAACGGCTCGTGATGACGTAAGGTTCTATTTTTCCCGATTTGCTCATTTTTTTCACTTCGTTGAATCCCGAAGCGGGGTAAAGGCTGAACTTGTGGTAAACGGTAAGAAGCCATCTTTCCGGAAAATTTTTTGGATAATGAAAATGCAAATTCTTTTTTTTCAAAAAGACTTTTTTCATAAAAGCGATTACCGGTCTGGCAAAACGGAGGGGGTTGTATAAGATAACTCCGTCCAAGTCAAAGCCGACACGTAGCCCGCTTCGACTCGATTGTCGAATCGAGGCGAGTTGTTTTTTTTCCATTGCTAAATTATACTGGATATTATGCTGCCAATCTTGCTGGATCTAAAAATCTTTAAAATTTACACTTTCGGTGTGTTTCTCGTGCTGGCTTTTTTTTGGGGGAGTTTCATGATATGGAAACTGACCCGTTTGACCGCTTTAAAAGAAGAGGAAGTTTTCGACGGACTTTTTTGGGGTTTGTTCGGAGGACTTTTCTTGAGCCGTCTGTTTTATGTTGTTTTTAATTTCAATCAGTTCGGATTCGATTTGGCTAAATTTATCCTCATTAACGGTTATCCCGGTCTGACACTCTACGGCTTCGTCATCGGCGCCGGATTGACATTTTATATCTATACGAATATCAAAAAGATAAAATTTTTCGACGTCATCGACTACCTCATCCCCGGCGGATTTTTGGTGCTGGCGTTCGGGAAACTCGGCAGTTTTTTTTCCGGAAGCGAAGCCGGAACAACGACAAAGTTTTTTTTGGCAATCAAATACAGCGGCCTTTCGGGAACACGCCACCTGACGGCTTTTTATGAAAGCTTATTGTTTTTTGCGGCGGTTGTCATCGCTTATAAAATGATTTTCACGATCCGCCGCGAAAAACTGGCCAAAGGAACCGGTTTTTATTTCTTTATCTGGTTTTTCAGTTTAGTTTATTTTCTATTTGACAAACTGAAGGTCAGTCATTTATACTTCCTGAATTACAGTTTTAACAAGGCGGTGTCTACCGCCTTGCTCTTGACATTTAGTTTTTATTTTGTGTATCATTTCAGAAGTCTTTGGCTGGGGCAGGCAGGCGGGATTACCAGTTTTTTAAGGAAATATGGACAACAAACTGTCAAAAACATTCATCGCCAAACAAAAAAAACGCTTGGAGGAGGAAAAGATAAAGATCATTCCTCAAATTAGCGAGCTGAAAAAGCGCGATCCTTTTGCCGATCCCGATCACGCTTCCGATAATGCAGCCGTCGATACCGATGTGCGCGAACAAGTCGGTCACGATACGATTGAAGCCGAAATCAAAGATTTGGAAAAAAGAATTACCGATATCGATTTGGCTTTGAAAAAAATTGAAAAAGGAACTTACGGTTATTGTGAGCGCGGACATGAAAAAATTCCTCTTGCTCGCCTGGAACTGGTTCCCGAAGCCCGCTTCTGCATTGAATGCAAGAATAAGATAAGCAAGTAATGTATACTGAATTATTATGGCGGATATACCGGCTTCGACATTTTTGAACTTTTTCATATATCTGTTCATTCCCTTCACTTTGGCGTTTCTTTTAAAAAAGAAAAGAATTTCACCGCTTATCGGTTACATGCTGGGAGGCGTTATCATGAGTAACTTCCTGGGTAACTTTTTATCCCAGACAATGATCAACAGTTTCGCTTATTTCGGCATCATTCTCCTTTTGTTCACCGTCGGTTTGGAAACACAGTTTGACAAAATCGCCAACTTGAAGAAATTTATCGTTTTGGGAGGATTGCTGCAGGTGGGCATTTCGATTGCGGCCATTACGGTTTTAAGCATCTTTTTCGGTTTCACGATCATCCAGGCTTTTCTCATCGGCATCGCCCTTTCTTCGTCATCGACCACGCTGGTTGCAAAGATAATCCAGGACAGGGGAGAGGAAAGTTCTTTTTTGGGAGAGATCGCAATCGGTATCCTCATGTTCCAGGACCTGGCTTTCATCCCTTTCATGATAATTTTTACCTCGTTAACGGCAAAGATCAGTTCTTTTTTCGAGGTAGGATCGAAGATCCTTATCGACGTTATCGTTTCGTTCGTCATATTATGGCTTGTTTATTACCTGGGCAAAAAAATCATCCCGTTTGTCTTTAACCGGATTGCCCGTGTTTCGCGGGAGCTATTGAATCTTTTCATTATTATCTTTATTTTTTTCATCGCCTATGTTTCGACGCTTTTTCACGTGCCGATTCTGGTCAGCATATTCATTGCCGGCATCCTGATCGCCCAAACCTTGGAACACTACCACATATTTTCCCAGATCCGGCCGCTCCGGGACATATTGGCGATAATCTTTTTCATTTTTATCGGGACAACGATCAATCTCGGCTTGATCGGGCCGTTCATTGCGCAAATTATTTGGTTTACGTTTCTGGTTGTCGCCGTCAAAGCGATAATTATTTTGGTGATCGGCATTTCTTTCCGTTTCAATTCGCGCCTGTCAACTTTTTTATCGCTTTATCTTTTCCAGATCGATGAAGATGCCTTTATCCTGATGTCATTGGCTTATGCGAATAAATTATTCGGTGAGAAGCAGTATCTTTTTATCATTACTTCCGTTCTTTTGAGCCTGGTAATCAGTCCGCTTTTTATCAATAACAAAGAATTCATTTATGATTCCATCAGGAATTTTTTGAAAAGATGGTTTCCGTTCATTGATCAGTTCATCAAGTACCGCGTTGACTTTGACCAGTCGCCGATCGATGCCTTGAATATCAAAGACCACGTCATCATTTGCGGTTACGGCCGGGTCGGCGCTTATATCGGCCGGGCACTCATGTTGGCCAATATTCCGTTTATCGCTATCGACTACAATTTCCATATGGTCGAGTTGGCCAAAAAAGAAGGCATATCCATCATCTATGGCGATCCGACCGATCCGGCGATTCTGGATTATGCCGAGATAGAAAACGCCGTTACTTTGATATTGGCTGTTCCCGACAGGTTTTCCCAGGAAGCGATTGTCCTGAACGCCAAAAAAATGAATAAGGACATGATCATTATCAGCCGGGTGCACCGCAAGGCGGATCACCAACGGATGAGGGATTTGGGGGCACACGTTGTTATCCAACCGGAGTTTGAGGCTTCCTTATCGATCATCAAAAAGATTTTTCTCCTAAAAAGGGTGCCCAAAGAAGAAATTGTCCGGAAACTGCAATACTTCAAACTGGAGCAAGGCGGATTATAAGCAAATTCAAAATGACAAAAACAAAAATAAAATATCGCAAGCTGCCTTTTTTATTATTGGCTCTTTTTTTAGGTTACTTCTTTATCAAAAGCATCAATAATTCATTATTCTTTAACCGGCGTGACCGCATCAATTTCATAATTTATGGTCAACAGGCAACGTTCTATTCGCTGGGACTTGAAGACAAGGTCAACTATCTCATATCTTTTCCGGCCGACGTGAAAATCAAAATTCCCGGAGGTTATCGATATTACCGCGTCGGCGCCTTGGGCAAATTGGTTTCTTTGGAAAAAAAACCGGAAATTTTCCGGAAGGCGTTTTCCTTGGCCACTTCATCCTTTCTCGATTATTACTTTTATCCGAGCAACAACAGCAGAATCTATTTCAACGATAAAGACAGTGCCGGCGGCGGCAATTTTTCCTGGCAGTTATTTTTATCCTCACCTTCCAATGCGAATTTTTTTGATCGTTTATTCCTGTGGATCCAAATGGTGAGCAAAAAAAGCCAACACTTTGTTATCATTAAGCCTGATACGAATTTAATCAAAGGCGACCGTGTCTTTTCGGAAGAGGATTTCGCTAAAACTTATCTGGGGTATTTTTACGATAAAGCCTATAGAATAGAGAAACACAACGTTCAAATAACTTATACCAAAAGCTATATTACCGCTAAAGCCGTGAGCGATCTTATCGAAGGTAACGGCATAAGGGTGGTTGACATTGCCCAAAAAAGTGAAAATCCGGGCAATTGTCGGGTGATCGAGGATAAGGCGGGTATTTTTTCGCGGACGGCAAAAAATTTAGCCAAGTTTTTTGATTGCAATCTCGAAAAAGGGAAGACGGAATTGTCTGATATAATATTGATATTGGGAAAGAAAGAAGGGGAGTGGGAAGTTAATTAAAAAATTTAAAATAAAAGATAAAAAATAAGAATGAATTTTTATTTAATTTTTGTACTGATATTTATCTTCTCTTTTATTCTGGCAATCAGGTCGATGAAGGATTGGCAACTTCCGGCAGAAATCAGGAAGCTGATCGGCGGAAAGCGTGTAAAAGGCACGATTATTTTGGGTAAAAAAGTTAAACATTATTCTTCGTCTTCCTCTTCGGATTCGTCGGTTTGAATGCCGACGATCGTTTCTTTTTCTTCCGTATTGATTTCATTGGCCAAAGCTTCCAAACTGTTTAAATCGTCGCTGCCGTCTTCGTCGTCGACGTCGTCGTCGGACTTTTCGTCGCCATGTAATTCCGTTTCGGTTTTTTGCGTAATCACCAAAGGGAAGGAGACGTTATTGCCGGCTTTCCTGCCTTTTTTTTCCTCGCTTATGAAAATTGCGACATGATTCAGGTCCGCTTCCTTAATGATTGTTTTATACCGGCTTTCCGATTCGATAAAAAAAATCAGCCTCTTGGAAAGATCATCGGGAAGATTGCCGATATATTCATGATTCTTCGTTCTTGCCTCTACCCGCCGTTTCTTGATTTTCAGCTCGACTTCCTGTCCGACGAACAATTTGGCCAGGATATCTTTTTGCCCGTGATTAACCAAAAAAACGGTTTTGGTTTTGCCGGGAATTTCAATAAAAAGATCGGGCTTAAAAGAAGCGGTGCCGAATTCATGATTCTTGGCTCCTTTCGCTTCCAGTATTTTAATTTTTTCCAGGTTGTCCAAGGCGACGGTATTTTTGCCCTGGATTTTCAGGGCGCGGCGATAATATTTTTTTGAATCTTTCAGGTTATTTAACTGGAGGTTGGCGAAGCCTAAACGTAAATAGGCGCCCATATTTTCTTTATCGGATTCGATTATTTTTAAATTGAGTTTGACCGCATCTTGCCACTGGAGATTAATGGCGGCGTCGACAGCCTGTTGTTCAAGAATTTCTAGATCGTCCATAAATTCTAACAGTATATTTTATTTTAGGAGTTTGTCAAGTATAATAAAGCCAATTATGTCCGGTCATTCGAAATGGGCAAACATCAAGCGAAAAAAAGAAGTCAACGACAAGGAAAGGAGTAAAATCTTCGGCAAGCTTTCCCGTTTGATTACTTTATCCGTTATCCAGGGTGCAGGCATAGGGGATCCGACAAATAATGTCAGGCTCCGCCTGATGATCGATAAAGCAAAGGCCGCCAACTTACCTAAGGAAAATATTGAGCGGGCAATCGAAAAAGCATCGGGTCCCGAGAAAAATAATCTGAGGGAAGTAGTCTATGAGGGTTTTGGGCCGCTGGGTACGATTTTCATGATAGAGGCAACCACCGACAATCCTAACCGGACGATCGGCGAAATCAGAAATACGCTGGAGACAAATGGCGGTAAGCTGGGCAGCCAGGGCTCGGTTTCTTATTTATACAATAAGTGCGGCAAGATAACTTTTCTTCGCCGTCAAAACAGCGAGGACGATCTTTTCATTTTTGCGGAAAAAATCCAAGCGCAGGATATGGAAGAAGACGAGGAAAGGCTGATAGTCTATTGTCCTTATGAAAATATGAATAAAGTGAAAGAATTACTGGGCAATTTGGTCATCGAAAACGAAGAAATAGATTACCGGCCGCTCTCGACCGTTAATATCGACAACGAAGAGGAAGGCAAAAAGGTGATCGGGTTGATCGAACTGCTTGAGGATCTGGACGACGTTCACAATGTTTATACTAACCTGGCCGTATTATCTTATTAAATCCATGAAAAACTGGCGAAAAATCGACAAAAGGACCCGTTTCATCGTAAGTACCGCAATTCTCAGTTTTCTGATGCTTTTGTCCACTTTTTTCTTTTTCGATAAAGTGTTGATTTTTATCCCGGTTTTCGTTTTTGCTGCTTATTTTTTAACTTACTTTTCCCTGCTTGAGGAAATCGAGAAAATCGAATGGCTGATGCTTTTTTTGATTCCGATCGTTTTTACCGTTTCTTTTTATCTTTTTTACTTCCTTTTTCCGGTGCGTTGGTTGAGCAGACTGCCGTTTATTCTTTTCTACGGCATTTCTATTTATGCGAACCTTCGGACAGCCAATATTTTCAACGTCGGTGTCGAAAAGAGTCTGCAATTGTATCGGGCAGCTTTTTCTGTCAATTACTTTTACCATACGGTAATCATTTTCTTTTTGGCCAATTTCCTTTTTTCGCTGAAATTGAACCCTTTTCTCAACGGCATAATCAGCGCCTTGATGGTTTTTGTTATTTCGGTTCAATTTTTTTGGACGATTAGATTAAAATTGAATATCGAAAAAGAAACCTATCAGTACGCGCTCATCATGGGTTTGATAATAGGGGAGGCAATCACCGCTTTGTCTTTTTTTCCCTTTGAGACATCTTTGATGGCGCTTCTTATTACCGCCTCTTATTACGGCGTAGCCGGTTTGATCTATTCGTTTTTGGATCAGCGTTTGTTTAAAGAAACCACGCGGGAATATATTTTCGTGATTGTTTTCGTCTTTGCCATTGCAATTTTATCGCTTATAAAGTTATAAGCTCCAAAAATTTAATAGGGCGGCCAAAGCAGGGAAGAGGGGAGGAGAAAGTTACGGACGTGAGAAATAGGCCTATAGTAAAATAATTACGAAGAGTGCTATTTAGGCTTTAAATACCAGATATAGATTATCTGGAGTGAAGAAGATTTTAATGTGGATAAGTTCTTAATTTAGCCTCAAAAATGATGATTTAGAGCGATATATTGGGCTAAATTAATCATCGTTTTCACGCCTGAAAACGTTTCGGAGAAGCGGACGAATCATTATGTTTTTCCGACGAATATGCAAATGTATTTAGATTGAATGATCAAACAGATTCCCGTTTTCATAAGAATGACGGTGATCGTTGGCTGATATTCTCTTCCGCTGTCTTCCTGACGCCAAAGGCGGAATTTGCAATTTTAAGGGCATTCGCGTTGGGAGGACAGGATCCAAACAACATCGTAAATTGTATCTTTTACGACGTTACGCTTCCTTGCCGGAAGAGGAGAGGTGAAAAAATTTTCAATTAACAATTTTCAATTATCAATTATTTTTGATAACTATTCCTCCTTTACTTTAAATCAATATACCGGTTATCCTCTTCATTTTTGTCCGTAAAAAAATATTACTATAAGACTAATCTACCCTCATTTTCTTTTCTCCCCTCCTCCCCGGCTTTACTGATGCTAGGGTATTGCATTTGCTATAATAAATCCATCTTATGGCGATAAGAAGACATATTGATCCCTGGATGATAGCCACGATAATCATGGTGCTGGTGTTGGTGCTGACCGTCGGTCAGCGTTATATAAGCAATAAAAACACCCAAGATAGAAAAGCCAAAGAATTAGAAAACATTATTGCGCCTTATTACACGGCTAATTCGTTCGAAAAGCCGCCAATCATCCAAACACCGATTCCCAGGGAAGCCCGATTAAGATTACCGATGATCATGTACCATTACGTCGAGTACGTAAAGGATACCAAGGATATCGTCAGGAAGAGATTGGATATCACCCCAGACGCATTCGAGCGTCACCTGGTTTTGTTGAAGGCAGCGGGTTACGAGACTTATTTCGTCAAGGATGTTCCGGATATTATTGCGGGAAATATTTATTACGCGCCAAAAAGCGTAATTTTGACTTTTGACGACGGTTATGAAGACTTTTACCGCGATGTTTTTCCGCTTCTTAAAAAATACCAAATGCGGGCGACCGTGTACGTCATTTACGATTATATCGGCCGCCGCGGGTTTTTATCAAGGGACGAACTGGCCGAGCTTAGCCATAGTCATTTGGTAGAGATAGGTTCCCACACCTTAGATCATATTTATTTAAAAACAATGGCCAAGGATATGGCAATGACGCAGATTATCGATAGCAAGAGGATGCTCGAGGAGCTTTTGGGAACGGAAGTGAAATCTTTTGCTTATCCATACGGCGCTTTCAGTCAGGAATCTTTGGATATGGTCAGGGAGGCGTCTTATTCGGCGGCGGTTTCGGTTATCCCGGGCGTTTTTCAGTCGGAAAATAATCTTTTTTATCTTTCCCGCATCCGTCCCGGTATTTTCGGTTACGACAATATCGTTTCCGTCCTCGAGAAACAGAATAAATAATTGAGCTCGGAAATAGCAGTGGTAGATAATCAGTGCTTACGAATGTCATCTTATGTTTAGGTATTGGTCAAGCCGTTTGATATCATTATTTCAGATAATATCGATTATAATAAACTTATGGCAATCCTTAGCATCTCTAATTTGACGAAAAAGTTTAAAGACTTTACCGCCGTCGACCATATTTCCTTTGATTTGAAGGAAGGAGAAATATTGGGCTTGTTGGGGCCAAACGGCGCGGGAAAAACGACGACGATCCAAATGCTTTTAGGTGTATTAACTCCGACTGGCGGAGAGATTAATTATTTCGGTAAAAGTTTAGGCCAACATCGTGAAGAAATATTAGAGCAAGTTAATTTTTCTTCAACCTATACTAATTTACCTTGGGATTTAACTGTCAGAGAAAACTTAACTTTTATTTCTTATTTATATAATATTTCTGACCGCAAAAAAAGAGTTGCCAGAATTGTTGATATTTTTAATTTAAACAGTTTATTAAATCTTGAAACGCAGGAATTGTCTGCCGGTCAGTTAACGCGGCTTAATTTGGCTAAATCATTTATTAATTTTCCACGAATTTTATTACTCGATGAGCCAACTGCATCGCTTGATCCGGATGTTGCCAGTTATATCCGGGAATTCTTACTTAATCAAAGAAAGGAGTTTCAGGTTTCCATAATCTTCACGTCGCATAATATGGCTGAAGTTGAGGAAGTTTGTGACCGGGTTATCTTTATCAATCATGGAAAAATTATTGCCGATGATACGCCGGAAAGCTTGGCCGAATCTATTGAAACGAGCCATTTGGAGCTCGTGGTTAAAGATGGTTTAAAAAGAACGATTGAGTATTGTCAGAATAATAACTATCAATATAAACTTGATAATCGTGCCATCGTTATCGACGTTAAAGAAAAAGAGATTCCTGAATTTCTCCGCTCATTAATGGATAAAGGTGTTTTTTATGATCAGATTAGTATTGAAAAACCATCACTGGAAGATTATTTCCTGGAAATAACCAAGAAAGGAAGGATAAAATAATATGAAAATTCATCGTATTTATGCCGTGTCGTTACGTTTCTGGTATTATTTCCGCCATAGTTTTGACAGAATGACGGATGCTTTTTATTGGCCGACAATGGACCTTTTGCTTTGGGGTTTAACCAGTACATATTTTCGTCAATATATTCCCAATAATGCCAATGTGGTGACAATGATTGTAACCGGAATTCTTTTATACATTATTCTTTGGCGCGGCCAATACGAAATTACGGTTAATTTATTAGGAGATTTATGGAACAGAAATCTAATAAATATTTTCGCTTCTCCGCTTAAATTTTGGGAATGGATTACTTCGTTTATGGTTATAGGAATTATTAAAGCAATTTTAAGTATCGCTTTTGCATCGGGTGTCGCCTACCTATTGTATAAAGTGAATTTTTTTATGTACGGGTTTAATCTGATTCCTTTTTTGATTTTATTGATTATGAGCGGTTGGTGGATTGGTTTCTTTGTTGCCGGAGTTATTTTAAGATTTGGAACAAAGGTGCAAACGCTGGCTTGGGCGTTTGTAGCCATTTTTTCCCCTTTTATTGCCGTCTATTATCCGCTATCAGTTTTACCGGCTTGGGCGCAAAAAGTTGCCTCATTTATTCCGATGAGTTATATTTTTGAAGGCGCGCGCGAAGTGCTTTATAAAGGTTCGCTTGATTATAGAAAATTATGGATTTCTTTATTCTTAAATATAATGTATTTAATTATTTCTTTAATCTTTTTAAGAAAAAGTTTCGATAAAGTTTTGGAAAAAGGTTTGGTTAAGGTATATTGATTTTCTATGCTTTCATATATCGAAATTTCCAAAGATAGGCTGCTTGACAATTACCGGGCTTTCAAAGCCTTTGTTAATCCTTCGGTAAAAATAATCAACGTCGTTAAAGCCAATGCTTACGGTCATGGACAAGACGAGGTGGTTTCGGTTTTGAATAATCGCGTGGATTATTTTGCGGTTGATGATTTGCCGGAACTGCGTCAATTACGCGAGCTCTCCCCTACTGCGACATTTGTCTTGGGTTACGTGGAAAAAGACGAACTTAAGGAAATCATTGATTTAAATGGGATCCTGACCGTATACGATTGGGAACGCCTGGAAGAGATCAACAGTATCGGCAAAAAATCGGATAAAAAAATCCCGGTCGATATCAAAATCGACGCCCTGCTTGGCCGCCAGGGGTTTTTATTGCACGAAGTCGGGTGGCTCACGAAAAAACTCAAAACACTGGATTACTTGAATATCGGATTCATTCATGCCCATTTCGCCAATATCGAAGATACGCAAGATCCCGGTCACAGCCAAAAACAAATCAGAATATTCAATCGGGCCGTGAGAATTTTCAAAGAAAGCGGCTGGCCAGATATAAAACCGCATATTTCATCAACCGCCGGTATTTTAGTCCATGAAAAAAATTACGCGGCAAATCCGTTGGTCCGCCTGGGTATCGGTTTATACGGTATGTATCCTTCGGAATATTTGAAAAAACAATTCCACCTGAAGGGATTGAAATTGGAACCGGTAATGCGCTGGGTAACTCATGTGGCTCAGGTAAAAATCCTTCCCTTGGATTTTCCCGTCGGTTACGGTTTGACATATGTTACGCGCAAAAAAACAAAGGTGGCCGTAATTCCCCAGGGCTATAGCGACGGTTATGACCGCGGACTTTCAAACTGCGGTGAAGTTTTAATTGGCGGCAAAAGATGTCCGGTTCTTGGCCGGGTGGCGATGAATATGTTTGTCGTCGACGTGACTCATGTCGCCGGCGTCAAAGCCGGAGACGAAGTGATTTTATTGGGCGAAACGATTACGGCCGAATCGATCGCGGAAAAACTGGGGACGATCAATTACGAAGTAACGGCGCGGATTTCTCCAATTCTCCCAAGGATTGTCGCCGGTTGATTTCAAATCCGAAAATCCCGCTGCAGACGATCTTTTTTCCTTTTATTTTCCAGAGCCAAGCTTATCAACTTATCAAGGAGTGACCGGTAAGGGATTCCGGAAATTTCCCACAGTTTCGGATACATGCTGATTTTGGTAAAGCCGGGAATGGTATTGATTTCGTTGACAATTACTTTTCCGCTTTTTTCCAAAAAAAAGTCGACCCGGGCCATGCCGCTGCATTCCAGGATCCGAAAAACTTTTACCGCCAGTTTCCGGATTTCTTCAATTTTATTTTTCGATAGTTTTGCCGGAATTTTCAAGACGGCGCCGTTTTCGTCAATATACTTGGCTTCGTAAGAATAAAACTCATGCTTAGGTAAAACCTCGCCCGGCAGCGAAGCGACAGGTTTGTCATTGCCCAAAACCGAGCACTCGATTTCGCGGCCGGCAATCCCCTCCTCTATCAGGATTTTGTTATCATACCGAAAAGCTTCTTCGATTGCCTTGTGCAAGTCATCATCGGCATCGACTTTACTGACGCCGACCGACGAGCCGAGATTGGCTGGTTTGACAAATAATGGAAATTTCAGTTTTTGAATAATCGTTTTTGTCAATCGTTTGTTCAGTTGTATTTTTTCAACGGAAATGAATTTAGCGGTCAGAATTCCGGCGTCCCGCAGCAATCTTTTTTGGACATCTTTATCCATGCCGATTGCGGAGCCGATGACACCGCTGCCGACGTAGGCGGCATTAAGAAGTTCCAGAAATCCCTGGATGCAGCCGTCTTCACCATATGTTCCATGAATGACCGGAAAAAACACGTCGATTTTTTCCAAATCTTTTTCCGTTGACCATTTTCCGCTCTTATCAATAAAAATAAGAGAAACTCGGTACTTTTTCTTGTTTAAAGTTTCGTAAACCGATTTGGCAGATTCCAAGGAGACTTCGTGTTCCCCGCTTTTGCCGCCGAAGATAAGGCCGATGTTCAACTTTGCCATAGATAAATTATAGCAAAAGCGAAGATGGTATGGATTGCGGATGGACGTCGATTAAGAATATAAGACGTCGGTTAATGTCATACTTCCCTACTTTGCCGCGTCAAGAAGGATTTGCCTGAACTGGTCGAAGGATTGGATGTCGAGTTTTTTGCCGTTTAAAAAAAACGTCGGTGTCTGGTTAATGTCTGCCCGCTCCCCCGATTTGAGGTCGGCGTCTACCTTGTCTTTGACCGCTTTCGAATCCATATCTTTTTTGAACCGGTTGATATCCAGTTTCAGTTTTTGGGCAAGCTTGACGAAATAATCTTTCGGATTGGGTTTATCGGCCCAGTCCGCCTGATTGGCGTAAAGGGCGTCGACCATCTCGAAGAATTTTCCCTGGCGCCCGGCGGCTTCGGCAGCATAGGCCGAATCAAAGGCGTCCGGGTGGATTTGGTAAAGCGGGAAATTGCGGAAGACGAAAGTGATTTTTTGCGGGATGCCCATTTGGCTGCTTGTTGTCGCCACGATTTGGGTTTGGATGTAATCGTGGAAAGTTTTGCAGGCCGGACACTGGAAATCGCTGTATTCGACAAGGATGTTTTTCCTCTCTTTGGCCCAGGTGACGTGGTCGGCCGGCTTGATCCTGTTTACTTCGGGATAAGTGGTCGGCGCCGGATTAAGGAGCAGATAAGCGCCATACAAAAGGACAAGGATAATAGTAGTCGATACGATGCCGGTTAAGATTTTTTTATCCATGACTGGCAAATATCGTATCGTTTTTGGGGATTTTTTTCAAGTTGAAATTATTGGAAACCGTAAGGGTCAGCCACCATGGAACTGCCGGCGCCGACCGATTCAAGATAAACGGTAATGCTATATTTGGCGCAAGGGTTGGTTGAATTATCGCACGCTGCGCCCGAACCAGTCGTCGGCGCATATTTGGCATTATAATCATTAAAGGTGCTGCTTTTCGGATCGGTCGGAACACTCTTCAGATAGGTTGATACCAATGCTTGCAGCCCGCCTTCGGCAGCCGACGGATAAACATCATTATAGCTTCGGTACATTTCCAAAGCGGCGCGGATATTTTCCACATCGGCTTTGCGGCGGGCGTTGCGGGCGTTAATGTTGAGCTGGGTATAGGAAACGACGCCGGTAACCGCCAAAAGCCCGATGATGGTAGCGACTACCAGGATCTCGATCAGCGTGAACCCTGCCCGATTGTTTTTATCCATTACCAACAATTATAACTGATTTTTTATTGTCAAGTATTCTTACAAAAACTAAAAGCACCTAAGTTATTGCAACAATCCAAAGCCATTAAATAAATAACCTATAATAGTGTTAGCAGATAATTAAAAAGAGTGCTAATTAGATAGGTAGTTATATATGGAGCGTTGGGACAGTCTAATTTAAATTCATAGCCAGAAAAAATATAAGAGATTAAATCTCAATTCTACTATAGGATAGCGGATGGAATTATATGCTTGTCCAGCCGCCGTCAACCGCAATCGTCTGGCCGGTGGTATAGCTTGAGGCGTCGGACGCCAAATAGATCAAGGCGCCATTAAGCTCGCCCTGCTTCCCTATCCTTTGCATTGGGCAATTGCCTTTGACGTAACTCAAAAAGCTTTGGTCGCTAATCACTGCCCGGGTCATTTCCGATTCGAAAAAACCGGGAGCAATCGCGTTGACGGTAATGTTGTATTTTGCCCATTCGGCGGCAAGGGCCCGGGTGAAATTGACGACACCGCCTTTGGACGCATGGTAATTGACGACGGTAAAAGCATTGTTGCCGACCAGGCCGTAGATTGAAGCGGTGTTGATTATCCGGCCGTATTTTTGCTTGATCATCTGCTGTCCCACGTTTTTGGCGACGAGAAAGACGGCCTTAAGGTTGGTATTGAGGACTTTGTCCCAGTCCGCCTCCGTCATTGTTTCGGCCGGCGCGATTGCCGATACGCCGGCGTTGTTGACGAGGATATCGATCTTGCCTAACCGTTTAACCGTTTCTTCGACCGCGGCAACGATCTCTTTTTCCTGGGTAACGTCGCATTTGACAGCGACGCATTTTTTACCTTTAGCCTCGATCTCAAGCTTTGTCGCCAGCAATTTGTCGTAGCGCCTTGCCCAAATGCCAACGTCAGCTCCGGCATCAGCCAAGCCATAAGCAAACTGGACGCCCAGGCCGCTTGAGGCACCGGTAACGACGGCGACTTTGCCCGACAAATCAAAAATGTTGGTCATAATATTGAGTGTATACTGCCCGGCCATCAAATTGCAAGTACATTAGCGACGATCGCTTTGTGGTCGCTCACGCCGCCTGCGACCTTGACATCACTCACTTCATATGAAGGAGAGCTGAAAATGTAATCGACAACATATTTAAGGTTTTTCACTTTATGTAAATTAGCGTCTAAAGTCGAAACCACTTCCGGAGGAATATTGTCTTTGAATTTTTGAGCGATCCTTCGATAAGTTTCCAGGCCGCGCGGCGCATTGAAGTCGCCGCACAAAACACAGTCCCCGACTTGATCGAGTGCGGCAAACAAACCGTCCAATCCTTTCATTTGCAGCGGCGTGCTGGCGCCGTTTACCGACCAAATAAAGTGGGTGGCCGCGATGGTGAATTTTTGCTTATCTTTTTCGATATCTGCGGTCAGCAAGACACGGTTGACGCAATTAGGGTCATCGGACGGTTCCGGAATATTTAATGCGCTGCCGAAGTAATTATAAGAGTTATTTTTTTGAAAGTTGTATTTCGAAAATATGGCGATTCCCCAAAATCCACGCGGCGCCATATCGTACCATTTTTTCCTAAAATTATTCATCATTGGCGCAAAAACGCTTTTCATTCCCAGCTCTTTTTCGAAAAGTTTTGTATCGGCTTGGAAAACTTCCTGCAAACAAACGGCGTCGGCATCTTCTTTTTTCAAAAACGGGATTACCCTATCCAAATGATTATCGCCTTCGATGTTGAGAGTGATCAGTTTAAGCGCTGTCATGAAGAAATTATATCAATTCTTGACCCTGCGTCACGGGTTGCATTAATAATTTAGATTTTTATATTACTACAACAATGTAATTCTATTATTTTAGTTTATCATTTGTAATTTGAATTAAACCCTATTAGTGATATATTTATGATTGGATATTAACATTTATTTTGTATAATACGTTATCCTATCTAATATTTTTTTATCAAAATGGACATAAGGGCTAAATTTTCACAAGTTTACGCCAATCTTCCTTTGAATCAACGCAGTGAGATTGTGGTGGTGATCGACAGTGAGCCTCTTACTTGGAACGCCGCTAGAATTGAAATAGAAAACGATACGGAAAAAGGTAGGGAAATTTTAAATAAATTGGTTAAACTTAAAATACTGCAATGAAAAATCGGAAAAATACTAAAAATGCGGAAGAAGAAAAAGAGTTGAGGGAAGATATCAAAAAATTGGTAATCGCCAGAATAAAAGCCACTTCAGGGGATCTGGCAATATCAATCGGTTCGACCGAATATTCAAAGGAAGACATATTAAAAAGCGTGGAGGAAGAAAATAAAATAGGAAAAGAGTTTATTGAAATCCAAATGGAGTATTTAAGAGATATGGCTAAAGGAGCCATATATCAATCACCTGCATGATAAATGCTATTCTTATAACAAGACCTAATCACGATTTAATCACGACATACTTGTTCTACTGGACTAATTATGTTATTAAAGAAGCCAAACAAAGGGGAATTAATATGCATCGATAACGGCATAATCGCATTTCTGGGATATAAAAGAAAATTCAGCGTTGGATATTTACAATCTAAATGCACCACTCCCCTGCACGATGAAGTGGTTAAACTATTTATTGAGCCCTCTAATTTGATTCCGATATCGTTGATAAAAGGCAATACGGTCGGCAATGCTTACAGAAAATCACAGGAAGCCATGTGGAGAAACTTTCAGTTTATGCTGTCAACAAAAGCAACGCAAGAACAAAAAAGTTCTGCTCCCTATTTGTGGATGAATATGAAAAGTCAAGTTGCATTGGGAAATTTAAATGCTAAAGGCTAACGCGATTTGAATCGGCGCCATTGACTTTCGCAAAACCAAATTTTTTCTTTTTCCACCACAAAGAAACGATCGCATAGAGGATGCTGTCGGCAATGGCGAAATATTTACAGAAAAATTCACCGCTTATGAGGAAATAACGGTTAATAAGGCAATTTCGATTGAACCAAAGGAATAATAAATAAGTCAGGACAGGAATCAATACCGAAGTCAATACGATCCATTTCTTTTTTTTGAAACGGCTCAGGAGTTTAAAGAAAAATAAATAAAGACTGATGATCTCACTCAATAAAAATGGCCACCATAAACAATTCTCACAAAGATTGACAACTTCTTTTCCTTTAACTGCCTCTTTGTTTTCTAAGCCGGCCGAAAGCGTGCTTATTCCCCGCACGTTTTCGCTAAAGCCCGGCGCAACAGCCGTAATGGGAATAACGACGCCGGAAGGTACGGCACAGACCGCTGCGGAAAAATCACCGCCGGCGCAGCCGTTGCCGGCGCGGACCTTAAAACAATAATTCGTGCCGCTTGACAAATTGGTGACCGTGTAACTTGTTGTCCCCTTCCCGCCCACGTTGGGATTGCCGTAAGTTTCGTCGTTGGGATAAATGCCGTAGGCGATCAAATAATAAGTGACCGGATCGGCTGCTTCCGACCAATTTAAAATAACGTTGTTGACTCCGGCCACGGCGGATAACAGTATCGGTGCATTTCCCGGTTTCTTATCGTTGCAAACCGGTGTGCTGGTACTTGAGGCGCCGGCACCGGAAACTGTTCCTCCCGTGTCGGTTGAGGGAGCCGGGGTCGACGTTGGAGTAACCGTATCCCCCGAAAAATTAAGCAAGAGATCAAATGAAGTGATTTTATTTTGGCAATCGTTGCCGGCCGATTGATTCATTGAGATCGTGTAGATAAAATCATCGGTGGCTCCCGGATCGAAAATAGCCAAGTCGACTCCGCCTGACAGATTGTGAAAAGCGCTAAGCGTACCTGACCAAACCACAAAATTGGGCGGGGAGGAATTTGATCGGACGATCGATAACGTAAGATTTTCCTCCAGGCGACAAACGCTTTCATCAAGTTGAAGAATGCGGGAATGTGTGTTTATCGATAAATAATCGGTTGGGCTGGAATTGTTGATTCTTATCGTTTTTGCCGATATTTTTCCCGGATACCAAAATTCGGAGCTTGCAAATATCGAAGGCGAAGAAGAAGGATTGCAATTTGATCCGTCGCAGATAACGGTTAGGTCCTGGGCAAAAACACGCGGCGTAACAAATGATAAAAAAGAAGCAAATGCCAAAAAAACGAATATTGTTTTTATTTTTTTCATAATTCTTTTTCGAGAGTTTGTTGTTTTCCTTCTTTGTCGGTTAGGGTGATTTGCAGTTTCATGGCGGAAATATTTTCGTCGTAAGTGCAGACGCCGGCGGAACAGGTGGCCAAATCAAGGTTATTTTTACCGAAGGAATCGGTTTGGGAAATATCGATATCCGTGCCGGTAATTCCTTTTTGTGTTCCATAAGTATCGTAAGTCAACGTATAAGAAAGCTTGACGAAACCGGCAATGTTGTCGGCACTGAACGATGCGGTTTTTTTGTCATCGGCCATGCTCAAATTGGCCGCCGGTGTCGAAGCGGGTTTGCTGCCCGCGATTAAAGTAATGACATAGGAATTTTCCATATTGCCGGCATTATCCGTTGCGTGTGAGGTGATGGTATAGGTACCGTTCGGGCGATTATTAAGCTGATAATTCCATGCGGCCGTTCCGTTTGTCAACATCCTGTAGCTGGTTTCCTCGGCCGGTGGCGTCGGTTGCCAATTGAGTCCGTCCCAATATTGATCAGTACTGCCATTATTAAACTTGATTGAAAGCTCCACTTTTTGGACTCCCGATAAGTTATCGGACGCGGTTCCGCTGATATTTCCATCCCAGTCAGTGACGTTAAAAGTCGACGGATTGACGCTTGCGCCGTTATTTGGCGGCGAGATGATGCTTTGCGGAAGCGTGTGATCATATGTCACGGTGCAGCTATTGTCGACTCCCGCTGCCTGCGACCATTCGGATTTATAACCTAAATTATCGACGGCCCGGACACGGTAACCATACAAACCGTCTCCCTGGTTG
>Ga0172369_10001755_pt1 | contig 30956 bp, 27 predicted proteins | sample LakKiv25m_FD_114539 | JGI IMG/M metagenome (GOLD analysis project Ga0172369, IMG submission 114539) | Freshwater microbial communities from Kabuno Bay, South-Kivu, Congo - kab_022012_11.25m | ecosystem: Environmental > Aquatic > Freshwater > Lake | place: Democratic Republic of the Congo... | reverse complement strand
CCGATGGACGTGGGCGTCGCCGGGAAGGAGAAGGCGATGCGCCGCGGCGCGGATTGTTCCTGCGTGTCACTCATGCCGCGCTCTCTCCCGTGCGTTTGAGCACCAGTGCGGTAATGTCGTCGGTCGGCTCGCATCCGGAAATCGTCTCCCGCACCACCGCCTGCGCAAGCTCCTGCGCGGGCAGATGGCGATGGGCGTCCACCTGCGCGCACAGGTGGCGCGAATTGATGCTGAGGCGCTCGCCACAGCGTACGTTGACCAGTCCGTCGGTGTATAACAGCAACACGTCGTCTTCCCGCAGCGCGACACGTTTATCCTTCAGGGTGATGGTGGGGAAAACGCCCAGCACCGGCCCCTGACTCGGCAGCGTGGAGATGCGCGCCGGCTGCCCCGCCCGGCAGATATAACAGGGATCGTGTCCCGCACTAGTATATACCATCTGACCGTTATGCGGATTATAGCGCGCGCAGAACAGCGTGACAAACAGCTCGGGGCCCATGTCCTGGTACAGCAGGCGATTGGCAACGGTCAGCAGCTTTGCCGGCGAGCGCGACAGCGGGGCGTTGGCCTTCAACACGTACTTGACCATGCTCACCAGCAGCGCCGCTGAGATGCCCTTGCCGGACACATCGCCGATGAGCAGGATAAATTCGTCGTCGAGGCTGAAGATATCGTAGAAATCGCCGCCGATCTCGCTCGACGGCATCCACACGGCGCCGACGTCGCTGTGCGGGATCTCCAGCCGCCGGCGCGGCAGCAGGTTTTCCAGCATCTCGCGCGCCAGGTTCAGGTCGCGGCGGCGCAGCTCGTCCGCCTGGTGCTGGATAATCATTTCCTTCTGCCGCAGGTACGCCTGCCCGATGCCCTCCGAAAACAGGTCCAGCAGCAGATGCAGTCGCGCCATCGCCTCAATGAACTCCGCCGGATGCCAGTATTGCTCGTGCTGGTAAATGTCGTAGACGGTGTCCCAGAGGATCGGGCGGAATTGCTGCAGGGCGTGGAACATCTCCTGGAAGGACACGCCCGCCTGCGCGCTTTCCAGGCCGATTTCCTGCACGCTGGACAGGATGGCGGTGCTGGTCCCCGGCGTCGGGGATTGCAGCAGCGTCAGCAGGCCGGCCAGCAGATGCGCGCCGCGCTTTGTCAGCAGCTCCTCCATGGGCGCGGTGGCGCCGGGCGCCTTGCGCACGCGTTCGACCCAGGTGGGAATCACCTGGTCCTGCTTCGCCTGCAACCGCGAGCCCAGCTCCAGCAACAGCGAGCGGCCCGGCAGCGACAACGATCCTTCCAGGCTGAATTGCGTCCGCTCCATCTCCGACTCGCGCACCTGCAGATAGGTGGCCAGCAGCGGGATACTCAGGTCATTCAGCACCTGATCGCGCGAGCGACCGAGAAAAAATACGGTCGCCGGCGAGAGCCGGTCCATGGGGTAATGGGTCGCCAGGAAATCCCAGGTGGCGCGTTCGAGCAGGTCGAGAGCTTTGGTGAAGGAGTAGACGTGCAATTCCCATTCGGCGGCTTGCCGGCCCCATTCTTCACCCAGCTCATAAATTTCGCGGGCGTATTGCGGTTCCTGGCGCAGGCGGATGGCCCACTGGCAGATGCTCCGCTCCGCCAGTTCGCGAATCTGCCGGCGCTGCTGCTCGCCCAGCAGCGCGAAGAGCAGAATCGACGACTCCCACGCGCGCTCGGCAATCTGCACGATCTCGTTGGCATGCGCATCAAGGAACGCTGCCAGCGGGATCAGCGCCGGGTCTTGCGTACTGAATCCATCCGCTGCCGCGGGTTGCATGGGCTTCGCTCCCCTCACGTGTCATGTGGTTATTCACAATAACATTATTCAACGTGGCGGAAACGCAAGAATCTCACACAAGCAGGACACGGGGAAGTTTTGAATTTTGAGTTTTGAGTTAAAAGACCCGTTCCGGTGGTTGGGTAGGCAGGAAAGCCTTGCGGTTCTTTCCAGAGTTTCCACGCCGTATCGAAACCACCACGGATATAGCGCAAGGTTTTCCAATACTCACGGTGTTTCGGTACGGCGCGATGTCCTGCCTACTCAACTACCGGACATAACGCCTGTCTCAAACAGCTACATTTTACGTAGAGCTTCCGGATGCCGGTCAACTCAAATTCCAATACTCAAAACTCAAACCTTCTCCTCTATTCCTCATGATTGGCAGTGCTCTTCCTCCAGCAAATGCCCGAGCTTCTCGCGCTTGGTCGCCAGGTAGCGCTCGTTGTGCGGGTTCGGGGTGGTGCGGATAGGCGCCACTTCGACGATTTCCAGGTCATAGCCTTCCAGGCCAACGATTTTGCGCGGGTTGTTAGTCAGCAGCCGCAGTTGTTTCAGCCCCAGGTCGGCGAGAATTTGCGCGCCCAGGCCGTAGTCGCGCAGGTCGGCGGGGAAACCGAGCATCTCGTTGGCCTCCACCGTATCCGCACCCTCGTCCTGCAGCGCGTAGGCGCGGAGCTTGTTGGCCAGGCCGATGCCGCGCCCTTCCTGGTCGATGTAGAGCAGCACGCCCTTGCCTTCCGCCTGGATTATCTGCATCGCCTGTTCGAGTTGCTCGCCGCAGTCGCAGCGCAGGCTGTGGAAGACGTCGCCGGTCAGGCAGCTCGAATGCACGCGCACCAGCAGCGGCTCCGGCCCGATCTCGCCCAGTGTGAGGGCGATGAAGGGGCGGTCGTCGATGTCCGAGGTGTAGCAGATGGCGCGGAACGCGCCGAAGCGGGTGGGGAGCTGCGTTTCCACCACGCGGCGGACCAGCTTCTCGGTGCGGTGGCGGTAGGCGATGACCTGCTTGACGGTGAGAAGGCGCAGGCCGTGCGTTGCGGCGAAGCGGAGCAGTTCGGGCTGGCGCGCCATGGTGCCGTCGTCGTTGATGATCTCGCAAATAACCCCCACCGGCGCCTGCCCGGCCAGGCGGCACAGGTCTACCGCGGCCTCGGTGTGGCCCGCGCGCTGCAGCACGCCGCCCTGGCGCGCCACCAGCGGGAAGAGGTGGCCGGGGCGCACGAAATCGTGCGGTCCGGCGGCGGGATCGGCCAGCAGGCGCGCCGTGCGGGCGCGGTCGGCGGCGGAGATGCCGGTGGTGACGCCGGCGCGCGCATCCACCGACACGGTGAACGCGGTGCAGTGCGCCTCCTGGTTGCTGGCCACCATCGGCGGCAGCCCGAGGGCGTCCGCGCGCGCCTGCGCCATCGGCACGCAAATCAGTCCGCGCGCCTCGCGCATCATCAGGTTCAAGGTGTCCGGCGTAGCAAGCTGCGCGGCGGCGATCAGGTCGCCCTCATTCTCGCGCCCCTCGTCGTCCACCACAATCACGCACTTCCCCGCCGCCAGATCGGTCAGCGCGTCTTCCACACGGGCAAATTGCACGTTCTCTACATCTGTTACTGCTGTCATCTCAGCTAATTTATACTCCAAAGCCCGAAAATCGTCCAGCGCCAGCGGCGAAGGTTGCCGGGATCAAGTGCCCGTTTTTCGCGAAACCGGTTGTCTCGTGCGGAAGCCACCCGCCACTACGGTATCGTCATTTCATACACTTCGTATGGCGCCAGGGTGAGTGCGCGGGTGCCATCCTTCGCGATGCGCTGTGGCGTCCCGAGCGGTTTGCCCGCCGTCGCGGCCGTGAGACGGATTTCGCGCGCCATCGCGCCGGGCGGCAACTGGTGCAGCACGACGGCTTGCGGTTGATTCGTCTTATTGACCAGCCAGAGCGAGAGCGTCTTACCGGCATCGATGGCGAAGGCCTGCACCGGCGCGGGCGGCGTGCCGGCGGTGGTCACGGACACCAGGTGGCAGCCGGCGTAGGCGGCCAGCCGTTGCAGCACGCCGGCGGCCGGGCCGGGACCCATGGTGAACACCGCTTCATCCACTCCCGCGTAGGCCATCGCTCCGACGGCCGCCGCTGCCCAGGTCGTTCCGAACAACGTGCCGTTGCGCGGGTCAGGACCGGGGCGCGGGAAGGGCGAGTTGAAGTTGACGGGATCCAGCCGGACCATGATCTCGGGCGCCACTTTCCGCGCCGAACGCACCTGATCGGCAATCGCCGATAGATTTTCCAGCAAGGTGTCTTCATCCGGCAGGTGCGTGGAGGGAATGAAACGCCAGGAGATTTTGGCAAGGTACGGTTTTTTCCCCAGGGTATCCATAGCCTCGTAAATGCCGCCCGATGGCTGCGATTGTGCGGCGGGCAGCAGCTTCGGTATCATCACGCTGGGCTGCAGCGTGCCCAGCGTGATATTGACCGAGCCGGTCGTCGCCGGTTGGATACTCGCCTGTGTGACGGCCAGCGTCAGGGTATCGCTGCGCTCGACGCCGCTCGGAATGGCGTCGGTGTAGCGATAGTCCAGCGCGTGATACCCTTTGAATGAGCTGTCGCCATACAAGCGCTGATCCTCGATGCCGAAGCCGTTGCCCGTCAAGGCGCAGGACACCTGCATACCGTCCGCCGTGGTGTAGCGCACGGTGGTGAAATTGGTGTTTGTCAACAGCTTGGGGTCCACTTCTTTGGGAAAAATGGTCGCTTTCACGGCGCCGTCCTTGCCGATGCCCTCATACGATTGTCCGGCCAGCGCATCGGTTCCGAACAGGATATTGAGCCCGATCCGCGGTGCGTGAAAATCGCGGTTCGCATGACCGGACACGCGATAGGTGATGACGCCGCCGGCGGTGCCGGCGATGTCGCCACTCCAGCGGTAGTCGGCGTTGTCGTTTTTACAGGTTGCCTCCACATGGATGGTGAAGCCGCCTTTGCCGTCGATGTGAATTTCATCACGGGTAAATTTCGGCATCACCGTATCGCCGTTCGGATTGCGCACGGCAAAATAGACGCGGCGGATGATCTCCCGGTCGCCGACGTACAAATAGCGCAACTCGCCATCCTGGTATTTCAGCCGAATCGGGCCGGCGGTCAGGTGCCTGATCACCGGATGGCGCGCTTCGCCATATATCGCGAGGTTGCGCGCCGAGCTGCCTTTTGTGTCCGCGGGCACTTCCCCAGCCCGGGCGCGCGGGATGGCGCCGGGCGCCAGGGTTGTCATCGCCCCGAGACCGGCAACGAGCACGACACGTCGCATAAAATCTTTGCCGGACATGCGCTGCCCCCCTGCTCCCGCTGCTGATCGCTCGCAACAAGCGGGATTATAACCGTTAACATTCGCCACCCCCGGAACGTTCCCTGCCGCCCGCGCCCGCTCGGGGACTGTCCCGGCCGTTCTTTTTCCGGGCGAGGCAGCCTCCAGCACCCTCAAATGTGGCAAAATGTGTCATTTTTCACGAGCGTGTAGCGGATGGGCCACCGAAACAGGCCCATTCACCATTAACAACTCACTATTCACCATTCACCATTCACCAAAAATGGTTCTCTTCCGCTCTTTCCCTGCACCGAGGAATCCGGTAGGATAGGCGGTATGGAACAGATTGCGCGAATGCATGAGGTGGGGCTGCCGTATCTGGAGCGGCCCGCGCGATGGGCGACGATGGAGAACGGGCACCAGATCTTCGCCATCGCCAAGCCGGGCAGCGTGGTGCATCTGCACACCGTGGTGCGCACCGGCTCGATCAACGAGACGGACGCGAATACGGGGGTGTCGCATTTCCTCGAGCACCTGATGTTCAAAGGCACGGAGCAGTATCCCGCCGGGCAGTTCGACCGCATGCTGGAGGGCATCGGCGCGCGCGTGAACGCCTCCACCTCGAAGGACTGGACGCAGTATTACGTGACGCTGCCGGACAGCGCGGACCACGAGCAGTACCGGCTGGCGCTGAAGTTGCACGCCGATATGCTGCTGCACGCGGCGTTGCCGGAGGCGGAGATCGGCCCGCCTTTCGATCCGACGGACCCGCAGGTGGCGGAGAAGCGCGAGCGGATGGTGGTGCTCGAAGAGATCAAAATGGGGCACGACAATCCGTGGCGGCAGGCGGTGACCACGCTGACCGAGCTGTTGTACCCTACCCATCCCTACCGGCGCGAAGTGATCGGCACGGCGGAGGTGATCGCCCGCATTCCGCGCGCGGAGATTTTCGACTACTACCGCGCCTGGTATCAGCCGTCGAATATGGTAACCATCGTGACCGGCGAGATGGAGCCGGACCGGGTGATCGCGGAGGTGGCGGAACAATTCAGCTTTCACGGCATCGAGCCGGTGCGGCACCCCGGCTTCCCGCCGGAAGGCCCGCCGCCCGCGCCGCGGATCACGCGCCTGGCCAACCCGCTGAACGTGGGCTACATCGTGCTGGCTTTCCTCGGGCCAGCCTCTACCGACCTGCACGCGACGGTGGCGCTCGACATGCTCAGCCTGGTGCTCGGCGAGGGGATCAGCAGCCGCCTGCACCAGCACCTGCTCGAGCAACTGCTCGACACGCCGTTTTTCGATGTCGGCAGCTCGCACTGGACCTATCGCGACAGCAGCAACGTGATGCTGTTCGGCATTGTGCGGCCCGATGCGGCGGAACGGGCATATGACCTGCTGCGCGGCGAGGTGGAACGGCTGCTGAGCGAGCCGCCGGCCACGCGGGAATTCGAAAAGGCGATCACGCGCCTGGAGGCGCAATTCGCCGCCCAGACGGAAACCGCATCCGGCCTGTCGGTGGCCGTCGCCGATTCGATGGCGCGGCTGAACGATCCCACCGGCTACGTCAATTACCTGGACGTCCTGCGCAGCATCACTCCCGACGACCTGCTGCACTTCGCCGGCATGTACCTGCCCCTCGATCATCACTGCGCGGTGACGGTGGCGCCGGGGGGAAGTGATAAGTAATAAGTAATAAGTGGGTGGTAAGTAGCGGTATATGATGATATACCTTGCATTGGTAGATGTGCGCCCGGTCCGGTGCGCATCCGCTATGCTCTGCGGTGGTTGAGTAGGCAAGGGAGCTTTTTCGGTGCTTTCCATAGCTCTCGTGCCGTATCGAAACCACCTCTGCGGCGGTACTCCGCCGCACGGTGCATAGCGCCTATTCCCGGAGAGTTTTCTGATATCCGCAGTGGTTTCGATACGGCACGAGAGTTATGGAAAGCACCGAAAAGCTCCCCTGCCTACTCAACCACCGGGCTTAGCGCATAATAATCAATGCAAAATACAATGTGATGGACCGATACAACTATAATTACTTACTTATTACTACTCACTACACACTAACAACCTGGAAAGGGATGGCTAGATGCAATACGAGCTAACGACCTTGCCCGACGGCCTGCCGGTGATCCTGGCGCCGCGGCCCAATACGCCGCGGATGGCGATTGCGGTGGGGATGCGCGGCGGGGTGTCGCGCGAGCCGCGGGCGGGCATGGCGAAGATGACGAGCCGCCTGCTGGAGAAGGGCACCGAGCGCCGGAGCGCCGAGGAGCTGGCGCGCGAGATGGACGAGCGGGCCATCGACATACGCCCGCTGGTGCTGGCCGACAGCATGGCGGTGGCCGCGGTGTTCCTCAATCGCGAGCTGGACGCCACCCTCGATCTGCTCGAGGACATCCTGTTTCATTCCACCTTTGCGGATTTCGCGCGGGAGCGGGACAAGCTCGTCGGCGAGACGCAGGCGGCGCTCGACCATCCGGGCGAGCTGGCGCACGATCTGTTGTCGCGCGCCATGTTCGAAAACCATCCCTACGGGCACAGCAGCACGCGGATGCTGGAAGAGATCGGGGAGCTGCAGCCGGAGCGCGTGCAGGACTGGTATTATCACGGCTTGAACCCGGAGCACATGAACCTGGCGCTGGTGGGCGATTTCGTGCCGGAGGAGGTGGCGCCGAAGCTGTCGGCGATTTTCGGCAACCTGGCGAAGCGCGAGCCCGCGCCGGCGCCGCCGCCGGTATCGCTGCCGGCGGGCGACCGCTTTGTCACGCGGGCGCGTGCCAACGCGCAGCAGGCGCAGGTGCTGCGCGGCTGGTATGCGCCGCCGACCGGCTCCGATACGCAGGCATCGATGACGGTGATGAATCTCATCCTGGGCGGCGCAGGCTTGAGCTCGCGGCTCTTCACCGAGCTGCGCGACAAGCAAGGCCTGGCCTACTCAGTGCGCAGCCAGTATCTCACCATGCGGCTGGCGGGCGAGTTCGTCGTGTCCATCGGCACCTCGCCGGCGAATATCGCGCGCGCCCGTCAGGGATTCGCCGAGCAGATCGACCGCATGCGGCAGGAGCCCATCACCCCGGATGAGCTGGAGTTCGCCCGCGGCCGATTGAGCGGCGTCTTCGTGCTCGGACACGAAACAAACAGCCAGTATTGCCTGGACATGGCGATCAGCCAGATCAACGACCTCCCCCCGGATTTCAGTGAAAGGTTGCTGCACTGTATGCAGGAGGTGACCATCTCCGACGTGCAGGCCGCCGCGCAAACGATCGTCTCCCCCTCCGTCACCGCCATCGTCGCGAGCGAAGACGCGCTGCCGAAAGAATAAGTTTTGAGTTTTGAGTTTTGAGTTGGGCCTATTCCATACCCAAAGTTGACGGGAATAGGACTAACTCAAAACTCAAAACTGATTCCCCCCATTTGTACTGTCTCCCGCCATCCATCGTCCGCCCGCCGCGGGTATTGTATAGCTGATGGAGGCATTATCCGCGCTGCAGACCTGGCTATACGACAATCTGCCGGTGGCGGTGGCGATCTTCGATCGCGATCTGATCTACCGGTATGCCAATTCGTCATACGCGGCCACGCAGGGGCAGCCGGCGGCCACCCTGCAGGGGCGACGGCTGGACGAGTTCGGCAGCGCGTGGGCAGAGCGGCTGCGCGCGATGACCGCGGACGCGCGTTCGAGCGGGCATCCGGCGGACGCCTTCAACGTCGCTCTCACCTATCCGCGCCAGCCTTCCATCCGGCGCACCTGGGATGTCACCGCGTTGCCGCTGATCATCGATGGTGAGGTCGATGGCTTCGCCGTGTATCTGCTTGATGTCACCGACCGGCAGGAAGCCCGGCGGTCGAGCGCCTCGGAAAAGCGGTTGCGCAGTGTCCTGGATACGGCGGTCGATGCCATCCTGGTGATCGACGCGCGGGGTAATATCCTGGAAGTCAATCCGGGCGCCTGCCTCATCTTCGGCTACACGACGGAGGAGCTGCTCGGGCAACCGGTCATCCTCATCATTCCCTCGCCCTTCAGGGAGGAGCACGCGCGCTTTGTCGACCGCTACCTGCAGACCGGCATCCCGCATATTATCGGCACCATCCGGGAAGTGCAGGGTCGCCGAAAAAACGGCGAGGTGTTTCCCCTGGAGCTATCGGTGGCGGAGTCGCAGGAATACGCGCCGGAGCGGCACTTCGTGGGCATTATCCGCGACATTACCGATCGCAAGCGCCTGGAGGTTGAGTTGGAAACCGCACGGGCGCGCCTGGAGGCCATCTTCGACACGGTGCCGCTGCCGCTGTATGTGATCGAACCTGACCAGCGGATCTCCATGTATAACGAGGCGGCGCGGGAGATGTATGGCGAGCTGATTAGCGATGAACGCTTCCTGCACATGACGCGCCTGCGCCCGGATACGCGCGTCCCATCCCCGCGGGAGGAGTGGCCGTTCGTGCGGGCGCTGCGCGAGGGGAAAACCGTGATCGATGAGGAGCAGATCGTGATCTTCCCGGATGGCCGCGAGGTGCCGGTGCTGGTGCATGTTGCGCCGGTGCAGGTGAATGGGAAGACGGTCGCCTCGGTAGGGGTCAGCCAGGACCTGACCCAGCTCAAGGCCGCCGATCGGGCGAAGGATGCTTTCCTGGCGCTGATCACCCACGAATTACGCTCACCGTTGGCGGCCATTATCTCCTGGGCCGATCTGGCGCTCGACGATCCATCATTATGCGGGGAGGCGGTGGAGGTTATCCAGCGGAGCGCGCAGGCGCAGCGCCGCATCATCGACGATCTGCTGGATATTTCGCGGGTGATTTACGGCAAGCTGGCGCTGGAGAAGCAGCAGGTAGACGTGTGGGAGATCGCGCGGCGCACGGCGGAGGAGCAGCGCTGGTCGCTGGAGGAAAAAGGACTGGCGCTGGAGCTGCAGCCGCCCGCGGAGCCGCTGCCCGTGCTGGCCGATCCGGTGCGCCTGGAGCAGGTGATGGCCAACCTGCTCACCAATGCCGTCAAATTCACTCCCACCGGCGGGCGCATCACCGTGGCCGGCGCGCGGGATGGGCAGATGGCGCGCGTGAACATGCGTGACACCGGGGTGGGCATTGCGCCCGAACAGTTGCCATTGATCTTCCAGCGCTTCCAACAGGCAGGCCGCGAGCGTATCTCCGGCGGTCTGGGCCTGGGTCTGGCGCTGGTCAAAGGTCTCGTCGAGCTGCACGGAGGCCGGGTGACGGCGGAGAGCCCGGGCATCGGGAAAGGAAGCACTTTTACCGTCTGGCTGCCGATTTGTGATGATAAATTGAACAACTGTTGAGGAAAGCGACTGATATCCCCCATCGATTCGGCGCATAATGCTGATGACGAACTATTCACTTCACGAAGCATTATCTGTAGGTGCTGACTTGACGGGAGCTCTCATGCGCATTGCCCATTTTTACGGCCACAGCGGCGCCAACGGCGTCACCTGGTGCATCCGGGATGCCGGCCGCCTGCTGGCGGAACGCGGGCACGAGGTGCAGGTCATCTGCCGCACGGATTCCGCATTGACGGCGCATCCCGCCCACACCGCCTATCGCTGGCTCGGCGGCTTACATGCTCCGTACCTGCGGATAATGCTCAGCCGCCTGCTGCTGGCACAGCGAATCGAGGTGCTGAACGTGCACTCGCAGCGGGATGCGGGGGTCGCGCTGCAGGTGGCCCGCGCGCTCGGTATTCCCACCTGTTATACCTGCCACGAGCTCAGCGAAACGGCGTGCGCGTATGCGCCGCTGGCCGACCGCGCCATTGCCGTATCGGCCGGCGTCGGGCAGTTTCTCCAGCAGCGGTATGGCATGCAGCCCCCCGTGCTGCATATCATCCCCAATGGCATGGACTTCACTGCGCTTCCACAGGCAGACCGGACGGCCTTGCGTGCCCAGAGCGGTTTTGCGGATGGGGAAGTGTGGGTCGGCTTTTTCGGGCGGATCGTGCGGAATAAAAACGTGGACGGCTTGCTGCGGGCGTTCGCCCGCGCGGCGTCCCGGGCGCCGGCGCTGCGGCTGGCCATTATCGGCAGCGGGCGCAAAATCGGTCAGGTGCGGAAGCAGGCGCATCAATTGCACCTTACCGAACGTGTGCGTTTCACCGGCTGGCTTCCGCGCGACGCGGCATTTGGCCTGACCGGCGCGCTGGATGCGCTGGCACTGCCATCGCACGCGGCCGAAGGCTTATCCACCTCGCTGCTGGCCGCCATGGCCATGGGCGTGCCCGTGCTGGCGACCGATCTCCCCTCGCTGGCCGGTGGGCCGGTACGGGATGAGGAGACCGGCTGGCTCTGCAGTCCCAATGACGATAGTCTGGCGGAAGGTCTGTTGCGGGTTGCCGCCTGCGGCGCCGAGCACCGGCAACAGATCGGCGCGGAGGCCAGGCGCGAGATCGCGCAAAATTACCGTATACAGGAGGTTGTGACCCGCCTCGAAGCCGCCTACCTGGACGCCATCGCGGCCCGGGCAGAGGATCGCCGGCACGTGCAGAGCGGCCAGGAGTTGTATCCCGCCGGGCCATTCCCTGCCCCGGTCGACACGCGGGACAAACCCTCCCGCGCGGCGTAAGGTCATGCTCATGCTCGAAATCCGACATGTCTGACATGTCCGACTGGTCAGACCAGATCGATTTTGAGTATGAGCATGATTATAACCCGATGCGTATGCGCATTCTTCCAATCTTCCATCCTTCCACTCTCCCCGCCTCCCCGCCACCTCCGATTCGTGCTACTATAGGCAGAGAAGGATTTCGGCCGCCTGGCCGGCGCTACACCGTTCATGCACATTGCCGTCGATGCTCTGCTCGTATATGGTGAATTTTCCGGCGTGCAGCACGCTATCCTGCACCAGTTGCGGGCGCTGCTGACCCTGGCGCATGCGCATCAATTCACCGTGGTCGCCCTGCAGGATGTGCCGATCGAGGAATACCTTGGCTCCACAACGCGGTCATATTCCGTGCTGCGAGCGCCGATGCAGAGCGGCGAAAAACTGCAGCGGGCCTGGTGGCAGCAGACAGCGCTGCCCACAACGCTCGAGCGCGCAGGGGTGGACCTGCTCTACTCGCCCGGTTACCTCACCTCGCTGCGCTGGCGCGGGCCGTCGGTGGCCTTCGTGCACGACACCATCGCTCTGTCGCACCCCCGCCTGTGCACATTCAGCAATGCGCTGAATTACCGCCTGCTGCTGCCGCCGTCGGCGCGTCACGCCACACTGGTGGCGACGCCCAGCCATGCCTCGGCGCGCGACGTGGCGCACTTCTGCCGCGTGCCTTCGAAGCGCATCCGCGTGGCGCCGTTGGGGGTGAAGATGCCGCCGCCCTTCACCGCGGCGGAGCAGGCGGCGCTGCTGGCAAAATACGGCATCACCCCGCCTTTCCTCCTCGCGGTGAGCACCATCGAGCCGAAAAAGAATTTCGACAGTCTGATCCGCTGGTTCACCGCCTGGAAACGGCAGGGCATCCCGCACCAACTCGTCATCATCGGCAAGTGGGGGTGGGGGTGCGGGCCGGTGCGCGAGGCGCTGGCGGAGTCGCCATGCCGAAATGAGATTCACCTGCCCGGATATGTGCCGCAAATCGAGCTGCCGCCCATCATGGCCGCGGCGGACCTGCTGCTGATGCCATCGCGCTACGAGGGATTCGGCTTGCCGGCGCTGGAGGCGATGGCGGCCGGCGCGCCGGTAGCCGTCTCCAGCGAGGGATCGCTGCCGGAAGTGGTCAGCGGCGCCGGATTGATCCTCCCGCTGCACGACGAACGCTGGGAAACGGAAATCCCCCACCTGTTGTACCAGCCCGAACGCCTGGCTGCCATGCGCGCCGCCGGCCCCCCCTGGGCCGCCGCCCACACCTGGGACCGCACCGCGGAACGGTTGCTGGAAGTGTTTGAAGAAGCGTCGCGGATGTGAGTAGTGATAAGTAATAAGTGATAAGTAATACATGCCCGGTCCGGTGGTTGAGTAGGCAGGGAATGCCGCGGATACGGGGGATACGGGAAAGTCTTTTGGGAACGGGTGCTATATGCGCGGTGGTTTCGATACGGCGCGGAAGCTGCGGAAAGAATCGAAAGGCACCCCTGCCTACTCAACCACCGGACCGGGCAGGTATCACTTATCACTTATCACTTATTACTTATCACTATTCACCACTCACCATAAAATTTATCTGTGCCTCCGCGTCTCCGTGGTTTAACGTATTGACGCGCCGTGGAGATCCTGTTATAGTGATGTTGCTTTCGGGGTGTAGCTCAGCTTGGTAGAGTGCACGGTTCGGGTCCGTGAGGTCGGAGGTTCAAATCCTCTCACCCCGACCATATCGCCCGCGGCGTAAGCCGCGGGCGTTTCATTTTTGGTTTTATTCACAAAGGCTGGCTGCGTTTCCCCTCTACCCCAGATTCATCGCCTTCACTGTCAGTCCGATCCCAACGAGCGTGATGATGGCGGCGCTGATCACCGGCACAACTCGCGTCCATTTACTCTCGGAAACATATTGACCCGCAAAGCTGGCGGCCTTCACCATGACGATGCCGATGGCTACAAGCACGGCAGCCATGCCGATGCTGAAGACGATCACCAGCGACAGCCCGCGTGCGAAATGTCCGTAGGACACTGCAGCCAACAACACTGCCAGCGCGGCCGGGCAAGGCACAATGCCGCCGGAGATGCCCAGGGCAATGAGCTGCCAGAACGATAATCGTTCGCCGGGCGCGAGGGTTGGCACATGCGAATGTGCTTGTGTGCCGTGGCTGTGCTCGTGGGCATGATCGTGCGGATGCGGATGTTCCGGGTGATGGGGGTGCGGGTGCTCGTGCGTAGGGGCGTGCTCGTGATCAACATGGTCATGCTGATACCTGGTGTGTTTATGTTGATGATCGGAATGATCGTAGGTATGGTCATGATCGGTGTGGGTATGACCATCAGCCTGGTGTCCCGTTTGGCGAGCCTGCCGGATGCGTACCCCCAGCATCCAGCCGCCGACGCCTACCACCAGCAGACCGGAGACGACTTCCAGCACCTTCTGCACCGTCTCCGGCACGAAGAATGCCGCCGCGATGGTGGACAAGATACCCAGCAGAATCACACTGCCGGAATGTGTCAGCGTGACCACCAGACCGAGCAGCACCGCGTCACTGACGCGTCCCTTCGAGCCGACCAGGTAGGCGCCGACCACCGTCTTGCCGTGGCCGGGCTCCAGCGCATGCAGCGCCCCCAACCCGAACGAAGACAGGGCCAGCAACAAAAACTGAATCATCGGAGGAATGCCCTATTCAGTCGTCACCCGGTTGACTTGCGCCTGGCAGTAAGCATACAGTGCATCATAGACGATGCTTTCCGCCGCGAGCATCTGCTGATCATCGGCGTATCCGAGATGACGGAATCCTTCGGCGACGGCGACCAGTCCGGCACCCTCCGGTCGGGTGGACTGATCCTGGCTCACGTCCGCCGCGTGGACAATGTCGGCCAGCAACCGGATCGCCGGATCGGTGATGCTATACTTCTCGACAATGGCTTCGAAGCTGCATTTACCGTTATGGTGTCCCAATTCAACGTCCGGCACGTCATAGGGAATCGCGCCTTCCCGCTCGGCGATGGCCAGCACCTGACCAGCAGGCACATACAGAAACTTGGCATCGACATCCACATACTTACGAATGAGCCAGGGACAGGCGATGCGATCCACTTTAGCATGCTCGCGGGTGATCCACTTCATGTGATCCGCCTTTTCATTTGTCATTCGCTGCCACCGCCCCGACCAGCGCATTCACGTCTTCGATCTCGTGCTGCCGCAAGTAGTCGAGTAGCCCATCCTTGATTTTGATCGGCGCATACGGATCGGCATACAACGCGGTGCCGACGGCAATGGCGTTGGCGCCGGCGAGCATCATCTCCACCGCGTCTTCCCAGGTCGTCACCCCGCCCATGCCGATGATGGGCAACGTCACGCGCTTCCGCACCTGCCACACCATGCGCACCGCGACGGGCCGTACTGCCGGACCGGACAGCCCGCCCACATTGTTCGTCAGGATGGGCCGCCGCGTCTCGATGTCAATGCGCATGCCGAGCAGGCTATTGATCAGCGAAAGAGCGTCCGCCCCCGCATCCACCACCGCGGCGGCGATCTCCGCGATGTCGGTCACGTTGGGCGAGAGCTTCACGATGAGCGGCTTCGTGCAGTGCTGACGCACGGCGGCTGTGATGCCGGCGGCGTTCTCGCAGGTGGTGCCGAAGGCCGCGCCGCCCTGCTTCACATTCGGGCAGGAGATGTTCAGCTCGAGCAGATCGACTTCCGTATCCGACAACCGTTCCGCCACCGCGCAATACTCCTCGACCGTGCTGCCGGCGACGTTGGCGATGACAATAGTGCCCTGCGCCTTTAGCCAGGGCAGTTCCTCGCGAATGAAATAGTCCACGCCGGGGTTCTGCAGGCCGATGCTGTTCAACATGCCGGCCGGTGTCTCCGCCACGCGGGGCGGGGGATTGCCAGGGCGCTCCGCCAGCGTCACGGCCTTCGCGGTGACCGCGCCCAGCTCGGACAGCGGATAGAGCGCGGCGTATTCACGCCCGAAACCGAAGGTGCCGGAGGCGGTGATGATGGGATTGGCCAGCGTGACGCCGGCGATACTCACAGAGAGCTGCGGCGTGATCACCATACCACCTCCCGCGCGTCGAAGACGGGACCGTCGGTGCAGACATGGGCGTAGATTTCCGAGCCGTCCGCGCGCCGGATTTTATGCGCGCACCCCAGGCAGGCGCCCATGCCGCAGGCCATGCGCTGCTCCAGCGAGACCTGGCAGGGGAGGTCGCGGCGCAACGCCTCCTCGGCGGTCGCCCGCAGCATCGGGCGCGGCCCGCAGGCGAAGATCGCCGCACAAGGACTTTCGTCCAGCCGTGCGGCGAGCAACTCGGTCACCAGGCCGTGATGGCCGGCGGTGCCGTCGTCGGTGGCCAGGCGAAGCTCAACGCCGGCGGCATGAAAATCGTCGATCAGCGCCATCATCGCCGCCGTGCGGAAGCCGAGCAGCACCGTTGCGTTCGCTCCGAAAGACCGACAGGCGTGCAGCAGCGGGAAGATGCCGATGCCCCCGCCGACAAAGACGACGGGGCGCGCGGGATCACCGAGCTCGAAACCCTTCCCCTGCGGACCGAGGATGTCCAGCGCCTCGCCTTCCCCGACGCCGGCGAGCCAGGCGGTGCCCACCCCCCGCACTTCGAAAACCAGGCGGAGCAGGTCACCCCGCGCGTCGCAGATGCTGATGGGCCGCCGCAACGTGAAATCCGCGCATCGCACCATCACGAATTGCCCCGGCGCCGCCTGGCGGGCAATCTCCGGGCATTGGAGGGTGAGATCGACAAGATCTTTGCGCGGCGCAACCTTCTTCACGATGGGACAGCGCGTGACGACGATGCTCATAACGCCTCATTATCGCATTATTGCGCAGCTGAAGGCAATCCTGAGTTAACAATCGCCGATGGGCAGGATTCTCCCGTGCATTGACCCTGTAGCCGCATCCCTTTACGGGTGCGGTCGGATTTGCACCACGATTGCGTGTGATGCATCATCACAGGTATCTTCCTCGCTCGATACCTGCCTGCAAATCCGACCGCACCCGTAAAGGGATGCGGCTACAGGGCCAATGCACGAAAAGCTGTAGACAAATCCTTATTTGACAGGTATTGGCGGACAACCCTCTCTGATTTTCAATTCTCAGCACCCAACCCCCAACAGTTGCCAACACACGGCTCACCCGCTATCATCTGGTGACAATGACTACGCACGGCTGGGTTTTCAACATTCAACGCTTTTCGCTGCACGACGGGCCGGGGATTCGCACCACGGTGTTCCTGAAGGGCTGCCCGCTGCGCTGCGCGTGGTGCCACAATCCGGAGGGGTTGACGGCGGGGACGCAGGTGCGGCTGACGCTCAACCTGTGCACACGCTGCGGGCGCTGCGCCGCTGTCTGTGAGCACGGCGGGCATACGGTAAGTGCGGAATCGCATCGGTTCGACCTGGCCGGGTGTGTTCGCTGCGGGCGTTGCGCGGAGGCCTGTCCCTACGGCGCGCTCGAGATGGTGGGCGCGCGCATGTCGGTAGAAGAAGTGCTGGCGGTGGTCCGGCGCGACGCGCCATTTTACGAGCAGTCCGGCGGCGGCATGACCCTCTCCGGCGGCGAGCCGCTGGCGCAATTCGCTTTCTCACGGGCGCTGCTGGAAGCCGCGAAGGCGGAGGGAATGCACACCGCCATCGAAACATCGGCAGCGGCCTCGTGGCCGCGGCTGGTCGCGCTGGCGCCGCTGCTCGACCTGTGGCTGGTCGATCTGAAACATACCGATTCCGCCCGCCACCACGCGCTCACCGGCATGCCAAACCGGCGCATCCTCGCCAATATCCGCCGAATCACGGACGCCCGCTGGCCGCTGCTGCTGCGCATCCCCTGGGTGCCGCAGCACAACGCGGAGCCGGCCTTCCTGGACGGCCTCCTTGCCTTTCTGCGCTCGCTGGATGCCCCGCCGCCGGTAGAGTTCATGCCGTATCACCGCCTGGGTCTGGGTAAATGGACCGCACTCGGCGGCGAATCCACCATTCCCGAGGAGATCCCCGCCGCCGAGCGCGCCGAGATCGCGCCGTGGACACAGCGGCTGCGCGCGGCGGGGATTGAGGTGAGAGAGTGAGTAGCGATAAGTGTTATGTTAGTAGTGAGTAGTAAGTGATGCTGGTTCGGTGGTTGAGTAGGCAGGAGAGCCTTCACGAAAAACCCCGTCGCTCCCGCGCCGTATCGAAACTACCGCGGGGACAAGGAAGCCTTCCTATATCCGCGGTGGTCTCGATACGGCGCGAGAGTGATGGGGGTTTTTCAGATAAGCTTTCTTGCCTACTCGACCACCGGACCAGGCATCATCCACGCATCCGCCCATCCACTCACCCATCCATTCTTCCAATCATCCATTCTTCCAATCATCCAACCTTCCAACCTTCCATTCTTCCAACCTTCCATTCTTCCAACCTTCCATTCTTCCACTCTCCCATCCTTCCACTCTTCCACCCTTCCACAGTATAATAGCCGCATCATGACAGACACTCCGCGAATCGGCGCCGTCGTGCTGGCGGGCGGGCGCGTGCCGGCGACGCTGGCGCATCTCTGTGCTCACCGGGCGCTCTTACAACTCAAAGGCCACTACCTGCTCGAATATCTGCTCGACACGCTGCAGGCGACGCCGTCGGTGGTCTCCAGTGTTCTGGTGGCGGACGCGGACGCGCTGCCTTTCCTCGCCGCGCTGCCGGGCCGCCGCGTCTCCGCCGGCGACTCCATCGTGGTGAATATGCAGCGCGGGGCCAGGGCGCTGGCGGATGAGCAGGTGACCCACCTGCTGTTCATCACCGGCGATATCCCGCTGGTCACCCCCGACGGCGTGGAAGCATACATTGCCGACAGCCTGCGGAGCGGCGGCGCGCTCACCTATCCCATTATCCCGCGCGAAGCCAGCGAGGCACGCTTCCCCGGCGCCCATCGCACCTACGTGCGCCTGCGGGAAGGCACCTTCACCGGCGGCAACGCCATCTTCACCGTGGCGAACCTGCTGGACGACAAGGCCGCGCTCATCCAGAGCCTATACACCGCCCGCAAGCAGCCGCTCAAGCTGGCGAAAATCCTCGGCCTGGGCGCCGTGCTGCGCCTGCTGACCGGCACCATCACATTGCCTTACATCGAAGCCGTCGCCACTCGCATCCTTGACGCCCCCGCCCGCGCCATCGTCTCGTCCTACGCGGAGATCGGCTTCGATGTGGACAAGCTGGACGACTTGATTGTCGTGGAACGGGTGCTGGCGGGGAAGGCAGGATAATAATAAGTCTGGCCATTCGAGGTATAGCCATTCATCCAATCATTCTATGTCCGGGCTTTTTAACTTATCCGGCATGGCGCTTCATATCCTGCTCAGGCGTATAAATCTCCAGCAGGTTTTTCAAGCCGTCCTGCAGCACTTGCGAATAATTCACGCCCGCTTCTTCCGCCGCATCGTGCAGCCAGCGCGGCAGCGTCACCATCTTCCGCACCGCCCGCTCGCGCATCGTGCGTCGCATCAGACGCATATTGGCGCGGATGAGCACGATGGCCTGTTCCGGTTCCTGTGCGATCTCACGGATGGCGGACGGCGCCGGAATTTCCTCATGATCGCGTTCCATGCCCCATAAATGCAGTTCGAGCGCCTCCGTGGCATGGGCAAACGCCTCCTGCTCGGTATCGCCCTCAGTGATACAGCCGGGCAAGTCCGGGAAGGTCACCGTATACCCGCCGTCACTCGCCTCGAAAATCGCCGGAAATAGATAATTATCGCGCATCGCATCACTCCTGCCAAGGGAAAAATGACGGCCTTATTTTAGACCCGCTTGCTTCAGGATCGTGGAAAGGGTCTTCGGCTTCAGATCTTTGTTATGGATGGGAATGGTCACTTTGCCTGGTTTCGTCTGGTGCTTGAACTGCATGTGACTGCCGACCTGATCCACCTCATACCATCAGTCATCCTTCATCTTCTGGATGAGTTCTTTCGGCTTCATCGCTCCCCCTGACTATTTCAGTCTAATGCATGTTTTTATGCGTGTCAATATGGTCGTTTTGCTCATCAGTCCCATTATTAATCGACATTTGATGCTCAAACACGCCCTTCAGCCGATTCTTATGGGCGTCATTCCAGGATAAATAGCGGCCGTTCATTGCGATGTATACGCCGGGAGGGAGCACCTGGGCGAAGGCCAGCGCGCTGCCCAGGTTGAACAGGCCGTCGGAGCTTCCGAAGCGGTACGGCACCATAGCGCCCGTCAGCACCACGGTTTTATCGGCGATCTGGTTTCCGAGAAACGCGGCGGTCTGCTCCATCGTGTCGGTGCCGTGGGTAATGACCAGCCGATGCTCCTGGGCTTCGCGGCAGGCCTGCAGGATGATCCGGCGGTCGGCGTCCGTCATCTGCAGGCTGTCGACCAGCATCAGCATCTGGATCCGCACCGGCACGCGCGAGCGTCCCAGCGACAGCATCTCGCGCACGTGACTGTTCCGGAAAAATAACTCGCCGGTGAGCTCGTTATACTCCTTGTCAAATGTCCCGCCGGTCACCAGAATTGCGATGCCCATACCCCGGACTCCTCAGATCATTCGGTGATTTCCAGTTGATCCGTTTTGAACGGACACGCGAGAAATCCTTCTTTATTATACAGGTTAGCCTTGTCGGGGTTTGTCGAAAAGGCATAGCGGATGGCAACCGGCTCGGTCACCTTCGGGCTGGATACCACCACCGTGCTCCCATCGATCACCGCATCAGGCCGACGGGAGCATCATCGTCTGCACCGCCTGCCAGAGCTCCCGTCCGAAGTAATAGCCGGCGGCGGTGAAATCGCCAACCGTTTTGGGCGAACACACAACCCAGGAGCCAGTGCAATCATCCTGCGGTGCGAGGGCTGTCTTATGCGGGGCAGTGAATAAACGAATCATGGGATAATCAGCATGCTGAATCTCGTCAGGCGTATTCAGCGTCCGGCTGACCGGGAGTCAAGGCGAGGAAGGATAAATCAAGGGGGAATGGAGCCTCCTCGGAGATTCGAACTCCGGACCTGCTGATTACAAGTCAGCCGCTCTGGCCAACTGAGCTAAGGAGGCTCATCTGCGCAAGTCTAGCACAGGCGGAAGGTGTGGTCAAGGTTCAACGATATTGACATCGGGGATGCGAATCTATAGACTGTCGGTATCGAATACAACCGATCAGCCCAGGGTTTGGACCATGTGTATGCACCGTACCATCAAGATGACGATGATGTGCTGTTTCACGGAGACGTAAAATCGCATCCGGGTATGATTTGCTTCTCACCCCTCCCGGAGGATTTCCGGGAGGGGGTTTTTATTATCGGGAAGGCCGTGAGGATGCGCAAAACCGAGAGCCTTCCCGAGGGCATCGAGCGGCTGCCTGGCGGTCGGGCATTGTTTCTGGTGCGAAAAAGATGATAGCAAAGGCGGGCAGGATGGCACGGTCAAAATCGAATCGTCCGAAAGATTGTCCCTACGTCGGGAAGGGCGGGCTGAAGCTGCAGTTCGCCCTCGAGCATTTCGGGATAACGGTCAGCGGGCTGGTTGCGGCCGACCTTGGCTGCAATGTCGGCGGGTTCACCGATTGCCTGCTGCAGGTCGGTATCGGCAAGGTCTACGCCGTCGATATGGCGTATGGGCTGCTGGAATGGAAGCTCAGAACCGATTCCCGTGTGGTGGTGTGCGAGCGGACGAACGCGCTGGACTGGCAGCCGCCCGAATTGCTCGACCTGGTGGTGAGCGATCTCGGGTGGACGCGGCAGGTGAAGGCGCTGCCGGTGATCGCCCGCCTGCTGAAACCCGGCGGTTGCGCGCTCTCGCTGGTCAAGCCACAATATGAAGTCGATAAACGCGAGCTGACCGGGGGCGTGCTGGTGGAAGAGCAGGTTGCGCTGGTGATGGAGCGCGTGCGGGCGAATGTTCCCCGCGAGCTGTCGGTGTTGGGCGATGTCCTTTCGCCGTACCGCGGCAGCGGGGGAAATATCGAATACTGGCTGCTGGCGAAACGCCCGAACGGGGAGGAGCAGGCGTGAATGCACTGACGTTGCTGCGTCCGACCATGGCGCTGCGGGAGAGCTGCCTGCGGATGCAGGAGGAGTTCAAAACCTTCGATCAGCGTGAATATCGTACCTTTCTGCCGGGGAATGGCGAGGCATTCCCCGCGTTCCTGCGCCGGATGCAAAACAACGAAGCGGGCATCGATCTGCTTCCGGGCATCGTGCCGCAGCGCATTTTCTGGCTGGTGCGCGACGGGCGCGAGATCGTCGGGCAGAGCGCCATCCGCCCCGAATTGACGCCCATACTGGAGATCGAAGGCGGGCATATCGGCTACGCCATCCGGCCCACCGAGCGGCGGAAAGGCTACGGCACGCGCATCCTCGCGCTGACGCTGGAGCCGGCGCGCGCGCTGGGCCTCCGGCGTGTGCTGTTGACGTGCAACACGGAGAACGTAGCCTCCGCCCGCATTATTCAGAAGAACGGCGGCGCGTTCGACGGCGAATCACCCTCACCGTATACCGGGAAGCCGGTGTCGCGGTATTGGATCGAGATCGGAGTGTAGTGCACATGGGAGGGCGAGCGTCCTCGCGAGCCCCGATCATGCGCCTGTTTCCATCGACCATGCCTGTCGCACCTTGCCTGCGTAAATACCAATCCTAAAATCGTTCACGGATGACTCGCACGGGGCTCGCGGGGACGCTCGCCCTCCCATTTTGCGCCCTCCCATTTAACACGTATTGTCATTCCCTGTCATTGTCACCATATTGCATTGATAACAACAAAAGCTGTTGACAATCAGCAAACTGAGCAGTACGGTGAAGTTGGATCACCGGTGATACTCCAACATTACGGGAGGATACGATGACGACGGAGATGCTCGAACAGGACGAATTGCTGTCGCTGGAGGCGGCGGCGGATTTCCTCTGCGTGAGCAAATCGACGATGTACCGGTTGCTCGACCAGGGGAAGCTGCGCGGGATGAAAGCAGGCAAGCAGTGGCGCTTTCACAAAGAAGCCCTGCTGGCCTATATGCAGCGCGACCCGGCGGCGCAGGCGCTGGCCAACATTCCGATGCGGGTGCTCGATGACGAGCTGGACTTTTTCGCCGGAGAGCTGGAGCGCGCCGGCGCGACGACCGAGGAGAGCGACGATTCGACCCTCGAAGGCGAGGCGGGGAAGATTGTCCAACTCACCCGGCGCATGGTGTGGCTGCTGTATACGCGGAAGGGAAGCGACCTGCACCTGGAACCGACCTGGGACGCAGGCGAGGAATATACACTGCTGCGCCTGCGCGTCGATGGTCTGCTCCATGAAACGCGGCGATTACCTTTCCGCCTACACGCCGCGCTGGTCATGCACTGGAAAGACCTGGCCGGCATGGACCGGGACAGCGCTTTACCGCAAGGCGGCAGCGCGCGCTTCATCTTCGGCAACCAGCAAGCGCCGTTGCGTGTATCGATTGTGCCCACCCTCTATGGTGAAAAGGTTGCTGTGCGTACCGTTCCCCAACGCATTCCTTCACTGGCTGAACTGGGCATCGATAACACCCGGCTGCCGGAGTGGTCGCGACAGCAGCGCGGCCTGATGCTGGTCACCGGCCCGACCGGCTCGGGGAAAGCCACAACGCTGGTTGCCTGTGTGAAGGAACGCACCTCTCCCGGCATCAATATTATGTCGGTGGAAGATCCTGCCGAATACCGGATACCCGGCGTCATGCAAGTGCAGGTGGAAGGCTTTCCTCGCATCGAAGCGTTACGCGCACTCTACTGGCAGGATCCCGACATCATCTGTGCCGGCGAGTTGCGCGGCGATGCCGAATATTCCGTGCTGGCGGTCACTTTCGCGGAAACCGGCCACCTGGTGCTGGCGACCATGCACGCGCACGATGCGATCAGCCCGTTGTATACGCTGGTGGAGCAGGGTGTGAAGCGGTCGCTGCTGGCGGGCAACCTGATCGGGACCGTCACCCAGCGTTTACTGGTGAAGCTCTGTCCGCAGTGCCGGGTGGTCGATGAGGCGCCGATTCCAAATGATGTGCGCGCCGCCGCCGCGGCAGGTGGGTTCGTCATCCCGGACGGCGCACATTTTTACATCAAAGCAGGATGTCCGTCCTGCCATAACGCCGGCATGGGCGGGCGCTTCGCCTTGCACGAGTTCTTCGAGTTCACCCCGGAAACACGGGCGGCCTTCAACGCCGGCGCCGGGCCGGAGGAGTTGCGCACGCTGGCCATTCAGCACGGCATGCGCACCGCCTACGCGGAGGGGGTACGCCGCGCACTCGACGGCGAAACCACGTTGGAGGAGGTATTGCGGAAGGCGCCGGCGTAAACGGTGGAAGGCTGGAAGGCTGGAAGGATGGAAGGATGAGAATGGGTGAATGGGGAGAGTAGAGGATCGATCATCGATTCTTCTCCTGCTCTCTTATTCATCCTTTATCTATTCAGAGCAAGGGCGGGATGATGCAACAGATGCAGGCCGTGATCTTCGACCTTTTCGGGACGCTGGTGGATTATCTGCCGGCGGAGGAATATGACCGCGCGTTCCGCGCGGTTGCCGGGGCGCTGGAACTGCCGTATGCGGAGTTTCGGGCCATCTGGAGTGCCACGCTGCTGGAACGGGACAGCGGAAAATTCAGCAGCGTGGAAGGCGCATTTCAGCATGTCTGCCGGCAGCTCGGGCGGACGCCGACGCCTGCACAAATCGAAGAGGCGGTACGTATCCGGCTGGCAATCTACCGCCGGAACCTGGTCCCGCGGGACGGCGCGGTGGAGTTGTTCGGACATCTGCGCTCGCGCGGCCTGCGCATCGGGCTGGTGTCGAACTGCTCCCATGAGATTCCCCGGATCTGGTCGGAGACAGCCTTCCACCCGTTCATCGAAGAGCCGGTTTTTTCGCCCGAGGCGGGGACCAGCAAGCCGGACGCGCGGATTTACCGGCTGGCTTGCGACCGTCTCGGCATTGCGCCGGAGCGCTGCCTGTATATCGGCGACGGCAGCAGTCATGAGCTGGCCGGCGCGCAGCGCGTGGGCATGACTTCGGTGTTGATCTGCACCCCCTACGAGCGGGAGAGCGTAATGCAAAAAGAGGAACCTTGCGAGTGGCAAGGGCCGATCATCGAACACCTGGCGGAAGTGATACAGATTTTGGATTTTGGATTTTAAATTTTAGATTGCCCATGCTTTGATCGCCAAGCCTTTTTGCGTCGGGGTGAAGCTGCTCCACTGCTGACCACAATTGTCAGGGGCATACGAAAATCAGATGGTTACCAAAGATGCGTATCGTTGGCCTGGCAGATATTCACGGCAACACCGACATGCTGGGGCGGATGGCGGATGAGCTTGCGCGTGTCGCGATCTCGCCTAAGGGCGGGGGCGCAGTAGACGAATGCCGCGTCATCACGTTATGATGCATGGCGACATGACTTCCCATTATCGACACATCATCTGGGACTGGAACGGCACCCTCTTCGACGACGCCTGGTTGTGCATCGAGATCATCAACGACCTGCTGGCACAGCGGAGTCTGCCAGTGGTGGAGCGCGCTTCGTATGAAGAGCAATTCACCTTCCCCGTGAAGGACTATTACCGCGCGGTCGGGTTCGACTTCGCGCGGATTCCCTTCGAGCAGTTGGCCGCGGAGTTCACCGCGCAGTATGACCGGCGGCGTTTCGAGTGTCGCCTGCAGCCCGGCGCCCGGCAGGTGCTGGATGCGCTGGCGGCGCGCGGCTGCCGGCAGTCCATCCTCTCCGCCTACGAACAGTCACGGCTGGAGGAGATGGTCGCTTTCATGGGCCTGCAAGAGGTTTTCACCCGCCTGGTCGGCCTGAACGATTACTATTCCACCTCCAAGCTCGACCTGGGCCGGTCATTCCTCGCCGAACTCGACGCGCCCGGTGAGGCGGTGCTCATCGGCGATTCCCTGCACGACGCCGAGGTGGCGGACGCCATGGGCATCACCTGCATGCTCATCCCCGGTGGGCACTTCTCCCGTGTCCGGCTGCGCGCGAACGGCAACCGGGTGCTGGACTCGCTGCACGAGGTGCTCGCCCTCGCGTGAGCTGAAGTGGAAGAATGGAAGGGCGGATGAATGACCTGATATCCATCTTTCCATTCTTCCACCCCCAGGGAGTTACGCCACCGGCACGTCCAACAGTTCGGCGACGAACTCGTAGGTCAGGTCGGAAAAGCCGGGTAATCCCTCGTGACCGAAGTCCGGGTAGATCGCCAGCCGTTTTGGCGCGGTGATTTTATTATAGGCGGCGAACTGCGTGGATGGCGGGCAGATGGTGTCCATCAGCCCCACGCCCATCAGCACTTCCGCGCGGATGCGTTTCGCCAGGAACTGCGCGTCGATGTAGCCCAGCCGCGTGAAGATCTCCTCTTCCCGCTCGTGCCGCGGGTCGAACTGGCGGAAGAAGGTGCGCAGCTCCTCGTAGGCCGCCATCGCCAGGTCCATCTCCCATACCCGCCGGTAATCGCAGAGGAAGGGGAAGGTCGGCGCCGCCTTCGCGATGCGCGGCTCCAGCGACGCGCAGGCCAGTGTCAGCCCGCCGCCCTGCGAGCCGCCGACGGCCGCCACCCGCGTCGCGTCCACCTCCGGGAAGCTCATCACCAGGCCGGCTAGTTGCGCGGTGTCCAGGAAGATCTGGCGGAAGAGCAGTTGCTCAGGCGCATCGTCCAGCCCGCGGATAATATGGCCGCGGTATGTGGTGCCTTTCACGCCGCCGGCGTCTTCCGAGCTGCCGCCCTGGCCGCGGCAATCGAGCGCCGCCACGCAAAAGCCCTGCCCGACCCAGCTCAGCTTGTCCAGCCAGTCGCCGCTGCTGCCGGAATAGCCGTGAAAGATCGTCACGGCAGGGCAGGGGGCCGTTATCTCTTTCGGCCGCAGGTACTTTGCATGAATGCGCGCGCCGCCGACCCCGGTGAAATACAGGTCGAAGCATTCCGCTTGCGGCGTATGCAGGTAATACGGCCGCAGCTCGACCTGCGCGTCCATGCCGTGCATTTCGGCAAGCGCGCGGTCCCAGAACGCATCGAAGTCCGGCGGGCAGGGGTTGCGTCCCTGGTACGCGTATAAGTCATCAAGTGGCAAATCGACAATCGGCATTACAGTCTCCCGGTGGTAAAATGAACTTGTCCCTGTATTCGCGCTGCCCGCGCATTATCCTGCAGGGATGGAACGCAAGGGCTGTCCCGGCCTTTTTTTCGACTCTGGCCTGACTCTGATACGGTGAGTGAGAGTCAGAGTCAGAGTGAGAGTCTGAACGATATTCCCGGAAAGGGCAGAGAAGATTGCTCATGTCACAAATCCAAACGCTTGACTGTGTTCGACATTTTACAGCATTCGTCGGGTTTTCACCGGCAATTCGATAAAAAGAGCTTGTTAGCTTCACCGTAACTGTGGTAAAATATATAGGTAAGGTCAGGTGATGGCGGGAGAAATATGGTCAGGCTTGGCGTGCTGGCGCTCGGACTCATACTCGTCCTGCAGGTGCGGGGGATGGCTGCCGCGGATTTGATTCATAAAATCCCGGTCAACGACCCCGCCCGCGCTGAATTGCGCGTGCTGGATAGATACGGGCTGCTTTCCTCATCGCGCGCCGGTCTGTTCAACAAGAATACCGAGCTGCTGCTTACCCGCTACGACATTGCCTATGCGCTGATCGAACCCATGCGCCTCTTCATCGCACTGGCCACCCCCACGGATGCCCTGAACAATTCTTCGGAGCAGCGCCGGCTCCACGAGCAGGCCGCGCGAGACATCTCCGGCCTTTCCCGCGATGAAATGATACGACTGCTCGATTCCGCCAATCACCTGTTGACCGGCTTCACGGATGTCATCGAGGAGCTGGCTCCCGGCCTTACCACACAGGCGAAGGACGCCCTCGACGGGATTCGCGGCTATGTGCTGAAAGGGACGACTCTCGGGCGGGGTGATCCACGCGTAATCCTTCATATCTCTCTCGATCCAAATGTCGAGCCGGACCCGATGGGCAACCCGTTGCCGCTGTTGCCCCTCCACCACAACGACCTGGTGTCCACCATGGTGAGCGGCGGGGCGTCGCCCGAAAGCGTGAAACCCATTAGCCGGCCCGTCAATGTTATGGAAGCCGCCATGAATCTCGCCATCGGACGCTTCCAACTCTCCAGTAAGCTGTCCACCCTGCCGGGACTGGATCCGTCGCTCCTCGTCATTCGCCCGGATCAGTTGAGCGGAAGTGCCATGTTCCGCCTGCAGTACAACATCGGCAAAATCAACGACCTCAGCATCGCCGGCATCGTCGAATATCACATCCTGCGCTCTTATGAGGAACCCGGTATCGCCAACACCAGCACCGGCGCCGTCGGCGGTGTCAGCATCCTCTGGTAACTGCTGCCCTCACTTCCTACTCGCATAGGCAAGCGTCTGCGTTTCCTTCCTCTTGCTCTCAATAGTCTCTCGAATCTCTGCAAGCCTTACGGATAATCATCCCGGCAAGGCTTGCAGAGATTCGAAAGGCTGTTGAGAGCAAGAGGAGAGAGCAAGAGGAAGAAATACCGTGCGTTAACCGTAACATGACACCGGTACCCTTTCTCCCTGTCATGTCTCATCAAACCGAAAATATTCCCTCTGCCGGCAGGGAGCGACCCCGCCAGGGCGAAGTAACAAGCGAAACCCTTACTTTCCCTTGAAGGAGGAGCATTTTCGTGAGCAATCCGATTCGCGTGACGGTGTGGAACGAAGGCCGCCACGAAAAAACGCACGAGGCTGTGCGCCAGGTATATCCCGAAGGCATACACGCGGTCATCGCGGGTTATCTGAACGACCAGCCCGGCATCACCGCGCGCACCGCGACCCTCGACGAGCCGGAACACGGGCTGACGGCCGACGTGCTGGCCCAGACCGATGTGTTGACCTGGTGGGGCCACATGGCCCACGGCGACGTGCTGGACGAGATTGTGGATCGCGTGCAGCAGCGCGTGCTGGACGGCATGGGTTTGATCGTGCTGCACTCCGGCCACTTCTCGAAGATTTTCCGGCGCATGATGGGCACGAGCTGCGCGCTGATGTGGCGCGAAGCGCAGGAGCATGAGCGCCTGTGGGTCGTCAATCGCGGTCATCCCATCGTCGCCGGCATCAACCGCTGCTTCGAGCTGCCGCAGGAGGAGATGTATGGTGAGCTGTTCGACATCCCGGCCCCGGATGAACTGGTGCTGATCGGCTGGTTCGCGGGCGGGGAAGTCTTCCGTAGCGGCTGCTGCTGGACGCGCGGCAACGGGCGCGTCTTCTACTTCCAGCCCGGTCACGAAACCCACCCGACCTATTACGACAACAACGTGATGACCGTCATCACCAACGCCGTCCGCTGGGCCGCGCCGCTTCCCAACCTGGAGCCGATTATCTGTGAAAACGTCCAGCCGCGGGAGCCGCTGGGGAAATAACCATCGTGGATGCTAAAGGGGACAGTCCCTGCAACGGCGCTGGTTTTCTTCAACCGGGCGCCAGGAACGGGGACAGTCCCCTGAGAGGCGGGTCGGAATGTCGGACCGGTCGGACCGGTCCGACCGGATAATTCACTCTTTTACTCCGCAATACACTCGATAGCCGCTGCCCTGTTCGACCTGCCGCACGCCGGCGAGGTGGCGAGCCATTTCCGCGCCGAAGGTTCTCGCCCCTTGTTTCGTGCGCGCGACCAGGTAAAAGCGCCCGTCCGGATTCAGATGCGCGACGGCCTCCGTGATGAGGCCGAACACCACGGCGTTGCCGGCGTGGATGGGCGGATTGGTGAGGATCACGTCGAAGGTTTCGCCGGCGACCGGCGCGAAGCCGACCCCCTGGCGCGCCTCCGCGTTCGTCACCCCGTTGGTCTGGATATTCTGCCGGGTCAGCTCGATGGCGCGCTCGTTGGGATCGGTCATCACCACGGTCGCCGCTGGCGCCAGTTTCGCCGCCATGATGCCGATAATGCCGTAACCGCAGCCAAGGTCGAGGATGCTGCTCGCGCCGGTCAGGTCCATCGCCTTGATGATCTCTTCCGAGCCGGGATCGGTGTGCCCACGCGAAAAGACGCCGTGGTCCGTCCAGAATTTCAGCGTCAGGCCTCGCAACGTGTCTTCGTAGCTGACCGGTTGCCGCAGCGAGGTTGGGCGCTCGGTGTAGTAATGCTCGTGACGGTCGTTCATGATGGATACAGTTCGCGGTCAGCCACCGCTTTCCTGTCGCTCGCCGGTGTTATGCCGCATCTTCGGACGGCGGTTGCTGCGGCGGCGCACTGATGTGGAAGCTGCGCGCGGCTTCCTCTTCCGTCGGATACAGCTCAAACAACTGGGTCAACCGGGTCATCTCAAAGATGCGGGTGATGCGTTTGTTGGAACAGGTGATTTTGATCTCCCCCTGCTTCTCGCGCACACGGGCCAGGCCGCCCACCAGCACACCGAGCCCGGAGCTGTCGATAAAATCCAGATCGGTCAGATTGATGATAAAGTTCACGAGCCCTTCATCGATCAAGCTGCGAATCGAACGTCGGACATCGGGAACGCTGTTCAGATCCAATTCGCCCAAGAGACGCAGGACCGGAATATTGCCAGCGACCAGTGACCGTTCAATTTTCATGATGCTCCTCCGGGAGGGAAAGCTGGGGTCTCTCCCTGTCGTATCTATACGCATTCGCGGCCGGTATGCTGCGGCAATCCGTGAAGACGGTCCGACCGTATGATGCTGTACCGTGGCCAGCCGCGCAATTCGGTATAAGGAGTATACACACTCAGGTTCCTTCCCGTGCATCGTTTCTGTCGTGTCTCGCCGCCAAAAACGAATTTTTCGAGGAATCATGCGAATCCTGTTGAAACTACAGATTACACCAGCGAAGCGTCGCTCGGAAAAGGGCAGGAGATCCTCGCCGCACTGGCGGGACGGGGATATCGTTTCTTGCTGCACGACTCCGTCTACCAGGCGGCGCGCATCGCGGAGTCGTTGGGTGTGCTGCTGCCGGCGTATGAGCGCTGGACCCCCGGCACCGGCGCGGGCTGCGTGCTGATCTGCCCGCCGCACCTGCGCCGCTGGGCCGTCGGGAAGATTCCCGGCCAAGCGCGCACGGCGATCGTCTCCGGCTGGGCATTCGACCCGTCCGCGCGATATCGCTACGGCGCCGATGCCGCGTTCTGTCTGAGTGACCATGCCGATTACCGGGATCTGCTGGCCTATGTCGAGCAGGTGCAGCCCGCGCAAGTCTTCACCGTGCATGGCTTCGCCAGCGAGTTTGCCAACGAGCTCCGCCGCCGCGGTTATGACGCCCACGCCCTGGACGAGCCAGACCAACTGGCGTTGTTT